>PVBE010847092.1_pt1 | contig 166917 bp, 158 predicted proteins | sample 1631181 | NCBI WGS metagenome assembly PVBE01 (sample SAMN08397723, study PRJNA350692) | Marine metagenome, whole genome shotgun sequencing project. | isolation source: water | place: Pacific Ocean | collected 2012-04 | reverse complement strand
CGTCGACGAGGCCGCGTCGGACGAGTGCATGCTGGACGGAGATTCGGACGGCTATGGCGATGCCGACCCGCCGGATGGCTTCGATGCCGGTACGGACTGCGACGACGACGAGGTGACGGTCCATCCAGGAGCCGTCGACGAGGCCGCGTCGGACGAGTGCATGCTGGACGGAGATTCGGACGGCTATGGCGATGCCGACCCGCCGGATGGCTTCGATGCCGGTACGGACTGCGACGATGACGCCGACCGGGCCTACCCCTACGACTCCAACGGGGATGGGGTGGAGGACGCCTGTGGTTGGCGAGTGGACGCGGGCGGCCGGCACACCTGCGCTCTGGACTCCGCGGGCTCCATCGTGTGCTGGGGGTGGGACAACCACGACCAGGTCTCCGATACGCCGACGGGCAGCGGCTACACCGCAGTGAGCGGGGGCGGCTACCACACCTGTGCCATTGACTCCACGGGCTCCATCGCGTGCTGGGGGTACGACGACGACGGCCAGGTCTCCGACGCGCCAACCGGCAGCGGCTACACCGCGGTGAGCGCGGGGTCTGGCTCCAGTGATCCAGCAGGGGGAGGGTATGGCGTGGGTCGCCACACCTGCGCTCTGGACTCCGCGGGCTCTATCGCGTGCTGGGGGTACGACGACGAAGGCCAAGTCTCCGACGCGCCGACAGGCACCGGCTACACCGCTGTGAGTGCGGGCTATTACCACACCTGTGCCTTGGACTCCGGGGGCGCCATCGAGTGCTGGGGGCACGACTACCACGACCAGGTCTCCGATACGCCGACGGGCAGCGGCTACACCGCAGTGAGCGCGGGCGACCGGCACACCTGCGCTCTGGACTCCGCGGGCTCCATCGAGTGCTGGGGGTGGGACGACGGCGGCCAGGTCTCCGACGCGCCAACCGGCAGCGGCTACACCGCCGTGAGCGCGGGCGGCGAACACACCTGTGCCATTGGCTCCTCGGGCGGCATCAAGTGCTGGGGGAGCGACTCCAAAGGCCAGTGCTCTGACATCCCTTAGAGGGCACAGCCTCTTGCTCAGCGGCTCCACTTGAAGTTCCAGAGTCGGGGTGCTTCACTCTGGGTCCGCAGGAGAGCCTTCATGACCCAAAGCAGCGTTCTGAGCTGGATGACAGTCGGCCTGGTGGGCCTTGTCGGGTGCCAGCAGGCACACGCCCAGTCCGACTCGGAGGAGTGCAAGGGCATTGTCGACCCCACGGAGCGACTCGCGTGCTACGACCGACTCGCCTCAGGGGGCATCGAGTTCTGTGGGCACAGGCTCGACAATCATCCGTGACCGAGGCCCTCGCTCTCTTGGGTCCCACCCAGGGCAGCGTCATCCAGGGGCCTTGGAAGGGGCAAGCACGTCAGGTCGCAGGGAAGTCAGCAGGCGAAGGGGGCGCGGGCCCCTTTCAGTGCGCCACCGTGTACAACCGCCGTGTACAACCTGCCGAAGATGCCGCTGGAATGGGGCTCGATGTCAGAACTGGAAGTAGAAAAACGGCGCAGCAAGGCCCGCGAAGAGGCTGAGGATCCCCACCGCGCAGACCCCGACAGCTGCCAGGCCCCAGGGTGGCATCTCGCCGAAGGCCTCGCGGAGCCTGTCCTTGAGGCCGATGGGGGACAGGTGCAGGGCTGCTGCTGCTGCCAGGGCGAGCAGTCCAGGGACCGCGAGCAGGGAGCCGTCGAACCAGCGGGGATGGAACAGCGCGACGAAGGCGTGGCCGGCCTCCCGGAAGGAGTTGACGTGGAGGAAGATCAGGCCGATGCAGAGGGCGTTGAAGGTCACGAAGACCTCGATCCAGCGGCCCCACCAGCTCTTCGCGGGCTTGGGCGCCCACTTCCGCCAGGCGACCAGCAAGAAGCCGTTCCAGAGGCCCCAGACGGCGAAGGTCCAGCCGGCGCCGTGCCAGAGGCCCCCGAGGAAGAAAGTGAAGACCGTCGCGAACATGGTCCGCGCCACCCCGTGCTTGGAGCCCCCGAGGGGGAAGTACAGGTAATCCCTCAGGAAGAACGACAGCGTGATGTGCCAGCGCCGCCAGTGCTCCATCGGGGTCCTGGAGATGAAGGGGCGCCTGAAGTTCTCTGGCAGCGAGAACCCGAACAACAGTGCGGCTCCGATGGCGACGTCGCTGTAGCCGCTGAAGTCGCAGTAGACCTGGAAGTTCGCGGCCCAGACCGCCAGCAGGGTGTCCAGGGTTCCGAAGGCCGCTGGCTCGTCGAAGTAGGGCCGCACGATGTGGCGGGCCATGGTGTCAGCCAGGATCATCTTCTTGGCGAGGCCGGCGAGGATGAAGAAGATGCCCTCGCCGAAGGCCCTGTCGTCCAGCCTGGGTCGCGAGGCGAGCTGGGGCAGGAACTCCCGGGCGCGGACGATGGGGCCAGCTACCAGCTGTGGGAAGAAGAAGACGAAGACAGCGAAGGACAGGGGGTTCTTCGTCGGCTGGATCTTCCTCCTGTAGATGTCGACGGTGTAGGACAGCGACTGGAAGGTGTAGAAGCTGATGCCCACCGGCAGCACGGTGCCGATCCGCCCCAGCCTGGTGTCTACGCCACCCGCCGAGAGCGCCATCTCCGTCGAAGCGAGCAGGAAGTCGCCGTACTTGAAGACGCCGAGCAGGCCGAGGTCGAGGGAGACCGTGAGCGCCAGGAGCTTCTTGCGGGTGCTCTCCTTGTCGCTGTTGCCGATGAGCCAGCCGAAGACGAAGGAGTTCAGCGTCGAGATCGCGATGAGGAAGAGGTACCAGGGCTGCCAGCTCGCGTAGAACAGCGCGCTGACGAACAAGAGCCAGATCCACAGCGGCCACTTCCACCGCTCGATGGCGGCGTAGACCGCGTAGACGACGACCAGGAAGACGCCGAACTCGAAGGTGTTGAACAGCACTAGTGGCTGGCACCCTCCAGGATCGGGGCCACCTGTTCACAGAGCTCGGCGGAGAAGATGGCGGAGCCGCTCGCGTCGAGGTGATCGGGATCGAGCCAGTGCTCCTTGTCGCTCCTCCAAGTCGAGAGGTTGCCGTCCCAGACCTCGACCCCCGCGCCCTCCATCTCCAGGACGGCCTGGACGTGGGCCGAGTAGACGTCTCCGGGGATGACGCGGAAGAACTGCGGGTGGAGCGGCATGTTGACGAAGAGCACGGCGACGCCGTTGTCATCCGCCCACTGGAGCGTCTCCAGCATGCGCCGATGGTTGAGCCCCTCGCCGGTCTCCCAGTCACCGAAGCGCCCGGCGGTGGCCAGGCCCTGGCGCTCGGTGGACCACTTTGCCCAGCGGTACGAGGAGAGCTTCGAGAAGGCCTCGTTCTGGTCCGGGCAGGTGGGGTCACCGAAGCAGAACTGACCTCCGCGGTGGTGGGTCATCATCCAGCGCAGGCGCTGCTCTTCGTCGAAGCGACCGCTGAGCAAGAGCGCCAGGGTCTCGGGCCCGCGTGCGACGGGCTCCAGCGCGCCGATCACCGTGCGGACGTTGCGGGCCTCTGCGAGCATCTCCGGCACGTCCGCGACCCGACCTTCGAGGGCGAAGATCCGGAAGTTCTTGTGGTTGTTGTCGTTGAGCGCCTCTGCTGTGACCCCGATGACGAGCAGCTTCGGGACCCGGTCCGAGACGAGCACGTCCCTGGCCAGGTGCTCCCAGGTGAGCCCGGTCGAGTAGACCCGCGAGAGGTTCACAGAGCGCGTCTGGCGCCCGAGGGTGTCGCTGAGGCAGGCGTCGAGCGCGGTCGGGCTGACCCCGAAGCTGCCACGGCTGCTCCCGAAGACCACGACGTCCAGTGGTCCCTCGACGCCGTGCTGGAAGCTGAAGATGTCGCTCGGCCAGACGATGTTCTGCACGTAGCGCAGGCCCGCTGCTTCGGTCGCTGCCGAGGTCCCCACGAGCATCACGAGGAACCAGATTAGCGAGGCGACGCCTCTCCACACCGAGGGGCTCACTTGTGCTTGCCCCCTGGCTTCACGCTCTTCCTGCCGACGCGACGCTGGAGCTTCTTCCGGGTCTCCCTCGCGACGCCCCTGGAGAGTGGGTCCTCGCCACGCTTCGCGGCCTCTGCCATCTCTCGCCAGATCTGCTTCTGGAGGTCGCGGTTGGCGTCCTGCTTCTCTCCGACCGCCTGCCCGTTGAGGCCACCTGGGAAGTTCGGCTCTGGCGCCGCGGGGGTTCCGCTGCCGAGGGCCATCGCCTGGTCCACGTCCACGCGCTCTCCGTGCTGGACTGGGACCAACAAGGCCCCCGCCGCCAGCGAGCCGAAGAGGACCACGACCGCAAGGACACCGATGCCACGGCCCAGCTGACGGGGGCTCACGGGAGCCCCTCGGGGAAGGCGCGGCCGGCTGCGACATGGAGCGCCCGGTAGCGCTCGAAGAGCTCGACGACCGCGGGGTCCTCCAGGCTCGCGGTCTCGGAGGCTGCGGTGATCTGCTCCGGGGTGGGGAGCCCCTCCACGTCGCCGAGCTCGGAGCTCAGGAAGTGGAAGATCTCCCACAAGGCCGCTTCGCCGGCTGGCGCGGTGTTCCGGGTGGGCCCCCAGCCTCCGCCGAGGCCCTTCTTCGGGCCCCTTCCGTCGAAGGTCAGCGGGTCGAGCTCGTACAGATCGACGGGGGGCTCCACCGCCGGCCAGTGACTTCCGCTCGAACATGCCAACGACAAGAGGAAGATCACGGCGTCCAATAACCCCGCTGCCCGAGGAGCTCGCGGCGCTCCTCGCTGACCTCGCCGGAGGCCCTCGGATCCAGCTTCTCGCGCCAGCTGATGAGCTCGTCGCGGAGGCTCAGGTCGCCTTCCCAGGCAGGTCCGTGGGGATCAGAGGCCTTCATGATCGGGACCAGGAAGGGGTTGTGGGGGGATAGGCCGGAGAACGACAGCCGCGCTGCGCCGCGGGTCGCGAGGAGCTCGCGGAAGGCGGACTCGGAGAAGACCGTGCGCTCCTTGGGCGGCGCCAGCAGATCACTGCCCGACAGCCCCGCCGGCGGCGCAAGACCAGTCGCCGCGAACAGCGTCGGGGCGATGTCGACGAGGGAGACCGTCTCGCTGACGCGGCCGGTTCGGCCACCGGGGACGCTGATGAGTAGCGGCACCCGCACGACGTCCTCGCAGAGGGGGGGGCGGTGGTTGAAGAGGCCGTGCTCCCCAAGGTCCTCGCCGTGGTCGCCGAGCACGACGATGATGGTGTCGTCGAGCTTTCCCCGGCTCTCGAGGCCGGCCATCAGCTCTCCGAACCAGGCGTCGCCGTACTGCACGGCCGAGTCGTAGACACCGGCGACGGCGGCGGCGGCTGTGGGACCGAAGGGCACCCCGCCTTCCCGCTCTCTGGCGCGCGCGGCTGCATCCCATGCGCGCAGGTGGTCCTTGGCGAAGAGGTCACCAAAGCGCTTGTCCGGGAAGTACTGACCCTCGACCACCCGCGCCGTGCCGGAGTGCCTGCGGGCGACCTCGCCGGCGACGCCCTCTGGGAGGTCGCTGTGCGGCTTGAGGTAGCGATGGTGGGCGTCGTAGCCATGGACTACCAGGAAGAAGTCGCCGTCGACGTCATCCAGCCAGGCCAGCGCCGGGGGGACGGTGTGGAAGAAGCTGCCCCAGTCGCGCACGGACTCGTAGGTCCCGAAGCCGTCCTGGAGGCCGAAGACCGGGTCGAGGTGGCCGCCGGCCACGAAAGCCCCGGTCTCGTAGCCGTAGAGCCCGAAGACCTCGGCCAGGGTCTTCTCCTCGGGGGGGAGCGTGAAGCTGTAGTCGACCGCCCCGATCTCCGAGACGTAGCGCCCGGTGAACAGCGCCGCGTGCGAGAAGAGGGTCTCGTTGCTCGGTGCGACCGCGTTGTCGAAGACCAGCGCCGAGCGGGCGAAGGCGTCGAGGTTGGGGGTCAGGCTGTCGACGTTGCCGTAGGCGCCGAGTCGATCACGCCGCAGGGTGTCGAAGCTCACCACCAGCACGCTCGGGTGCCCAGGCTCTTGCGACTGCGCGGCGCAGCCCAGCGTCAACGAGAACATCAGCACGGTGCTAGGGTAGCGGCAGTGCTCTTCTCTCTGCTCATCGCTTGCACCGACGAGGCCCCCAGACAGGTCCTGCTGCCACCCGTAGCGGCCATCTGGGCGGCGGAGCATCGCCACTTCGACAGAGACGGCGACGGCGTCCTGGGCCCGCGGGAGTTCACCCAAGGAGTCCGAAAGCACACCTCCGGGCTGTCCTTCGCTGCGGGGGACCTCGATCTCGACGGAAGGCTCAGCCTCTCCGAGTTCCGGACGCTGATGGAGACCCGCGAGCCCCGAGTCCTGGTCGACAAGCGCCTCGATCCGGGGGACCCGAAGCGGCGCCAGACGGAGCAGTTCCAGTTCGTGCCGCGCGAGGGACGGATCCCCGGAGACGAGGGGCCGGTCGCCACGGAGCGGAAGGGCTTGCCCAACCTCCTGCTCATCTCCATGGACTCGGTGCGGGCGGACCGGACCTCGCCCTACGGCTTTGTGAAGGACACGACCCCCTGGCTCGCTCGCCTGGCCGAGCACGGCGTGGTCTTCGAGACGGTCGGCTCGACCGGAAACGAGTCCGCGTACTCCCACGCCGCGATGCTGACCGGGCGCTACCCGAGCGAGATCGCCAGCCCCGACTACCTCACCTACCAGATCCCCGAGGAGGCGACGCTGGTGGGGGAGATCCTCCAGCTCTACGGCTACGAGACCGCAGCCTTCCTGGCGGGCGGCCACATCCGCGGCGAGTTCGGTTTCGACCAGGGGTGGCAGACCTTCAGCCACGAGTTGGGCTTCGCGAGCTTCTGGCACACCACGCCAAAGGCGCTCGAGTGGCTCGACGAGCGCGAGCGGGGCGCGCCCTGGATGCTCATGGTCCACGGCTACGACGCCCACCGCAGCTACATCCTGCCCGACCCCTACTACCACCGCTTCACAGCCGGCGGTGGAAGCCCGCTGGCCGAGCACATCGTCCGACGCGGCTACCGCGCCGAGCGCATCTACGGCGACACCTTCTACGAGGACTTCGAGCTCGAGAGCCTCCAGCACCCCAGCGGGATGTTCATCCTCACGCCCGGGTCCTACGCCCGCCTGGTAGACGAGGCTGGCGCGCGGGCTGACGGCCAGACGCTCACAGCCGCCGACATCGAGCACCTCCGCGGCCACTACCACGCGATGTTGCGCTACCTCGACCTGCAGCTGGCCCTCTTCCTCAGCGCCGCAGAGGCCAGCGGCCACTTGGACAACACGCTCATCGTGCTGACCTCTGACCACGGCGAGGACATGCTCGATCACGGCTGGATGAACCACCGGACGGGGCTGACCGAGAGCTGCACGCGGGTGCCGCTCGTGGTGCTCGGCCCCGGGGTCGCCGAGGGCGCACGCTCGGAGGAGCTGGTGAGCCTGCTGGACCTCGTCCCCACGCTGTTGGAGGCAGGCGGCGCGGTGCCCCCCGCGGAGCTTCGAGGTCGCTCGATCTGGCCCGCGCTGCGCGGGGAGGACATGCCCGATCAGCCGATCTTCTACGAAGGGGTGAACGACCAGGTCGCGGTGCGGACCGCCACCCACAAGCTGGTCTACTCAGGCCTCCCGCTGTCGGATCCTGGCCACCTCGCTGGTCTGCAGAGCGACGGCCCCGAGCACTTCGCGCTCTACGACCTGCGCAGTGATCCCGGCGAGACCGCAGCGGTAGACGACCCCGCGGTCTTCGACGCTCTCCGCATGGAGCTCATCGTCTGGAGGGTGGGGCTCGCGACGGCGACGCACGGAATGGACCCCGCCAGCCTGGATCCCGCCATCAGGAGGGAGATGCAGGACAAGGGCTACTGGGAGTTCGGCGAGGACTGAGTCTTCGAAGGCTTGAAGGCGCTGTAGACGACCCAGCGCCACTGGTCTCGAATTCGTCCAGAGGGCGTGATCTCGAAGGGATGGGCCCTCCGCACTTCGGCCGGCGCTTCGTGGTAGAGGCGACGGATCTCGTGACGCTGCAGCGACGGCGTCTCGTGGGTCTCGATCCAGGTGTCGATGTCCTCCCACACGGTGAGCTCGCTGGTCTCGATGTCTACGAAGCCGGCGTCCTCGAGCAGGCGAACGAGGTCTTCTGCCAGGAAGTTGTTGAAGAACAGGGGCTGCTTCTTCTTCACGATGCGGAAGAACCAGGGCGCGTCGACCGGGCCGTATGGCACCAGCTGGCCAAAGATGAACTGGCCACCGGGCCGCAGGACGCGGAAGACCTGGGCGACCGGACGCTCCGGGCGCGGGAGGAGGTGGAGGACCTCGCGGTTGCAGACGAGGTCGAAGCTGTCGTCCGGGAAGGGCATCTCGTAGACGTCGCCCTTCGTGACGTGGTCGAGCCGGGTCTCGGCGAGCGCGATCATCTCGGGCGTGAGGTCCAGGCCCTCGATGTGACCCACCTGTTCGCGGAAGCTGGCGCCGACGACCCCTGAGCCGCAGCAGATGTCGAGCACGCGGGCGTCCTCTGGCATCTTGCACATCGCGGCGTGGGCGGACAGCAGGTTCTCGTCTGTGAGCCACACGCAGCTGTCGTGCCAGTTCTTCGAGCGAATGCCGAACTGCTTCCGGTAGATCTCCTTGGAGAGCTTGGTGTCCACGGCCTGGTAGCGGGCGCGTTCGCTGGCCCTTCGCGCGGCGGCCCGAGCCCTGGAGGCCTCCAGCGCCTTGCCGACGATGGCGGCGGCTACGTCCGGGTGGGCCTCCATCCAGGCGTCGAGCTCCTTCTCGACCACCCTCTGTACCGCCGCGTGGGCGCCCCCGGATGACAGCATCGTCTTGGTCTGCCCCTCGAACTGGGGCTCGGGGAGCGTCACCACCAGGACCGCGACCATGCCCTCGCGGATGTCGTGTCCGGCGATCTCCTCGTCGAGGTCGTCGCTGAGCAGACCCACCTTGCGCACGTAGCGGTCCACCGACCTCGTCAGCGCCGCCCGGAGCCCGGTGACGTGGGTCCCGCCGTGGCGTGTGTGGATGGTGTTGACGTAGCTGCGGAGTTCCTCGTGGTAGGTGCGCGTCCACATCAGCGCGACCTCGACCTCGACCTCGTCCCGAGCACCGGAGAGCCGAATCGGTTCCCGGTGCAGGGCGCGAGGGCCGGCGATGCGCTGGACGAAGCCGGCGACACCGCCCTCCTCCTCGTAGACCTGCTCCGTGCCATCCGGCAGGCTCAGCTCCAGGCGCAGGCCGGGGAGCAGGAAGGACCACTCTTCGAGGCGCCGGGCGATGGCGGCGAGGTCGACCGCGCCCTCCTCGAAGATCTGGGGGTCGGGGCGCCAGCGGACCACCGTCCCGTGGTGCTCGGTCGCGCCAAGGTCCTCGCAAGGAGAAGGGAGGCCACGCTGGTAGCGCTGCCGCACGTGCCGGCCCCGGTGGACCTCGACCTCCAGGACCTCTGAGAGGGCGTTCACGCAGGAGATTCCGACACCGTGGAGGCCGCCGCTGACCGTGTAGCCGCCAGCCTTGTCGAACTTCCCGCCCGAGTGCAGGGTCGTGAGGACGAGCTCGATCGACTCCAGCGGGATGCCGCGGCCATCGTCGATGACCGTGGTGGTCCCGTCGTGGTCCACCTCGACCCGGATGCGGGTGCAGAATCCGGCGAGGGCCTCGTCGATGCTGTTCTGGACGACCTCGAGCAGCAGGTGGAGCGCTCCGTCGGGCCCGGTGGAGCCGATGTACATGGCCGGGCGGTGGCGGACCGCCTCGAGTCCCCCGAGGACACGAATGGAGGTGGCGTCGTACCTCAATCCCTCAACTCCTTCGCGACAGCCTCGCAGCGGTCCGCGTGGGCTGCCTTGGCGACTGCGACCGACTCGAACCACGAGGCGATGTCGGGGAAGCCCTCCGCGTGGGCGGTGCGGGCGGCGTCCAGCAGGTCCTCTGTGGCCTCGACCCGGGCGGCGTCGCGCAGGGCGGCGAGGTTGTCGGCGGTCCCTCGCAGGACCCGGCCGGTCACAGGGTGGCCGGTCTTCTTCAGGAAGTCGAGGTGGCCCTCGGCGAAGAGCTCGGTGCCCTCCGAGAGCTCGTGCAGCGTGCCCGCGATCTCGTGGAAGCCCTCGATCTCGGCGATGCGAGCGAAGTAGGCATAGAGCACCGCCGCGCGCGCGTCGTTCGAGAAGAAGCGCCCCAGGCACTCGTGGGTGCGAGTTCCTCTGAGATCCGGGAGGCGACCCTTGGCGGCCTCCCGCGTGCGGTCGTCCATCGTGGTTCTACTTCGCTGCTGTCGTCAGCTGCTTGGCGCCGCAGTCCATGAGGGCGGAGCCGATCGCGGCCTGCTCGGGGGTCCCGCAGTTCTCGAGCGTGAAGCGCTCCGAGCCCGGCGCGAGGTAGGGGGCGCCGGAGGAGAACTCGGCCCGCCAGCCCTCGCCGGCATAGTCGACGGAGTTCTGCAGACCATCATCCGGGTTCCCGGCGTGGTACTCGAAGTGCTCTGGCCAGTGCTCGAAGTCCATCACCGGACCGGGGCAGTAGGCGTCGTAGACCCGCTTGTAGGCGCGACGGCTCACCTCCTCGGGGAGGCCGTTGTAGTTGAGGAACTCGTCCTCGAGCAGCGCCTGCTCGATGCTGAGCCAGTTGAGATGGTCCACCTCGGACTTGATGATCCCGTCGCGGAGGCCGTTGTTGTAGATCGACGTCCCAGGCATCGCCGAGAGGTACTTCACGCGGGTGATGTGGTTGTTCTCCTCGGCCCAGGTGGCGACGTGGTCGAGGCTCTCCTCCGTCTCCCCCGGCAGGCCGACGATGATCAGCGCGCCGTAGCGCAGATCCGCCTCGTAGGTCTTCCTCAAGGAGCGGACGGTGATGTTCTCGCTGTTGCCCTTCCGGGCCTCCTTGAGGATGTTCTGGCCCAGGGACTCGACGCCGTAGAGCACGATGTCGCAGCCCGACTTCTTCATCGCGGTGAGGCGCTCTGTGTCGACGTCTGAGCAGCGGGTCAGGCAGGTCCAGCGCAGGTCGTGGTCCTGGATGACCTCGCAGATCTCGACGGTCTGGCGCTTCTGGCTCGTGAAGGTCAGGTCGACGAAGAAGACGAACTCCGTGCCGTACTGCTCCTTCATCCAGCGCAGGTCGCGGTCGAGCTTCTCTGGAGACTTCGCCCGGACCTGCGGTGTCGTCCGGTAGCAGAAGCTGCAGTCCATCCTGCAGCCGCGGGAGTAGCTAGCGATGACCTGTGGCTGCAGCCCGCGGGGGTCGTTGGCTTGCGGCCAGAGATCCAGGCGCATCCGGGGAAGGCTGTCGAGGTCCATCATCTGGCCACGCGGGACCGTGCGCAGCATCTGGCCCTCGGGCCCGCGGAAGGCGATGCCGCGGATCGACGCGAGCTCCCGCGACCAGGCGCCGCGGCGGAAGCTGTCCATGACCTCGAGGATCGTGAGCTCGCCCTCGGACAGCACGGCCACGTCGACACCGCACCGGGCGAAGAAGGTCTCCGGAACGCTGGTGACCAGCGATCCGCCGAGCACGACCGGGACCTTCGGCAGCTCCGTCTTGCAGAGGTCCACGAAGGCGCAGACCCAGGGGAAGTTGTCCTCGAAGGTCGCCACACCGACCACGTCGACGCGTTCTCGCTTCAGCGCCTCCCAGGCCTCCCTCATCGGATCGACGGCGTAGCGGACGTCGATGATGCGGACCGGGTAGCCGGCGTTGTGGAGGACGGTGGAGATGTAGGCGATGCCCTCGTACGGAGAGGTCAGGAAGAACTCCCACCCCCGAGGCATCGAGAAGGGCGATGGTCCGACGACGAGGGCGATGGCGGGCTTGCCCGTGTCCGTAGAGATGGGGCTCTCGTCCTGGTCGCGCATCATGCGCATGAGGTGGGCGTCGACCGAGGACACGGCGTCCGTGTACAGCTCCGGGGCCAGGGATGGCTTTCGCGCCACGCGCACCTCCGCAGGCAGGTGGGAGCCCACATCCTAACGCGTCGAGGTCGTGGGACGGCGTCAACAGGCTCTCGGAGACGTTAGGCGCCGTCCCTGGAGGATCCCCATGAAGTCCGATGGTGCCGATGTCCGCGCCCACTTCACTGCCCGCGCTGCGCACTACGACCGGAGCTCGAACTGGTGCACCGACGACACCCTCGCCGAGGCTACCTGGCGGTATGCGGCGGCGAAGGCGGACCATCGAGTCCTCGATGTCGCCTGCGGGACCGGCCTGGTGTCGCGAGTGTTCAAGGGACGAGTGAGCGAGATCGTCGGCGTGGACATCACGCCGGCCATGTACGAGCAGGCGGAACCTCACCTCGATCGCTTCGTCGAAGGCGCTGGCGAGGACCTCCCCTTCGCCGCTGACAGCTTCGATCGCGTCGTCTGCCGGCAGGGCACGCAGTTCATGGACGACGCCGCGGCGGTGAGAGAGATGGCCCGCGTGGTGAAGCCAGGCGGTCGTGTCGTGGTCATCAACCTCTGCGCCTACGGCGAGCGGGACCGTGACGAGTACTTCGAGGTCCTGCGGTTGCGGAACCCAGCGCGGCGGAACTTCTACATGCGCGAGGATCTCGTCCACCTCTTCGAGGATGCCGGACTGTCGGTGGATGTCCACGACTTCGTCATCGAAGAGGACGTCGACGCCTGGGCGGACAACAAGGCCATCGGAGCAGACCGCCGCGACGGCATCCGCGAGATCTACCGGAACGCCTCGCCGGCCTTCGCCGCGCACCATGCCGTCGAGTTCGACGGCGGGCGGATTCTGGACAGAATGTTGTTTGGAATCGCCGTGGGCGACAAGTAGCGGCTAACCTTCATCCGCGTCCCGGAGGCTCTCTTGATCGCGCTCTTCCTCGCCTGCCAGACCCCCACGACACAGCCAGAGGTCGAGATCGCGCCCGTCGAGCCAGCGGCCAAGGGCACGACGATGCTCGCCATCAACTTCCCGGTGCAGGAGCAGCGCCTCGTCGAGCTCGACGCGGAGGGCGAGGTCGTCTGGCAGTTCGTGGTCGGCGACGAGCTGACCTTCAATGGCGACGGGGAGTTGCCGGGGCTGTTGTCCTCGATGGAGGTCCTGCCGTCCGGCAACGTGCTCTTCACGGTGTTCCTGGTCGGCGTCTTCGAGATCGATCGTGAGGGCGAGATCGTCTGGGAGCACCGGGATCCGGGCGCCAGCCACGACGTGGACCGACTGGCCAATGGCAACACGCTCTACGCGCGCACCTGGGCAGAAAAAGGCGAGCCCCAGGTCGTCGAGATCGACCCGGAGGGCGAGGTCGTCTGGAGCTGGGACGGCCTCTCGGCATACGGCGACCACATGGTCTTTGGTGACGTCACCGACGAGGCGGGCGGCTGGATGCACGTCAACGACGTCGCCCGCGCCGAGGACGGGACGACCATGGTCGTCATCCGCAACTTCAACAAGATCGTCCACCTCGACGACGCCGGCGCCGTGGTCGATGTCTTCACCTTCCGCAGCCAGGCCGGCGTCTTCGACATCAGCACGCGCGGCCCTGTCGACGGCGAGCGCCCGCACGGCGTCGAGTGGCTCGGTGCCCATCACTTCGTCGCCGCGACGAGGCGCCCGCATCGCATCGTCGAGGTCAATGGTCGTGACATCGTCTGGAGCTACACGGACGCGCGCCTGGCCGGCATCCGCGACGTCGACCGCCTGCCCGACGGCAACACGCTGCTGGTGGCGGCCGAAGAGGTCGTCGAGCTCGACGACAGCGGCGCGGTGGTGTGGGAGTGGACCCTCCTGACGGAGGGGTTGCCAGAGGACATCAACCCGATCCCGGCGATCAGCCGCATCGCAGCTGACGGCACGGTGCTGGACAGGGACTAGTTCCCGCAATCCGAGGTCCCGAACCTCGTCCACCGTCTCGTTGCGGGAACTACGGCACGCGAAGCGGGCCGCCGGGGGGGCGCCGACGGCGCGGGGGGCGGGGCCCCCCAGAGGAGGAAACGAGTGCCCCCAGCGCCGCGAAGCGGCGGGCGCCCAGCGCCATCGGGAGTCGCGTTGCGACTTCCGATCGGGGGTACTAGACAGCCCGGGGCACCGTTGTTTCCCGTGGGGGCCCCGCCGCGCCTAGCCGAGGACGTAGGCCAGGCGCACGCGACCGGTGTAGATGTGGCCGGCTCCCAGGGCGCGCTTCTCTGCGTCGAAGCTGGGCAGCGCTGCGTGGAACTCGCCAGCCAGCTGGATCCTCTCCCTCAGGGTCGCCTGGGCTCCGAGGCTGGTGGTCATGCCCACGTAGGGGGCGGTGTTGTTCGCCAGGTAGGCGTCGTCAGCGACGACGAAGAAGGTCGAGACGTCCTGGACACCGACCGAGAGGTAGGGCTCCACGCGGCCGAGGTCGTAGCCGACCATGCCGTCGAGCCCGAGGCTCGCCGCGCTGTAGAAGTCCTCGTAGACAGGATCCTCGGGATCGAAGGGGGCGGCGATCTCGCCGACGGTCTTTTGCAGCGTGTGGTGGTAGCGCAGCCCCACCGACAGCCCGCTGTCCATGGGGATCCCAACGCCAATCTCGCCGGAGAGGATCACGTTTCGCGTGCCCGCCACCGGCAGAGGGGGCACGTAGCCGAGGGTGCCGTAGACAACGGCCGGACCGAGCTCGGGCATGGCGAAGCTCAGTCGGAAGCGCGGAGCTGCGGGGGTCTTGTTCGGGTCTTCCGTCTTCTCGCCGTCCAGGACGAGTCGACGCGAGCAGGACAGCGGCGGAATGCCGAGGACCTCGACACCGATGGCGCTGGTTCCGGGCTCGTGTGGAACCGGGGCGTGGACGGCAGAGAAGCTGGTGGCCAGCGCCGGGTAGTTCTGGAGGAAGTTCTGCTGCCCGGTCTCCTCGAGCGCGGGCTGCTCGATGAGCTCGCCGGAGTCGTCGAGGCAGGCGGGATCAACAGAAGCAAGGGCCTGAGAGGCCATGAGCAGGAGCATCAGTCGCAGTCCTCCGATGCAGCACCGGCGGTGATCCAGTCGTGCACGGTCTGGATCTCCTCGTCGGCGAGCTTGTCGTAGCCAGGGGCGGGCATGACATCGCCCTCGTCGTCTCCCAGGGTGTGGCTGAGTTTGCGGTACATCAGCGAGGCCTCCGGATAGCCGGGGACGACGAGGATGGCGCCCACCACGACCTGGGATGGGGCTTGGTACAGCGCGGTGTAGGGGTCTGTCTCGAGATCGATGTAGCTGTAGTCGGGGCCGGCGAACGAGTCGTGGCAGTCCGTGCAGCTCCCCGAGCCCCCGATGATGTCGGCGACCGCACACCAGCTCCCGGGGACATCGGTGTCGGTGTCCGCGTCGGTGTCGGCGTCGGTGTCCGCGTCGGTGTCCGCGTCGGTGTCCGCGTCGCCCTCTGAGCAGTCGCCGCTGGCGCCCTCGTCGATCCACCGTCCGACGAGGTCGATCTTGGCCTGGGGCAGCTGGCTTGGCGGGGGCATGCTTCCGCCGTCTTCCTGAGTGCCGCTCAACTTCGCCCAGAGCAGCGAGTCCTCCTTGTTGCCCGGAGTGACGAGGACCACGCCATAGACCCCGGTCACGTCGACGGTGGCCCCGTGGGGGTCGGTCTCCAGGTCGAGACCGGACTGCGCGGTCGCGGCGTCGTGGCAGGAGCTGAGACAGCTCTCGGTGAAGATCTGTTCCACACCGCAGAACCCCTCCTCGACCGGGTCACCACCGGTGTCGGGCAAGGGGCCGAAGAAGGTGTCGTCGCAGGCGGTGAGCACGATAAGCCCCCCCGCGACCAGGAGCCTCGGGCGCATGGGAATCTCCATCTGAGCGGGACTCTAGCACGCAAGCCAGCAGGTCGGACGCGGGCTACCTTGGGGAGCATGTTCCTGCTCATCGCCTGTGCCCAGCCTCAGCCGAACGACTCCGACTCCGGGCCTGAGACGCCTGTGCGCTCGGCCAGCGCGAGCATCTCGGTGAGCTCGGGCGACTCCAAGACCGTGACGGACCCGGACGGGGCGGAGGGCCCGGGCAACGTGACGGACGCGGGCCACATCGAGCAGGCCATCTACGACATCCGGGAGTCGTTGCTCGGCGACCACATCGAGGTGACGCTCGAGGGCACCTCAGCCGGCGTGGGCCCGGGCGACACCTGCCGGGACTTCGACAACCAGGTCGACAGCGTGGGCGGCTGCGACTGGTTCTCCCTCGGCTCGGGCGAGCTGACGAGCTCTGGCGGAGACACGCTCTACACTTCCGGACAGTGGACCGAGGCCGGCGGCACCTTGGAGGTGACCGGGCTGCGCACCGACGACTCCGGCACCTACATCAGCTTCGAGTTCGAGATGGCGCTCGTCACGGCCAACGCCGAGGCCACCGTGACCGGCGAGGTCGTCGACGCCTGGATCACGCCCTGAGCTGCTGTCTCAACTCTTGACGAGGACCAGCAGGCCCTCGATCTGGCGGGCCTCTGCGCCGTCCTCGACGCCCACCGCGTCATGCCCGAAGCGGGTGAGGCGCCGCAGGAGGGTCTTCCGGACGAGCGCCTCGTCCTCCACGAGGAGGATCCGCCCCCGCGCCCTTCGAGTCTCCTGGTCAGAGTCTGCGGGCCGCGGCGTCCCTCCGTCGGGCTCGGGCTTCTTTTCCGCCAGGAGCATCGCCACATGGTCGCACTTGGAAGCCGATCGAGCGAGCCCAATCCGACCTCTACGTGCCGATGTCGCCCATCGCGATTAGTTCGCCCTCATCGGGGAGTAGCTCAGTCTGGTAGAGCGGGAGCTTTGGGAGCTTCAGGCCGCAGGTTCGAATCCTGTTTCCCCGACTTGATCCCGCAGCAACAGCTGCGGGATTTCATCGCGCCCGCTGGGCGTGATGAATCGGGGAGACTGGATTCGAATAGAGGGAGGCGGCGGCGCAGCAGCCGCGAGACGTCCTGGAAGGACGGCGCAGCCGACCGAACGGCCCGCAGGGAGGCGTCCCGGACGGACGACGACAGGAGGGCGAATCCTGTTTCCCCGACTTGATCCCGCAGCAACAGCTGCGGGATTTCATCGCGCCCGCTGGGCGTGATGAATCGGGGAGACTGGATTCGAATAGAGGGAGGCATCGGCCTGCGACTCGGAGCTGCTGCGAGAGCTCCAGGCGGACCGCGAGGAGCTCGCCCTCGCCTTCATGGACGCCCGCGTCCTGATGGAGGCGGCTGTGGTGGAGGAGTCAGGCGGCAAGGGAGCGGGACCAGATCGCTTCTCCGAGGCCCACGAGCGCCTCTGCGCGGGGCTGGCGGCGGCGGGCCAGGCTGGCGACGAGGGGCTCTGTCCCTAGAGGACCAGCCTCTCCACCCGCTCCAACAGGCCCGCCAGGTGGCGAGTGAAGCGCACCGCCGCGGCGCCGTCGATGACCCGGTGGTCGTAGGACAGTGACAGCGGCAGCATCGTCCGCGGCTGGAAGGCCTGGCCGTCCCAGACCGGCTTCACCGCGGCCCGCGAGACCCCTAGGATGGCCACCTCAGGGGCGTTGATCACAGGCGAGAAGCCCGTGCCCCCGATGGAGCCGAGGCTGGAGATCGTGAAGGTGCCGCCCCGGAGGTCCTCTGGAGCCAGGCCGCCCGCGCGCGCCTTGGCGCCGAGCTCGCCCAGCTCGAGGGCGATGTCCCGGAGTGACTTCTGGTCCACGTCGCGGATGACGGGCACGACGAGCCCGTCGGGGGTGTCCACCGCGAAGCCGATGTGGAAGTACTTCTTGAGCACGACGCGGTCGTCGAAGGTGAGGAAGGCGTTGAAGCGAGGGAACTCCTTCAGCGTCCGCGCCACGGCCCGGATCAGGAAGGACAGCGGCGTGAGCTTCGCCCCGTGGGCCTGCGCGTCGGTCTTCAGGGCCCTGCGCACCGTCTCCAGATCGGTGATGTCTACCTCGTCGTGCTGGGTGACGTGCGGGATGTTCACCCATGCCGCGTGCAGCCGCTGGCCGGCGATCCTCTGGATCCGGGACAGGGGCTCCACCTCGATGGGGCCGAAGCGAGAGAAGTCCACCGCGGGCAGCTGCGGCAGGGCCCCTCCGGTCCCACCACCCCTCATGACCGACTTGACGTGGGCCGCTACGTCCGCTCGCGTGATCCGGCCACGCACGCCGCCTCCCCGGACCTCTCCGAGATCGACGCCGAGCTGTCGGGCGAAGAGCCGCACCGAGGGGGCTGCAGGCGCTCGTTGGTGCCGGGCTGCAGGGCTTGGGTCAGCAGGTGGAGCCTCGGGAATCGGCTCGGTGACCTCGGAGGAAGCCAGCTCCGGCGGGGGCGCATCGACCACAGGCACAGCGAGCTCCAAGAGCGCCACGAGGTCTCCCTTCGAGACACGGTCGCCGACGCTCACCTCCAGCGCGCGGACGACCCCGGGGAAGGGACTCGGGACCTCCAGCGCCGCCTTGTCGGCCTCCACCGTGATCAGTCCCTGCTCCGCGGTGACCGCATCGCCTTCTCGGACGAGGACCTCGATGACCTCGACGTCAGCGAGGTCGCCGAGGTCGGGGAGGTGGATCTCCGTGGGCTGGCTCATCGTCTCCTCAGAGGGTGGAGGGATCCGCCCGGTCCGGGTCGCATCCGGACCTCGCGATGGCGTCACGGACGATGCTCGCGTCGAGCCGGCCCTCGGCTTCGAGAGCAGAGAGCGCCGCGACGACGAAGGCATCGCGCCCGACCTCGAAGAAGCTGCGGAGCTTCTCTCGAGCATCGCTCCGTCCGTAGCCGTCGGTCCCCAGAACGGTGTAGCGGCCGGGAACCCAGGGTCGGATCTGCTCGGCGAAGGCGGCGACGTAGTCGGTGGCGGCCACGAAGGGACCCTCGATGCCCTCGAAGCAGGCGGTGATCCACGGCACCTTGGGGTCTTCTCCGGGGTGGAGCCGGTTCCAGCGATCACAGCTCCGTCCCTCTCGCGCGAGCAGGGTGAAGCTGGGGGCGCTCCACACATCCGCCGCCACGCCGTAGCTCTGGAGCATCTCCGCGGCAGCGATGGCCTCGCGCAGGATCGCGCCGGAGCCGAGGAGCTGCACCCGCGGTCCCGACACGCCAGCGCTCTTCTCGAGCGCGTACAGCCCCCGGAGGATGCCCTCCTCCGCGCCCTCGGGGAGCGCCGGGTGGGCGTAGTTCTCGTTCATGCAGGTGACGTAGTAGTAGACGTCCTGCCGATCGACGTACATCCGCCGGAGCCCGTCGTGGATGATCACGGCCAGCTCGTAGGCGAAGGTCGGATCATAGGGACGGCAGCTGGGATGCGCGGCCGCCAGCACGTGGCTCTGCCCGTCTCCGTGCTGGAGACCCTCTCCGTTGAGCGTCGTCCGGCCGCTGGTGCACCCGATCAAGAAACCGCGCGCGCGAATGTCACCTGCCGCCCAGCAGAGGTCGCCGACACGCTGGAAGCCGAACATCGAGTAGAAGGCGTAGAAGGGGATCATCGCCAGGCCGGAGCTGGCGTAGCTCGTGCCCGCAGCGATCCACGAGCACATCGCGCCGGCTTCGTTGATGCCCTCTTCCAGGATCTGGCCGTCGGTCGCCTCCCGGTAGAAGGCGAGCTGGTCGCGGTCCTGGGGCTCGTAGTTCTGCCCGCAGCTGGAGTAGATGCCGAGCTGCCGGAACATCCCCTCCATGCCGAAGGTACGGGCCTCGTCCGGGATGATGGGGACGATCCGCTCTCCGATGTTCCGGTCACGGGCGAGCACTCGGAGGAGGCGGACGAAAGCCATCGTCGTCGAGAACTCGCGCTCGCCCGAGTCCTCCAACAGGGCAGCGAAAGCCTCCAGCGGGGGGACCTCGAGCGGCGGCGCGGTGTCGAGGCGCTGTGGAAGGTAGCCACCAAGGGCCTCGCGGCGCTCTCGGAGGTAGAGCATCTCCGGCGAGTCCGCTGGTGGCTCGTACAGCGGCACCTGGCTGATGTCCTCGTCCGGGATCGGGATGTTGTAGCGGCTGCGGAAGGCCTTCAGCCCGTCCTCGTCCAGCTTCTTCATCTGGTGCGCGCCCATCACGCCCTGGCTGGAAGCACCCAGGCCGTAGCCCTTGATGGTCTTGGCGAGGATGACGGTCGGCCGGCCCACCGAGCGAGTCACCGCCCGGTGGTAGGCGGCGTAGACCTTGCGGTGGTCGTGGCCTCCGCGGTTGAGGCGCCAGACCTCCTCGTCGCTCATGTTGGCGACGAGCTCCATGAGCTCCGGGTGCCTGCCGAAGAAGTGCTCGCGCACGAAGGCGCCGTCGTTGGCCTTGTAGGCCTGGTACTCGCCGTCGACACACTCGTTCATCAGCCGGACGAGCAAGCCCTCCCGGTCCCGAGCCAACAGCGGATCCCAGCGCGAGCCCCAGACGACCTTGATCACATTCCAGCCGTTGCCACGGAAGTCGGCCTCGAGCTCCTGGATGATCTTGCCCGTGCCTCGAACAGGCCCGTCGAGCCGCTGCAGGTTGCAGTTGATCACGAAGACGAGGTTGTCGAGGCCCTCTCGAGCGGCCAGCGAGATCGCCGCCATCGACTCCGGCTCGTCCATCTCGCCGTCCCCGAGGAAGGCCCACACCTTGCGGTCGGTGGGCTCGGCGAGGCCGCGGTTCTCGAGGTAACGAAGGAAGCGCGCGAGGTAGATCGCCATCAACGGGCCCAGGCCCATCGAGACAGTAGGGAACTGCCAGTACTCCGGCATCAGCCAGGGATGCGGGTAGGAGGAGAGCCCCTCCAGGTCCACCTCCTCCCTGAAGGCGAGCAGCTGCTTTCGGGTGAGGCGGCCCTCCAGGAAGGAGCGAGCGTAGATCCCGGGGGACGAATGGCCCTGGATGAAGACGAGGTCCCCAGGGTGCGCCTCCGAGGGCGCGCGCCAGAAGTGGTTGAAGCCGACCTCGTAGAGCACGGCGGCGGACTGGTAGGTGGCGATGTGTCCGCCGAGGTGGGTGCCCTTGGCGTTGGCGTGGACCACCATCGCCATGGCGTTCCACCTGATGTAGGCCTCGATCCGCTTCTCCAGCGAGCGATCCCCCGGGTAGCGCGGCTCCCGGCCGGGGAGGATCGTGTTCACGTAGGCCGTGGTCGCGCGGTACGGAAGGTGCGCTCCACGGCGTCGAGCGCGGTCGATCAGCTGGTCGAGCAGGTAGTGGGCGCGCGCTGGTCCGTGGAGCTCGATCACCGCCTCCAGCGAGTCGAGCCAGTCTCGGGTCTCCTCCGGATCGATGTCAGCGCGGTCGTTCACGTCTTCGCAGTGGGTGTCATCGGACAGTCCACGTGGTCCCCGCGCTCAGCAGGTCCTGGAGCGACCCCTCCCGCCCACGCGCCGTGCCCGCCACCAGCTCGTCATAGGTGTCGAGGCGCTCTCTGAAGAACACCCCCATCGGGACCGGGAAGCCCTCCGCCGGGTCCATGCGTGACAGGGCCTGGGCCAGGGCCAGGCTGCCCTCGTCGTGGACCAGGCAGCGATCGGGCTCCGACTCGAGCTCGATGACCTCCAGGTCGAGGCCCTTGGCGGCGAGCCCCCAGCGCTTGCCCCAGGCCAGGGGCTCCCCGTGCTTCAGGTAGAGCACCCGTTGGTCTCGATGGCCGCGGGCGACAGTGCCGTCGAAGGCGCCGTCGTTGAAGATGTTGCAGTTCTGGTAGACCTCGACGAAAGACGTCCCGGCGTGCTCCTTGCCCTTCAGCAGTGTCTCCCTGAGGTGGGCGGTGAAGACCGCAGCCGAGCGGGCCACGAAGGTGCATCCCGAGCCCAGCGCGAGGCTGGCCGGATTGACCGGTCGATCAAGCGATCCGTGAGGTGATGACCTGGTCCTCTTGCCCAACTCGGAGGTCGGCGAGAACTGGCCCTTGGTCAGCCCGTAGACCCGGTTGTTGAACATCACCACGTTGACGTCGGGGTTCCGGCGGAACAGGTGGATGATGTGGTTGCCACCTATGGCCAGGGCGTCCCCAGAGTCGCCGGCGAAGCGGACGACCACTTGTTCGAAGTGTCTCTCGGACCTCTGCGGTCCAGTCTTCCGGGCTCGTTCGGCCGTCATGGTCTGCGTTGATCTCCGATTGTTGACTAAATAGTATTCGATGAGCTATGAAGCATCAACCCTGACCTGCTTTGAAGGCCGAATTCGACAGCGTCGACACCGACGTCCTCGGGATCTCCAAGGACTCGCTGTTGTCACATCACAGGTTCGTCGCCAGGCACGGGCTCACTACGCCTCTGCTCAGCGACCCGGACTTCGCGGTCCACGTGGCCTATGGCACGTGGGTGGAGAAGAAGAACTTCGGCGTCACCCACTGGGGCGCCCAGCGGACCACCTTCCTGATCGACGAGGACGGGGTCATCGAGCGCGTCTGGCGCAAGGTCCGCGTGAAGGGCCACGTCGACGAGGTGCTCGAGGCCGCCCGGAGCTAGAGCTAGGGCCAGGTGCCGCCCTACCGGCTCAGCTCGGGCAGGTTCTGGAGGTAGCGGCCGACGCGCCGCTGCAGCTGCGGCTCCGCTTGGAGGAGGTCCGCGAGGGTGCACTGGGCCAGGAAGGCGTGGACCATCTGGTCCACCCCCGACCACAGGGCGCGAATGCTGCAGTCGCCGTCGTGAACGCAGCCGTCCTCCGCCGACCGCTTGCCCTCGCAGGGTGTGTTGAGGCGCTCATCCAGCGCTTCGAGCACATCGCTCAGCCTGATCTCCCCTGGCATCCCCACGAGGGTGTACCCGCCCTTCTGACCCCTGGTGCTCGAGACCAGCCCAGCCTCTCGCAAGAGCCGCATGAGCTTGCCGACGTAAGGCCGAGACAGGTTCTCCCGCTCGGCGATCGCAGCGATGGTCACGCAAGCCGATGGCTCGCACCGCGCCACCGCGAGCAGACACCGGAGGCCGTATTCGTCCTGCGCCGTGAGCCTCATGGCGACAGGATGCTGAAACACCACCGAAAGGTCAACTTTCATGCTCGGCGCTGTCCGTCGGATGACAATTTGCCCACATACGGACAACCTGGTCGGCCAAAGGACCGGCCACCCATAGGGTCGACAAACAGCCTCACGGAGAACCACCATGATCTCGTCCCCCGAACTCCCCTACTCCCTCGACGCCCTCGAGCCCCACATCTCCAAGGAGACCCTCGAGTACCACTGGGGCAGGCACCACCGCGCCTACGCCCGCAAGCTCAACGCCCAGATCGAAGGGACCGCGTTCGCAGAGCTCGACCTGGAGGACATCGTCCACCAGGCCCAGGGCGGCATGTTCAACAACGCCGCCCAGGTGTGGAACCACAGCTTCTACTGGGAGTGCATGAGCCCCAACGGCGGTGGAGCCCCGACCGGCGCGCTGGCAGAGGCCATCGACTCCGCCTTTGGCTCCTTCGAGGAGTTCAAGGCCGCCTTCACGAAGACGGCGCTGACCACCTTCGGCTCTGGCTGGGCCTGGCTCGTCCGGAACGACAGCGGCGAGCTCGCCCTCGTGAGCACCAGCAACGCCCGCACCCCCCTTTTCGACAGCGTCCCGCTCTTGACCTGCGATGTCTGGGAGCACGCCTACTACGTCGATCGTCGCAACGCGCGAGGCGCCTACGTCGAGGCCTTCTGGAACCTGGTCGACTGGGACCGCGTCGCCGCCCGCTTCGGGGCCTGAGACCACCGGGCCAGCGCTGAAGCGGGTGCAGAATGGTCAGCGTCGACAGGAGCGACGTTGCTGGAGTCCCTGCTCCTACGAGTCACCAAAGCGAGCCGCCGTCACGCCTGGCTGGTCATCATCGGCTCGGTGGTCGCCTGCCTGTCGCTGGGCGCCCTGGTGACCACGGTGCCGATCAACCTGACCCTGCTGTCGATCATCGACAAGGACGATCCGGAGGTCGCGCACTTCTTCGAGGTCTCGGACTCGCTGAGGACCCTCCACCGGATGCTGCTGTTGGTGGAGGGACCGGAACAGCAGCTGGATCCTGCTCTCGAGGAGCTCGGCCCGGCGCTGGAGGAGCTGCCCGAGGTGGCCGAGGTGCGAGCGGAGCGGCCGCTGGACTGGCTGGAGGCGCGGGCCCCCTACCTCGTCGAGCGGAGGGTCTTCGACGACTGGGTGCGCGTGGCGCTCTCGCCCGGGGACGAGCAGTCGACCGAGCGTCTGAGGGCCGGTCTGGCCAGGGTCGCCGCTGTGGGGGTTCGCCACCCGGTGGCGGTCACGATCGTGGCCCTGGGCCTAGTGGTCGCCGCGCTCGCGGGGCTGCCCCGCTTCGAGCTCGAGACCGACCTCGAGAAGGTCTTCAGCCGAGACCTGCCGGCCCTGGAGACAGGCGACAGGATCAAGGAGATCTACGGCGTGGACACCCAGCCCTGGATCGTGATCACCGACACGCTGGACGAGGCCAGGGCGGTGACAGGGGCCCTCGAGGCGACGCCGACCTTCGGGACAGCCCACAGCGCCGCGACCCTGCTGCCCGACGATCTCACAGAGCGCCAGCGCATCCTCCGCCAGAGCCTCCCTGCGATGATCCAAGCGCAGACCGGCATCACCGGGGCGCTGGTCCAGGCCGCCCTGAAGGGAGCGCCCACCCCGGCGGATCTGCTCGAGTCCTTGAAGAGATCCCTGATGACCCCGGACGGCCGCTTCATCGTGCGGGCCTACGCGGCGGACCCCTCGCTGGACGGAAGGGACGCCAGGGACCGGCGCCTCGTCGCCCAGGCCATCGCTCCGGAAGCCACCGGCATGGGGGTCGTCCTGGAGCAGACCGCAGGGGGAGACCGGCCCTGGCTGAAGTGGGTCTTCGTCGCGATCCTGGGTTTCGTCCTCGCCGTGTTGGCGCTGGACCTACGGTCTGTGCGCTGGATGATCGTGGCGGTCTCGCCAGTGGTCTTCGGGACCATCTGCTGCGTCGGTGTCTTCTGCTGGGTGGGCATCCCCTTCAACGTCGACACCGTGCTGGTCATGCCGCTGTTGATCGGCCTTGGGGTGGACGACGGCATCCACGAGGTCCACAGGATTCGGCAAATGGGGGGACCACCGGACAAAGCCGCCGTGTCCGTCGGCAGGGCGATCACGATGACCACGCTCACCACCATCGCGTCGGTGACCGCGTTCCTCTTCAGCGATCACAGGGGCCTGGAGTCCCTGGCCCTGGTGCTGATCATCGGCCTGCCGCTCTGCCTCGCCGCGACGCTCTTGCTGGTGCCCGCCCTGACCCTGCTCACGAGGCCTCCGCGATGAGGGCGGCGCTGCCAGCGCTGTGGTGCCTCCTGGCCGCCGTGCTGTTCGGCGGATCGACCCCGGCGACCAAGGCGCTGGTGGCGGAGTCCAGCCCGCTGGTGCTGGCCGGGCTCCTGTACCTGGGCGCCGCCGCGGCGGTCCTCCCCTTCTCTCTCCGAGGAGGCTCCAGCCGCTGGCGTGCCCCGCGGAACCTCGGTCGGCTCGGTGGGGCTGTGCTCTTCGGCGGCATCCTGGGCCCCGCGGCGCTGCTCTACGGCCTGTCCATGGCGCCGGCCGCCAGTGTCGCCCTCTGGCTGAACCTGGAGACCGTCGCCACGGCCGTGCTGGCCTGGGTCTTCTTCCGAGAGAACCTCGCGGCGCCCACCTGGCTGGCCAACCTCGGCGTCGTCCTCGCAGGGGCCCTGTTGATCCTCCCGGACGGGGTCACCCTCGGTCCGGCTGCCGCCCTGTTGGCCCTGGCCTGCATCTGCTGGGGCCTGGACAACAACCTCACGGCCATCATCGACGGCTTCACGCCGGAGCAGTCGACCTTCGCCAAGGGGCTGGTGGCTGGGAGCTTCAACCTCGGGCTCGCGATGCTGCTCGGCCACGATCTGCCAGGCTGGACCTCGCTGATCGCGACGCTGGCGGTGGGGGCGCTGGGCTACGGCGCCAGCATCGTGCTGTACATCCGGGGGGCCCAGCACCTCGGCGCGACGCGCTCGCAGATGCTCTTCGCCACCGCACCGGTCTTCGGTCTCGCCGGCGCCTGGCTGGTCCTCGGCGAGCCCATCGAGCTGGTCCAGATCGCCGCGGCGGCAGTGCTCGCGGTCGCCCTGGTCGTGATGCTGCGCGCTCGACACGCACACCGCCACACCCACGCCTCGACGGTGCACACCCACCTCCACAGGCACGACGACGGCCACCACGACCACGCCCACGAGGACTTCCCGGCGGAGGGCTGGCACACCCACGAGCACGAACACGGGCCCCTCGCTCACAGTCACCCCCACCAGCCGGACCTCCACCACCGCCACCATCACTGAGGGCGGTCCGCTGAGGTCGCCTCAATTGTAGCGACTGGAATCGTGTTCAGCGTCGTTCTGTTATCGATGCGAATGGTCTTCCTCCTTACGCTCGGCTGCAACAAAGATGTCCCTCTCGAGACAGGCGAGGGGCTCTTCCGCGCCGGCTGTCCCATCGCTGGAGAGGCCCACGCCCGGGTCCTGGCCGACCCGGAGGAGCGGCCCTTCGGCTCCGACGCCATCGCCAAGCCCGGCGACGTCGTGCTGCTCAACGAGGAGGCTGCCTGGGTGATCGGCGACCCCACCGCCCCGGTCACCTACATCGACTACGGCGGGAACCCGGTGGACGCGATCCGCGTGAAGGACTGCGAGCAGCTCGCCGACGAGCGCTTCGGAGAGCTCGGCTTCCTCGTCGGAGAGCTCCACCTCGACGACTGGCAGACCTCGGTCCTGCGCATGTTCGAGGGCGAGTCCATGACCATCGTCGAGGACGGGAGCGACGGGGGTGCCGCGGTCGTCGAGGTCTACGGCCGTGACGCGCGCTTCTACCTCGTCGAGCTCACCTTGCTGGAGGAGGCCTACCTCGACGGCAAGGAGCTCTGGCCCGCTGAGCCCTTCGGCCTGGAGATGACGGTCCGCTACACGCTGGAGCCCAACGACCCGGTGCTGCAGACAGAGGTCCTCTTCGAGGGCACCTCCAGCGAGACCCACGAGCTCATGGCGGCGCTCATCGAGTTCCCCACGGACCGCGGGCGGCGGGTCACCTTCGCGGACAGCGCAGCCTCCATGGCCGGCTTCACGATGGACCTTGGCGTGCCCTGGGTGGGCACCAGCGACGGGCTGTCCTCGACGGCCATCACCATCCCGGACGCCAGGCTCTCGCGGATGGGCATCTCCGGTGTCACCGTGCTCGTCGACGCCGACATGGCTCTGGAACCCTTCCCCATCGCAGAGGGTGACGTCGGTTCCATGCAGGCGCTGTTGTCGGTGGGCGCCGGCGGAACCTCTGAGGCCACCTGCGCCTTGTCCGCCCACAACCCCGAGCCGATCCCGGGCAAGCCCGTCGCCGTCGTCCGGGTCTCCGGGTCGGCACCTGGGGCCGACCTGGTCGAGGTCTGGGCACCCAACAACTCCGGCGTGCTGGACCTCCTCGACACCGTCGCCGTCACCGACGGGGGTGTCTTCGACACCTGGCTCACGGACCTCGGGGAGGGGCTGAGCCTCCGCGCCGTCGGCGAGGGGCGCAACGACGGCGCCTTCGTCGACCTCGACGGTGACGTGAGTGACCTCGAGCTGCCCGTGGAGCCTCGTGGGGACCTGGGTGTCTTCGTCGTCGACTCCGACGGCGAGCCCATCACGACGCGGGTCCAGCTCCAGGGCGAGACCTCGAGCGTCCACTACCCCCTCTCCGGCGAGCTCGTCCACGTGCCACCAGGCACCTACGACGTCTACGTCAGCAAGGGCTACGAGTGGGAGATCTGGGAGGGAGTCGTCAGCGTCCCCGGCACCCTGAGCATCAGCCTCGAACAGGTGGTGGAGCACCCCGGCTGGAGATCCACCGACAGCCACATCCACAACGAGCCCAGCGCCGACTCCAGGGTGCTCCCGGAAGACCGGGCGCGCACCGTGGCCGCCGCCGGACTCGACGGCATCGTGACCACCGACCACGAGGCGATCGTGGACCTGTCCTGGGCCGCGCTCGCGGTGGACGAGGAGCCCACCTTCCTCCTGGGCTCCGAGATCACCGCCACCTTCCCCGAGCACAGCAACGCCTGGCCCTTCCCGGTCGTCGAGGACCACCCTCGCGGCGACCCGGTGGACTGGTACGAGCTCGGCTTCCCGGGCATCTACGCCGCCACCCGTGCCCGCGGGGCAGAGGTCATCCAGATCAACCACGCCCGGGTCAACGGCGAGTGCGGCATCCTCTGCGTGCTCGACTGGGACCGCGCGAGCGAGCCCGGCATGGACGCCGCGCGCTTCCTCGTCGAGGGCGAGGTCTGGTCCTGGGACTTCGACGCCTTCGAGGTGCTCAACTCCACGCGCTGTCCCTTCCTCGACCCCGCGGATCCCCGCCACACCGGCGCCTTCACCGACTGGCTCGCCTTCCACAACCTCGGGCACCGCGTCACCGGCATGGCGGTCACGGACGCCCACGGGCTGGACATGCCCGGAGTCCCCCGGACCTACCTGGACGTGGAGACCCACGGCGACGAGGTCACCGCCACCCTCGCCGGAGCCGCCGTCATGAGCGCCGGCGCCTTCGCCGAGGTGTCGATCGGCGAGGTGGGACCTGGCGGAACCACGAGCTCGACGACCTTGGACATAGTGGTGCGAGCCCTGCCACAGATCGACGTCACAGAGGTGATGGTGCTCGCCAACTGCGAGCTCGTCGAGACGCTCTCCGCCACAGACCCCTACGAGGTCGACAAGCTCTCGACCAGGCTGGAGCTCGAGCTGGAAGAGGACAGCCACGTCGTCGTCCTCGGCTTCGGTGAGCTGCGCATGCCGACGGGACTCGGGGACGACTACGACCCGGCGACCGTGCCGCGCTTCATCTCGAACCCGATCTTCGTGGACCTCGACGGCGACGGCTGGACGCCCCCCGGTCCGCGGGACTGCTGGACGCCGCTGGCCCTGTGATCGTCGCCCGCGACGTCGAGGTCGCCTTTGGAGACCGGCGGGTGCTGCGGGGCTGCGACCTCGTCGTGCAGCCTGCAGACCGGATCGGGCTCGTTGGAGCCAACGGCTGCGGGAAGTCGACCCTGTTGCGCTGCCTGTCAGGGGACGTCCACCCGGACTCGGGCACCGTGTCGGTGAGCGGGCGGCTCTCCTCCCTGTCCCAGGAACCCCGACTCGACGGACACACCGTGGGGGACTGCGTCGCCGCCGCCGTCGCCTGGCACGCCAGGCTCCTCGACGACTACCACCGGGCGCTCTCGGAAGAGGACTTCGAGACCAGCAGCGCCCTCCAGGATCGACTGGACCACGTCGGCTGGGAGGCCGGCCATCGAGTCGACGCGATGCTGGACCGGCTGGGGGCCCCTCCGACCGAGGCGGTCATCGCCCAGCTCTCCGGGGGGGAGCGCCGGAGGGTGGCGCTGGCGCTGGCGCTGCTCGGTCAGCCTGCCGTGCTGCTGCTGGACGAGCCCACCAACCACCTCGACGTGGGAGCCGTGGAGTGGCTCCAGAGCTGGCTCTCGGGCTTCCGGGGGGCGCTCGTGCTGGTCACCCACGACCGCTACCTGCTGGAGGCTGTCGTCGACCGGATCGTCGAGGTCGAGAGGGGCAGGATCGTCAGCTACGAGGGCAGCTACACGGACTACCTCCTGGCTCGGGCGGAGCGCCAGGCCCAACAGGAGCAGGCCCAGAACCGGCGGCTGAGGCTGATCGCGCGGGAAGCGGCCTGGGCAGCGCGCTCACCGGCTGCTCGCAGCACGAAGCAGAAGGCTCGCCTGGAGCGCCTGGATGCCTTGCAGAGCCAGGAGCAGGTCGAGTTCGACCGCGGCTTCGACCTGGATCTGTCGACCGGACAGCGCCGCAGCGGCGTGGTGCTGGAGGTCATCGGGGTCCACAAGGCCTACGGGGGCCGGGAGCTCCTCTGTGGCCTGGACCTCTCGCTGTCACCTGGCGAGCGCATCGGCGTGCTCGGCGCCAACGGCTCGGGAAAGTCCACGCTGCTGCAGATCCTGACTGGCACCCTCGGCCCCGACGCCGGCGAGGTCGTGCGTGCCTCGAGGGTGGACGTGGCGCTGCTGGATCAGCACCGGACCGGGCTCGAGGCTCCAGACGGCTCGGACTGGACCGTCTTCGAGGCCGCCGGGGGTGGCGCCTCTGTGGTGACCCTGGCCGCGAAGCAAGGCGCCAGCTGGCAGCGCTCGGGTGGACGCGGCGCCCGGACCGTGGGCGTAGCGAACTTCCTGGAGCGCTTCCTCTTCCCACGCGAGGCCCTCGAGATGCCCGTCAGCAGGCTCTCCGGCGGCGAGCGAGCCCGCCTGTTGCTGGCGAAGCTGTTGTTGCGCGGCGCTGGAGTCCTGCTCCTCGACGAGCCGACCAACGACCTCGACCTGCTCACCCTGAGGGTGCTCGAGGAGGCGCTGTTGTCCTTCGACGGTGCGGTGGTGGTCGTGACACACGACCGAGCCTTCCTCGACCGCGTGTGCACCGGGCTGTTGCACTTCGGACCCGCTGGGCCGACCCGCTACGCCTCGCGATCGCAGATCCCTCGCCTCGCCCCGGCGCCACAGGACGAGGAGAAACCTCGCCAGCCGGAGAGGCCCAAGACGAAGAAGCGCTCATGGAGACAGCGGCAGGAGTTCGAGGCCCTGCCCGGCCGCATCGAGCAGGCCGAGGCCGAGCACGCTGAGCTGGCCAAGGTCCTCGCGGCCCCGGAGACCTACACCAGGCCGCCGGTCGAGGTCGCGGCGCTGACCACGAAGCTCGCGGAGCTGGAGGTGGCGATCGAGGCCCTGTACGAGCGCTGGGGTGAGCTCGAGGACCAGTGAGCATGGTGCTCGATGGCCAGCGGGACGTGCAGTCTTGGCGACCCTGACGCGCAGCCTCCACCAAATGGCACACAAGCGTGCTGGGACCCGAGCTCAGTCCTCGTCCCCGTCGTCCTCGTCGTCGTCCTCGTCGTTCTTCGCGCTCTCCTTCGACGATCCGGCCCTTTGGTGTGACCTCCGCCTCCCAGCGCTCACCCTCGGCGGTCTTCACCTCGACGTCGTAGACCCTCCCTCCCGCTCGGCCTCGAGGAAGGTGCAGCCGGGCCACTTGTCCTCGACGGCTTTCTTCACGGCGTCGGGGAGCGCGGAGATCGGGACGGGGACCTCGTCTTCGGCAAGCGCGAGGGTCAAGAGGAGGGGGAACATGAGCCCAGCCTACCGTGCCGTTGGATTCCGACTGCTCATGTGTCCACGAAAACGGGTCAGCTTCAACTCCAAGGATATCGCTTTGCGATCGCCCATCTGAACATAGTCGCCGCCATGCGAGGCTACCTGCGATGCGGCGCACAGCGCCTCCGCCCCGTTTCCGCTACTCGTAGAAAGCGTCACTCCTACCACCCTGCTACCCCTTGGTTTGCACCTTCATGACACGCCGATCGCGGGGCGGCCGTCGTGGACGAGCTGACCTACGCCGGATTCCTCGACGAGTAGGGACGGCGGCGCTCCTGGGTGGAGCTGCCAGTGAACCAGCACCGTCCCTCGGAGCAGCGCCACTCGTGGCGGCTGTGCGGCCTGATCGACTGATCGACCGATTGACTCAGCGCGGCACGGAGGTAGCACGTGCTACCGCGGGCTCGACGCTCCGGACCCCACGGGCCGAGGTCGAGAGTCCCGCGCGGGGTGCTAGGCTGCGCGCCATGGAGGACCGACACCGTTGAGCCGCAGCGACGTCCTGCGGGTGGCTGGCCTCCTGCTGCTGGCCGTCTTGATGATGTCCTCCTACGAGATCGCCCGGCCGGCGGCGGAGTCGCTGTTCGTCGGGGTCCACGGGGTAGAGGACATCCCGAAGGCCTGGCTGGCGGTGGCGCTCGGCGTGACCCTGACTGTGATGGTCTACAACCGCCTGGTTCGCTGGCTCAGGCTCGACCGGGTCTACGGCGGGGCCGCCCTGGTGAGCGTGGCGCTGTTGGCAGCGATCCAGGGGGTCCGAGCCCTCGAGCTGCCAGGCTACGCCTACCTCTTCTACGTCTGGAAGGACGTCTACATCGTCGTGCTCGTCGAGGCCTTCTGGAGCATCTCGAACCAGCTCTTCGACCTGCGCTCCGCGCGCAAGCTCTATGGCCTCTTCTGCGCAGCGGGCTCCATCGGAGCGATCCTCGGCGCCAGGCTGCTCCGCTGGGGCACGGGCCTGTGGGGCACAGAGGACGCCATCTGGATGGTCGCGCCGCTGTTGATCGCGACATCCCTGGTCGCCTTCGCCCTGGGAGCAGTGACGACGATTCCATCGCCGAAACAGAAGGAGCAGGTCGACTTCGGCGTCGGCCTGTCCCTGCTGAGAGCCAGTCGCTACCTGGTGCTGCTGCTCCTGCTCGTGCTCGTCGGCCAGGTCCTGATGAACCTCCTGGACTTCCAGTTCCAGGACATCACGGCGACGGCCTACCCCGACACCGACGAGCGCACCGCGGCGGTCTCGAAGGTCTACGAGGCCATCAGCTACGGCGCCCTGGCGCTCCAGGTGACGACCGCCCTGGTCATCCGGCTGGTGGGCGTCCGCGGCGTGCTCGTGGGTGTGCCAGCGCTCTTCGGCGCCGCCTCGCTGGCCCTGTTGTTCAGCCCGGCGTTCCTGGTCGCGGCCTCGGCGAAGGTGACCTCGAAGGTGCTGGACTACTCGGTCTTCCGAGCGGCGAAGGAGATGCTGTACCTGCCTCTCACATACACGGAGAAGACCCAGGGCAAGGCGCTCATCGACATCCTCACCTACCGCCTGGCGAAGGGGGGAGCGGCCCTGTTGATCCAGGCGCTTCTGGCCCTTGGTCTGGCCGCGATCGTCGCCCCGATGAGTGTCTTGTTCGCCGTCTGCTGGGGGGTCATCGCGCTGTTGTTGGTCCGACGCTACCGGCTCTTGACCAGCGAGAAGAACTCCGGCTGAGCGACCCTTGCCCAGTCCTCTGTGGAGATGAGCAGGGAGTCGGTCGAGGTCCCAGCGGTGAAGGCCACGACGTCCACATCGAGCAGGCCGGTGTCGGCCACGAGCCGGAAAGGCAACAGCGGCCGGCCGAAGGGCGGGATGCGCCCGCGGACCAGGCCGAGCGCCTCGAGCTCCTCTGGCCGCGCGAAGCGGAGCTTCTGGGAGCGCAGCTGCCGCCGCACCAGGCCGTTGTCGGTCCGGCGGTCCGTGCGCACGGCGACCACCGTGAGCTCGCCGCGGATCTTCATCAACAGCGCCTTGCACCCATGTGACAGCGGCTCCCCACGCAGCTCGGAGATGTGCTCGGAGCTGGTTGCCTCCGCGTGGCGGCGGTGCTCGACGGCGACCCCCTCCGACTCCAACCAGTCCAGGGTCCGCTGCAGGAGGCTGGTCGTCATCGCCCGGACAATATCTGGTCCCTCCCCCGGCGATCCTCTGGTTAGCGAAAATCGACCTGAGAAAGGAGAACCCGGGAGGCATACGCAAACAACAAGTTCTGCTGGCACGGCTGCATCAGCACGGACGTCGAGGTGGCCAAGTCCTTCTACAGCGAGGTCATGGGGTGGAGCCACGTCACCCAGCAGATGGGGGACGACAGCGTGACGATGCTGGCCAACAACGGCATCCCCCGCGCCCGCCCCGCACAGCCGCGTGCGGGTCCAACGCCGGAGTCGTCCTGATCCCGCCGACCGACATCGCCCCCGGTAGCTACAGCGTCGTGCAGAGCCCCTCCGGCGCGGTCTGTTGCCTCTTCCGCGAGATCGACGAGGCCACGGCAGAAGACGCGCCCAACGACGTGGGCGGCGTCGCCTGGGTAGAGCTCAACAGCACGGACATCACGGCGGACATCGCCTGGCTCGAGGCCGCCCTGGGCATCACCTACAAGGAGATGCCCATGCCCGACGGCGGCACCTACTACCTGCTGGAGTCCGGCGGTGAGTCCATCGGCGCCGGTGCGATGACGACCCCGAACGAGAACGTCCCGGCTTGCTGGATGATCTGGTTCTCCGTCACGAGCGTGGACGAGACGCTTCAGCGCGCCGCGAACAACGGCGGCGCCACGGTCATGCCCCCGATGGACATGCCCGGTGTCGGAAGGCTCGCGGCGATCAGTGACAGCACCGGTGGGGTCTTCGGGATCATCCAGGGCGAGTAGAACGCCTTGGCGGCCCGTGTAACGGTGTTACATATCCCGTATGGATGTTACAACTCGACTCCGCGACGCCATCAACAAGGGCGAGCTGAAGGCCGACGAGCTCACTGCGCGCAAGGTCGCCGCCTACCTCGGGCGCAGCACGAGCCTCGTCTACCACCACTACGGAAGCCTCGACGGGCTGCTCTTCGCCGTGGCCCAGGAGGGCTACGGGCTCCTCGGCGAGCGGCTCCTCGGCGCCCTCGACGGGGGGCTTCCGGCGCTGGCGCGGACCTATGTGCGCTTCGGCCTCGACTACCCAGAGCTCTACGGGCTCATGTTCGAGCGCCGCTACGACTGGGCGGCCCTGCGCGAGCGCGGAGCATGCTCCGACAGCCCGGGCATGGGCCTCTGGCACCAGGCCGTGGCCACCCTGGCCGAGGCTGGAAGCAGCTCGCCAGAGGCCGACGCGCGCGTGCTCCTGGCGAGCCTCCACGGGACCGTGTCCCTGGCGCTGTCCGGGCGCGCCAACGTCGGCGACCTCGACCGGACCGACCGCGAGGTCGCCCTCTTGTCCGCAACGCGCATCGCAGCGCTCATCACTGGAGACCGCTGATGATCGACTCCACCTACGAGCTGCCCAACGGCCAGATCCTGCCGAACCGCATCGCGAAGTCCGCGATGAGCGAGCGCCTGAGCAAGGACGGAAGCCCCGTGCCCGAGCTCGTGCATCTCTACGAGCAGTGGGCCGCCGGGGGCACCGGGCTCCTCATCACCGGCAACGTCATGGTCGATCGCCGCCACCTCGGCGAGAGCGGCAACGTCATCGTCGAGGACGACCGCGACCTCGAGGCGCTCAGGGCCTGGGCGCAGGCCGCGCAGTCCGGGGGCGGCCGGGTCTGGATGCAGATCAACCACCCGGGCCGCCAGAGCCCGCGTCACGTCAACCGCCAGCCAGTGGCGCCGAGCGCGGTGTCCATAGACATCCCCGGAGCCTTCGTGGCCCCTCGCGAGCTCGAGATAGACGAGGTCTGGGACATCGTCGAGCGCTTCGCAAGCACCGCTGAGGTCGCGCAGCGGGCTGGCTTCGACGGTGTGCAGATCCACGGCGCCCACGGCTACCTCGTGAGCCAGTTCCTCTCCCCTCGCACCAACCAGCGCGAGGACATGTGGGGGGGCGACGACACCCGGCGGCGCCGCTTCCTCCTCGAGCTCGTCCGGGCAATCGTCGCCCGCACCGGTCCGGACTTCGCCGTCGGCGTGAAGCTCAACTCGGCCGACTTCCAGAAGGGCGGCTTCAGCGAAGAGGCCAGCCTGGCCGTCGTCAAGGCGCTGGAGGCAGAGGGCATCGACCTCATCGAGGTGAGCGGAGGCACCTACGAGTCCGCCGTCATGTTCGAGGAGACCCAGCCCCAGCACGACAGCTCGATCAAGCGCGAGGCCTTCTTCCTCGACTTCGCCCACACCGTCCGAGCCAACTGCGGCCTGCCGATCCTCGTGACCGGCGGCTTCCGCACCCTCGACGGCATGGAGGACGCGCTCGCCAGCGGCGCTACGGACCTCATCGGCATGGCCCGACCGCTCGCCGCCGAGCCCGACCTCCCCCAGCGCCTGATGACCAGGGACTCGACCGCGGCCCGCCCGATCAAGCTCGCGACTGGCCACAAGACCCTCGACGCCTTGATCCAGGGGGGCTGGTACCAGCTCCAGATCAAGCGCATGGCGGCCGGCAAGGCGCCCGATCCCTCTCTCTGGCGGGTCTGCGCGGTCCTCCAAGCGGTCGCCGGATAGTCGATGCCCATGAGTCGCCTGGTCCACCGCGATGTCCTGGATACGCAGGGCTGTCCCCTCCCCTGGGTGCCGCCAGAGCGACCGAGTGAGCCCTTGCTGCCCGGCTCGGACGAGGACGACGTGCTCGTCGACCAGCCGCCTCCTCCTCCCGGAGACGCAGCCCAGCCCTGGCTCATCGAGCTCTCGGAGAGGCTGCGCGAGCTCACGGGCCTGCCTCCCTACGAGCTCGTGGTGGACCCCGCCCCACAGCTCCGCCGCGGACTGTGCACCGGGCGGGTGTGGATGATCGATGGCGTGGCTCGGTGGGTCTGGCTGTCTCCCTGCCCCAACGCCGACCGGGCGGAGATCGCCGCCACGCTCGCCCACGAGCTTGCCCACCCGCTCACCAACAGCGGCCACGACCGCCACTTCAAGCAGACGCTGGTGGATCTGGCCCGAGCCGCCTGGGGCGATGAGTTCTTCGAGCACGCCGACAGCGCCCTCCCCTACAGCGAGGTCGACCGCTGGCTCGTCACCGGCGTCCGTGCGGCCCTCGCAAAGCGGCCTCCGCCACGACCCCGGACCTCGGACGAGGGAAACACCGCGCGGCTGGTCACGCGCATCCGCAAGCTCCAGGCCCTGGCCGCCAGCCAGCCCGGCCAGCCAGAGGCCATCGCCGCGAGCGCGAGAGCCAACGACCTCGTCACCCTCTACGGCCTGGGCGGCTACCAGGTCCAGCTCGAGACGGGCATCGACGACCAGATGGTCGACCGCTGGGTGTTGCTCAAGCCCCGCGTCGTGTGGCAGCGCCACCTGTGCCACGCCATCGCCCGCTTCTTCGGCGTCTTCAGCCTCTCGATGGCCCGCGCCGGCCGCATGCACTTCTTCGGTCGACACGCCGACGTGGTAGCCACCGCCTACCTCGTCGAGGTCACGCTCGGGGCCATCGAGCGCGGCTCGGACCAGCACATCGCCCAGTGGAAGAAGAGCCGCCGCCGCCGCGGCCACACCCGCAGCGAGCGCGTCGCCTTCTGCGGCTCGGCCACCGTCGCCTTCGCAGAGAAGCTCGCCGAACTGAAGGACCGCCGCGCCCACGAAGACATCGAAGAGGCCAGGGCCTTCGCGGGCCTGGAGCATCGGAGTCGCGGCATCCGCTGGACGACGGCCCGCCGCACGACCGTGACCCACAACGACGCCGGCGTGCGGCTCGGAAGGTCCCTCGAGGTGGTGCGCGGGATGGGCTCGGGCAAGCAGCCGCGCCGGCTACGCTGAGGCCAGGCGCTCTCAGCGAGCACAACGGGGGCTCTCGAGGGGTACCATTCGGCATGCTCTGGACGACCACCGCGCTCGCGGCGACGCTGCAGGTCCCTCAGGACTATCCAACGATCCAAGCGGCGATCGACGCGGCCGAGGTCGGCGACTTCGTCGAGGTCTACGAGGGCAACTACACAGAAGACCTCGACATCGACATCGACATCGAGATCGGCGCCGACGGCGGCCAGGTCGAGGTCGTCGGGACCCACGTCGTGACGGACGACCTCCGCATCAGCGGCGTCGACTTCACGGGCAACGGCCACGACCCCTGCTTCAGGGTCACGGGCGAGACGCTGTACATCGCCATGAGCCAGATCGTCGGCTGCGGCGGCGCCATCATCGCAACTGGAACGGACATCACCGTGCAGGGCTCGGCGTTGACGAGCAACAGCTCCTACGGGGGCGTCGGAGGTGTCGACCTCGTCGGCGGCGACCTCTACGTGTTCGACTCCAGCCTGACCGGGAACACCACGACCTACGGCAACACCGGCGCCATCGAGGTCGAAGGCGGCGACGTCGAGCTCGAGAGCTCCTCGTTGTCCAACAACCACGGCTACGGCGGCGGGGGCGCACTCGGCGTGGTCGGGGACCTTATCGTCACCGACACGAGCTTCTCGGGGGACGGGACGACCTACGGCTCGGGGGGTGCCATCCTCGTCACCGGGGGCGATGTGCTCATCGAGGGCTCCAGCTTCAGCTCCACCTCGGCCTACGGAGGGGGCGGGGCCGTAGCGGTGCGGGGCGGCGACCTCGAGGTGGTCTCGACGACCTTCGAGGACACCCAGACGACCTACGGGGTCGGGGGCGCCCTCGAGTGGTCCGACGGTGACTTCCTGGTGCTCGACGGCGTGGTCGCCAGCAACGGCAGCGCCTACGGTGGAGGCGGCCTGATCTTCGGCAGCGGGACGAGCATCACCGTCTCGAAGACCCAGCTGTCCTCTGGCTCGACGACATACGGGAACGGGGGCGCGCTCCATCTCACCGGCACCTCCGTCGAGCTGCATCGACTCTGGATCGAGGACGGCGCCTGCAGGGACGGAGGAGGAGGACTCTACGTCGACGCAGACAGCACGGAGATGACCAACTCGGTGGTCCTGGACAGCACCGCGCTCCTCGGCGGGGGCGTCTACCTCGCTGGGGACGTGGCGGAGGTCTACAACAACGACTTCCTCGCCAACGCCGCCAGCTCCGCCGCCGACAACGTCTTCCTCGCCGCCGGGTCTGCCGAGTTCGTCAACAACATCGTCGCGGGCTCCGAGAGCACCAGCCCGATGACGGCCAACGGCAGCGTCGAGTACGGACACAACGCCTGGTTCGACAACCTCGAGGACACGGACTTCGCCGCCGACACCGACGTGAACGAGGACTGCGACTTCGTCCAGTATTCCAGCGACCTCCACCTCTCGGAGGGCAGCCCCTGCATCGACGCGGGCACCCCGGAGCTCTCGGACCCGGACGGCTCGGTGAGCGACATCGGGGCCTTCGGCGGACCCGGGGCGGAGTGGGAGGGAGAGACCGACACCGGCGACACCGGAGGGGACACAGGCGACACGAGCGACACCGGAGATGGGGACGACGGCGACGACGTCGGCGTGCGCGCTTTCTGCGGCTGCCGCTCCAACAACAGCGCGATCCTGATCCTCGGACTCCTGCCGCTGTTGTTCCGCCGCCAGGGCTGATGGACCTGCTCCGCCGCAGCATCGCCGAGGCCGTTGGCACATTCGCGCTGGTCTTCGCCGGCTGCGGCGCGATCGTGGTCGAGGCGCAGACCGGGGCCCTCGGCCACGCGGGCGTCTCGGCGGTCTTCGGCCTGGTGATCGCCGTGATGGTCTTCGCGGTCGGCCACATCAGCGGAGCCCACTTCAACCCTGGGGTCACCATCGCCTTCGCCCTGATCGGCGAGTTCCGCTGGAGAGAGGCCCCCGCCTACATCGCCGCCCAGGTCGCCGCCGCGGTGATCGCTGCCCTGGGCGTCGCCCACCTGATCGGGATGGACGCCCACCTCGGCGCGACCCTGCCCGCCGTCGAGCTCCTGCCCACGGCCCTGCTCGAGGTCGTCATGACCTTCTTCCTGATGTTCGTCATCACGGCCGTGGCGACGGACAGCCGGGCCTCTGGCAAGGTGGCCGCCCTCGCCATCGGGGGGACGGTGGGCCTCTGCGCGCTCTTCGGCGGTCCCCTGACCGGGGCCTCGCTGAACCCCGCCCGAAGCCTCGGCCCGGCGCTGGTCGGCGGCACGCTGGAGTCCCTCTGGCTCTACATCCTCGCCCCCATCGTCGGGGCGAGCCTGGGAGCGCTCGCCTACCGCTTCGTCCAGGGACAGCCGAAGACGGATGCGGCTGCGTAGAATCCGCGGATGCAGATGCTGTGGATCGCCCCCCTGCTCGCGGGGCCGCTTGATGACGAGCTGAAGACCGTCTGCCGCGAGGCATGGATCGCCTCCCTCGATGCCACGGCCTACCCGCCGTCTCCCTACCTGGGGCCCCACGAGCTCCCGGCCACCATCGAGATCGAGACCAGCTACCAGGCCTTCAACGACTACTACTACTTCGCCCTGGTCGACGGGAAGATCTGGTACAAGCCCCGCTTCAAGCGCCCGGCTGGAGAGCCGGAGATCGCGACGAAGCTGCCCTGGAAGCTCCTGGGCCACGACGAGGGGCTGCCCTACCGGCTGGAGGATCCCGAGCTCGACACGTCATGGGCCGACGGCGAGCGCGGCGGCTGGGTCTCCGACCGCCACTTCGAGAGCAGCGACGACTGGAAGAGCTTCATGGACCCGAACCTCTGGCATGGGGCCGGGCTGTGGCCCCACGACGACCCGATCGAGCTGGATGCGGACTTCCCGAGCGCCGCCAGCATCGTCGCCATCACCGCCGACGCCGACGAACTCGCGGTGCTCTCCAACAACCGCCAGATGTTCTACCGGCGCAAGTTCGCCAACATCTTCGTGCCGGACGAGTGGATGTACGGCTGGGGTCAGTCAAAGGACCTGCCCGTCTACTTCCCGCGCCACCTCACCGGCAACCGGGGCTGGTCCCTGGGGCGCATCACGGCGCCGGGGGTCGGCTACAAGGAGGGCCCCGACGGCCGCATCTTCGAGTGGGGCCCGGCAGCCGTCTCGATGGAGACGATGGTCTGGCTGGCCGCAGACGGACGAGTGATCTACTACCTCGACTCGGGCACTCCCCCCGAGATCGTGCACTTCGTCGAGCCGCCCCTTCGGGGTCAATGGCGCGGGGTGTCGATCAACGCCGCGGCCTCGACCGTGATGGTCATGGACCGCTTCGGAGCCGTCCAGACCAAGATCGCCGACTTCGACCTGCTCGGGTCCACGCCGACGCACCCCTACTGCTACTTCGAGGAGTGCGACGACGAGCCCTTCTACAAGCCCGGCGACATCCGCAGCGGCATGTCCGACATCCGCCTCCCCTCGGAGGGCTGGCAACTCCACCCCCCCGTCCTGCCGCCAGAGGCCTGGGACGAGGACAACTGGCTCTCAGAGGCCATCACCATCCTCCAGACCGGCAAGGGCAACGCAGAGCGAGAGCTGCGCATCGTCGGCATGCGCGAAGGCGTGCTCGGCTCCTTCCACAAGAAGCTGGACGCAGGGAGCTGGTCCTTCCGGCCTGCCCCCCACGGAGACAAGGCCTTCGAGGAGGGCCGCCGCCTCGCGCTCGTGGACCTCTCCCGGTACGGCGGAGCCAAGGCCTTCGCCGATCTGCACGCCGGGGAGCCCGTCGTCGACAAGCAGCTCGTCGGTCGCCTCGATCTGGGCGGCCGGGTCTTCGAGCTCGAGGTCGACGACTTCAACCCGCAGGCATCGCCCTGGCACATCACCATCCGCCACGGGGACATCGAGCTCCCCATGGAGCTCCACGTCGTGCAAGCGTGGAACCCCTACATGCCGCCTCACCCAGAGGACATCCACATCGTCACCTACGAGGGCACCCTGGCCTTCGAGTCGGTGGCCCTGATGCGAGAGCTCGACGGGCTCTACGATGAGCACGGGCGCGCCTTGACGCAGCTGGTCCAGAGGTCGAAGAACAACAAGTTCGCCCTGGTCGTCAACACCACGGAGGCGGGCATCTGGTTCCGAACCAAGTTCGAGGACCGCACTGGTCCGATCGAAGCCATCGCCGTCCTCCCTCGCCTGGCGTTGAAGGAGGACGACCTCGCCGCCTGGGAGGCCCATGTCTGGACACTTTTGTCCGATCACATGGGCTGGCGCGACGCGGTCGATGGCCTCGACACCCTCCGCCCGGAGGCCACCTGCGAGCCGGCGAACCTGCGCTGGGCGGCGGAGGTGCTGAAGCTGGAGCGCGACATCGACGGCGACCTCGACGGCATCAAGAGCGTGCGCAACGAGGCGAGGCGCTTTGCCCGCTTCACCTTCTCCACCAGCGGCTTCTTCTACGCCACCGGCATCAAGGCGGTCGACGCCGCCTTGGACCACTCCCGCGCGAACCGGAATGACGACGTTCGCCCCAACGAGCTCCGATTCAACGTCATCGTCGGCGTCAGCGAGCGCATCCCCTACCTCGCGAAGAACATCTCCAGACTTCACGCGGACCGCTACCGCCTGGCGAAGGGGGAGCGTCAGCGGGTGGACGATGATCTCGACGCGCTGGTCGATCACGCCGAGGCGATCGGGAAAGTCTGCGAACAACGCTGAGGTCCGGCCGCCTTCGATCCGATCACCAGGATGAGAAGAACGCAGGACGAAGGTGATTCTCGCGCTGCTGATGACGAACACCGCCTTCGCGCTAGACCGCGACGACGACGGACTGCGGAACAAGCTCGACGCCTGTCCGAGGCTGGCCGAGGACCTCGACGGCTGGGAGGACGAAGACGGCTGCCCAGAGCCGACCAACGTGCAGATCAAGGTCCGCGACACCGACGGCTACTTCTACACCAGCGCCCCCTGGGCGCTCGGAGAGGACATCGGACAGGCTGGCGATGAGCGCGACCTGGAAGCCGGGGAGCACACGTTCTGGGTCGAGGGCTACCCCTCCACCGTGGTGGTTCCAGAGGGCCCACCGGCCTCGATCTACCTGGAGATACCTGCCCCCAGAGGGGAGCTCGCCGTCCGGGCGGTCGACATCATGGGCAACCTTGTGGAGGCCGACTTCATCGCGGACGGGCCGGGTCGCGTGGGAGCCCGCTGCAACCGCGACGTGCTCATCCGACCGGGCACCTGGCAGGTCCGGGTGACCGCGCCTGGATACGACCCGATCCATGGCCGGGTCTGGGTGCGAGAGGACGACAAGATCACCGTCCTGGCACTGATGCGACCCACCACGCGGGATCGCGACGGGGACGGAGTCCCGGACGACATCGACTACTGCCCCGACCAGCAAGAGGACGTCGACGGCCACGAGGACACCGACGGCTGCCCCGACGGGGCCGACGTCGAGCCCTGAGTCTCGCGGATCTGAGTCACCTGGCGGGGGGGCGCGACTGGCCGGAGCCGTTGTCTCCCCAGCACTCGATGGCGTCCGCGCTGTCGAGCCCGCAAGCATGTCCACGTCCGACATCCAGCTCGACGAATGTGCCTTCGACAGCCCTGTTCAGCTCGCCCCAGCACGTGGCCGCGCCGGCCGAGTCCAGGGCGCAGGCAGAGTCCCCTCCGGCCGCCAGGTAGACGAAGTCAGAACCGGCGGGAACCGAGGTCACGACCGGCCCGCGCCCCCAACACGTGACCACACCGTCGCCCTGGAGGGCGCAGACATGGTCGTCGCCCACGGCGAGATGGGTGAAGGAGCCCTCTGGAACCTCGGCCTCGAGGTCGAGTCCCGAATCGGCCCCGCCCAGGGACTCCCAACAGGCCAAGGTCCCGTCGGTGGCGACTCCGCACACCCGAGGAGCGTCCCCACCGCTACCTGCGTGAAGGTGCCGTCGGCAGCGCGGGCGTCTCCCCAGGCGCCCCAGCAGCTCATGGCGCCCGATGCCTCGAGACCACAGGCCATGCCATAGCCCGAGGCGACCTGGACGAGCTCGACATCGGGAACGTCGAGCTGACCCAATCCGTACCACCCCCAGCAAACCGTCGCAGGGCTGAGCGCGGCGCAGGAGTGCACGGCACCAGCCGAGATGCGCGGAGCGACCGCCGGAGCGGACTCCGACGTGTGTTCACTGTCGTCCTGAGCAGGTGGTTCGCCAGGTCCGGGGCCATCGGCCTAGCATGCCAGCAACAATGTCAGCGCGTTCATCCAGACCCCCTATCGGGCGAGTTGTCAGTAGAGCCGGACGATACCAGCGATCCAGCGGGACAGCCGCCTAGGGCATCGCCTCCAAGAGCGCCGCGTAGTCGGACTCCCAGAGGGGCTCGATCTCCCATTCGTCCGAGTAGCCCTGCCACAGCCAGATACCGACGAAGGGGGCGTACTCGGTGGAGATCTCGACCAGGCTGGTGTTGTCCTCGACCGAGTAGCCGCCGTAGAAGGTGACCCCGTAGTTCGGCAGCTCGTCGTGGAAGGTGGAGAAGTAGCTCCGCGTCAGGCCGTGGGGGCCGCCGAAGTGGTTCACGAAGGCGAGGTCCTCTTCGAAGAGCCCCAGCCGCCGGTCGCCGTAGGCCTTGCCGAGGACGCCGTCGGTGTTGTAGGGGCTGCGAATGCTGGAGTCCGCGGCGTAGGCCCAGATCCAGTTGTCCTCGCAGGCGGCGACCACGTCGTCGGTGCAGTCCTCGCCGTAGTGGTAGGCGAGCCAGTCGTAGTCGACGACGTTGTCCGCGGCGTAGTCCGCGATGACGAGGTAGTCGCCGGCGTTGTCGTGGAGGTACTGCGACATCGTCCAGATGGCCTCTGCGTCGCGATCCTTCGATGACCAGGGCACGCCCTCGTAGACAGCGTTGAGCGGCTCGTCCGAGATGTAGAAGCCGACCAGGTTCTGCAGCCGCGGATCCGTGGGATCCACCAGCAGGCCACCCTCCCCGAAGAGCACCGCCTCCAGGAACTCGAGGTCCGCCTCGGCGTCTTCGAGCGCGATCTCCAGGGTGTCTCCGTCCTCGCACCAGGTGAGCCCATCCCCGTCGAGGTGCTCGCCAGGAGACAGCACGGTGTCGGCGGCGTCGAGATCGCAGTAGTCGGGGAGCTCGTTGATGACCGACTGCACTCCCTTCTGGAAGGTGTGGACGTCGACGACGAGCTTCATGTTGCCGCCGGTGTACTCCTCCAGGAGCTCGAGCTGCTCCCAGACGTCCGTCGCGAAGGGCTTCGCCAACTCCGAGTGGCTGCCGCCGAGCACCATCGTGACGGCCTCGTCCCCACCCCAGTGACCCATCCACATGCGCTTCAGATCCCAGGGATCGTTGGGGAAGTACCACAACAGCGCGCCCGTGACGTTGGGTGTCTCCTCGTAGACGTCGAAGGCCACCTCCTCCGAGCGTCCCTCCGGCGTCTCGATCCAGAGGCTGTGGGTGCCGGCGACGAGCGCGGTGTCCAGCACCGAGACCCCATCTACGACTGGGAACTCGCCCAGCTCGGCCCAGGTGACAGCGTCGACGTCGAGGTCGACCTCGGCCGTGATCAGCCCGGACTCGAAGGTGTGGAGCTTGTTGATGTGTCCGAAGCGGTCCAGGTCGAGGACCCGGAGCTCGGCCACGACGGGGAGCTCCTCGACCGGTGGATTCTCGGGATCGACGGAGCCGGTGCAGGCGAGCAAGAGCATGAGAATTCCTAACGCAGGGACACCGTGGTCAGTCGGATTCCCCGCCCAGCACGCTCGAGACGTGGTCGTGCAGCCTGCGGCCCCGCCTGTGCTTCGGGTTCAGGCTGATGAGCCTGCCGAGGATGGTCCAGGCGTCGAGGTGGTCGCCGCCGTCGTAGGCGATGCGCGCGAGCACGTAGAGAGCGTCACCCTTGCGGTCCACGCGGGAGATCTTCTCGGCGAGCTGGACGGCCTGCATCTTCCGGTCCGCCTCCGGCCTGGAGGCGTCCTTGTAGATCGCGTAGGCCATCCACGCGGCGTTCCGAGGCTGTCCCGGGAAGCGCTTGTTGGCCTTCGCGAAGCACTTGACCGCCTCGCCGTAGACCTCTGCCTTCAGGCGCCTCATGCCGGCGGCGTAGCCATCCTCTGCCGAGACGTCATCTGCTGGCCCGAGGGCCGATCCACCTCGAATCCCCTCCGCGGCGAACTCCAGCCGCTTGATGATTCGACGAGCCAGATCCTGGCCATCCCCAGCGAGCCGCGGATCGACGTCGAAGGCCTGGAAGTGGCCGATCTGACGGGCGATGGCGCTCTCGATGACCGCCTCGTCGTCCGAGGGGCGAAGCTCGAAGACGCTCCAGTCATCAGACGACTGCACCCTCGCCCAGGCATCTCGCAGCCGGCCGAGGTCCCCGGAGTCGACCGCGGGAGCCACGGCCCCCTGGAGCCGGAGCACACCCATCAACAACAGGGCGCAGATCTCGTCGAGGACCTCTCGACGGACCTCGCGCGGGATCTCCATCGTGGCGCGGAGCTGCATCTCCTCGCGCATGACCCGCTCCACGACCTTCTTCGTGGCGTAGCGGAGCGGTAGCTTGCCTCCCCATTGCCCGGCGGGGCCAGGGACGAGGCAGTCACGACTACGCCCCTTGAGGACACGGCGACTGGCGGCCTTTCGCGCCGCGAACCACAGCTCGTTGGCCAAGAACCCGGCGGTCTTCTCCAGCGGGACGTGAGCCTCGAGGTGCTCGGGCGGGTCGTCCTGGTAGAGGCCGTGGACGAGGGCCTGGAGATCCTCTCCGGTGGGCGGCTCGCCCTGGACGAGCCGCGCCTCGCCGCCCCGCCACCGCAGGAACCCGGTTCGCTCCTCCGCCCAGAAGCGGGCGAAGGTCTCCAGGACCGCCGGGACCGGTGCCCGGTCGGCGTGTTGGCAGATGGGCCGGGCGCGAGGCATCGCCCTGACCCTACGCTGCGAATCAGCCGCGGTGTCGGATGTCGCGACCGGCGATCATGAAGACCGCCTGCTCGGCGAGGTTGGTGGCGTGGTCGCCCATCCGCTCCAGCGTGCGAGCGATGGCGGCAACGTGGATGCCTGGCTCGACCACCTTCGGGTCCCGACGCATGGCCTCCAGCACCGCTCGGTCGAAGTGGTGGTAGAGCGCGTCGACCTCGTCGTCCCGGGCCAGGACGGCGCGAGCGCGGTCGACGTCCTCGCGCACGAAGGCGTCGATGGCGCCTCGGACCATGTCCTGGACGGTCGCGGCCATCTTCGGGATCGGATCGACCGGGCCGGGCCGCTCTGCCCCACCCAGCGCGAGGACGCGCTCGCTGACGTTCACCGCAAGGTCCGCGATGCGCTCCAGGTCCGTGACCATCTTCAGCGTCGCCGCCAGGAAACGAAGCTCGGTCGAGGGCCGCTCGGCGCCGAGCAGGGCCAGGCACAGCTGGTCGACCCGGAGTTCGTCCTCGTTGACGGCCTCGTCCGCCGAGATGGTCTCGCGAGCCAGCTCGAGATCGCGCTCGACGTAGGCCCGCGTGGCGCTCGCGATCATCTCCTCGACACGTCCGGCCATCAGCAGCAGGCTCTCGCGAATGGCCTCGACGGTCTCTGGCGCCGCGAACGGGGCGCGGGCCGGGAACACGATCTCATCGCTCGCCTGCTCGACCGGGTGGCGTGTCTCGGCGACGGCATCAGAGGTCGCTGCGGGGAGCTCGACCCAGAACACCGAGCCCTGGGGTCGATTGGCCTCGACGCCGACACGTCCGCCCATCGTCAAGACCAGGTGGCGCACGATCGACAGGCCCAGACCGGTGCCCCCGAGCTCCCTGGAGCGCCCCGGGTCGACCCGGTAGAACCGCTCGAAGACACGCTGTCGGTGGTGGGGTTCGATGCCGGCTCCCTCGTCGCGGATCTCGATGCGGATGGAGCGGCCACGGGGCTCCGCGCGCAACGAGACGCCTCCGTCGGTGTACTTGCAGGCGTTGTCGACGAGGTTCACGAGGACCTGCTCCAGGGCGCGGTCGTCCGCAACCGCGATCCGACCCTCTGGCAGATCGACGTCCAGCCGCCCGTACTCGGTGCCCAGTCGGCGCCCGAGGTCGCGCAGGCTGACGGGCCGGAGATCCAGGGGATCGCGGCCCTCCTCGATGCGCGCCAGGTCGAGCAGGTCCACGACCAGGGCGTTGAGCCGATCGGCGTTCCGGGCGATGGCCTCGACGAAGGGCTGGGGCTGCTCCTCGAGGGCACCGTCGAGCAGGGCCTCGGCGTTGGCCCGAATGACAGCCACCGGCGTCCGCAGCTCGTGGGAGACATTGGCGACGAAGTCTCGGCGAACCGTCTCCAGCTGGCGAAGGCGGGTGTGGTCGCGGAGCACGAGCACCGTGCCGTCGGGCAGAGGGGTGGCGCGCAGGTACAGCGAGCGCCCGTCTGGCATGTCGAACTCTCCCTCCGAGTCGGGGAGCAGCGCGTGGGCGGCGGGGCTGCGAAGGACATCGACGAGCTTGTGACCGACCAGCGGGCCGACGAGGAGCTCGCCGGCGGCCTCGTTCGCGTGCACGATGCGGCCCTCTCCGTCCAAGGCGACGACCGCGTCCCCGAGGCTCTGGAGGATTCCATCGAAGCGCGCAGGCATGGAGACCGCTATCGCGTCAAGCTGTAGTCAAGCGTATACACTGCTCGTATACACACTGTATAGTCCGCCCGCGTCACGGGTCGGCTTCGAAGAGGACCTCCGGACGGCCTCCTCGAAGCCGACTCGTCACGCTGGCTCTCAGGGGCAGGGCCAGTCGAAGGACCGACTGTTGTCCTCTGGGCTGCAGTCGCCATAGACCTCGGCCGGGTCGACGGTGACCTGGAGCTCGTCCCCCCAGTCGCGCTTGGACAGCCACATCTCGTCGGTCCACACGGCCTCGCCTGCTCCGAGCTCGGGGATGATCACCACCGTGGACCCGATGGCGACCTCGACGTCCACGACGTCCAGCAGGCCGCGGTTCTCGATGGAGAAGGCCACCAGCACCTCAGAGGCCTGGGCGTCGAGATCACAGGCCTCCAGGCACCACTCGAGGCCCCCGACCCGGAGATCGGGGAGCCAGTGGGCGGGGCCGAGCTCTGTGCCGCCGGCGCGGAAGCTGTTGTGGAGGGTCCAGTTCTCGACAGGATCGACCGGGATCAGCCCGTCGTTGGTGACGTTCGTGATGTGGTACGCGAACTGGTTCCAGACGGGCCGCGCGGGGGCCCAGCTACCGCCGATGTCGCCGATGACCGTGATGCCGTTCCAGCCGCTGAAGGCGTAGTTGTTGGAGGCGACGATGATCTCGGTGGAGTCGTCGTTGTCGACGTCGGCGATGAGGGGGTACTCGTACAGGGTGCCGCTGGCGTGGCCTTCCTGGGCCATCTCGATGGCGCCGGTCGCCCCGTCGAAGATCCAGAGGGTGTGCTCGTCGGCGTAGACGACCTCTGCGTTGCCGTCGCCTTCGAAGTCGAAGACGCTGGAGCCGGTCACCGACGAGGAGTAGTCGCTCACCGGGTTGGACCACAAGACCTCGCCGTTGGTGTCGAAGACCGTGTAGTAGGCGAGGCCAGCGACGCCGACCTCGGGCAGCCCGTCCCCGTCGAAGTCCGCCACGGTCGGGGCCCCACCGGTGCCGCCGCCGGGGATGGCGGTGGACCAGCCCCAGACCCCGTCGAGGCGGGTGACCGTGACCAGGCTGCCACCGGCCCGGACGTGCTCGGGCATGCCGTCGCCGTCGAAGTCGGCCACCGCGGGGATGCCGTCGGTCCCGGTGTCGCTCCAGAGGATCGAGCCGTCGAGCTCGTAGATGGTGTTGCCGGCGACGACCTCGAGCAGGCCATCGTCGTCCATGTCGACCGCGAAGCTCATGTTTCGGCCCACTCCCCCGGCCCCAACTGCGAGCACCGTGCCGTCGAAGCCGATGATCGTGCGCCCGAAGACGACCTCTGAGAGCCCGTCGCCGTCGAGGTCGGCCATCGCGGGGCAGCCGACGGAGTAGAGCTCTGTGCCGGCGGCCCACTTGAAGACGGGCTGCCCGCCGATGATCTCGAAGCAGACGACGCCAGCAGAGGTGCCAGCGACGCAGAGCTCTGGGATGCCGTCGGCCTCCAGATCGCCGATGGCGACGCCGCTGGCGCTGTAGATCCCGTGCCCCTCCGCCCCGGAGGTGGCGAAGTGCATGGCTCCGCCGTCACCGCTGATGGCGTTGAGCACCCCGGCGCTGGTGTAGGCGCCGCCGGAGAAGGTGGTGAAGACCACGTCGGGGATGTCGTCCTGGTCGACATCACCGTCACCGTCATCGTCCGTGAGATTGCCGATGGCGGGGGTGGACATGATGTCGTCCCAGCCGGGGCTCAGCGTGTTGGTGGTCCACTGCCACTCGATGACCGGGTCGAAGCTGCCTACCCCTGGCTCGTTCATGCAGGTGTCGTCGATGTCGACGGAGTAGTCCCCACGCTCGAGCGGATCCTCGCAGATGGGCACGTCCTCGCCCGGGGAGACATCCGCGGCGCTGGAGAGCTCGTAGTCGGAGCAGGCGAGACAGAGAAGGAGCATGCCGGGAGAAGATTGCAAAGCACGTGCCCGATTGCACGGGCTGTTTCGGCTCGAAACCGGGGCCGCCTTGTCCCAGGTGGGGTGTCCGGATCCCGGTGCTACCTTCACGCCCGTGCTCACTGTCCTCTTCGCCTGCACCGGCTCGGCCGTCGTCAGTACCTTCCTTGGCGAGGACTCCGAACCGCCCATCGTCGAGGACACGGCGCCTCCAGAACAGATCCCAGGCGCTGCCGCGAGCTCGCCCTGCTCCTCGCTCTACGACCCGGAGACGCTGGCCACCTTCGAGCTCGACATCGATCCGGAGATCTGGGAGGACATCGAGGACGACTACGCCAGCGGCCGCAAGGACTACCACCCGGCTGTCTTTCGCTACGGCGAGGACGTCATCGACGTGCAGGTCCGGCTCAAGGGCAACCCGAACTTCAGCTGGATCAGCGACAAGTTCCAGTTCGTGATCAGCTTCAACGAGGACGACCCGGAGGGCCGCTACGAGGGTGTTCGCAAGATCGCCCTGGACTCGAGCTGGTACGAGCCCACGCTGTTGCGCGACCGGCTGGCGTGGACGCTGTTGCGCGGGCTCGAGGACGTCCCCGCGGCCTGCGCGAACAACGCGAAGCTGGTGATCAACGGCGAGTACTACGGGCTCTACGCGAACATCGAGTACTTCGACCGCGAGTACCTCGAGCGCAACTTCGGCAAGTCCTACGCCGACGGCACCCTGTGGAAGTACGGCATCGAGGCCAAGACCAACGAGGGTCAGTCGGACTCGACCATCGTGCGCCGCTTCGCCACCGCCTCCTCCGTCGAGGCGCTCGAGGACATCGGCGACGTCGCCCAGTGGCAGCGGGGCTGGGCGATCGAGGGAGTGCTCGGCAACGACGACGGCTACTGGTGCTGCCAGCACAACTTCTACCTCTACGAGCACCCGACCCGGGGGGTGCTCTTCGCGAACTGGGACCTCGACGACGCCTGGGACGTGACGCCCTACGACCTCGACCCCCGCGATGGCTACGGGCATGGCCTCTACAACGGCAACGCCTGGCGACAGGTGATGAGCGACTCGGAGTCGGCGCCCCGCCACGTCGACGAGGTCGAGTACATCGCGGAGGCATACGACAGCGAGGAGCTCGTCGCCTTGGTCGAGGCATGGTCCGAGCAGAACCACGAGGCCTTCCGAGACGACCCCTCGCGCAGTGTCGGCTGGCAGGAGCACCTCGAGGCCGTCGAGCGATTCAAGGGCTACATCGTGCAACGCGACCACTACCTGGAGAGCTGGGTGCGCTGCGAGCGCGGCGAGGACGAGGACCTCGACGGCGACGGCTACGGGCCTTGCGAGGACAAGGACGACACCCGCGCCGACCTGAACCCCGGGGCCTCCGAGACCTGCAACGGCCTGGACGACGACGGCGACACGCTGATCGACGAGGGGGCCGGCTGCGACTCCTGCCTGCGCCGGGACTTCTTCACGCGGCAGCTGCTCTTCTGCGACGACGTCCGGGACTGGAACGCGGCGCTGGCCTACTGCGAAGGACAGGACGCGACCCTCTTTTCGCCCTCGACCACCGCGGACGTCTACCTGACCTACTTCTACACGTGGCCGAACTTCGACGACTGGTACGTCACCCAGGCTGGCGAGGACGGCCTCGGCACCTGCCCGGCGTGGAGCCCCAGCACCACGAACTGGGTGAACGACGACTGCGAAGAGGCCCACGCCTTCATCTGCAGCATCGACCAGGCGGGCTGAGACAGCGTGTCGGCGATGGCCGGCGACGTCGCGCTCGATTGACACCCTGTCCCGTTCCGGGGCCAGATCCGGCCCGGAGGGGCTGGCACGGGGCTTGCGAAGGAAGATGAGCAGTGGCGCGACCCGCCGCCCCCCGAAAAAGCGATACGCATGGGCAGCCCTCTCACGTCTCCGAAACCGGGATGGGCAAAACGGAATGGGGCGGCGGGTCAGCCCTCTATTCCAAGGCGCTCCCCGGTCGTGTAGAGCCAGGCGCCGCCTACCTTCTCGAAGCGTGAGCGCTCCCGGAAGCTGGCGTCCTTGCCGCCCTGCTCCAGCGTGGCCGTGAAGGTGACGGTGTCGCCGCGAGCCTCCTCGACCACCAGGCGCGAAAAGCGTGTGCTGCGCACGAAGGCCTCGACCTGCTCGCGCGGGGGCACCGGGGTCTGGGTGCGCAAGACGTGGTCGATGTGCCCCATGGCGTAGGCCGAGTACCGCGAGCGCATCAGCGCCTCGGGGGTCGGCGCCAGCGCGCCCTGGTGCCAGGGGCGGCAGCAGCGCTTGTAGGTCTTGCCGGAGCGACAGGGACAGCGAGCCATGCGAGAGAGTACTGAGTTTCGATGGGGGGCACCCCTTGGAAGTGCGACACCATCCTGCCATCTACCATCGCGCCATGAAACGCAGGACCTTTCTCGCTGGTCTCGGTGCCGTGCCCCTCGCCTGGAGGAAGGCACCCCTGAAGGCATCGAAGGGGCCGGCGGTCTGCCCGATGCCAGCGGCGTGATCACCCTGGACGCGATGATCATGGACGGGGACACGCTCGACTGCGGCGGTGTCGGCAGCCTCCAGGACATCCCCCGGGCCATCTCGGTCGCGAGGGACGTGATGGAGAAGACCCGCCACGTGTTGCTCGTCGGCGAAGGCGCGCGCCAGTTCGCCATCCGCGAGGGCCACGAGGTGGAGGCGCTGCACTCGGAGAACTCCCGGCGCCGCTACCGCGCGTGGCTCGAGGAAAAAGGCAGCGAGCGGCCCTTCTGGGAGCTCCACGAGGCCGACCACGACACGGTCGGCATGGTGGGAGTGTCAGGCGGATCCTGTGCCGTCGGGCTGTCGACCTCCGGGCTGGCCTGGAAGCTGCCCGGTCGGGTGGGAGACTCCCCGCTGGTCGGCTCCGGGGGCTACGCCGACAGCGAGGTCGGGGCGGTCGCCGCCACCGGCATCGGCGAGCACATCATCCGCGTGGCGGGCTCACACAGCGTGGTCGAGGGCATGCGGCGGGGCCTCGAGCCCCGCGAGGGCTTCGTGATGGCGATCCAGCGAGGCGACGAGGAGGCCGCGCTCTACGAGGTGCCCCCTACGCCATGAGGGAGCGGGTGGGGCTCTGGCGCCTGGCCTGAAGGCCTCAGCGACCCATGGAAGCGAGCCCGATGAGGCTGGCTTCGAAGTCACCCGAGCTGCCGGACAGCTCTTGTAGGACCCCGGCAAAGTCCGGAAGAGGCGGCGGGCGATAGGCGCGGCGCGAGTGCTGGACAGACACCGGCGCCGCGGCCGGAGCGCCGCCCACCGGGGCCTCCTCGGACTCGGCGCAGAGACAGACGGCCTCCATCGGGGGGGCGAACTCGAGCCGCATCCTCGCCAGCGCACGGCTCACCCGCATGCGCGCGGTGCCCGAGCGGATGCCGAAGACCTCGCCCAGCTCCCCGTAGTCGAGGCCGTGGACGAAGCGTAGCTGGATCATCGCGCGAGGGACCTCGCCCAGTACATCCAGCGCGCGACGCACCGCGTCCCGGTTCTGCACCATCCAGCTGGGCAGAGGGCTGTCGTCGATAGGCCCCTCCAGGTCGACCTGGTCGTCGAGCTCGACCGGAGCGCGCTGCAGCCGGCGGAGGTGGTCCAGGCAGCGGTTTCGAGCGATGGCGAGGATCCAGGTCCTGGCGCTGGCCTCGCCCCGGAACTCGGGCAGCCCGGCGAAGGCCTTGATGAAGACGTCCTGGGCCAGGTCCTCGCCCTCCGAGCCCGCCATCGCGCAGCAGAGGCCGCGGACCTCGGGCGCGTGGTGACGGACGAGCCAGGTGCCAGCTGCCTTGCGGTCGCCTCGTTTCAAGTGGTCGCGGAATGCCTGGTCCATGCCCACGAAGGTAGACGAGCGGGAGCCAGAAACGTCACATCGCTCCAGAAGAAACCTGGAAAACCGTTCAACTTCAAGAACTTGCACATCCACTTCTAGATGCATGTGACAGCACGATCCGAGGGCTCGTCCAATCGGTGAACCCAACACGGAGTCCTCGATGAAGTTCCAGATCAAGCACGACCGCCTCGTCCTTCCCACCGGGCTGTCGATCACCTTCCAGCGCACCCTGCGCATCTCCGATGACGACAAGACCTGGCCGCTGCCCCCGGGCTTCGGCGCCTTCCCCCTCCGCCGGGTCGACGACTACGCCGACACGGTGCCCCAGAGCTGGCGAGAGCAGGGCGGCGTCTTCCTGCCGATGTACCAGCGCGAAGCGATGTGGATGAGCATCAGCTGCTGGCCGCCTCATGCCCTGAAGGTCGGCATCGGCAAGGTCTGCGCGCTCACTGGCGAGCAGTGGTCAGAGGACCTCCATCGCCACCCCCAGGACTACCTCGTGTCCCCTCCCCAGCCCTGGCTCGACGGCATCTGCGTCGGCGACGGCCGCGTCCGCCAGTTCGTGGCCATGCCCCTGGGCAGCGGAACCACGGTCGAGGGCCAGGTCACCGGCGAGGAGACCGTCGGCGGGCTCCAGCTCCAGGTCGTCCCGCCCAAGCCCGGGGTCTTCGCGAGCCAGGTCTACCTGAGGGCGCGCTCTGCTGCCGGAGGTGGCCCTCCGTTCGCGGCCCCCTGCGCCCCATTGGCGGTCTGCCTGAGCGCGAAGTCCTCGATGGGTCTGGCAGCTGGAGGCTCGATGCGTCAGAAGATCTACCCCGACCCCCACAAGGCGAACGTCTGGGACATCGGGCGCGCGACCCGCTGCTTCGTCCACATCGTGGACTCGCTGCAGTGGACCCGAATCACAGGCGAGGAGATGCCCCCGACCCCGGTGTCCGTCCAGGCCTACCGAGACGCGGGCTTCCCCTGGTACGAGCTCTACGACGAGCACTGCAAGACCTTGGAGGGAGAGAAGAAGCTGAAGGACGTAAAGTCCCTCGGCGAGCTCATTGGAACGGTGCGGGACGGGCTCTGGTAGTGAAACGGTAGAGTCCCGGCGGAGGTGAGATGCTCCTGATCCTCGGAATCGCTTGCAAGGGTTGCGGCTCGAGTCCAGAAGAGGTCGTCTACGAGGGCGACTGGACCGAGCCCACCTGGGACTTCCTCGAGGGCCTGGAGCTGCCAGAGGGCGACGAGGGTCTCGTCCTCGCCCAGACCGACGGGGTCGAGCTGATCCTCGACCCCGACAAGCGGGACCCGGCCGTGTCCGCCGCCCAGTGCCTGACGACCGTGATGGTCTGCCACGACCCAGAGCTCCGCAACATCAGGGGCTGCCTCGAGAACGTGCCCCACTGCGAGACCAGGACCCCCTGGGAGGACGGCTCGCCCTGGTGCTGTCCGGAAGAGTGCGTGGATGCCTACCTCGAGCTGCGCGCCGCCGGAGAGAGCGAAATCGACGCGCTGACCGACGCGATCTACACGGTGCCCGGCTCCTGCGCCTACGGCTTCGACGACCACGTGGAGGCCCTGTGATCCTGCTGCTGGTCCCCACCGCCGTCGCCTGGGACTCCCACTGCTACGAGGACGATGGCTTCGCGAACACCACCTGCAAGGACGCCTACTCCAACGCGCGCTCAGTCTGGATCGGTGGCAGCTACCACGAGCACGCACAGATCTGGAAGAAGGCCCGGGAGATGGCTGGCCTGCCCGCAGAGCTCGACGAGGACTTCCAGCTCGACACCTACTCCGAGGGAGAGGACATCGTCTCGGAGAAGTCGGCCATCGAGTACGTCGGCCTGACACCCGTCTTGATCCAGCCCTCGCACAAGGGCTCGCGGATCACGTCGATCCCAGCGATGACGCAGCTCCCCGACTTCAGCTACTCGCTGTGGGACTGGGTCACGGGGAACGAGCACTGCCCGCCAGAGGACTCCTGGAACACAGAGGCCTGCCACGACTACGCGACCCACCAGGGGCCGCTGAACTCCAGCCACTTCCTCCCCCAGGCCCAGGAGTACTGGGACTACTACCACAGCCTCGCGCTCCAGCGCGCCGAGACCTGCGGTGAGCTGGCGGACGACCTCGGCGACGACTCAGAGCGGCTCGAGGACTGGCTCCTGGCCTGCGAGCAGGAGGCGATGGTGCTCGAGGCCATCGCCCAGCACTTCCTGCAGGACGCCTTCTCGATGGGCCACACCTGGGCTCGCTGGGGGTCGGTGGAGGCCGAGGACTTCCAGGACTCGATGGCGGATGGACTCGTGCTCGCCGCCATCGCGGGCATGGTGCACGGCTCGAAGTCGGTCATGCAGATCCACCCGGTGCTCGGTTCGTGGGACGACCCGATGTGCGCCCCGCCTCCAGCCGGCCAGAACGTGGAGTGGGTCGACCCGCTCACCGGCGACAACACCCACGCCATCGGCGATCTCTTCCTCGAGAGCCAGATGTGGGGAGAGGGCGGCTACGAGGTCCAGGAGGAGGCGATGCTGGCCTGCTCCGTCAACTCGATGCGCGAGGTCTACGAGAAGACCGGCCAGGTCCACGACGAGCTCCAGCCAGCCGACTCCAGCCTGCCCCTGTCCGACCGCGACCCCTCCACCGATGCGTGCTGGGGCCAGCTCGCGACAAACGAGAGCGTGCTCACCGGCTGGGGCCTCCACCAGGGCCAGTGGCCCGACACGGCCCACGAGACGAACGAAGCGCTCATCGCCAACCTCATGTGGCCAGCGCTCTTGAGCACCGCCTACGTCGGCTACGACCACTACCAGGAAAAGACCGTCCCCACCAAGCTGGACAAGTTCGCCATCACGCTGCACCTGCTGGAGATCAGCGCGGTCGGCGCCAAGATCGCCTGGTACGGGACGACGGACGAGCACGGCACGAAGGTCGCCTCGGGCGAAGACCTCCCGAGCCTCCTCGGCATGGAGCCGAACGACGCCTACGTGCACGGCACCATCGGGAACCAGGCCTCGACGAAGCTGGCCACCTCCGCCGACCCGCCGCTGCCGTGGAGCCACGACTCCGAGGAGCTCGACGAGCGCTCCCTGGCGCTGGGCTTCGCGGACGCCCACGCGGCCGAGCGCTGCGAGTCGATGACCCGCGTCGAGCTCTTGAACTACCAGGCGGACGCTGGCGACTCCTACGATCTCAAGAGCGACGACTTCCCGGCGCTCTGCGGTATCTGCGCCCAGATGGTGGAGCCCCACCTGCGCCTCGGCGAGGACGCCGACGACTACGACACGGACAACGAGCCCCTGTGCGGCGTGGTCGCCGAGGACGCCGAGTTCGTGTACTCCGACGAGACCGGTCTCTACCTCCAGGACGTCACGGAGCTCTCGCGAGCCGCCTTGAACTGGTGCGGCTGCGGCTGGGACGACGGCCTCGTCCTCTCCGGCTTCGACGCGGCCTGGTACGCCTTCGACGGCACGACGGGCGCCGAGCTCGGGACCTGCCCGGCGGGCGTCGACGACCCGGACCTCGGTCCGACCTGGCGCAACGACATCGAGCCCGTGATGGGCCTCGTCGACGGCTTCGCGGTGGCCTACCCGTGGCTGGACGAGATCCGGTTCTTCGGGGACACCTGCGACGCGGACGACGAGACGTCCGTCTTCCTCGACGGCGACGAGGGCCCCTGGGCGATGGCCATCACCAGCGATCTACAGCACCTCGTCGTGGGCACGCGCAACCCCGACGAGCCCTGCGATCCCGGGACCTTGCAGGCCATCGACCTCGACACCCACGAGGTCGTCGGCGCGATCAGCACGGCTCAGGGCGTAGCGGACATCGCGGTGGTCGACGACGGGCTCTACGTCATGGCGACGCTCTACGGGGGCGACGGCTGCTCGAGCGGCATCATCAACAGCGTCGTGACGAACCAGCTGACCGCCGGGACCGCCGTGATCGACAACACGAGCGCGGGGGGCACCTGCTTGAACGATCCAGGCCGCATCGACGCGACCCCCGACGGCAACTGGGTCGCATGGACCGCCGGCGGCAGCTGCGGGCGGGTGAACCTCCGCCGTCACGCCGGTGAGCTGGTGGACTTCGTCCTCGAGTCCGATGTCGGCACCGACTGGGACACCCCCACCGACGTGGCCATCATCCAGGACTCCGAAACGCTCTTCCGCGTGCTCGTGTTGACCGAGTGGGTGAGCGAGGGCCGCTGCAGCGACAACACGAACCTCTGCGGCTCCCTGCGCCTGCTCACGGTGGATGGGAGCACTGGCGGCTACGTGGTCGGGAACGAGATGGCGCTGAAACACATGGCCCCCAACGGGGTCGCCGTGAACGAAGACGGCACCCGCGCCTACGTCACCTTCGCCGGGAGCTCCGAGGTCCAGGTCTTCGACGTGACCAGCGGCCTGTCCAAGGCCGGGACGTTGAAGTCCGGGCCCTACCCCAGCGCCATCTGGCTCGCCGAGTAGCCCCTCAGAACGGGAGCTCGCCCAGGTCGACGTTGCCTCCGCTGAGCACGACCCCGATCCGCTCGATGCCGCCTGGCAGATCGTGGGTGAGCACCGCCGCCAGACTCACGGCGGCAGAGGGCTCGATGACCAGCTTCATGCGCTCCCAGACCAGGCGCATCGCACACACGATGGCGTCCTCGTCGACGAGCAGCACGTCCTCGACGTGGTCCCGCAAGATGGGCCAGTTTCGCTCGCCGATGCTCACGAGCAGGCCTTTCGCGATGGTCTTGGGGTTCGGCTCGACGATGCGCCGGGAGGCAGCCTTGGAGCGCGCGGCGTCGTCGGCTCCACGGGGCTCTGCGGCGAACACCCGCACACCTCGAGCCTGGCCGACCAGCGCGATGCCGCCGACCAGCCCTCCGCCGCCGATGGGGGCGACGATGGCGTCGAGGTCAGGGACCTGCTCCAACAGCTCCAGGGCGCAGCTGCCTTGGCCCGCGATGACGTCGTCGTGGTCGAAGGGGGGCACGTAGGTGGCGCCTGTGTCCTCTGCGATGCGACCGCGGAACTCCAGGCGGCCTGCGAGGGTGGGCGGGCAGAGCACGATCTGGCCGCCGTAGCCCCGGACCGCAGCCTGCTTCACATCGGGTGCGTCGCTCGGCATGACCACGGTGCACGGAATGCCCCGAGTCCGGGCGGACCAAGCCAGGGCCTGGCCGAAGTTGCCGGAGCTGTCGGTGACCACGCCGGGGGTGTGCTCGGGCAGGCGCAACACGGCGTTGAGCGCCCCGCGCGGCTTGAAGGAGCCGGTCTTCTGGAAGTTCTCGCACTTGAAGAAGAGCTCGACGCCAGCTCGCTCATCGAGGGTCCCGCAGGTCACCACCGGGGTCGTGTGGAGGTGGGCTCGAGTGCGCTCCCGAGCGGCGAGGACGTCGTCGTAGGTCGGCATCAGTGGAGATCGTAGAGCCTCGCGGCGTTGTCCCAGGCGACGGGGGCTCGCAGCTCCGGAGCCAGGCTACGACGTACGACGGCGCCGAGGTGGTGCCTCGGGCTCAGGAGCCCGCCTGGTAGCGCTCGACCCAGCGCTCCGAGAGCGCGTCGGCCTGCCGGGACAGGGACGGGGCGGGCAGGGTCGCCGGAGGTGGCAGCTCGAGGTGCTCCAGGACGCTGCCGAGGGTGGCCTCGAAGTCCTCGACGAGGTCCTCGTAGACCACCTCGTGGACCTCGCCGAGCTCAGCGCGCCAGGCCGCTTCGGCCCCCTCGATCTGCTCGAGGCAGCGGGCGATGCGAGAGCGCGAATACACAGGCGGGAGCAGGCCCTTCTGCCAGCTGGCCCAGCGGCCGGTCTGGATGGCCCGAGCCCAGCTCACGGCCTGGGCGAGTCGATCGCGGCGCGTGATCAAGACCCATCGATCGACCGCGAGCAGGTCCCGGAAGCGCTCGTAGTGGTGGCGGTGGATCTTCAGGCCGAACCAGCCCCCGGAGGAGCGACGAGCGCGGACCTCGGCCAGGTGCTCCTGGATGTCGCCACGAGCCAGCACCTGCAATGGCCCCATCAACAGCCGGTAGTGGCGGCGACCGGCGCGCAGGCCCCAGTCCCGGCGCTGCATGGGGTTGAGGTACTCCTTGGGCGCGCCGCAGAGCCCCGTGTCCCAGAGACCCCGACACAACAGCGTGCTCCCGGTCCGCGGCAGGGAAGCGACGGCGTAGGTGCGCACGTCGCCAGCAGGCGGCAGGTCGAACTCGGGGCCGTTCTTCGGATCGAGGAACACAGGCTCCCCTATCCGGCCCTCCGCCGGCGGCGCATTGCGAGGAGGGCACCGATGGAGCCCACCAGGATGAGGGTCAGGGCCACAGCCCAGGCCTGGCCCACGGTCACGGGCGGACGGCTCACCCAGGTCGTGCGTGACCCTGCCGTCCAGGCCGCTGCGACCCGCAGGATGTCGGCCTCGCTGGCCCGCCAGAGCTGTCGCGGCCTGAGCTCCCGCGCTGGGACCGGAGTGAGCCAGAACCCGGCGATGCGCGAGGCCCGCACCGGGCCCTCCTCCAGCGAGCGCTCGGCGTGGCCTATGTGCTGGGCGCGCACGCGAGCCAGGCGCTCGGGTTCGAGCTCACCGCTGGAGAGCTCGTCCAGGGCGATGTGCATCAGCTCCAGCGCCTCGTCCACCTTCTCGTGGTCCAGCTCCGTCCGGATGCACAGGAAGCCCGCGTCCAGCCAGTCCTCGTTCCATGCCGAGACGCCGTAGACCAGCGCTCGGTCCGTGCGCATGCGCTCGAAGAGCAGGTCCTCGAGGTAGCTCGCGGCGAGCTCGGTGACCCTGTGGTCCGGGTGGGAGCTGCCCACCGTCGGCGCGGTGATGGCCACCTCGAACTGGTCGTAGACCGCCGGTTGCCAGATGACGTCCTCTGTGGGGGCTCCGGCAGCGCTCGGGGCGCTCGGGGCGGTCGGAGCCGAGCCCTCCGGGTTGTCGAGGAGGCCGAAGCCCTGCTCGATCCGGGCGAGGGTGGACTCGACCTCGAGTCGCCCGACCAGGACCAGGGCTGCGTTGTCGGGCCGATAGTGGCGTCCGTAGAAGCCCTCCAGATCCGGCAGTGACATGCCATCGAGGGAGCTGTCCTCTCCGATGTGGGGCACAGGCAGCATCGTGTCTGGCCAGTAGGCTTCGCTGGCGGCCTCGCGCAGGGACCGCCCGACGCCGGCGTCGTGGACCTGGGTCATCCACCAGCCGTCGCGCCCCCCGCGCTCCTCGAAGACGACCTCGCGCTCCTTGTCGAGCTCGGCTGGCAGCAGCTCCGGGTGGAAGACCACCTGCTCCAGCCACAACAAGAGCTCCGGCAGGTGATCCGCGCCCAGCCAGGCGTGGTAGCGCACCGACTCGGCGTAGGTGTAGCCGTTGTAGGAGCCGCCAAGGTCCTCGACCCAGTTGCGCACCCCGCGCTCGTCCCAGAGCTCCGTCTTCGTGAACAGCATGTGCTCGAGCAGGTGGGAGGCCCCGCTGGTCTCTGGGCTCTCGAAGCGCCCGCCGCCGCGCACGACGACCAGGCCGAGCACCGAAGTGGAGTCGGCCCGCGGCTGGAGGAAGACCTCGAGCCCGTTGTCGAGGACGACGTGACGAAGCTCGAAGGGAGCCTCGTGGACGACCTGGACCTCAGCGGCGACAGCGGTAGCGATGAGCAGCACCAGCGGAGCTTAGATCCGCCCCGCGATCTCCGCTCCCTCCCGAATCGCCCTCTTCGCGTCCAGCTCTCCAGCCATCCGAGCTCCACCGATCGTGTGGACCTCTACGTCGAGCTCCGCCAGGGTCGCCAATCCACCGGCCTTCACCTGCCCGGCACAGACCACGACGTTGTCGACCTCCAGGACGCGCTTTTGGCCGCCCACCGAGATGTGCACGCCTGCGTCGTCGATGCGGTCGTAGACCACCGCGTCGAGCATCTCGACGCCGCGCTTGCCGAGCTGGGTGCGATGGATCCAGCCCGTGGTCTTGCCGAGGCCAGCCCCGAGCTTGCCCTTCTTGCGCTGCATCATCACGACCTTGCGCGGGGGTGGGGGCTGCTGGACCGGCCGCAAGCCCCCGCGCTCGACGTGGTCGTGGTCGATGCCCCACTCCGCCAGGAAGGCCTCGAGCGCAGGTCCTTCGGTGTGGGTGTGGGTCAGGAACTCCGCGACGTCGAAGCCGATGCCACCAGCCCCGATGATGGCCACGCTCTTGCCGACCGGCGCTCCCTCGAAGACATCTACGTAGCTCAGGACCTCTGGGCGCTCGATGCCAGGGAGGCTGGGCTTCCGTGGGCTCACCCCGGTGGCGACGACGACGACGTCGAAGTCCCCGAGGTCCCCTTCGGTTGCCCTGGTCCCGAGTCTCACCTCGACCCCGGCGTCATCCAGCCGGTTCCGGAAGTAGCGCAGGGTCTCCGCGAACTCCTCCTTGCCCGGGACGCTCTGGGCCAACCTGAACTGGCCTCCGAGCTCGGCGGTGGCCTCGAAGAGCACGACGTCGTGCCCGCGCTCCGCGGCGACGCTGGCAGCTGACAGCCCCGCGGGCCCACCACCGACCACGGCGACGCGCCTGGGCTGGCTGGCCGGCTTCGGCGTGCGCTCGGTCTCGTGACAGGCCAGGGGGTTCACGAGGCAGGAGCAGCGCTTGTTCTGGAAGACGTGGTCGAGGCAGGCCTGGTTGCAGGCGATGCAGGTGTTGATGCGGTCCGCGCGACCCTCGACCGCTTTGTTCACGAAGTCCGGATCGGCGAGCAGCGGCCTCGCCAAACTCACCATGTCGGCGTCGCCACGGCTGAGCACCTCCTCGCCTGTCTCCGGGGTGTTGATGCGGTTCGAGGTCACCAGCGGGACCCCGACCTCGGCCTTGAGCTTGCGGGTCACCCAGGTGAAGGCGGCGCGAGGCACCATCGTCGCGATGGTGGGCACGCGGGCTTCGTGCCACCCGATGCCGGTGTTGATGATGCTGACGCCGGCTGCCTCCAGCGCTTTGGCCAGGATGACCACCTCTTCCCAGGTCGAGCCCTCTGGGACGAGGTCGAGCATGGACAGCCGGAAGACGATGATGAAGTCCGGACCGACCGCCTCGCGCAGGCGGCGGACGATCTCGATGGGGAAGCGGATGCGGTTTTCGTAGGGCCCACCCCACTCGTCCGTCCGCTTGTTCGTGCGGGTGACGATGAACTCGTTGATGAAGTAGCCCTCGCTCCCCATCACCTCGACGCCGTCGTAGCCAGCCTCCTTGGCGAGCACGCCGCAGCGCACGAAGTCCTCGATCTGGCCCTCGACGCCGCTGGTGGACAGGGCCCGCGGGGTAAACGGCGTGATCGGCGACTTGATGCGGGAGGGCGCGACCGAGAAGGGGTGGTAGGCGTAGCGGCCCGTGTGGAGGATCTGCATGGCGATGTGACCGCCCGCGGCGTGGACCGCGTCGGTGACCTGCCGGTGGCGCTTCACCTCTCCCGGGCCCGCCAGCTTCGCGGCGAAGGGCTTGCCCCAGCCGGCCCTGTTCGGCGCGATGCCTCCGGTCACGATGAGCCCGACGCTGGCTCGGGCCGCGAAGTAGGCCGCCATGCGGCCGTAGTCCCGCTCCTCTTCCAGGCCGATGTGCATCGAGCCCATCAGCACCCGGTTCTTCAAGGTGAGGTGGGCGACCTGGAGGGGCTCGAGGAGGTGCGGGTACTCTGAATGACCGTTCATTCGTCAGGCCTAACCCGCCCTGCAAGCCCGGCGAGCTTGCGAGGGCTCTGACCATCTGATAGACCCGTCTCTACCAATTGGTAGAGAGCTGTGAATCAACCGGTAGACGACGTTCGCACCCGCATCCTCCAGGAGGCGACGCGACTCTTCGCGGAGCGAGGCAGCTCCACGCCGATCCAGGCGATCGCTGACGCGGCGGGCATCACCAAGCCGACGCTCGTCTACCACTTCGGCAGCAAGAAGGGCCTCCGCGAGGCCGTCTTCGCCGAGTTCATGAACCACTGGCGAGACGAGCTCCCACGGCTGATGGGCGCCGCCGCCAGCATCGACACCCTGCTCCGTGCGCTCTTCGACTTCTTCCGGCGAGACCCCTACCGGGCTCGCCTGCTCCTGCGCGAGGCCCTCGATCGTCCAGGCAAGCTCAGGGAGGAGCTGAGGCACTCGATCCAGCCCTTCACCGCGCTGTTGACCCAGGCGATCCGCGTCGGCCAGGCCGGCGGCCAGCTGCGCGAGGTCATCGACCCAGAAGCCTACGTCGTGCTGGTCATCAGCGCGGCGGTCGGGGTCGTGGCCGTGGGCGAGCAGGTCGGCGGCCTCATCGCCCCGGAGCCCACCGTCGACGCCCAGCAGCGAGAGCTCATCCGAATGGCGCGCACCGCACTCTTGAACCCACCGAGCACCCCCTCGGGAGACTGACTCATGCCCAACTTCTACGACGACAACGCAGACCTCCGCTGGTACGTGCAGACCGGCATCGACTGGGAACCCATCGTCAGGTTCACCGAGTACGACTACAGGGCCGAAGACGGCTTCGAAGACGCCGAGAGCGCCCTCGAGTTCTACCGGGACATCCTCTCCCTCGTCGGCGAGTTCACCGCAGAGGCCATCGACCCGCGCTGGGCCGAGCTCGACCGCGCGCACCCCCGGGTCGAGGACGGCGAGGTCATCGAGGCCGAGGTCGTCCACGAGATCATGGAGAGCCTCAAGGAGCTCGAGATCCACGGCCTCTGCCTCCCCCGCGAGCTCGGCGGCATGAACGCGCCGCTGTTGCTCCTGCAGATGAACAACGAGATGTTCGCGCGGGCCGACGTGTCGATCTGCACCCACGTCGGCTTCCACGGCGGCATGGCCCTGGCGGCCCTGATGTACTCGGTGCGAGAGGGCACGACCGAGTTCCAGTCGGACCCGCCGCGCATCACGAAGACCCGCTTCGCAGATGCCATCCGCGAGCTCTCCAGCGGAGAGGCCTGGGGCTCCATGGACATCACGGAGCCCGGCGCCGGCTCCGACATGGCGGCCTTGCGCTGCCGGGGAGACCTCGACGAAGAGGGCAACTGGACCGTCACCGGCCAGAAGATCTTCATCACCTCTGGCCACGGCAAGTGGCACTTCGTCATCGCGCGGACCGAAGAGACCGACGACAGCGACTCCTTCGCGGGCCTCAAGGGCCTGTCGATGTTCCTCGTGCCCGCCTTCGAGATCATCGACGGACAGAAGAAGTGGCTGGCGACGATCGACGGCTGCGAAGACAAGCTCGGTCACGACGCCTCGGCCACCGTCAGCATCAGCTTCGAGGGCACCCCCGCCCACCTCATCGGCGAGCGCGGCGAGGGCTTCAAGCAGATGCTGATGCTCATGAACGGCGCCCGCGTCGGCGTGGGCTTCGAGGCCCTCGGCCCGATGGAGGCCGCCTACAGGGCAGCGAAGGCCTACGCCTCCGAGCGCCCGAGCATGGGCAAGACCATCGACCAGCACGAGATGATCGCGGACTTCCTCGAAGAGATGAGGACGGACATCCAGGCCACCCGAGCCATCGCCATGGACGCCGCCTGGCACGACGAGCTCTCCCAGAAGATGCGCATCGCCTCCGAGCGCATGGATCTGAGCGAGGACGAGCTGGACGAGCTGGACAGAAAGCGCAAGCACTACGAGCGCCGGACACGGCACCTCACGCCCCTGTTGAAGTGGTTCGCCGGCGAGAAGGTCGTGGAGATCTCGCGCCGCTCCATCCAGATCCACGGGGGCAGCGGCTACATCAAGGAGTACCGCGTCGAGAAGCTGCTGAGAGACGCCATGGTCTTCCCGATCTACGAGGGAACCAGCCAGATCCAGGCCCTGATGGCCATGAAGGACAACCTCCTCGGCGCGGTGAAGAACCCCAAGCGCTTCGTGCGCGACACGGCCCGAGCCCGCTGGAGGAGCCTCTCGGCACAGGACCCGCTGGAGCGCCGGGCGGCCGGGCTGCGCCTGCTCGCACAGCAGACCATCCAGTTCCTCCTGACCCGACTGACCGCGGCCAAGCTCGGCGAGCTCCGCCAGCACGCCCTCGGGGAGTGGTCATCCGTGATGCAGCAGTGGGACCCCAAGCGCGACTTCGCCCTGGCGATGCTTCACGCCGAGCGCCTCTGCAGCATCCTCACGGACGCCGCCGTCGCCGAGACCATCTTCGAGCAGACCAAGAAGGACGAGAGTCGCCGGGAGCTCCTGGAGCGCTGGCTGGAGCGGGCAGAGCCGAGGGGCCGCTACCACCACGACGTCATCACGACGACGGGCCCCAGGCTGCTGTCGATCCTCGCCGAACCGGCCCAAAAAGCAGCCAAGTGAGGCCAGCCTGATGCACCTCCTCCACCAACGACGGAACATCGTCTCCACCCTGCGCCTCGTCGGAGCCGGCGTCGGAGCCGGGTTCTCGGAGCTGCCTGGCCCCGAGACCATCGACCACATCGCGCCGCGCCCAGCTTCCCTCGTCGACGACTACGTCCGCGCGGTGGGCGGCTCGCCGAAGGCCTGGAAGGGCCAGCTGCCCCCTCACATGTTCCCCCAGTGGGCATGGCCTGCCCTGACACAAGCGCTCGAGGGCATCCCCTACGACCTCAAGAGCGTGGTGAACGCCGGCTGCTCCTGGACCGTGAGGGGTCCGATCCCCAGCGACGAGCTGCTGCAGTGCGTGGCTCGGGTGGAGTCGATCGAAGAGGACGAGAGCAAGGCGCTGGTCCGCCTCTCCGCCATCACCGGACCGGCCACCCAGGATGACGCCCTGGAGGCCACGCTCACGGCCTTCATCCCTCGCAAAAAGGCAGGCGGCAGCAAGAAGAAGTCATCGAACCGGGTCCGCGTACCGCTGGGCGCCCGACCGATCTTCGAGCGCCGCCTGAAGCCCGAGCTCGGCAGGCGCTTCGCCGCCCTGACCGGGGACCCGAACCCCATCCACTGGCTCGCCCCCTATGCCCGCATGGCCGGCTTCAAGGGGCCGATACTCCACGGCTTCTGCACGGCGGCCATCGCCGCAGAGGCCTTGATCGCCAACCGCTACGCGGGCGACGTCCACAAGCTCAAGAGCTTCTCGGCCCGCTTCACCCGCCCCGTCCGCCTCCCCTCTCGCATCCGCGTGTTCGTCCACGGGTCCGACATCTACGTCGGCTCCCAGCCCGGCGGCCCCGCTCTGCTCACAGGAGCCTTCAATGGCTGATCGCCTGGTCTCCCTCTCGGCGAACCCGACCGCCCGCAAGCTCGTCGGCGCGCTCGGTGTCTCGCTTCCCCCCGTCCTCGCCCGCGACCTCGAGCCCTGGAAGGAGCGGCCGCTGTCGGACAAGAAGGTCCGCGTGCTCATCGCTGATGGCGGCGAGCTCGTCGAGGTCCTCGCCCACACCGTCGCCCGCGCCGGTGCCGAGCCCGCGGTGGTCGGACAGCTGGAGCCCTTCGTCGAGGCCGGAGAGGCCTGGGGCCGCCCCCCTCACGCCCTGGCAGAAGACGAGCCCGGGGCCGACGTCGTCCTGCTCGATGCCACCGGCATCCGCAGCGTTGCCGGCCTCGCCCAGCTCCACACGCTGCTTCAGGCCAATCTGAAGGGCCTGCGGAAGAGCGCCCGCGTCATCGTGCTCGGCCGGCCCCACGTGGGCCTAGAGAGCGTAGAGGCGAGCGCGGCACAGCGGGCCCTGGAGGGCTTCGCCCGCAGCCTCGCCAAGGAGGTCGGCCGCAAGGGCGCAACCGCCAACTACGTGGCCGTGAAGTCCGGGGCAGAGGACCGCGTCGAGGCCCTGATCCGCTGGCTCGCCTCGCCTCGGAGCGTTTACGTCAGCGGCCAGGCCTTCGTGGTCAGCAAGACGGTGCGCAGGGCCCAGCTCGAGGCCGTCCGCCCGCTCGACGGCAAGGTCGCGGTGGTGACCGGCTCGGCTCGGGGCATCGGTGCCGCCACCGCCAAGGCGATGGCCCGCGAGGGCGCCAAGGTCGTCGTACTCGACCACCCCTCCGCCGACACCCAGGCTGCAGAGGTGGCCGCGGCTGTCGGGGGCAAGCCGCTGCTGTTGGACGTCACGGACGAGGACGCTGGCGAGCGCATCGTGGCCTTCTGCAAGGAGCACTTCGGCGGCATCGACGTCGTGGTCCACAACGCGGGCGTGACTCGGGACAAGACCCTTGGCCGGATGAAGAGGGAGCAGTGGGACCTGGTCCTGGACGTGAACCTCGCGGCCATCCTGCGCATGAACGAGGCCATCGTGCCCGCCCTGGGCAAGGACGCCCGCATCGTGCTCCTGTCCTCGATCGCCGGCATCGGCGGCAACGTCGGCCAGACCAACTACGCCACCAGCAAGGCCGGGGTCATCGGCCTCACCGAGACCCTCGCCCCCCGCCTGGCTCGCAGGGGCATCGCGGTGAACGCCGTGGCGCCAGGCTTCATCGAGACCCGGCTCACAGCGGCCATCCCGGTGGCAACTCGCGAGGTGGCCCGGCGGCTCGCGAACCTCTCGCAGGGGGGCCTCCCCGCCGACGTCGCAGAGCTGGTCGTGTTCCTCTCCAGCCCCGGCGCCTGCGCGATGTCCGGGCAGCTCGTCCGCGTCTGCGGCGGCAACCTCATGGGAGCCTGAGATGAGCAGAGCCGTCGTCATCGGGGGCGCGCGAACCCCCTTCGTCCGCGCCTTCGCCGAGTACACCCAGATGGACACCATCGACCTCGGAGTCCACGCGGTCCGAGGCGCGCTGGAGCGCAGCGGCATCGCCTATGGCGAGATCGACGCCATCGTCTGGGGTGGGGTCATCCTGCCCCCGACCGCGCCGAACGTGGGCCGCGAGATCGCCCTGGACCTGGGGCTGCCCCCAGAGGTCGAGGCCTTCACCCTGACCCGGGCCTGCGCCTCGTCGCTGCAGGCCATCACCACCGCCGTCGCCAAGATCGAGCGCGGCGAGGCCGACGTGATCATCGCCGGCGGCTCCGACAGCACCTCCAACGCGGTGCTGCCGATGCCCGCGAGCTTCGTGAGGAAGGTCGCCCCGGTCGCGATGAACAAGCGCAGCGGGTTCTCCGACTACCTCGGCCTGCTCACGAAGCTGTCGCTCAAGGACATCGTGCCCAAGCAGCCCAAGGTCGCCGAGCGCAGCACCGGCGAGGTCATGGGCGAGGCCGCGGAGAAGATGGCGCGCAGAAACGGCGTGACCCGCGAAGAGCAGGACGAGCTCACGGTCCGCAGCCACCACCGGGCCGCCGCGGCGATGGAGTCAGGCCGCTTCGACGACGAGGTCGTCCCAGTGACCCCTCCGCGCAAGGAGACCGTCTACCGGGACACCATCGTGCGCGCCGACACCAGCATGGAGAAGCTGGCCAAGCTGCGGCCCGTGTTCGCGAAGGACGGCACGCTGACCGCTGGCAACTCCTCCTCCCTGACCGACGGCGCCGCCTGCGTCATCCTCTGCTCCGAGGAAAAGGCGAGGGAGCTCGGGCTGGCGCCAAAGGCCAGCTTCAAGAGCTGGGCGTATGTGGGCGTGGACCCCGCCGACCAGCTGCTGATGGGCCCCGCCCTGGCGATGCCCAAGGCGCTGGACCGGGCAGGGCTGACCCTCGGCGAGGTGGACCTCGTGGACATGCACGAGGCCTTCGCGGGACAGGTGCTCTCCATCCTCAAGATGCTGGCCTCGGCGAGCTTCGCCCAGGAACGCCTCGCAAGGCAGGGACCGGTCGGCGACGTCGACCCGGAGAAGCTCAACGTCCACGGCGGCAGCGTGGCTCTTGGCCACCCCTTCGGCGCGACCGGAGCGCGCATGGTGCTGACGATGGCGAACGAGCTGGAGTCGACCCAGGCAAAGACCGCGCTCTTGGGCATCTGTGCCGCCGGAGGCCTGGGCGCCGCGGCGGTGATGGAGGCCTGCTAGAGTCGCCGCATCGGACGACACTGGCTGATCGCTGTCTTCGCTGGGCTGGCCCTGGTCGTCCTGGGGCTGGCGATGGTGGCCGCCAACCCTCTCTGGTTCCTCGACAACGAGGAGCTGGTCAACCCCACGGTCGGGCGAGAGCTGCTGGCCGGCAACGGCGCCCTGTTGTTGCAGATGCAGCACAACCCCCACTGCGGGGGCTGCACGGTAATGGCGCTCGGCGGCGCCGCGAGCTTCCAGCTGGCCGGCGAGTCCTTCCTCGCGTGGAAGGCCATCCCGGCGCTCTGGAGCGCGGCGACGATGCTGGTCGGCTTCGCCCTGCTGCGAGCGGGGGGCTGGCGGCTGGGGGCCTGGGCCTGGTTGGTGCTCTTCATCGGACTGCCGGCGGCCCTGTTCCAGACCCTGCTCATGGGCTGGGGCAACCACGCTGAGGTCGTCCTGTTCGTGCTGCTGCAGGGCCTCGTCGCGCTGAAGGCCGAGCGGCCGCCAGGCTGGGTGCTCCTGGGTGCGGTGGCCGGTGTCGGGGCCTGGTTCTGCCTGGGTTCGATCTTCGCCCTGCCGGCGATCCTCCTCGTGCTGCGGCCATGGAAGCGACTTCCGCTGGTCGGGCTGGGCTTGGTGCTGGGTGCGCTGCCCCTGGGTGTCTTCATGCTGGATGTGGACGCCGACCCCTTCCTGCTCTTCCGCATGACCCCTCGGGGAGACCCGGGCACGCTCCTCGGCAAGCTCGGCGAGGCCACGCTGTTCGGAGTCGACGACCTCCACTTCGTCCCCGAGCAGGCCTGGCCGGCGGCGCTCGGGGTCCTCTCGGTGGGGGCCACGTGGCTGCTGGCGGCGCGCGCCCTGAAGGACCCGAAGACCCGCATCCTCGCAGCCCTCTATGGCGCCTCCGTGCTGCTCTACGTGCTGTCCTCGTTCCACATCGGCGTGGTCGAGGGTGAGCCCCCGCGCCCGGTGGACCTGCGCTACCTGATGTCAGCAGCCCTGCTGTTGTCGCTGATGGCCGCGGCCGGGGCCGACCAGCTGCTCAGAGACCGGCGCTGGCTCCCGGTGGCGATCGCGCTGGTGTGCGTGGCGGCTGGACCGGGGCTCGCCGCCCGCGCTGCCTGGCTCGCCTACGAGGCCCCCGCCGACAGCCCCAGCGCCTCCGATCTGCGGCCCACCATCTACAAGATCGTCGTCCGGGACCTCGCCCACGATCGGCCGCCAGAGGTCCTCGACCGGGTCGCCCCGGAGGAGTGGGTCTCCCGGGTGAACCACCACCGCATCCGGGGCATGCAGGTGGCGAGGCGGCTTGCCTACGAGGACGATGTCCGGGGTGTCCTCGACGAGGTCCGCGCTCACCCCGAGCCCGAGCTCCTCATGAGCGGCGTCGGGCGGGAGATCCCCTTCCTGCTCGAGCTCGGACGCCAGGAGGGAGAGCCCACCGCCCGGCGCGTCGCAGCGCTGTTGAGCCGAGCGAGCCCGGCCGAGCGCGAGCTCATGGCAGCGGAGGTCCTCGTCACCCGCGCCTCGCTGTTGCAGCTCTTCGAGCTCCCCCACCCGGAGAGCTCCGCAGAGGTGGAGGCCCTGCTGCTCTCTGGCCCGCTGGCTGTCGGCGACTGCGCCCTCTGCGCGGGCCTGGGCCGGGATCTCGTGCGCTTCCGCCCCTCTGAGCAGGTGACCGGGGTCGGCGAGCTCTTCGCGGGCGGCGAGGCGATGCTGCCCGATGCCTGGCGGGGGGTGCTCATCGAAGGAGCCGGCCTGGCCTATGGGCAGGAATACGGTCACCTCGGCGAGGAGCTCGAGCTGGTCGCGCGGCTGTCGATCGATGACCGCGCAGCCTTCCAGCGAGGCTACGACCTGGGCAGGGCCAGGGCATGGCGGGTGGCGGTCGCAGAGGACGAAGGCCCCAGCTGGGTGCCCTAGCGCCTCCTCGGCGTAGACTCCGCCCCGTGGACAAGACGTGGCCGTTGTGGACCCTCGCGCTGCTGTTCTCCGGCTCCTGCGGCTCCTCTGTCGACTGCTCGGAGGAGCCGGATCGCTGCCTGCTCGAGGCCATCCGGGCCGAGACCACCGTGGAGAAGGTGGAGGAGCTCGCTGGCGACATCCAGGATCCGCTCATCCGCGGCCTGGCCGTCTCTGAGTGGGTCGAGCTGCACGCCGGCGAGCTCACCAATGAAGAAGCGCTGAGGCTCTGCGAGCACCTCTCCGGCGTCGACCGCGGGATGTGCATGCGCCCCTACACGACCCCACACCTGCGCGCGCAATGACGAGCTTGTGGCTGCTGTGGTCCTGCGGAGGCGAGCCCGAAGAGGTGGTGTCCGGCCTGGTGGCGCCTGGCTGTTCGGCCTACCAGGCAGACCCCGACGCCCTGGCCTACTGCAACTACCTGGACACGATGGGCGCCTCCGACCTGGCGGTGGCCGAGCGACAGTGCAGCGCCGCCGGGGTGTGGGAACAGAGGTGCAGATCCGCCTGGATCTCGGGACACGCGGAGCGGGTGGACCGGGACGCGGCGCTGGCCTTCTGTTCCGACGAGTCCTGCCGCTTCGACGTGATCGACCGCCACCTCGACCCCGACATCCACGGCCAGATCGCCCTCTGCACCGAGCACACCCCCACCTACAGGCTCGCCTGCATCGACCACGCCCTCATCGCCTGGTCCCAGAGCGCTCCCTCGCAGGAGGCGATGGCGGAGCTCGCGGCCCTGCCGGACATGGACCCCCGCCGGGTCGGAATGGCGCTCGGCGAGGTGGTGCTGTGCGTCGAGGGCCGGGAGTGCACGGGCGACGGCGGCGTGCTGGCCGGATGCGAGGAGGTCGTTCGCCGAGACGACCGCGGGATCTGTGAGGGCGCGATCCCGAACGCCCCGGGACTCAGTCCGGGCGGACACTGAGCCGGTCTCTCAGTTCCTCGGCCGCAGGCGCGCCCAGCTCAACAAGCTGCCGGCGGGTTCCAACCCGCGAGCGGCCTCCTCTGCGAAGAGCTCCTCGCAGGCCTGCACTTCTCGGGTGACCTGGGACAGCTGCTCACCCCCCTCGAAGAATGCCCTGTGCCACTGGTCCTCGGCCTGGAACAGCATTCGTCCCTCTGCGTGGGGTGAGAGGGCGCTGGGCAAGGTGCCGGCGACCAGCAGCCAGCACACGGCGGCGATGGCGAGGAGGCGGAGTGGCGCCGCCCAGGGTGGGAGGTAGCGAGTAGCGAGTCCTGGGCGCAGGCCGTCCAACAACCGCGCTCCGGCGGCGATGCCGACACCGACCAACACGGCGATGGCGATGGTGCCCGTGAGGACGAAGCGGGGGTGGGCCTCGACCGTGTCCCGGGCGCCCAGGAAGGAGGCGGCGAAGGGTGCCAGGCACAACAGGGCCGCCAGGCGGCGACGGCGACGGAGCAGCAGGAGTGTAGCGACCGCCGTGCCACCCAGGCCCAGGTGGAACCAGGGCTCCAGACGGGTCGGGCTGAGCGTGGGCACCGGCAACGGACCCCAGGCCTCTGGCGGGTGGTCGGGCAGCGGGTAGTCCCGCTGAGCCCACAAGAACGCGAGGGTCTCGGGGATCTCCCAAGGTGGAGAGCGGCCCCAGACGTACTGGTGCTCGGTCACCCAGGGCGGCTCGTAGATCTCGTCGCGATGGCCCAGGTCCCAGTAGAGGCGACGGGCATCGACCTCGCCCTCGAGGGGGTAGGACCCGGGTGGATAGGCGAGCCGGCCGAGGGCGAAGGAGGCCACGAGCGCGGCGACCACGATGCCTAGACGAGCAGGCCAGAGGCGCCTCGGTGCCCAGAGCGCCGCGACGATGACGAGAGCCGTGGCGGTGAGCCCCCAGACGAGCCCGCGAGTGTCCGCGAGGAAGGCCGCACCCGCACCCGCAGCCCCGCAGATCAGCGCCGCGGTGGTCGACCAGCGCAGGGCGATCGCGGCCCCGGCGGCGCTGAGCACCAACAGGGCGATCATGAGGGGGTAGAAGTTGACCGTGTGCGTCATCACGACAAAGGACGGCAAGCACCCGGTCAAGACGGCGGCCGCCACCCCCGCTGCCGGAGAAGCCAGGGAGCGGGCCCATCCGTAGACTCCGGCCACGGCCAGCGAGCACCCGATCCAGGCTCCCACCGTGAGCCCGTCCAGGGTGCCGAACCAGCCCGCCAACAGCGAGGGTATGGCGCCCACGGTCAGGGACCTGGTCATGTGCCAGCCGGCTTGATCCAGCCCATCCAACGGGGAGCCGAAGGCGGCCACCGAGGCGCAGTAGTTGGTGAAGTCGTTGCTGGTGTAGGGACCGCCCATGGTGTGCAGCGGCCACAACCAGAAGGCGGTGGCCAAGGTGACCAGGATCCCCAGACAAAGCGCGAGCGCCACCTCGCGACCGGGTCGCACCTGGTCCGGGCTGCTCTGGGCCGGGGTGAGCAACCACAGCAACACCGGGACCGCGAGCAGGGTCAGGGGGTGGAACAGGACATCGGCCAGCACGCGCACATCGTAGGCTGCGGCGGTGTCGATGCCCCTCGCCCTGGCCTGCACGGACCCCGCATCGCAGGGACCCGACCGTCCGCGACGGGATCCGGGGGAGGACACCCACTCGCAGCCGGACTCGCAAGAAGACACGGGCGAGGAGCAGATCCAGCCCCCAGAGACCAGCTGCACCGCCGCCGACGCGAGCATGTCGATCGCGCCCGACTACCCGGAGACCGGCCAGCGCGTGGACGTCTCCGTCACCGCGAACACGGGCTACGTCTACATCCACATGGCGGTGGCGGGTGGGGACTCGGAGCAGCTCAGCGCCGACATCAGCGGCGACGGGCCCTAGACCTGGAGCTACGCCTTCACCCTGAGCGAGCCGGCCCGCTACACCTTCACCTTCACGGCGGACGACGGCTCCACGCCGATCTGCACGGGCAGCGTCACGGCGACCGGCGAGCCTGTCGAGGACACCGGAGACACCGGCAGTTCGGGGGAGCCACCGGACAACCCCATCGGCATCGGGCTGGTGAGCGAGGGCAGCACCGACCAGTGGGACCTCGCCCAGGATCTGGCTGGCAGAGGTGGGCACGTGAAGCTCATCTTCGTCGGCGTCGTGCCCGGCATGAGCGGCCCCGAGACGGCGTGGTCCAACGCCGTGGCCGGGGTCTATGCCCGCGACCTGGTGCCGGTCATCCGCATGAACCCGCACTGGGGCCAGACGGAGGTCCGCGAGTGGAGCGACGACTCCAGTCACCTCTCCTACACTGGCTACGCCCAATCCTTCGCGGCGGTGGTCTCGGGCTTGCCCCTGCGCGAGGACTGGCCGATCTGGATCGAGGTCCTGAACGAGCCCAACCTCTGCTACGAGTGGACCTGCGACTCCGACGCCGGGACCTGGATGGGCTACGAGACGACCGCCGCGGAGTACGCCGCGCTCCTTCGCGACGTCACCGCGGCGCTCCATGCCCTCGGGGATCCGCGCATCAAGGTGATCAACGCGGGCCTCGCCCCCGGCGGCGCCGTCGACTGCGAGTGCGGCGGCAGCGGCTTCAACGCGGGCATCACGAGCCTCGAGTTCATCACCGCCATGGACTCGGCCGTGCCAGGGGTCTTCGACGACCTCGACGGCTTCGCCAGCCACGCCTATCCCTCCTCTGGCGAGGGCTGGGGCTTCTTCGAGGCCTACGACGACTGCGCTCCGGGCTTGAACTACTGGAAGCGCGAGCTGGACACCACCAGCAACAACACCAGCAGCGAGAGCGCGATGTTCTGTCTCATGCCTTGTTCTACGCGGCAGGCAGCTCAGCTATTGAGCGCGCGTCTCACGGCGACGACGACGTCGTCCTCTGCAGGGAAGCCGCTGTTGTCCTTTTCGGCGACCTTCTGGCCGTCGACCCAGATGGTGAGCTCGCCCCGGTTGCCCGGGGTGACGTCCGAGCTCTCACCCGTGTCCTTCTCGATGAGGTCCGCCAACCTGGCGGCGCGTGGCTTGTAGTTTCAAGGCACGCAGTAGCGAATCACGATGCGAGACATCCGGACCTCCTGCAGTGGCAGTACCACTGTCGATGGGATGCGGCGACTCAGTCGTTGCGGGCGAGGTCCATCTGCAAGGTGAGCTCGCAGGCGCTGCCGCCGATGATGGTCTCGACCACGCCGCAGTCCGCGCCCTCGCAGTTGAGCACGACATCGGCGCTCATGGTCATGGTCGCCTCGTCCACGAACTCGCCGTAGACCAGCGCATCGAAGACGATGACGGCGGCCAGGCCGTAGTCCTGTGGCGTGTAGTCCTCGTCGCTGCGGCTGTCGCAGTCGTAGGCCCAGCCATCGAGATCGCACTGGTCGTCCGGGGGCTCGTCACCGGCCATGGTGAACTTGCCTCCGCCGTCGTCGTGCAGCGTGACCTCGTTGCCGACCTCGCCGTGGCTGACCCAGTCCGCTGCAGCGCAGGGGTCGTGGGTGAAGGTCCGCGCGGTGACCGTCCAGGTCTCGCCGTCGGTCAAGGGGTAGTCATCCCCACCGTCGTCATCGTCGTTGCCGTCGTCATCGTCGTTGCCGTCGTCGTCGTCGTTGCCATCGTCCTCGTCGAGGGGGTCGGCGGTCGGGCGGTCTTCGTCGTCTGGAGCCAGGGTCTCTGTGGAACAGGCCAGGAATGCAAACAGGATCATGCCTCTCCGGACGGTGCGTATACGCGCTGTATACCTAAGTAGACAGTGTGTATACGTCAAGAAGCTGTCGTAGCCTGGGATCATGCTGCTGCTGCTTGCATGCAACGGTCGCCTCGACACGGGCGCGTGCGAGGCGAGCTTCTCCTCTGGGGGGGGCATTCACCTGCCCGATGGAGGGCTGGGGCGACCGGGACTACTACATCGTGCTGCCCGACGGCTACGCGGGCGGCGACGCGATCCCGCTGTTGGTCGACTTCCACGGGGGCGGCGGCAGCAAGATCTCCGAGGCCGCCTCGAGCTGTCCCGAGGGCGACCTGGACGACCCGAAGTGCCTGCATGCCTTCGCCAGGGAGAAGGGCTTCGCGCTGGTCTACCCAAACGGCACCGGCGCGAGCGGCTGGAAGCAGAACCTGCGGAGCTGGAACGCCGGAGGGGGGAACCCGGACGACGAGTTCCGCTGTGTCTCGACCCCGGCGGGCGAGGACGGCGTCGACGACGAGCGCTACCTCCGAGAGCTGCTCGACGACGTCGACGACGACGGCACGACCACGACCCGCCTGAGCTACCCGGACTGTCCCCTCGAACACCTCCGGGTGGACGGGGGCGGCCACGTCTGGCCCCAGGGCCACCAGTACCTGAGCGCAAAACGGGTAGGGCCTGCCTGGCAGGACTGGGGCAACGAAGTCATCTGGGACTTCCTCTCCAGCCACAGCCGTTAGGACGACACATGCTGTTCGCTTCGCTCTCTGGATGCCTGCTGTTCGCACCACCCGAGCTCATCCAGCTCACTCCGCAGGAGTTCCACGACGCCACCCAGGGTGTGGACGTGGTGCTCGTCGACGTCCACATCCCGGAGCAGACCCACATCGAGGGCACCGACGCGCTCGTGCCCTACAACGAGATCCTCGACCACCTCGACGAGTTCCCGGAGGATCGGTCGGAGCCGATCTACCTCTACTGCCGCTCCGGCCACATGGTGAACCCAGCCTCACGAGACCTCTTCGACGAGGGCTACACGACGATCTACAACCTCGACGGCGGCACCATCGCCTGGGAAGAGGCGTCGCTGCCCTACTGACTTGACCGGACGACGACCGCGGGCAGAGTGGGTTGCACACTGCAACCTGGGGTCGAGATGTCGAGCGCCGTGAAGCTCTCCACCGACCTCGTCGAAGCCGCGCGTCACGAGAGCCGGGTGTCTTCACGGTCGATGACCCAGCAGATCGAGTACTGGGCCCGGATCGGCCGGGCGATCGAGCGCACCGGGGCCATCGAGCACGATCGCGTGTGCGCGGCTCTTCGAGCGGAGCTCGCCTTCGACGAGCTGAACACCGAGGAGCGCATGGCCGTGCTCGGCCAGCTCGAGCGGGAGGTGTTCCAGCCCCGGGGTGACCGGGCGCTGGCCAAGCGGCTGGCCCGGGAGGAGTGACCGCCCGGCCACCGCTGCTCTGGCTGATCATCGGCCCAAACGGCGCCGGGAAGTCGACGTACCACGCCACCCGCGTCGAACCTCGGCTGCTGGCCGAGTTCGTCAACGCCAATCGAATCGCTCTCGAGCGATGGCCGGATGCCGGGCCGGAGAAGAGCTACGAAGCCGCGCGCATCGCGGCAGAGCGCCGATCGGAGCTGCTCGGTGCGGGGCGTTCCCTGGTCGCGGAGACCGTGGCGTCGCACCCTTCCAAGCTGGAGCTGCTGCACGCCGCGCAGGCGTCCGGCTACGAGGTCTGGGTCAGCTTCGTCTGCCTGGAGAGCGCGGCGCTGGCCGTCGAACGTGTGGCACGTCGAGTCCGACATGGCGGGCACCCCGTCCCGGAAGAAAAAGTCCGAGCCCGGTACGAGCGGATGGCGCCGATCGCACAAGCCGCAGTCGCCAGCGCGGACCGCGCCTTCGTCGTCGACAACTCGGAGACGAAGAGACCTCTACGGGACGTGATGCTCGTCGAGCGCGGCCACGCGATCTGGAGAGCTCCAGATCCACCGGCTTGGCTCGGCGAGCTGTTTCCCGAATAGGAGGCCGGCGGGAACCGGCCAGCTACAGCGCGCAGTCCACCGCTTCGAACCAGGCGTTGTCGTCCTCGTCGCACTCCTCGATGGTGTTTCCCGGGTCGACCTCGACCCGCAGTCCCTCGATGCCGACCTCTGGCAGCGAGGCGTGGAAGACCATGCCGGCGCTGGCCTCGCCGATGGGTGGCACCTCGATGGTCAGACCCTCCAGGGTGCGCAGCTCGCCGCCCTCCTTGCGCAGCTGGAGCACGAGGTCGACCTCGTCGCCGGCCGAGGTCAGCCCGTCGTTGATCACAACCACCGTGACGTCGACGGTGCCGGCGTAGCAGTCCCAGCAGATGTCGACGACCTCGACCCGCAGGTTCGGGGCCGGGATGCCCGGGCGCTCCCGCAGGCCGCCGGCCCGGTAGCTGTTGTGGCCGGTCTGCCAGTTCATCAGCGGCTGGGCCGGGACGGAGAGGTCGTCCTCGACGTTGGTGATGTGGTAGGCGTGCTGGTTCCAGGTCTCGGTGGTGGGCGCCCAGCTGGAGTTCAGGTCCCCGATGGCCGTGATGCCCTGCCAGCCGGCGTTGATCGAGTCGTTGCTCATGAGGATGATCTCGGCCTCGCCGTCGGCGTCGACGTCGACGATGACCGGGTACTCGAAGAGCGTCCAGCTGGAGTGGCGGTCCTCTGCCATCAGCACCGCGCCGGTGGCCCCGTCGTAGACGTAGAGCACGAGCTCGTCCGCGTAGACGACCTCGGCCTGACCGTCGCCTTCGAAGTCGAAGACCGCGGAGCCGGTGCGCGCCGAGCTCTGGTCCTGGGTGGTCTGGAGCCAGAGCTGGGTGCCGTCGGTGTCGTGCACGACGTAGCCCGAGTAGCCGGCGGTCCCGATCTCGGGCTCGCCGTCTCCGTCGAAGTCCGCGATGGTGGGCGGGCCGCCTCCACCGCCGGGAACACCCGCGGGGTCGTTCCAGATGACCGTCCCGTCCGTGTCTGCGAGCCAGACAGCGCCGTTCTGCACGGTCACGACCTCGCCGAAGCCGTCGGCGTCGAAGTCGGCGACCGCGGACCAGCCGTCCGCCATGCCGTTGGCCCACTTGGCGCTGCCATCGCGGTTGTAGGCAGCGTTGCCGACGAGGACCTCTTGCTGACCGTCGAGGTCCAGGTCCGCGACCACCGGGATCGCGTAGGAGCCGCCGTAGCCGTAGGCGCCGATGCCCACTGTGGCGCCAGTGTGGTCGAGGATGGCCCGTCCGGCGACGACCTCTGCCAGGCCGTCGCCGTCGAGGTCCGCGACCACCGGGTAGCCGTAGCCGGTGGTGTGACCGGACAGGGACTCGCTGGCCCAAACCAGGCTGCCGTCGGAGTGCAGGGCGAGGACGCGCACATCCGTGCTCATCACCAGGATCTCGGGTCTGCCGTCGGCGTCGAGATCGCCCAGCGCGACGCCGCTGGAGGCCACGGGGCTGTAGCCGCCGATGTTCGTGAAGGCAGAGGTCTCCTCGCCCGTGCCCTCGAGGATGTGGAGGGCCCCGGCCCCGCCGTAGGAGTTGTTGGCGTAGGAGGTGAAGACCACCTCTGGGAGGCCGTCGGCGTCGACGTCCCCGACCGCCGGCATCATCATCACGTCGTCGTAGCCGGGGGCTCCGAGGGATCCCTCCCATCGCCACTCGACGACCGGGTCGAAGCTGCCGGACAGGGCTGGAAAGGCACACTCCTCGTCTACGTCGAGGGCGTAGCTGCCAGCCTCGTCGACGGCGCAGGCGTCCTCGCCACCGGGGGCGTCGTTCTTCGCGGAGAGCTCGTAGTCGGAGCAGGCCAGGGCAAGCAGCAGCATCGGTGCACATCATGCAATGGGCGTGCCGTCGCCAAGTGCGCGAAATCGGGGTTGGGTGGGGCACGCGTGCCCCTTTGGGATCGGGACATGCTGGTCCTGATCCAATCCCTACAGGGCCGACCGAACCCGCGGGAACACATCGCTGGGGATCGGGTCCAGGTCGACCTGGTAGTGGCTCGGCCCGTTGTAGAGGATGACTTGGACGTGGTGCCAGCCGCAGTCCAAGGTGACCGAGCCCTCCGAGAGCACGGGCTCGTCGAGCACGAGCTCCCCCTCCCCCACGTTGGTGATCGTCGCGACACTCGAGCGGCTGTCTCCGATGAGCACGTCGCCGAAGTCCAGCGCCTCGGGCTCGACCTCGATCTGCCCGAAGACATCCTCCTCCTCCTCGCCAGGCTTGACGTCCCCGTCAGGGGTGAGTTCGTAGTCGGTGCAGGCGAGGAACAGGACGAGCATGGGCGCGATTATGGGGTGTTACCGGGGTGGCATGCGTATCGCGGTCGCATCAGACGAACCCTACCCGGTCCACTCCACCATCCTCGACGAACTCGAGCGGCGGGGACACGAGGTCGTGCGCTTCGGATCGCTGCGAACCGGCGAAGACAGCCCCTGGCCCCTGACGGCCGAACGAGCCGCGCGCGCGGTTGCCTCCGGCGAGTGTGACGAGGGCATCTTCCTGTGCTGGACCGGCACGGGCATCTCCATCGCCGCGAACAAGGTGCGGGGGATCCGCGCGGCCCTGTGTGGAGACCCGAAAACCGCAGCCGGGGCGCGTGTGTGGAACCACGCCAACGTCATCTGCCTCTCGAACCGGACGCTCTCCCAGGACATGTGCAAGGAGATCCTGGAGGCCTGGTTCGGTACGGAGCCTGGCGACGACGGGGCCGAAGGGGTCGAGCAGCTCAGCGAGGTCGAGGCCCGATCCTGGGAACGCCTGCCGTGCTAGGCTCGCTGCCCTCAGAAGGAGAGCGAGATGAAGAAGGCAGTGATCCTGATGGTTCTGGGTGGCCTGGCCGTCGGCCTCGGCCTCGGCGTGACGATCCCAGCAGCCCAAGCTGGCGACGGCGAGTGGGGCTGCTTCGTCGTCGACCGGCTCCCAGACACGAGCGAAGCAGCGGACTGGAAAGGCGCGAAGAACACGGCGGCGGGCCTGAACGTGATCGCCACGAACTCACCTGCGGGCACGGTTCTCACGGTCAACCACCCCGTCAGCGGCGGCGGATGGGGCACCACCCAGACCAGCGTGGGGATGATCTGCGTCAAGCAGTGACACCGGCCGGCAGCACCGTCAGCTCTCCGGCCGCGAGCTAGCCTGCGCCGAGATCCCAGACGAGGATCCCACCCGGGTCCTCGGTCGGTGGGCCCAGCACCTCCTCCAAGGCCTCCACTGTCGCCGACGAGCAGGCGGACTCCGGCACCAGGGGCAGGGAGCAGTGGGTCGAGTCGAAGACCACGAGCCCGACACCGGCCTCGCGGACCTCTTCGCGGGTCGGGGCGGTCCCGAGGGGGTGGCCGGAGCCCAGGTCCTGCAGCCAGGCGATGGCCAGGCTCTCCGGGGGCGGACCCCCGCCAGCCAGCGGCGCCAGGCGTGGCGGACCCGGCGCTCGCAACACAGAGGGGAACTGGGCGTCGATGGCGAAGGGGAGCTCGGCGACCGCGAGACCAGCGTCCATCTCGGCGATTCGCCCGGCCGCGCGGGTCTCGGTCGCCCGACCCCACCGTCCGGCGTTTCGAAGCTCGCTGACGGTCATGGAGCCGGCGACGACCACCAGCCCGATGCCGAGGAGCGCCGCGACCACGCCAAGGACGATGCGCCAGCGACCGCGAGCCCGAAGCAGGAGAGCCTCGAGCCCCAGGCCGCCAAGGACCGCGGCCACGACTCCACCGGCCAGGGCGAAGCGCCCGGGGACGTGAACGACCTGCAGCGGCGCCCACAGCTCCCGGGAGTCCGCTGCCCAGCTGGAGCCAGCCTCGATCAGCCCCGCTCCGGACGACAGCTCGAGGCAAGGGCCGGATCCCAACAACGCGAGCAGCAGAGCCAGCGGCAGGCCCACCAGGGCTGGCAGGCGGCTCGAAGGATGAAGCAGCGCCAGCGGCGCGATGATCCAGGCCCCAGCCGAGATCAGCAGCTTCGGCCGGGCCGCGGGGTGCTGGCCGCCCCACGACCACCAGTCACCCAGCGGCATGGTGCCGTCGCGGAAGCACATCTCGAAGACGTTCGCCGTCCGCTCCCGAGGAAAGGCGTTCATGCTCTGCAGATCCGGGACCGCGATGGCGAGGGCGACCGCGAGCAGGACGAGGAGCCCCTGACCCTGGGAGGCGCGCAGCCCGTCGCGCAGGACCAGGGCGATCCCCAAGGGCATGAGCATCAGGAGGAATGGCGGGTAGGTGGAGCAGAGCCCACCGATGACCGCGACGACCGGCACCCAGAGCGCTCGTGTCCAGAGCCTGGAGCCAGGCCGCAGGATCTCCAGGGCACCGGCGACGGCGGCCGCGGCGAGCCCGATCCAGCAGCTGTTGGTCCGACCCATGTGGAGCTCGAAGAAGATCGGGTGCAGCAAGGCCCCGATGGCCCCGGCGTACGCGACGCCGAGGTGGCGGCAGCCCACTCCCCGGGCCAGCCAGGCGAGCCCCAGAGCAGAGACCGCGACGACCAAGATCTGGGTCGCCTGCCACTGCTCGGGCCAGTCCAACAGCACGTGCAGGGGAAGGACCAGGAGCGCATCGCCCAGCGCGGGGAAGTTGTGCGCCCGCATCCGACCGGTGGGGAAGTCGAAGTCCCGGACGACGTCCAGCGGCTCACCGGCCAACACGCTGCGAGCTACCCAGTCGTAGTACCACTGCGTTCCGGCTGCGTCGCCGCCCTGCCAGCCGTAGAAGGGTCCGCCGCCCGTCGGGGTCAAGAGCATGGAGGCGACCCAGCCGACGACCGCCAGCACGAACACCCACGTGGCGAGCGCGCCGAGCAGGCGCACGCCGCGATGGGAGAGCAGCTCGGACATCACTCCCGGTAACCGAGCGCTTTGAGAGCCTCGTCGAGGCCCTCGTCGACCTCGACGCCGACGAAGCTCTCGAAGGCGCTGGCGGCTGCCGCTTCCAGCTCGGTGATGTCGCCCTGCACCGGCGAGACCATGAGCGGATCGTTCCGCAAGTCGTAGAGCTCGCGACTGCCGTCCTCGCCGAGCACGAGGGCACGGTCGCCCTCGCGGTAGAGCTTCCAGCCGTGCTCGAAGATGCCGCCGAAGCGTCCAGCGCGGTACAGGTCCACCCACGACTGGGCCCGGATTGGTCCCTGGTTGGGGGACTCCAGGAGCGATGACAGCGGCGTCTCGATCCCGGCCAGCGCGAGGACCGTGCCTGCGATCTGCTCGGCGGAGACTGGCTCCTCGACGACCCGAGGCTCGAGGTGTCCGGGCCAGGAGATGACCAGCGGCACCCAGGTGACCGGCCTGTAGACCGTGCTGTGATGGTTCAGGAGCTCATGCTCGCCGAGGTACTCGCCGTGGTCGCTCGTCACCACGACGATGCCGTCCGGACAGGCCGCTGCAAAGCGCCGCACGAGCACGTCGAGGTGGGCGTCCGCCATGTTGACGCCCCCGTCGTAGACCTCGCCGATGAACTCCACACCCGCTGGGGGGATGTCGTAGATCGTGCCGTCCAGCAGGGGGTGCCCCACGCCGAAGCCAGATGCCTTGGTGAAGGCGAGCACCGGCTGCCCGCCATGGTCCTTGACGAAGGGGAGGAGCCAGTCCGGAGCTCCTCCGTCCCACCAGCTCCGCTCGGTCTCGTCGATCCAGGGGGCCGGCGAGGGCGCATAGGGCGCGTGGGCGGACATGAGGTTCACGAAGAGCAGCAAGGGGGCGTCGCGCTCCTCTGCGAGGACCTCGCTGGCGCGCTCGACGACGATGGGGTCCGGGACGCTGGCGAGCACCTCCTCGAAGCCACGAACCAGCCCGAAGCGCGGATCCAGCAGGTTGTTTCCGGCGACGGCGACGGTCGAGTACCCGGCGTCGCGGAAGTAGCCGGCGAAGGTCTTCATGCCAGGCCGGATGCCCTCGACGGACTTCTCCTTGCCCGTCACCTTGAAGTCCCCGGTCGGCTCGGCGTGGTGAGCGCCGTGGACCCAGGGGGGCTCGCCGGTGAACAGGGATGCGTGGCCCGGCCACGTCCAGGAAGCGGGGATGGTGGCGTCGGCGAAGCGGACGCCCCCCGCGGCCAGCTCGTCGAGCGCGGGCGTGGTGGCGCGGTGGTGGCCGTAGGCGCCGACGTGGTCCGCTCGCAAGGTGTCGATGACGACGAAGAGCACGCTGGGCGGCGTCGGAGGCCCCGGAACCTCCGCCACTTCGCCCCCCGTACACGAGATCAGCCAGAACATGCAGGCGAGGATGTCACGGCAGGTAGGTCGAGTTCACCGACCAGTCGCCGTCCGGGTAGTAGCTCCAGACGAAGCCACCCATGATGTCGGCGATGACGTCGTCCGTGACCCGGTCGTCGACGGCGGTGCAGCCCCAACTCATGCCGAGGATGCCGTACTGATCGACGATCTCGGGGCGGGCGTAGGTGGCGCCATGAAAGACGATGGCGCGGTCGCGTACGTTGTCGTTGTAGCCAGCCTCGAGCCCGTCGTAGCGCACGCTGTGGCCGTTGGAGCCGTAGTAGTCCTCTGCAGCGACCATCATGCCGAGACTCGACTTGTGCGTCTCCGGCACGTTGCTGAACTTCACCGCCCAGCCGGGGTCGGAGCTGTCGGCCGACTTGTCGCCATGGGTCACGTGGAGGTTCCAGAGGAGCTCCTCGGCTGCCATGTCCCAGACCCAGAAGCGCTCTTGGGCCGAGTACAGCGAGAAGTCGATGATGCTGTAGACGAGGTGGTCCGTGTGGCCCTCCTCCCAAGCCCTGTCGAGGGCCTCCAGTCCGAGTTCTGCCGTGGCCTCGTCGAGCCCCTCGTCCGCCAGGTCCCCCGCCGTGACGGCCCCGATCTGCAGGCCGTAGCTGCCCTTCTGCTCGCTGCCCGAGGAGTCCACCCAGGTGTCCGCGACGACGTAGTAGGTGCCCTTAGGCAACAGGGCGCCGGCAGCCCAGTGGCCGCGGTCGAAGCAGTCGTCGGGATCGAGGGAGCCGAGGATGTGGACGTCGATGTCGGCGCCGCTGCCCATCTCGCGGAGGTCGGCGGCGAGGAAGCCAGGCTCATCGAGGATGACTCGGTAGATGACCTCTGGCCCCGACTCGTCGGTGCTCGAGGCGCAGCTGTAGGAGTCGAAGTCCCGTGAGCCCCCGCCGGTGCTGTCGTCGTCCCAGTAGGGCAGGTCCCGGTCGACGCAGATGACGCCGCTCGGGCAGGGGTCGTCCTCTGGGTCTTCGGTGTCCTGTGTGTCACCCGTGTCGCCGGTGTCATCCGGGAGCGAGGTGTCGATCCAGCCGGTCTCGGCGCTGTCGACGACCGCGGTGTCGTCCAGCGACGGCCGCTGACCGCGACGCAGCGATCGGTCGGTGTCCTCTGGGGCTGCGCAGGCGGCAAGAAGCAGGATCATCGGCGGTTCTCCGCGAAGCCCCTGGACCTAACGGCGCGTGCGCACCCAGTCGACTCGCTTCTTCTGGCTCTTGACACCGTCCACCCCGCTGGCCCTGGCCTCGCCGTCGAGGTCGTCCCGGATGAAGGCGGCGAGGTCCCCTGGCGAGGCCCCGACGTCCTCGATCTCGACGAGGACGACATCGCCGAGGTCGCGGTCCCACTCCCAGAAGCCGACGATGCGACCCGCGCGAGCGATCACCCGGTGGAAGATCCAGCGGGCCTTCGACAGCGGCGTCAAGCCTCGGCCCAGGCCGATGAGCTCCAGGTCGTGGTGCTCGGGCTGCACCAGCAGCGCCGGCGAGGCTCGCAGCGACAGGAGGTTGTCCTGGGCCGGCAGGAAGTGGAGCCCGTCGTCGATGGACTCGGCGAGGTCGCCGTAGACGGTCTCGCCCTCGAGCTCGTGTTGGGCCAGCCCGAGGCCAGCGATCGCCTTGTTCGCCTTGCCCTTGGCCACCTTGGACCAGCCTGTGAACTCCTCCAGCGTGGCGGGCGCCGCCCACTCGAAGAAGCGCCTCGCGAGGGCCTCGATCCGAGCCTGCTCGCCGCTCGGTCGCTCACCGAGGGACAGGGGGGAGACATCCGGGATCTCCCAGGTGTAGCGCTCGCTGTCGACCCGGCCGGTGGCGTGGCGGCGTCGGATGGCGCCGTCCCACTCCAGCAGTCGCAGGGCCGGAGGCAGGTTTGTCGTCACGCCGAGCTTCTTGCCGGCCTCGCCGAAGGAGAGGACCTCGCCAGGCAACGCCGCGCGAAGCTGGCCAGGGCTACGGGGACCCTCTGAGAGGACCTCGAGGACACGCTCGCCGAGCCGCCGGAGGTCTTGTTCGGACTGGCCGAGCTTGCCGAGGTTGCGCAGGAGCCCGCGCATGGAGAAGGTCTCGCTGACAGCCAGGGCCAGGGGCACGTCGGCGGCCGGAACGAGCCAGCATGGCGAAGTAGGGATCGACTCCGCCCAGAGAGCGGCTCCAGCCTCCGGGGACGGTGTCGAGGGCATCGCCCGCACCCAGTCGCTGCCTGGCAGACCAGCTTCTGCGTGCCTCGCCGAGAGTGAGCTTCGCCACTCCGCTCAGACGGCGTCGAAGCCAGCCGCGGCGATGGCGGCCCGGACGACGGACTCGTCGACCTCGCCCTCGACATGGGCCGTGTTCGTCTCGATGCTGACGGTGGCGCCGTCGACGCCGTCCGTGTTGTTCAGCACGCGCTCGAGGCGACGGGCGCAGCCCCCACAGGTCATGCCCTCGACGCCGATCTCCAGGGCCTTCGCGCCTGGTGAGGTGAGCTTTCTCCGGAGGTCGCCCACGGCGAACCAACATAGCATCGCGGTCAGCGCGACAGCGCTGGCGGTCGCCCACCAGGCCGCCCCGTGCTCGTGCGCTGGGGCGGTGGTGGCCTCGATGAGGAAACCAAAGGCCCAGCCAAGGCCAATGCTGCCGACGAGGATGGTGACCAGGTAGATGGCAGTGGTGCGAAGGCCGAAGGTCTTCTTGATGGCGCCGAGAGTCGCGATGTTCGTCGCCGGTCCAGCCATGAGGAAGACCAGGGCGGCGCCCGCGGGCATGCCCCCAGCCACGAGTGAGGCCGCGATCGGCACGCTCGCGGTGGCACAGACGTAGAGCGGTACGGCGATGAGCAGGACCACGAACATCGCGGGCAGGCCGCCGTAGTCACCCAGCGCCGCGAGCCACTCGTTGGGGACGAGCACGGTGATGGCCGCGCTGGCGACCACGCCGAAGGCCAACCAGCCCCAGATGCCCCGGATGATCTGGAGGCCGTGGTCGAAGGCCCCCCGCCAGGTCCGATCGCCGCTGTCGTGGGTGGGGGGCGCCTCGTCGGTGCCGGTGGACCCGAAGCGGTCCGTGAGCCAGCCCCCGACGAGCCCGGTGGCGGCGGCGGCGGCGACCTTGAAGAGCGCGAAGGGCCACCCGAGGAAGCTCCCGGCGACGAAGATCGAGTCCACGCCGGTCTGGGGGGTGGCGATCAAGAAGCCGATGGAGGCCCCGTCGCTGGCGCCGTCCTTCTTGAGCCCGATGCCCGCAGGGATGACTCCGCAGGAACACAGGGGCAGGGGCACGCCGAAGAGCACTGCCTTGGCGACCGCGCCACGCCCGCGGAGGTTGCGCTGCATGAAGTCGGGTGGCAGCCACTTGTGGAGCAGGGCGGACACGAGCGCTCCGAGCAGCAGCCACGGCGCCAGCTCGAGCAGGACGTCCCAGATCGCCTCGATGAAGCTCATGCCCTGCCTCCGTAGCGTGCGAAGACGTCCATGAGCTCCTCGATGGCGTCCTGGCTCTGGGTCGGGTCGCCAGAGGCGAAGGCCTCGGCCACGCAGCTCTCGATGTGGGAGCGCAGGAGGATCTCACCGGCCTTGCCGAGAGCGCCGCGGGCGGCGGAGATCTGGGTGAGCACGTCGACGCAGTAGGCGTCGCCCTCGACCATGCGGCGCACCGCGGAGATCTGGCCCTCGGCCCGCTTCAGGCGGGTCAACAACCGCTTCTTGGAGGCTTCGTCTCTCATCTTCGAATACCCGGTGGGGGTATCTAAGCTATACCCCCAGAGGGTATTGCGCCAGAAAAACGAAACGCAAAGCTGGAGAGGGTGGGTGCGGTTAGCAGACCCGCCATGCTCCCCGTGAAGATCTGCTGCATCCAGGACGAGGCCGAGGCACGCCTGGCCATCGAACACGGGGCCCGAGCCCTGGGGCTCGTCTCCGAGATGCCCAGCGGCTGGGGGCCGATCCCGGATGAGCGCATCCGCGAGATCGCCGCCACCGTGCCCCCCTTCGTCTCGACGGTGCTGCTGTCCGCTCGGTCGACAGTGCCCGGAGTCATCGAGCACGTCGAGGCCTGCGGCTGCGACACCCTGCAGCTCGTCGATGACTTCCCGCTGTCCGGCTACGACTTCCTCCGCGAGCGCTTCGGTTCCCTGCGCATCCTCAAGGCGGTCCTCGTCACCGGCGAGGAGTCCATACAGGCAGCACGGGACCTGGCGCCGCTGGTCGACGCGGTGTTGCTGGACACGGGGGATCCGACGGCGGACGTGAAGGTGCTCGGGGGCACGGGTCGGACCCACGATTGGAGCATCTCCCGACGCATCGTCGAGGCCCTCGCGCCCCGAGATGTCGTCCTCGCAGGGGGCCTGAAGCCCGACAACGTCGCAGAGGCCGTGCGCCGCGTGCGCCCCTATGCCCTGGACCTCTGTACGGGCGTTCGCACCGATGGAGCGCTGGATCCGGCCAAGCTGGCCGCCTTCTTCGCCGCGCTCTCGTAGCATTCGGTCGTGGCGGTCCTCCTTCGACTCGAGCAACGCGGCGACGACCTCGTCTTTGGCGTCGGAGAAGTGGAGGCAGCGCTGTCGGAGGGAACCGCCAGGGAGCTGCTCGTCCTCGCCGAGAGCGACGAGGTCGACGTCACGGAGGACGACCTCGACCGCACCGACACCGGCGAAGACGAGGGCCTGCGCCTCGCCGACCTGCTGCGGGAGTACGCGCCGTGGGCGGAGCTGGAGGAGCTCGATGGCCAGACGCCGCTGATCGTGGTCTGCCCGGCGGCCCTCGAGAGGCTCGCCTGGGAGCGGCTGTTCTTCGATCAGGAGGCCCCAGCAGAGGTCCAGCGACGCGTCGTCATCGGGCGCCTGACCCCGGGCACGGCGGAGCCGACCAGACCCGAAGGCGCCTTCCACGTGCTGCACTGGTGCCCGACGCCGAACGACCAGGGCTGCCGGCGCATCACGGGCCGGCTCGGCGAGCTCGCCCCCAGCCTGGAGATCACCCTCGACGAGTTCGAGAACCACATCCCCAGCGAGCCCTTCGTCCTGCACATCGTGATGAGCGGTGGGAGCTACGAGGCCCTGGAGCCCCACGTCGAGCGAGGCACGGAGGGACGCCTGGGACTCGCCCTGTCCCGCTGCGAGGCCGTGGTGCTCGCCATCATCGAGAGCCCGGTCGGTCACGCCGTAGAGCTCGGCGAGCGGCTGATCGAGCTCGGTGCGCCCTCGGTCATCGCCCCCTGGGGCGAGGTCGACGTGGAGGCCCTGCAGCGCTTCGGCGACGGCTTCTACCAGGCCCTGGCGACCCACGCGACCCTGGCCGAGGCGGTCGCAGAGGGACGCCGAAAGGTGCGCGCCTGGGGCCAACGCCACCCAGAGGCCCGCTGGTCGAAGTGGTCCTGGCGCGTCGCGACCCTCGAGGCCGCCGACAGCTCTCCTCTGCGGCTGGAGACCTGGCGCCCCGAGGGCTGGCCTCGCCCGGCCTCTGATGCCACGGTGCTGCTGGAGCGCGCGCGCGAGCTGTCGATGGCGCAGGGTGGTGGCTACCTGGGGGTCGAGCACGTCGTTGCAGCGCTGAAACAGGTCGAGGGTGGCGGCAAGACCACAGCCCAGATCCGGGCGACGTTGCCGCGTCTGGACCAGTTCGAGGCGACGCTCGCTGCGCTCAGCCCCCAGCCCGGGGAAGAGCAGCTGACGCTGAGCCCTCGGCTGCGAGACTGGCCCAGCGGGCTGAACGATGGCTTCCACCTCGACGACCTCTGTGCCGTCCTGGCGATGGACCTCGCGGCGACCCTCGCGGGGCGACCGGGCACCGACCAGCCGGCCGAGGTGCTGACCGTGCTCGGCGGCCCAGAGGATGGGCGGGCGCTGAAGATGCAGGTCGGGGACACCCTCGGTCGCGCCTCGGACAGCGACGGTCCGACCCACGCGCTCTACGCCGGCACGCGGCTCACCGACCGCAAGCTCTCCCGCCAGCACCTCAGCTGGCAGGGGCCGGGCAAGGTGGTGCTGAAGAGGGCAGCACGACGCTTCCGGGGCGGAGAGATCGCCAGGGTCGGCCCCGGCGAGGTCGAGCTCAGCGCCGGCGACCTCCTGGTGCTCACCCACGCGACCCGGGTCATCGCCGGCTGATGCTCGTCCTCGGCCGGCTGTACCGGCGGGGTGTGCCCGGGGTGGGGTGGCTGCTCGCGGAGGGCTTGTGGCTGGCGCTGTTCGGTGCTGCCTTCGCGGTCTGGCTCTTTCCGAGCGAGGCCAGCCTGGTGGCGGTCTTCCTGGTCGCCATCGCATCGGTGGACTCGCTGGAGCGACTGCTGGTGGAGAACCGCCGCCGCATCTACGAAGACGGCGAGCGCCCTCTCCGCGCCAACCTGCACATCTGCGCGCTCCTGCTGGCGCTGTTCGCGGGCACCACGGTGGGCTTCTCGTTGCTCGGCCTCTTCCTTCCCCTGGACCTCGTGGAGCTCCTGTTCGCCAAGCAGCTGGAGGGCTACGGCGCCAACTTCCCCGGGCTCCAGTTCGGGGGCGCTGCCCCGCTGTTGAAGGCCAACCTCTTCGTCCTCTTCTTCTTCTTCGTCATCGCGCTCTTCTTCCGGCAGGGCGGAGTGATGCTGGCGGTCGCGTGGAACGCCGGAGTCTGGGGAGCGACCTGCGGCTGGCTGGCCCGGACCTGGGATGGGGGTCCCCCGCTCGTCGAGGCCTGGTTCCGAGTCGCCGGGACCTGCCTCCCACACCTGGCGCTGGAGGCTGCGGCCTTCGTGCTCGCCGGGCTCGCCGGCGTGTTCCTGTCGAAGGGGCTCCTCCGTCACGCCCTCGACAGCGAGCCCGTGCGCTCCATCGCGACCTCCGCAGCCGCACTGCTCGCCGTCGCGGTCGGATTGGTGGTCCTGGGAGCCTTCTGGGAAGCCCTGGTGGCTCCGCATCTCCACCTCTGGCTGATCTCCGGGTGAATCAGCGCTCCGACGCGGCGAGCAGCGAGGGCACAGGCCTGCAGACCGGGACCCTGAGGCGCACCCTCGCGAGACTGCACGCGGCGTAGTGTCGCGGCCAGTGGGCGACCTGCAGAGGTCGCGTCAGGAACACGGCCCCCCAGCCCGGCGGGCGGACGGGCGCACAACGACGTCCGTGGAAGGCAGCGCTGGCGCCCTTCTTCGAACACCAACCCCTGGTGCCCCTACTGGTCAGGCCCTCTGCAGCGGGCGACAGGATGTTGCGTATCGGCCCCGGTTCTCCGGAACCCTCGGAGATGTGCAACAAAACGTCGCGTATCGGCCCCGGTTCTCCGGAACCCTCGGAGATGTGCAACAAAACGTCGCGTATCGGCCCCGGTTCTCCGGAACCCTCGGAGATGTGCAACAAGCTCGCCCAGTTCCGGGCTCGCCCAGTTCCGGGCTCGCCCAGTTCCGGGCTCGCCGCGTCCTGAGACCGACGAGCGAGGCGTGCTTGCACGCCCCCGAGGAGGCGCCGGAGGTCGTGCCCGAAGCCGTCGCCCCGCGGTCCGCCGGTGTTGACGTGCGTTTCACCGGTGCAGACAGGGTGATCCTCGTCCGCGAGCCCGGAGGTGAGCGGCTGGCGCTGCGGGCAGATGGAGCCCGAGAGGTGCGCCCCGGCCACTACAAGATCGAAGCTCGCTTCGGCGAGCACCAGTTCCCGGTTGGACGGCTGACCGTCATGGCTGGTGTGGACGTGACGCTGTCCTGCGACGTGGACTTCCTGACCTGCAAACCGCGCTGAGCGAGCCGGCAGGATAGGGGCGGGGCCAAGGAGATTCCATGCTGCTGTCGCTGTTGTTGTCTTGCTCGGGACAGCCCGAGCCCACCAGTGTCCCCGTCGCGAAGGACGGCGAGCCCAGGATCGAGAAGCCGGCGACCCCGGCCGCGGAGCCCGAGGTCCCGACGGCCTCGGTGCCCACCCCGGCAGACTGGAACGCGACCGCCCCGGCCAACTTCGACGCGGTCTTCGAGACCAGCAAGGGCAGCTTCACCGTGAGCGTGGACCGCAGCTGGTCACCCACCGGCGCCGACCGCTTCTACAACCTCGTCGACAACGGGTACTACGACGACATCGCCTTCTTTCGGAACATCGATGGCTTCATGGTGCAGTTCGGGATCCACGGCGACCCGGCCTTCAACACCGTCTGGAAGGACGCCTCGATCCTGGACGACGCGGTCACGAAGTCGAACCGGCGCACCTTCGTGAGCTTCGCGACCTCGGGCAAGAACAGCCGCACGACGCAGATCTTCATCAACTTCGGCGACAACTCGAGCCTCGACGGAATGGGCTTCTCGCCCTTCGGCCAGATCACCGACGGCATGGAGGTCGTGGACTCGCTCTACAACGGCTACGGCGAGGGGAGCCCCCGCGGCCGCGGACCAGACCAGGGCAAGCTCCAGAAGATGGGCAACGCCTACCTGAAGACCGAGTTCCCGAAGCTCGACTACGTCACCCAGGCGTCGATCAGGGACTAGCCTCGGCGTCACTCGGCAGCGCGAAGAGGCTCATGCCGCGGTCGGTCCACAGGGGCTCGCCCAGGTGCTGGCGGAGCCCTGGCCTCGTCGCGAGGACGTAGCGGAAGCCGGCCGTTTCGCTCCAGTCGCCCGTGATGGGTCGGTTTCGCCTCGCCTCTTCCAGGGCCACGAAGACGCCGAGCTCGACGAGTCGCCGCTCCCACTCTGCGCCGCGCATCGCGGGGCTCATGTCCCAGGCGATGCCGCCGCCCTGGGGCTGGCCGTGGATGACCTGGTAGCCGATGAGGTCATTGGGGACGCGCGCCAGGGGCCAGACGAGGATCGGACCGTGGAGCTCGGGCATCTCCGGGATGTTGGACTCGATCCACACGTGCTCGACCGGCCTGTCGTTTCGCAGCCCGACCCGGGCGTCGGCCACGCAGACGATCGCGAGCGCAGCCACCGCCACGGGCCTGAAGCGCCTCGCCCGCGCGACGAGTCCGGCGACGCAGATGGCGAAGGCTGGCAAGCCGAGCCCCAGCCACCGATAGGGCCACCAGAAGCGCTCATGACCGGGCAGCCAGTCCATCAGCGCAGCCGGGAGCGCGAAGCTCAGATCGCCCCACATGAGCGGGAAGCCCCGCGAGCCGACGAGGACCGGCCCCAGCGCGAAGATGACGGCGCTGGCCGCGATGGCCGCGGGGATCCGGAGAGGCCGGAAGACCATGGCGCCGAGCACCGCGGGGACCAGGAGGATGGGCACCTTGCGCGCAGGCTCGGTGGTGAGCTGGAGCAGGAAAGCGCCCGGGACCTCCAGCGCGCCCGCGTTCTTCTGGGCCAGGGGCTCCAGGCGGTTCATCAACAGCGCGTAGTGGTTGCCCTCCTCGAAGAAGGCAGGCGCGATCAGGGCGAGTGACGGCAGCACGACGACCAGGGAGACACCGAGCACCCCGAGCGCCGAGGGCTTGCGCCACCAGGCCGCCAGCAGGAGCGTGAACAGCACGCCGAACCAGGCGTAGAACCAGTAGCAGGACCCGGTGACGCCCAGGCCGATCCCCGCCACGAGCACGGCCTTTTTTCCCCCTCCGTCACGCAGCCACAGCATGCCGCCGAGCCAGACCGCCAGGGGTGCCCAGAGACCCTGCTCGGTGCGACCGACACCCGACTCCCAGATCGCATAAGCCGAGGCGGTGCCCACGACGACGGCGGCTGCCGCGCCCCAAGGATCCCGCGTCAGCCTCCACCCGGCCCAACCGCAAGCGACCCCGTTGGCCACCCCCACCACGAGCACCGCCGCGTTGAGCGCCGGCACGGGATCGAGCAGAGCGTGGACCGGAAAGAGCAGGACCTGGGCGCCGACATTCCACAGCAAGAGCCGCACGTCCTGCCCCTCCGGCCAGGCCAGCTCCGGCCTGAAGAAGGGATTGCGCAGCTCCAGGACACAGTCCACGAAGGAGTGCGACCACCAGATGCCCGCGCCGAGGTCCGGGTCGCCCAGCCGACCGAGGAGGTGGGTGTCCATCACCTGCACCAGCGGCCAGGACGCCGCGACGACCAGTACGATGGCCAGCGCGACGAGCGCGCCCCAGAGTCTCACCGCCACACCATGACCTCAGCCTAGCCCAGATAGAGTCGCACCAGATGGCCTCGCCCCTCGACAGACCTCCGCAGGGGCAGACCCTGGCGCTCGTGTCCCTCTACGACATCGAGAACAACGCCGTGCGTCAGCTCGCCGCCGCGGTGCGCGAGCAGGGTCGACGGGTCGTGGAGGTCTACTTCAAGGACTGGAAGAACAACCACCTCGAGGAGCCGACCGAGTACGAGCTCCAACAGCTCGCCGAGCTCCTCGAGCGCGAGGGTGTCGGTCTCATCGGCATCTCCCTGCGCGCCAGCGCTTATGAGCGCATCGCCGGCATGGTCACCACCCGCCTGCGCCGACTCGGGCGCCCGATCGTCCTCGGCGGCTGGCACGTCACGGTGCGGCCCGAGCGCTGCGACGGCATGGCCGCGGCGCTCTGCCTCGGCGAGGCGGACGTGGCCTTTCCCCGCTTCGTCGAGGCGTGGTTCACGGGAGGGGACTGGCGCGGCTGCCCCAGCATGCGCTTCGGAGGCACGCAGAACCCGCTGGAGCCCCTGGTCGAGGACCTCGACTCCCTGCCCTGGCGGGACTACGCGAGCGAGGACAAGTGGGTGCTGTCGAGGGGCTCCGTCGCCCGCGGAGACCCGATGGCCGCCGACCCGCTCTACCAGGTGATGTGCAGCCACGGCTGCATCCAGAAGTGCTCCTTCTGCCACAACTCCTTCGACACCGGAGCCGAGGGGCCGCGGCTGCGCTTCCGCAGCGTCGACAGCGTCCTGGCCGAGCTCGCCGAGCGTCGGCGCCTCAACCCGAGCATCCGCCGCGTGCGCTTCGACGACGAGGTCTTTGGCCTGTCCAGGAGCTGGCTGCGCGAGTTCGCCGAGCGCTATCCGGAGGAGGTCGGACTGCCCTTCGACATCCTCACCGAGCCCACGGTGGTCAACGAGGAGTACGTGGAGCTCATCACGGCCGCCGGCGCCCGGGTGGTCCACATGGGCATCCAGTCCAACGAGCCCGTCAACCGGGAGCGGCTCGGACGCCGCGCCGACCGGGAGACGACGATGCGAGCGGTGCAGCTGCTCACCGCGGCGGGCCTCTACATCCGCTACCTCTGCATGGTGGACGTGCCGGGCACCACGTCCGACGACCAACGGAGCCTCTTCCGCTTCCTGCAAGAGGTGCCCAAGCCCTACGACCTCTACCTCTTCAGCCTCACCTGGTTCCCCGGGAGCAAGATGGTCGAGGACATGCTGGAGCGCGGCGAGCTCGACCCGAGCCAGGTCGAGGGCACGGCGACCAAGACCTTCTCCCAGTACCGCGTGGACCTTGGCTGGCCTCGCTCTCCAGAGGACACCTGGTGGCTCGCCCTGATGGTCCTCCAGGCCAGCCAGACCATGCCGAACGGCGTGCTGCGACGGATCATGGAGAGCGACTTCAGCAAGGAGTCCCCTCGCCACCTGGTGCTGGCTGCCCACGCGGCGACCCTGGTGAAGACGGCCCGCATCGCCAACCGCATGAGGCGCGACGGGGAGCTCACCGCGACCCTGGTGAGACGGTGGTGGAACCCCCAGCAGATGATCACGATGTAGCCGGACACCGGAGGTCACACCCTCGGCCAGGTCGTAGGAAGAGCCGATGTTCCTGTTGATGCCCCTGGCGTGCACACCAACAGATGAGCCGAGACCGTCGGTGGTGCCCGAGGCGGAGGCGACCACGGTCTGCTACTCGCTAGAGAAGAATGAGGACGACGCGACCACAGAGTTGTGGCGGATCGACCTCGCCACGGCCGAGCACGACGTCCTCTCCACCTTCGAACCGGGATTCGAACCATGGGGGTCGCACGGTCTCCAGCGCGTGGGAGACCGGTTCATGGGCTTCGATTACTACTCCGACCTCCACATCTTCGACCTGTCGTCGGGAATCCAGGAGACCGACGAGCGGGATCTGGACTACAGCGTGATGGTCAGCCACGCTGGCGAGGATCTTCGCGTTGTCCGCACAGAGGGGATCGACCAACGGCTCTGCTCCTACGCTGGCCCCGAAGACCTGTTGGCTGGCACGGACCAGGGCTGCGTGGTCCTGGAACTGCTCTTTGGCACCCGCTTCACGTTGCACGAGGGGCTGCTCTACTCGACCTGGCACTCCACCAATGAGTTCACGACCAGCGACGCGGTCACCGGAGAGAACCTGGGGACGACCGACCTCGAGAACTGGGACACCTGGGTCTGGGGGCTGAGCGTCGCCGACGGGAAGCTCCACGTGGTAGACGACGGCCGCAACTCGGGGGAGTACAACATCCTCATCGGCCTGTTCGACCTGGAGGGCGGGCGAATCGACACCGTCGGCGTCCGGAACGCACACTGGGGGTCTGAGCATCTCGGCGGCTTGTGGTGCCGCGAAGAAGACCCTCAGCTCGACTCCGCACCCTGATCAGCGAGCGTCCGCGACGGCCTCTGAGCTCGTCCAGGGCTGACCGCGTCGGCTACACCAAGGCCTTCTTGCTCGCGTAGTCATCGAGCGCCGCACGCAGCGGGCCCTCCGCTGGCCACTGTTCGGGTCCGGCCGCCATCAGCGCGGCCACAGCCTGGTCGATCCACTCGGACGAGGCGCTCTCGAGCTGCCTCGCCGCGTTCTTTCGCTCCTGTATGACCTGGCCCGGGCCGCCCGCGGGCATGGCCTCCAGACCCAGCTTCGTGGCGAGCCCCTGGCCCGCCGCATCTCGGGCTTGATGGCGTTGAACCCGGTCTCGCAGAACAGGGCCCAGTCATCCTCGACCTCCAGCACCACGTCGCCGAGGTGCCAGCGGGAGACCTCGCACTCGGGCTCCGGCCAGTCCACGGCGGCACTGTCGTGGGAGGCACTGTCGTGGGAGGCACTGTCGTACGAGTCGGAGTCGCCACCAGAGTCCCCGATCTCCACGCCGGTGTCGCACTCCGCGCCGGGGTCGCCGGCGATCTGGCGCGGATCGCCGCAGGCGAGGAGGACGACTGGGATGAGCATGGACTCACGCTACGGTCGACCGACCCGCCAGGTCACCGTCGCGCCGATGTCGTCGTGCGTTCGGACCGCCTGGACCGCCTCGACCGAAGCCCCGCGAACAAGACCAGGACGAGAGCGCCGGAGCTGCCGCAGCCTCCCTCCGGCACCCCCTCGGCACCACCGTAGAGGAGGTAGGCTGCGCCGGTGAAGTCGCTGTCGCCCACCCTGTCGACGCCTACGAGCACGTCGTCGAAGCCATCGCGGTCGAAGTCGCCAGCGGTGACGAGGCTGGAGCCGAACTGGTCATGGGCGACACCGTCCGAAGCCAGGATCTGCTCCGCGGTCCGCCACGTCGTCCCTAGCAGCAATCCGACGAGCACGCGCTCTCCCTGTCCCAAGCTACACCGGCCAGGCCGCGACTGTGACGGATCGGCATCTCGAGCATCCCAACGGGGATGACCCGATCTCGCAAGCTCGTGATGGCCAGCGTGGTGACGGTGCTCTTGCTGGCCGCAGGCGAGGGAGTCGCCCAGCTGGTGGAGCGGATGCTGCCGCCCCGAACGCTCCCCCTGCCGACACAGAGCTGCGATGGGCAGTGCCTGGAGGGAGCAGCCTCGCTGCCCCCCCGACCCGACCTCGTGCCCCGGGAGGGCGGCCACGGCTGGCTCTTCGAGCCGAACACGCGGACCATGCAGGGGGTCCTCTGCGACATCAACGGCCTGGGCCTCCGAGGCAAGGACCCGGAGCCCCGAGTCCCCGGAGAGCTCCGTCTCGTCAGCGTCGGGGACTCCTCGGCCTTCGGCTACGGGGTGGAGGAGGACGAGGTCTTCCTGTCGGTGGCCGCCGCCGCCCTCGAGTCCCGGCTCGGCCGGCGGGTGACACCCATGAACGCCGCGATCCCGGGCCACGCCGCGAAGCACTCGCTGGCAATCGTCAAGGACCTCGGCGAAGACCTCGACCCGGACTGGCTGGTCATCACCAACATCTGGTCCGACCTCTACCACCAGACGAACCTGGCGCCGGAGCGCTCGCCATCGGCCGCGTATCGAATGGCCAAGCGGCTGTTGACCCCCCTCCTCCCACCGCGAACCATCGGCTGGCTGGAGCCCGACCAGGGGCACGGTCAGCCGGGGCTGGGCCGCGAGCCGCGCTCCGACCTCGTGGACTACCAGCGCAACCTCCACGCGATGGCCGAGCTCGCCGAAGAGCGCGGCGTGCGCTCGCTGTTCTTGCTGCTCCCAGCCCCGATGGACCTCGAGAGCCAGCCGGTGCCTGGCTGGATCGCGGACTACCGCGCCGTGATGCGGGGGGTGGCCGAGGACGCGGGAGCGCCGCTGGTGGAGGGACCGGAGGCGTTGAAGGCCGCCGATCTCGGCCCCGAGGGCTTCTTCGACAACGTGCACCCCTCCGGCCCGACGCACCGGGCCCTCGGCGAGGCCCTGGCGGAGATCCTGGCCGCAGAACTGGACTGAGCCGCAAGGCCCAACGGGATAGACGGCGCCGGTGACCCGGGTGGAACTGAAGCAGAGTCTGAAGGAGATGATCGTCGAGGTCTGCGATCTCGACATCGAGCCCGGGCAGATCACGGACGACGAGCGGCTCATCAACGGGGAGGGCGAAGTCGACCTCGGGAGCCTCGATGCTGTCGAGATCGCCGCTGCCATCGACTACGAGTACGGGGTGCGCATCAAGGACCTCTCGGCCGCCAAGTCGGTCTTCCGCTCGGTCGACTCCCTCGCGGAGCACATCGCCACGACGAAGGGATGGTGAGGGTCGCGCTCAGCGGCTGGGGCTCCATCTCGGCCCTTGGCTGCTCCAACGACGAGGGGGTGGCCGGACTCCGCGCAGGCCACCGGGGGCTCGGCTTCGCCCAGCGCTCACCGCACCTCCTCCGGGCCGAGGAGATCCTCGTAGCAGAGGCCCCCTTCGACGTCCCCATCGAGCGACGCGCTCGGGAGATGGTCGCCGTCGCGGTCGACGAAGCCCTGGCGATGGCCCCGAAGTCCCCAGGGATCGTAGGGGTCTTCGCCGGCACGACCGGGGGTTTCTTCGTGGACGCGGAGGTGGATCTCCTGTTCGCCCGAGTGGAGGATCCGGAGGCCATCCCCGACTTCGGTCAGCGCGGCCAGGGCGAGCTGGCCACGGTCGTGGCCAGACAGGCAGGCGCCCTCGGCCCGGTCCTCACCTTCTGCACCGCCTGCACCTCCAGCGCCGCCGCCATGGCCAGCGCTGCTGCCCACCTGCGCGCGGGGACCTGCAGCCGAGCGGTGGTGGTCGGCTTCGACCTGCTGTCCAGCCTGACGGTCCAGGGCTTCAAGAGCCTGATGCTCTGCGATCCCGAGCCCTGCCGCCCCTTCGACACCACCCGGGCCGGGCTGCAGGTCGGCGAAGGCTGCGGGGTCGTGATCCTCGACGCCGAGGGTGAGGGGCCGTTCGTAGTCCGGGGCTCCTCCAATCGCATCGACCCCTCCCACCTGACCGCCAGCGCCACGGACGGCTCGACGGTCGAGCGGGTCATCCGAGAGGCCGTGGGCGACGACGAGATCGTCACCATCAAGGCCCACGGCACCGGCACGAGGGACAACGATCTCGCAGAGGGCCGGGGGGTCGCGAGGGCCTTCGGCGACCCGCCGCCCTTCGCCTCCTTGAAGGGCAGCCTCGGCCACACCCTCGGCGCCGCCGGAGCCCTGGAGACGGCGCTCTGGCTGGGCTGCCTGCGAGCGGGCTTCTGCCCGCCTTCCCGGGGGTTTTGCGAGCTCGACCCGGACATCGGCGTCTCTCCGATCACACAGCAGATCCCTGCCCTATCGGGGGCTCACCTCTTCAACGCCTTCGGCTTCGGCGGCTCCTGCGTCGCGATGGTGATCGCCGATGCCTAGCGTCGGCATCCACGGGTGGGCCTCGGTCACCACTGCCAAGGGACACAAGGAGCGCTTCGGTCACGCCTTCAGGCGCATCGGCCCCTTCGTGAAGATCGCCCAGCTCGGCGCCACCGACGCGGTCGAGTCGACCCCAGAGGGCCTCGGCGTCTTCCTCGGGACAGGGCTCGGAAACACAGCCGACATCGTGCCCCTGATGACGAGCGTGCTCGATCCGCACCGGCCGCGCTGCTCGCCCATGGCCTTCGCTGGCTGCGTGGGCAACTCGGCGGCCTTCTTCGTGGCGGCGGTCCTGGGCAGTACCGGACCCAGCGTGACCGTCTCCCAAGAGGAGCTGTCCTTCGAGGCGGCGCTGCTGGAGGCCGTGATCGCGATGGACGAGGGGCTGCAATGGGCGCTCGTCGGGGGTGTCGACGTGATGAGCGGCAGCCCGGTAGACCAGCGTCACCGCGTGAACGCAGTCGGGGTCGAGGGAGAGCTCGGCGAGGGCGCCGCCTTCATCCTGCTCGGACCGCGCGAGGGCGCCACCGCCACAGTCGACCGGGTCGAGCTCGGCACCTTCCCCCTGGACCCGGCGGACCGGACGCCGCTGTACGGCTGGCGCATGGACCATCCACAGCGCGAGCGCCGCCTGGTCCCCGTCGCGGCGGGACTGCGCATCGTCGAGGCCCTGGACCACCCGGGAAGGTACGTGCACCTCAACCGCTCCGCCGGGGGCCTCTCCGCGCGGGTGTGCTTCACGCGATGAAGCGCGTCCTGGTCCTGTGGTGGTCTCAGAGCGGACAGCTCGAGGGCTGCATGCGGGCCTTCTGCGAGCCCCTCGAAGCCAGCGGCGTCGAGCTGGTCTACCGCCGAGTCGAGCCAGCCGTCGCCTACCCCTTTCCATGGAGCGTGAGCGCCTTCTTCGGCCAGTTCCCCGAGACCTTCCTCGAAGAGGGCGTCGACATCGACTTCGAGCCCCCGGAGGGCGACTTCGACCTCGTGATCGTGGCCTCGCAGGTGTGGTTCCTCAAGCCCTCTCCGCCCTTCTGTCGCCTGTTGTCCCGACACCCGGCGCTCTTCGCGGGCCGCCGGGTCCTGACCCTGGTCGCCTGTCGCAACATGTGGATTCGCGGCTGGGGCCGCCTCGCGGAGCGCATCCGTGAAGCCGGCGGCGACATCACCGACCGGGTCGTCGCGGTGCACTCGGGCTCTGTTCTGGCCAGCTACTTCACGACCCTGGCCTGGATGCTGACGGGCAAGCGTGACGCCCTGAAGCCGCTCGGAAAGGCCGAGATCGCAGCGCAGACGGTCGAGAGGGTCAGGGGCCTGGGCGAGCGCTTCGCCAGCGGCGAGCACGTCGACGAGGCGCCCATCTCGCTCACCCACGCCCTCGGCGAGCAGCTCGTCGGACGCACGTTCTTCCCTCTTCTGGCGGCCATCGGTCATCTCACGCCGCGACAGGGCATCCTCCGAACACTGTTCGCGTGGTTCCAGATGAGCTTCACGATCTCGGCGGTCCTGACCCTGCTGGGGCCCTGCATGCTGGTCCGCTTGCTGTTCGGGCGGTGGGTCGACCCGTGGCTCCGGGAGCAGGCACGGTTATGAGCGGTGGTGCCCGCGTTCATCACGCAGACCGGAAGCTACCTGCCCGGACCGCCCCTCGACAATGACGCCATGGAAGCGCGTCTGGGCTTCCTGGATGATCGCTCCCCGCGGATCAAGCGTCGGATCCTCAGGAACAACGGCATCCAGACCCGCCACTACGCTCTCGATGAAGAGGGCAGGCCAACGGAGAGCAGCGCGAGCATGGCCGCCAAGGCCATCCGCGAGGCCACCCGCGACATCGATCTGACCACGATCGACCTGCTCGCCTGCGGCACGAGCATCGTCGAGCACATCGTGCCCGGCCATGCCTCCAGCGTGCACGGAGAGCTTGGGTCCCATCCCTGCGAGATCGTCACCACTGGCGGTGTCTGCTGCGCGGGAATGACCGCCCTGAAGTACGCGACGATGGCGGTCGGTGGCGGACACGCCAGGCGAGCCGTCGCCAGCGGCAGCGAACGCACCAGCGCCTTCCTGCGCCAGGCGCACTTCCAGGCGGAGCTTGCAGCGCGCGGCGTCGACGAGGACGAGCCCTATGTCGGCTTCGACCAGTCCTTCTTGCGCTGGATGCTCTCCGACGGCGCCGGGGCCATGCTCGTCGAGAACGAGCCCCGTCCCAACGGGCTCTCTCTGCGCGTCGAGTGGATCGAGCTCACGAGCTACGCCAACGAGCTCCCCACCTGCATGTACATGGGCGCGGAGCGCACACCATCCGGTGGCCTCACGAGCATGTGGGACCTCGACTCGATGTCCTCGACGCTGACGAAGGGGCTGTTGAACCTCCACCAGGACGTGAAGCTGCTCGGCCAGCACGTGGTGGTCGCCGGCGCCAACGCGCTGTTGCGGGCAGCGGAGAAACACGGCCTCGCCCCCTCCGATGTCGACTACCTGCTGCCTCACTACAGCTCCGAGTTCTTCCGCGACAAGACCCACGCGCAGCTCGACAGCGTCGGCTTCCCGATCCCCACCTCGAAGTGGCGGAGCAACCTGGTAGAGCGCGGAAACACAGGCTGCGCGAGCATCTTCGTGATGCTCGACGACTTCCTCCGATCAGGCGAGCTCCAGCCGGGCCAGACCGTGTTGTTGCTGGTGCCGGAGAGCGGGCGCTTCTCCGCTGCCTGGGCGCTGCTCAGGGCCCAATGAAGTCCGACGACGTGCCCCAGGACCCGGGCGCCTGCTACGAGGGGCAGCTCCGCCGGCTGACCTACGCCGTCGGCGAGGACGGCACCTACAAGGGAGTCCCGAGCATCGGATGGGAGGCCGAGATCGCTGCGACACAGGTGGCGACCGAGCGGGCCAACGCGCGCATCCAGAAGGCCTGGGAGGCGGCGCGCGAGGGCCGGACCTCCACTCTCGGCTACCACATGGTGGCGGCCCAGATGGACCTGATGCTCCTGTCCAACGAGACGGGGCTGTGGCGCTGGCGCATCAAGCGTCACCTTCGCAGCCTGCCCGCCTCGATCGACCTGCACTCCCGCTACGCAGACGCGCTGGGCTTGAGCGTCGAGGCTCTTGGGGGCCTACCCGAGACCCCAGAGCTGCTTTGAGCTTCGAGCACCTCCACGCCGGACACTGCGAGTCCGGGGTCACCGCCGCGCTCCTGCGTCACCGGGGCCTCGCGCTCTCAGAGCCCATGCTCTTCGGCATCGGCAGCGGCATCTTCTTCGCCCACTTCAGCTTCTCGAGGGTGATGGGCCAGCCGCTGACGACCTTTCGGAGCTTCCCTGGCGCCATCTTCAAGAAGGCCTGCAAGCGCCTGGGTGTCGGCATCGAGCGAGCGACCTTCAGAGACCGCCGGGCGGGCGCCTCGGCGCTGGATGCGGCGCTGGTGAAGGGCACGCCGGTGGGGCTGCAGGTGAACATCTACTGGCTGCCCTACATCCCCGGACCGATGCGGGTCCACTTCAACGGCCACAACCTCATCGTGCTCGAGAAGACAGGCGACACCTACCTCATCAGCGATCCGGTGATGGAGGAGGTCCACGAGTGCCCGGAGTCAGCGCTGGTCCGGGCCCGCTTCAGCGGGACCAACGCCCTGTTGGGCAGCGGCTTGATGTACTACCCGACCCACATCGACCCCGAGCCCGACCTCCGCCGAGCCACGGAACAGGGCCTGGCCGAGGTCTGCACGCGCATGCGCAGGATCCCCTTCATCCTTCCCTGGTTCGGTGTGCGCGGTGTCCGTCACCTCGCAGGCCAGCTCGAGGCCTGGCCGCGGCGCCTCGGCGAAGAGGATGCGCGCGAGTGGCTGGCGGGACTGGTGCGGATGCAGGAAGAGATCGGCACCGGGGGCGCGGGCTTCCGCTACCTCTTCGCGGCCTTCCTGCAGGAGGCCGGCGAGCTCCTGTCGTGGTCGGCGCTGTCAGCCATGTCCGATCAGGCCACCGACCTCGGCGACCAGTGGCGACGCTTCGCGCTGCACGCCTCGCGAAGGGCCCGCGGCAAGCCCGACAAGGAGTGGTCGGAGCTCGCCGAGCTGCTGCTTGCGCTGGCGGAGGCCGAGGACCGCCTCTTCGCGGACCTCGACGCCGTGAGGGTGGCAGGGGCGCCTCAGCTCACTGGCTAGCTCCCGAAGACGCCCACCTGGTGGCCGGAGACACCACCGACGCCGTCGAACATCATCGTGCCGGCAGCGTAGGGCGTGCCGCGGATGGAGACGTCCTCGTAGACCTCTGCGCGGACCAGGCCGCCGTCGCTGCGGAGGTCGACCTTCGTGCCCCTGGGCAACAGCACGTCACCGGGGAAGCGATTGCCCCGGGCCAGGGTGCAGCTGGCGACGTTGCCGTTGTCGTGGAGCAGGGCAGCGGAGAGGCAGGGCACCCCCGCGACGGTGACGGACTCCGCGGGAGAGGCGAGGTCGCCGAGCACGACCTCCGCCAGGTTGCCGTTTTCGTGGAAGGTCGCCCGAGCGCCTCTGCGCAAGCTGAAGTCACCGACGCCGTAGGGCTCGGACAGGACACAGCTCCACCGCCCGTCGGCGTGGGCCTCTGCGGTCTTGGCCTCCCTGCACGGCACGCCCCGGATGAACATGTTGGCAGCCAGGATGACGCGCACGCCGGTGACAGCGCCGCTGGCTTCGTGGACGATGGACTCTCGCGAGCCGAAGTCGAGCGCCTCGAGCTCGTCGAGGGGGGGCAAGAGCACGACCTCCTCGCCAGCTTCGGCCACCTCGCCGCCGTCTTGTCCGCTGCCGTCCTCGTCGAGTTCGAGCTCGTCGGGGGTCCAGACCTCCTCGTAGTCCACGTCGGGGTCAAAGACGCGCATTTGCGGGACGCCGAGCGGATCGCCCTCCTCGGCCGGTGGTGCAGCCCCCTCGGCGAGGGGGTCGGACGCGGCGGACTCGGTGTCGGAGCCGCAGGCGAAGGCCAGGAGGAGAGTGAGGACCATGTCCAGAGCCTACCTGCCCCGAGACCGCTACCGCACGCGCCGTTGTATGAGCATCCAGGATCGCTCGACGGCCATGACGAACTTGCGGAGCCTCTCTCTCTCCAGATCTCCGCCCTGGAGGATCTCGAATCCGTGCACGTCTCCGTGCACTGCAAGGCAGTGGACCGCGACGAGGACGCTCTGTTCTTCGTACCGGATCTGCAGGGAGCCCTCTGCCCCGACTGCAAGAGGATTCCCCAGCAACTGCACGCCGACGCCACCCAGGGAGAGGTCGAGCAGGGTGCCCGCGCGAGGGCCGTCGACGTCCAGTTCGATCTCTACGCCGAGACCTTTGACCGGGATACGGAAGGCGCGCCGGGCCTGGACCACCAGGAAGCGCTCGGGCTTATCGAGCATGAGGACGGGGCCGGGGCCGCTGGGCTCGACGCTGTGGACCCGGGCGTGAAACGCCACCGAGCGCCCATCGCGAATGAGCTGAACCAGGACGAGGTGGCCCTGGGCCGGCCGATCCGCGAGCGAGTGTGCCTGGACGGTGACGCTGAGGTGGCGCTCGCCCAGCGCGGAGAGGCGACCGGGGACCACGCTCGGAGGATCGCCGAGCAACATGAGGACGGCGTCGCCCTCGACGACAGCATCCGAGAGCAGGTCCTCGCCAGTGGGCTCACGGCTTCTCCGGGTGGCTGGCCGTCTCGCGGCTGGCTTGCTGCCGAACATGATCTCTCCGGACTCACCCATCTCATCGGCTTCGGCGGTCCGAAACTTCATGATTTCATGTGGCCGAATCCATGGCTCGATCCAATCAGAGCGCTCCGATCATGGAGGTTGATCAGCGAGATAGGGGTTCCTCGTGCGCGACCGACTCGCCGCCGCGGCCTCACGACGTGAGGTCCTCGATCTGTCCGGGACCACGGCGTGGCGCCTCTTCCACGGCGTCGCCGAGGGACGCCCCAATCTGGCCGTGGATCGCTACGGAGGGGGCCTGATCGCCTGGATGCAGGACGAGGTCGACCGTGCGGAGCGAGAGGCCATCGACGAGCTGGGGGAGGTGACCTGGGTGCGCCGAGGCACGCCCTTGTCCACCCTCCCCTTCGAGGAGTTGGGCATGCGGTGGCCCGCGGCCTCGCTCGGCCAGGATCCACCGCTGTTCCTGGATCTCCGAGCAGGGCGTCGCTGGCTGCAGGAGCACGCCCGGGGGCGGGTGCTCAACGCCTTCGCCTATGCGGGCGGGAGTGGGCTGAGCTGTGTGCAGGCAGAGACGGTGGTCAACCTCGACCACAGCGCCCGCTACCTCGACTTCGCCACAGAGGTCGCCGAGCACAACGGGCGCCAGGTCGAGTGCATCCGCGAGGACTACTTCGCCGCCGTGCGCCAGTGGGGAGGGCTGAAGCTGCGCGGACGCGGCGCCCGACGGCGCTGGAAGAGACGCGACCAACGTCGCTTCGACCTCGTCGTGCTCGACCCGCCGACCTTTGCGAAGAGCCCACTGGGCGCGGTCGACCTCCTCCGGGACTACCCGAGCCTGCTCAAGCCAGCGCTCTGTTGTCTCACCGCCGGGGGGTCCGTGCTCGCCACGAACCACGCGGCGAAGATCGACCTCGAAGACTGGCTCGGGATCTGCCGCCGCTGTGCAGACAAGGCAGGCCGCCCGATCCGGGACATCGAGGTGATCGTGCCGGAGGCCGACTTCCCGAGCTTCGACGGCAGGCCGCCGCTGAAGATCGCGGTGTTCCGGACCTAGATGCCGAAGAAGGCCTCCAGGCGGCCGCGGATCTGGTCGCGAGCCGTGCGGAAGCGGCGGAACTGCCGCCCGACCGGCTCGTCAGGGTAGCCAGCGGGGTCGTCGATGGGCCAGTGATCCCGCTGCACGCCAGGGGGCAGGACCGGGCAGTGCTCCTCGCCGCAGAGCGTGATCACCAGGTCGATCTCGTCGAGGTCGATGGCGTCGATGCCCTTGGCCGCGTGGCTGCGAATGTCGACACCAAGCTCGTCGAGGACGATGATGGCGCGCTCGCGGACACGCGTGGGCTCGCTGCCGGCGCTCCATACGCGCGTGCCCTCCGGTGCCATCCAGCGGGCCAGGCCCTCGGCCATCTGGCTGCGGGCGCTGTTGGCGACACAGAGAAAGAGGATGTTCATGGACCCGGGTTATCGCGTCGGCACTGGAAGGTGAGCGCTGACCGACGAGCTGCCGAAGCTGGACGCCAGGCGGCTGCTGAGGAAGCTGGCGATCGGGCTGGTCCTCTTGATGGTCGCGCTCGGCGTCACCAGCAAGCTCTTCCACGCAGAGCTCGTGAGCTTCGGCGAAGCCTTCGTCGGGCGCTTCGGCGGCCTCGGCGTGGCGTTCGGCTTCTTCTACCCGGACATGATCCCCGTCCCTGGCGTCCACGAGGCCTTCTCCGCCTTCGGACTTCTCGGCGGCATGCCCTTCTGGGAGGTCGTGGCCTGGGCCTTCGCCGGTTCGATCACCGGCGGGACCATCGGCTTCTTCCTCGGACGCAGCCTGCGCACCACCGAGCGCCTCTCGCGCTTCCTGCAAGAGGGCCGAGGCCGCTACGTCCATGGCCTCGTGCAGCGCTACGGCACCTGGGCGCTGGCGCTGGTGGCCGTCTCACCGATCCCCTACTCGATCGGCTGCTGGTCCTGCGGCGCCCTGGACTACCCCCTCTGGAAGTTCCTCGCCGTCTCGCTCTTGCGCATCCCGCGCATCGCCTTCTACCTGTGGCTCATCCAGATGGGCTTCCTCGTCGCCACCTGATCAGGCGTTCTGGGCCAGGAACTCCACGACCAGCGGGTCCCCCTCGAAGTGGCGGTCCTCTGAGAGCCGCCGTCGGACTCCCATGTCGAGCTGTCGCCAGACGGTCTCGGGTATGCCCGAGCCCTTCCACCAGCAGCGGAACTCGTCGGCGAGGCTGTCGCGCAACAGATCGACGTCGCCCCTGTGGAGCAGCTGGTCGTCGGGGCCGAGGGCGCGCACGCCCCGGAGCTCGCCGACCTCGCCGTCGTGGGCCTTGACCCAGCGCTTTCCGGCGCGAGCGCTGCGGAAGTCGAGGCTCTCGACCCCCGAGATCCCAATGCGTTCGAGGTCCCCCGCGAGCTGCGCGTGCATCACCCGCCGCAGGTCGGGACCTGCCTTCGCCAGTCCGCCACCACGATCCGTCGAGTGCGGCGGCGGGTCACCGCGGGGGTAGACCCCTGGCCTGTCGGTGGGCTCTACATCCGGCTCCACGCCGTCGAGGGCGTCCTCGAAGGTGGCTCCGGGGACGAAACCCACTGAGCTCCGCGTCGTCTCGGGCGCAACCGACACGTCACCCGGAGGCAGCGCCGCGAAGCGCGTCTTCCTCCAGCCCGAGCCCTGGCGCCGCGAAGCCACGAGGCGCTCCATCTCCTCGCCCGTGTAGACCCTCGGACCGCCCACCGCGCAGGACCGGCCGACCTCGAAGCGGTCGAGGTAGGCCAGAGCCACCTTCGCGACGTCGGCCCGGTGCATCGGCGAGTAGCGACTGGCCACATCGAAGCCATGCGGACGGGCCCCATCCGGAGGGACGACGTGGCCCTCGATGACCTCGTCGTGGGTGCAGCTGACCCGTACGATGGCCCAGGGGGCCGCGCAGTTGCGCACTCCGCCCTCGACGTAGAAGGCCCGCCGGTTGAGCCGCGCGTAGGACCACCGATAGGCCCCCATGACGCTGAGGTGCAGGATTCGCTCGGCCCCAGCTTCGTGAGCAGCCCGGACGATGTTCTCTGCGGCGATGCCAGCGTAGATGACCGAGCCCGGGCCGCTGGTCCGCGCGTCGATGCAGCTGATGACCTCTGATGCCCCGTCCATGACAGCGCGAAGGGCGTCGATGTGTCGAGGATCGGCGTAGGCGACATCCTGGACATCCGCGAAGCCATGGAGATTGTCGAGGTCGCGGTCGTCGCGTACGACGGGGCGGACGGGGCGTCCGCGGGCCATCGCAAGGCGGAGGATCTCGCTCCCTGTGCGCCCGTTGGCGCCGACGACTACGAGCATGCCGGCATCCTACAGCCCGCAACGAAAACTGCTTGCGCCCACTATGCTCAGGGAGCCAATGCGTCGCCTGAAGGTCGCCATCATCAGCCTCTACGCCCTGGAGAACAACGGGGTGCGACACGTCGCCTCGTCGCTCAGAGAGGCGGGCTTCCAGGTGACCGAGATCTACTTCAAGGACTGGGTCAACAACCGCTTCCCATGGCCGGCCGAGGTCGAGGTCCAGAACCTCCTGTCGCTGCTGCGAGACCGAGGGATCGACGTGGCCGGGATCTCGGTGCGCGCCAGCGCTTTCCACCGGATGGCGAAGTACCTCACCGAGCGGGTGCGCAGTGCCCTCGGGCTCCCGGTCCTGTGGGGCGGCATGCACCCGACCTTCCTGCCCGAGATGTGCATCGAGATCGCCGACTACATCTCGATCGGGGAGACCGACCAGATCGTGAAGGAGTTCTTCACCCGACTCGATGAAGGCGTCTCCGTCCACGACTGCCCGAGCTTCTGGGTTCGCGAGGGCGACACCGTCTACCGCAACGACGTCGCCCCCCTCGTCGAGCTCGACGACGTGCCCTTCCGGGACTTCCACACCCGGGACGACAAGTTCCACATCGCGGGCGACAAGGTCTCCGTCGGCGACCCCTTCATCGACAACCCCGAGTACACGCTCCTGGCATCACGTGGCTGCCCCTACTGGACCTGCACCTTCTGCAGCAACACGCTCACCAAGCCGCTCTACGAGGGCAAGGGGAAGGGCTACCGCGTCCGCTCGGTAGAGCACATCATCCAGGAGATGGAGTACGCGACGAAGATCTGCAAGGACATCAAGGTCGTCCGCTTCGACGACGAGGTCTTCCCGATCCGTGCGGAATGGATCGAGGAGTTCGCCCAGAAGTGGCCTGCCCGCGTGGGCATCCCCTTCGAGGTCCTGGTCGACCCGCGCATGGTCCGCCTCGAGCCGCTGCGCCTGTTGAAGACCGCCGGGCTGCGGGCTCTCTGCATGGGCATCCAGGCGACCGAGCGGGTGAACCAGGAGTTCTACAACCGCAACACGACGAACCAGCAGATCCTGGACGCGCAGGAGGTCTTCCGGTCCGTCGGCGTCACCAGCAACCTGCAGATCATCTGGGACGACCCCTACTCGACCCAGCAGGACAAGGACGACCTCTTCCATCTGGTCATGGAGCTCCAGCGCCCCTTCGAGCTCTTCCTCTTCGGCCTGACGATCTACCCCAACACCCACATGGCTCGACGCCTGCTGCGCGAGGGGCGCATCACAGAGGGACACATCGAGGGGGTGAACACCCACGCCTTCGAGCAGTTCCGCGTGGACCTCGACTACCCGCGACCGAAGGAGGACACCCGCTGGCTGGCGCTCTTCGTCCTCTGCAACAAGAGCTTCCTGCCAAAGGACCTCATCTGGAAGCTCTACACCTCGGAGCGCTTCAAGGCCAACCCCGCGCCGCTGGTCCAGCTGGCCCAGGCGGTGAACCTCGTCAAGATGGCGGGTGTGGCTGGCGAGATGACGCTGCGAGGCGAGATGACGCCGCTGTTGATCAAGCGCTGGGTGAACCCCGACTCCCTGGTGACGATGTGAGCCGACCGCTTGCCCGCGCGCGAGCATGGAAGAACATCGCCGTGTCCGCGTCGATGCGGAGGGTGCGCCCCGAGTGGGTGCCGCCCCCACACGCGGCCCACATCATCACTACCTTCAAGTGCAACCTCAAGTGCATCGGCTGCGGCTCGTGGGAGGTCCGAGACCACGAGGACCTGACCCTGGACCAGTGGCTCCCGGTCTTCAAGCAGCTCGAGTCCCTGGACATCGTCAAGATCCTCGGCGGCGAGCCCTTCGTGCGAAAGGACATCGTCGGCCTGCTGGCCGCCGTCCGGGACGAGATCGATCCCTACATCCTCCAGCTCGGCACCAACGGGATGCTGACGGACCGGATCGTCGAGGCACTCGACACAGTCGGCTGGCCGGGCCTGCAGCTCCGCATCTCCGTTGACGGCACCGCGGCGGTCCACGACCGGATCCGCGGCGTCGAGGGCAGCTGGGACCAGGTCGACCACACGGTGCGAAAGGTCGCCGAGCTGAAACAAAAGCGCGGCTTCCAGTTCGGCATCAACTTCGCGGTGACCGACGACTCGCTCGGCGACTTCGAGGCGATGGTGGAGTACGCCGAGAGCGTCGGCGCCGACCTGATCCCGGGGGTGAACGTCGACCCCTTCCTGGTGGGGACCACGCCCCCGGAAATCCGCCAGCAGGAGATCATCCTCTTGTCCAACGCTGATGAGGGGCTACGACGGATCGAGGACCACCGTGTCGGCACACGGACCGAGCTGCCTCTCGTCGATCACCTGCTGTCGAGGTTCATGACGAGGCGTACCTTCGAGCGCCAGATCGCCAGGAATGATCGGAGCTTCCCTTGCCGGGAGCTGCGCGACCTGATCTACATGCTGCCCAACGGCGACGTGGTGCGCTGTGGCATGGACCACGAACCGGTCGGCAACGTGCTGGAGTCGTCCATCGAGGAGATCTGGTACGGCGATCGGGTAGAGCCCCACCGCAGGAAGGTCGAGGCCTGCCCTGGCTGCATGCAGGCATCCGTACAGATCATGTCCAGGCTCTACGGTGGCTGTCTCGACGCCTGATCGGGCTGCTATGGTCTCGGACCGATGACAGGAGCACCCGTGAAGAAGGCCAACCTCTCGAAGCGCTTTCTCGCTGCGCTGGTGGACGGCGTCATCAGCAACGGCATCATGACGGCGATCGGCACACTGCTCCCTGGCATCGGAAACATCGTGATGTTCGCGCTCAGCCTGATCCCGACCGTCTTCGAGGACGACGTCCTGGGCACACCCGGGGTGAGCATCGGACGCAAGGCCTTCGGCCAGCGCCTGGTCAACCTGGACGGTACCCCCGTCGACCTCAAGACCTCGATCAAACGCAACGCGATCAACGCCGGGATGGTCGTCATCGGTGTCTTCACGCTGTTCATCCCCCAGTGGATCGACATCGGGCTGGTCCTGTTCCGCGACGGTCGCCGCATCTCGGACCTCCTCATGGGCACACGCGTCGCCGACCTCCAAGAGACTCCTCAGCTCACCGTCGATCCGCCCGGGGACGATGCCCCGGATGAAACCGACTGACACACCGTGAAATAGCGTTCGAGACGCCGTAGCGAGACAGTGGGTTCAGGAGGTCCTGATGATCCACGCGGTGCTCTTCTCTCTCGCCAACGCTTCCATCCCCGAGTCCGAGGTCCTCGAGATCCCGGTCATCCAACACGCCTCTGCAGAGGAGCTCGCGATGCGCCTCGAGCTGCGGGCTGTCCTCGACAACGACGTCTCCGCGATGGAGCAGGGGCTGGCGCTCTACGAGCTCATCCTCGACGGCATGGAGGAGGGTGACGAGATCGCCCGAACTCGCATCGCCGCCGGGATCCTGGCCAACCAGCTCGAAGACCTCGATCGCGCACGCATGCACCTCGCGCAGGCGCAGTGGCACCCCGTCTACGGGGCCGAGGCCGAGGCGATCCTCGCAGACCTGGATCGCTGATACCGGCTGTAATCCAGTTCGGCTGAAGTCCGGAGACGGGCTTCCGATGACGCGTCCCCACAACAAGGACGCACTCATGACCCTCTCTCCCGAGCTCCTGCTCGCTCTCGATGGCTGTGCCCAGCCCAGCCTCTCCACACCCACGGAGAGCCCGACCGGGGGTGCCCTCATCGGCACCTCGGTTGATACCTGCGGATGCGACTCCATCGCGGACGAGCTCGCCGAGCTGCGAGACGAGATCGACGAGATCGAAGACGGCGCCGAGCGAGCCGCGAAGAAGGCCTCGAGGACGTAGATGTCTCCACGATCGACGACGCCCGCGCGGCGCTCTCGACGCTGAACGAGGCCCTCGCAGAGCTCGACGCAGAGCTCGACTCCATCACCGCCGAGCACGACATGCTGCTCGACGAAGAGGCAGAGATGCTCGAGCTCGCCGACTGTGACATCGAGGGGAGCAAGCCTCTGGGGCGGACCGACGCCGACGCGGAGGCCTACCACGCCCTCGAGGCGAACATCGACGAGGGCATCGCGCTGAGCTCGACCGGGCTCGACGCGACCATGCAGGTGGAGCGCCAGCTGAGGCGGATTCGGAAGCTCGCGGCGGCCTCTGCGGCGAGACGATGGACGACAACGAGCGCGAGTACCTGCAGGAGGCGTACGTGGCCGCGGCGACAGAGATCGACCGCGTCGCCTGGGTCACCGCCTACAACGGAATCCGCCTGCTGACGGCACGACCATCATCCTCGGCGTCCAGACCGGCACGACCGACGACAGCTGGGCCCGAGTCACCGTGCGACTCGGGGACATGCGCTCGACCTTGCTCGGCGTCGACACGGCGAGCCTCGACCTGTCGAGCTCCATGGGGGCACAGGCGGCGCTGGACCCGGTCGACACGGCGCGCGACACGGTCGCCACCGACCGGGCGAGGCTGATGGCGGACCGCGGGACCCTGCTCGCGGAGAGGCAGCGCATCGAAGACCTGCTGGACTGATCAGCTGGTGGCGCGGACCTCTGCTATGAGGGCTTCCTCTTCCTGGTAGCGGGCGATGTTCGCCTCGATGAGCTCGTCCGGGTCGTAGCCCTTGTCCGTGAGGGCACCCCGGATGATCTGGTCCATGATCAGGAACTTGTCGTCGAGGAAGGTACCGACACGATCCGGGGGGTAGGTCGTGTGGAAGTCGAAGACGATGTCGAGACTGTGCTGGAAGCCGATGAGGCAGATGGGCTGGTAGCCCTGGTGCGAGCGGCGAGCGCCCCAACCGGCGTCGATGCCGTTGCGACGCAGGACCTCGCGCTCTTCTGGCTTGCCGACGCCGAGATCGAGCAGGGGGGCGTTGTAGCGCACCCCGTAGCGCTTGTAGAACTCGATGTTCTTGTCGCGGGTGACCGGCATGGACATCACGGCGTACTCGCCACCGACCGAGCTGCAGATGAAGGTGTTGGTGATGCCGCGCTCGAGATTGTAGAGGATGGTGTAGGTCCCCATCGACTCCTGGCATCCGAGACAGATGCACCAGTGACCACCGTACTTCAGCGTGTCGCGGATCCAACGGCTGGCCCCGATGCGGTCCCAGATCTTCGTGTGGTCGACGAGGTGGTGCTGGACGCGCAAGCCGAGCACCCGCTGGAGCTCCGGGGTGTGGCGCCGCGACCACTCGTTGAACAGCGCCGCGTAGTCGTGCTTGAAGGTCAAGAGGTGGATGCCACCGCGTCGATCCTCGCGCTGGTTGGTTCCGATGATGATCGGCACCACGCAAGAGTCGAGGCCACCCGAATAGAGAACCGAGAAGTCCTTCAGCACCGCGTATTCGGCCATCGACAAGGGCATGACCGGATCCTACCGCCCCGTGATCGGTGCGATAGGTTGGGCCCATGAGCCACGACCGCCAAGCCGCCAGCGCCGAGCTCCTCGAGTCCATCAGGGAGCGCATCCGAGAAGCCATCCCAGGCGCCGACGTCGACGTGCACGGAGCCGGCGGCCACTTCGAGATCGAGGTCGTCTCGGCTGAGTTCGAAGGCAAGCGGACCCTGCAGAAGCACCGGATGGTGCTCCAGGCGATCGCGCCGTTGATGTCCGGCGCCAGCGCGCCCGTCCACGCCATCGACCGACTGTCGACGACCACGCCCAAGGAGACCTAGATCTCCACGGTCAGGCCCGCGAGGGCCCCGTCGAGGCGGCGCACCTCTGAGAGGACCTCTTCCTGGGTCAGGCTGCGCTCGGGGTGGTTGAACTCGAGCTCGACGGTGACGCGCTTGCAGCCCTCTGGCACGCCGCGGCCGGCGTAGACGTCCCGCACGCTGTGGCGGACGAGGCGCTGGAGCCCGACCTCGGCGACCTGCTCCAGCAGGGTCGAGGCCAGATGCCGGGCAGGTGCCAGCACGTTGACGTGGATCTCGATCGACGGGAAGCGTGGCGGAGGCGTGAAGCGCGGCGTCTCCGGGACCCCTGAGAGCAGGGCCTCGAAGTCCACGTGGAAGGCCGTGAAGGGTGCCCCGAGATCAAGCTCGGAGGCTAGGGTCGGGTGGAGCTCGCCCAGGAACCCGATGACCGCTCCCCCGCTGGTCAGCACAGCCTGCCGAGATGGATGGAAGCAGCGCGGCAGGCACCAGCCCGGGGCCGCGCCCAGCTCCACGCTCACCTCGACACCCAGCAGCCCCAGCGCGGCGAGCACCGCGTCACGGGCGGCGTAGAAGGCGCGGTCGAGGTCGCCCTCGGCCACGGCGCCGCTGAGGTGATGCCGCTCGACGAGCTGGCCGTCGACGCGACCGTAGATCTTCGCGATCTCGAAGAGCCTCACCGAAGAGAGGCTCTTCCGGTTCAGGCGCACCGCCTCGACGAGGTCGGGGAGACTGCTCGGACGGAAGAACCGGTAGTGCTCGACCAGGGGGTTCTTCAGCTCCAGGAGCGTCTCGAGGGGCAGCCCGTAGCGCTGGACCTCCGCATCGCCGATCCACTGGCCGAGGTAGACCTCGTCGAAGCCGAGACCGGTGAGGGCCCGCCGGAGCGCGAAGCCCTTGGTGAACACCGGGTTGTCCCGGGGCGCGGCCAGCGGCGCCGTTGGCAGCTCGGCCACGACGTGCTCATAGCCGTGGATGCGCCCGACCTCCTCGTTGAGCGTCTCCTGGATGTCGATGTCCGGGCGGAAGTCCGGGACGAGCACGTTCCAGCTCTCGTCCACCTCGAAGCCGAGCTTCTCGAAGCGAGCGCGGATCAGCGCGTCAGGCACGTCCATGCCGATGCGGGCTCGCGCTTCGTCCGGAGAGAAGGCGACCGTGACCGCCTCTCGCGGCGAGGGCCATTCATCGACCGCAGCGCCGACACGCACGCTCGGGCCCCCGACCTCTGTCAGGAGCCTGGCCAGGCGAGCCGCGCCCCGGTGGACACCGCTCTCTGGGAGCCCCTTCTCGAAGCGCAGAGATGCCTCTGTGCGCAGCGCCAGCCGCCGCGAGCAGCGTCGAACGGTGAACATGTCGAAGGCCGCGGACTCGACGAGCACGTCGGTCGTGTCGTCGCCGATCTCGCTGTGGAGATCGCCCATGACGCCGGCCAGCGCCACCGGCTCGTCCCCGTCGGTCACCAGCATGCACTCACTCGTCAGGCTGCGCTGCACACCGTCCAGCGTCGTGATGCTCTCGCCGTCGGTCGCCATGCGCAGCCCGATGACCCCGGTCTTCAGCTGGCGCCGGTCGAAGGTGTGGAGCGGCTGCCCCAGCTCGAGCATCGCCAGGTTGGCGGCGTCGACGATGTTCGTGATGGGCCGCATGCCCAGCTTGCGGACGGCGTTCTGCAGCCACTGGGGCGAAGGGCCGACCTCCAGATCGTGGATCTGGAGAGCCAGGTAGCGGCTGCAGTTTTCCGTGCGGATGTCGATTGCGACGTCCTTCAACTGCGCCCAGTCGGTGGAGGCGGCCGGGGGCTCGTGGACGTCAGTGCCGAAGATGGCGGCCACGTCGCGGGCCATGCCGAGCAAGGAGTAGAGATCGGAGCGGTTGGGCTCCAGATCGAACTCCAGGACGACATCGTCGAGTTGCAGAGCGTCGAAGGGATCGGCGTCGTCCTCTACGTCGGGCCCGAAGCCCAGGGGGTGCGCCGCGTCGGCCCCGATGCCAGCTGTCGCCTCGCTGAGCAGCATGCCGTCAGAGGCGAGACCCTCGACCGGCCGAGCGAGGACCGGCTCGCCCAGCGGGGTCGTGGACCCTGCGAGCACCGCGGCGTAGCGCTGGCCGGCTAGCACACCGTGCTTGTTCCCCACGACGAGGTGGATCGACCCACCAGAGTGGGCCGCGAGCCAGCGATCGTAGTCGTCACCACTGTCGGCGACCTCGACGAGGCGGGCGATGACGACGCCGACGAAGCTCTCCCGCGAGGGGAAGCGGTGGATGCCCTCGACCTCCGAGATTCGACCGTTCATCAGGTCGGCGAGCTCTTCGACGGACACCCCTGGAGGGATGTCGACGAGCTTGCCCAGGAGCGAGACGGGAACACGCATAAGCCTTCCAGCGAGGCCCCGTCTCTAATCACATCTCGAGGGCCAGGCGCAGGAGAATGCCGACGGCGAACTGGATGGCGAAGCCGATCTTCGCCCCCTTCTTGGTCTCGGCCCCCTTCGCGATGGCGAGCACCAGGATGGCGCCGATGCAGCCGCCGAAGAAGCCTGCGAGGAAGCCACCCCAGAACGTGCCTTCGACGACCGCCGCCTCCTCGAGGCCGTCCGCCTGGTCGATCGCGACATTGTCGCTGCACTCCTCACAGATCAGCCCGTCACCGCTGTAGGTCCCGGTGGCAGGATCGAGTGGGCCGTTGCATCGGGGGCAGGTCTCGCCCTTCTGTTGGATTTCCATTTCGGCAGTCTACACCTTCAGGGGCACGCGCCCTGGGCGAGAGCCTCCCAACCACAGCGTTCAACCCGCTTGAGCCAGGCCTTGACCTCGCTGCGGCTGGCCTCGACCAGCGGCGAATTGGGCACCCCCCGCCCGGTAAGCCACGACCCGAAGGCACCCGCGGCCGCGGCGTCGGTCAGGGCCTCGATCTCCGCAAATCGGAAGAGCGCCGCTGCCTGGGCGGCGAGGAAGTCCAGCTGCTCCTTCTTGCGGGCCTCGTTGCCACGGTGGATCGGGATCATCACGGCGGGGTCGCTGGTGTTGGGAGAGGTCGTCACCATGACCAGGGTCGTCGCCCGCTCGGCGAGCACCACGTTCGCGCGCCTCGATCACGAAGGGCGGCCCTTCCGCCTCGGGCGCTACAGCGACTCCTGGGTGGTGGTGGGCTTCGTCTACACCCACTGCCAGTCTCCGACGGCGTGCCCGCTGACGATGAGCCGGATGGCGGGCGTGCAGAAGCTCTGGGACGAGGAGGAGGCAGAGGACCGCACCGGCGGGGTGGACCTGCTGCTGCTCACGCTCACCTTCGACGCCGCCCGGGACGGCCCGGATGCGCTGAAGGCCTACGGGGAGATGTTCGGCGCGGACTTCGGCTCGTGGACGCTGGCGACAGGCCCCGACGAGCTGATGAACGACGCCCTGCCCGCGCTCTACGGCGTCCTGGCGCTGACCTTCTCCGGCGGCCAGATCAGCCACAGCGTGAAGGTCGCGCTGTTGAAGCCTGGCCTGGAGCTGGCGGCGGAGTGGCCCGACAACGCCTTCGAGCCAGCGGATGTCGTCGCCGAGATCCTCGAACCAGAGGGCGACCCCTGAACGATCAGCAGCGCCACTCGGCGAGGCCGATCCAGCCATCGTCGCAGCGACGAGCGCGCTTGACGTAGTCACGGATGAGCTCACGCTCCGCGGCGACATAGGGCTCGCCGACCACGGGTGTCCTGGTCGTGATCCAGGCAAAGGCGGCGCTGGCGGCCATGTCCGTGAGCGCCGGCTCGAAGCCGAAGCGGAAGGCTGCAGCGATGTTGGCTGCGAGGAAGTCCAGCTGCTCCAGCTCGCCCGCGGAGCGGATCACCGAAGCGGGGACCTCGACGGTGACGGGACCCTTCATGTCACCGAAGCGGGCCAGGTGCGAGTAGCGATCGCGCAGCTCGATCCCTGCCCTTCGCGGCGCTGCTCCGAAGTCCTCCTCCAGCAGGTCGAAGAACTCGAGCAGGTGGGTGTCGAACTCCGCCAGGGGCTCCGCGAGCCCCCCCGTGAGATCCCGCAGCGTGTAGCGCTCGTGGACCCTGCACAGAGGGTTGGGGACGAGGTCCTCGACGCCGTCCGACTCCACCGCGAACCACATGCCGCCGGGGTGCTCGGCGTGGTTGGGGGACATCCGCACCCCTCGCTTCAGGGTCGAGTCGGGCCAGCGCTCGCCAGCGGTGTCGTGCCCGTGCAGGTTCCCTCCGCCGTGCAGATCGATGCGCTCGGCACCGGGCGGTCGCCAGGGGGAGCACACGACCGACCCATCGCGGGGAATGACGATGGCGTGGTCCGGATACCCCGTCGAGCCATCCCACCAGCCGTCGCCGTCGGTGTCCCAGCTGTAGGGGTCCGTGCCGCCCAGCGTCTCGTAGAGCGTCGTCAGCCCATCCCGATCCGGATCGCCGAGGGCGGCCCTCTGGCTCCGCACATCGAAGAGCGCCTCCAGCACCAGCAGGCCTCCGTCCCTGGCGCGGAGCTCCTCGTAGAGAGCCTCCGTGCTGTCGAGGTCGGCCCAGAAACGCTCCGGGGGAATGACCAGACCGATGGCCTCGAAGAGCCGCTGGGAGTTGACGTAGTAGGCCTCGACCTCGGCGGAGCTGAGCTCGTCGAATGAGTCCACCGCGGAGGTCCAGGTCCGTATGTCGTCAGGCAGGGGCGGCTGTCCGCCCCAGTGACGGAAGCGCACGTGATCGGGAATGCGCTCGGCCACACAGAGGGCCAGAAGCTCCGCGCGGCCCTCGACCATCCAGGCGTCAGCCCCATGGATCCAGGCGTGTGAGACCTCGTGAGCGAGCACGGCGTTGTCCGCCTCGGGCCGTAGGTGCAGCTCCACCAGCCCCGCCGAGATGGTGGTGTCCGCAGCCCCGTCAGGTCCCTCCGGATCGACGAGATCACGGTAGATCGGCACCTCTGCTGCGGCCATCGGCGTGCGACCGCTGCAAGCTTCGGCCGCAGCCCAGGCCGCCGTGGCGACCTCCACGTCCTCTGGCCGGTCCGCGGTGAAGACCGGCACGGCGAGCGCGGTTCCGAAAAGGGCGAGCATGTTCCAGAGGATCGCACGGATCGGACGATGAAATGTTCCAGCGATGAAATGTCCGTCCCTCGTCGCGCTGCGCGCAGGATCTGCACGAACCGCCTGCGCCCGGCGCGGTCCCACCCCTCATGCTGCTGTTGTCCCTCGCCTGCACCGACGCCAACCTCGCCTTCAAGATCCAGCAGGTCGAGGCCGCCCCGCTCCTCGAGGACTACGAGGCCGTCCTTGCCCACCTCGAGGCGGATCGCCTGGCGATGGCCGAGCGAGGTGCTACCGCCGAAGAGGCCCGCGAGCGCGTCCTGAGCGCCCTGCGCGACGACATCTGGCCCGCCTGGTACGGAACGACCTGGGGCTTCTACGGCACCACCCAGACCCCTCGCGAAGGGCAGATCGCCTGCGGCTACTTCGTCAGCACGACCCTGGAGGACGCGGGCTTCCAGGTGGAGCGCGTGAAGCTCGCACAGCAGGCCAGCAAGAAGATCGTCCAGACCTTCTCGGAGCAGGACGTGACCACCTGGGGGCGCTCCAACGACGCAGTGCTCGACCGCCTCGAGCCGGGGCTGAACCTCGTCGGCCTCGACTACCACGTGGCCTTCCTCGACGTGCGCGAGGACGACGTCTACATGTGCCACAGCTCGGTGCTGGAGCCGGTGAGCGTGGTCTGCGAGCCAGCCGCCACTGCAGAGGCCCTGGACTCGAACGTGCACGTGACGGGTCCGGTGCTGACCGACGAGGTCATGAAGAAGTGGCTGGCCGGCGAGCCGATCCCTACCCGCTGACCAACATCCCGGCGCGGAGCTCGTCGGCCTTGCCGCGCCCCACCAGCCGCGAGACCAGCGCCATCGCGAAGTCCATCGCTGTCCCTGGTCCCCTCGCGGTGATGACGTGGCCGTCCTCGACCACGGCCTCCTCGCGCCGGTTGGCGCCGGTGAGCTCCTCCTCGAAGCCCGGGTAGCAGGTCGCGTCCCGACCCTCGAGGACGCCCGCGGCGCCCAGCACGATCGGGGCAGCACAGATGGCCGCGATGACGCGCCCGGCCGCTGACTGGGCCTGCACGAGCTCCCTGACCTTCTCGCTGTCTCGCAGGGTCGTCGCACCGGGTAGCCCCCCGGGCAGGATCACCGCGTCCCACAGCCCGTCGCCGCCGAGCACGTGGTCCGCCTGGACGACGACTCCATGAGCCCCCTGGACCCAGGGCGCGTGGACGCCCACGGCGCTGACCTCGATGCCGGCACGTCTCAACACGTCGATCACGGTGATGGCCTCGATCTCCTCGAAGCCGTCTGCGAGGAGCACGCACGCGCGCATTGGACCTCCGGTCCCCGCAGAACCCTACCGCGATACGGCCTCGCGCGGGCTACCCTCGTCCAATGCTCCTCCTGGTCCTCGCCTGCACCAAGTCCAACATCAGCGACAGTGGGCAGATCGCAGAGGACCTCGACCGCGACGACGACGGCTGGCAGAACGAGGACGACTGCCAGCCAGACGACAGCACGATCCACCCGGCCGCCGAGGAGACCTGCGACGGTCTGGACAACGACTGCGACGAGGTGATCGACGAGGACGTACAGAACACCTTCTACGCGGACACCGACGACGACGGCTACGGCGACCCCGACGCCCCGCTCGAGGCCTGCGGACGCCCGGCCGGCTACGCGCTCACCGGCAACGACTGCGACGACTCCAGCGCGGACATCTACCCGGGCGCTGCCGAGATCTGCAACGACCTCGACGACGACTGCGACGAGGAGATCGACGAGGACGTGAAGACGACCTGGTGGGCCGACGTGGACACCGACGGCTTCGGCGATCCGGAGACCGAGACCGAGGCCTGCGAGGCCCCCGACGGCCACGTGTCGATCGCCGACGACTGTGACGACACCGACGCCACCTCCTTCCCGGGCGGGACAGAGGTCTGCGACGAGGCCGACAACGACTGCGACGGCACCGTCGACGAGGACGTGACGACCACCTACTGGGCGGACGCGGACACCGACGGCTACGGCGACAGCGACCTGCCGACCGAAGCATGCAGCCTGCCCACCGGCTACGCGGAGATCGACGGGGACTGTGACGACGCGGCGGAAGACGACTACCCGGGCGCCACCGAGACCAAGGCAGACGGCATCGACCAGGACTGTGACGACGGTGACCTCTGCTACCGCGACGGTGACAAGGACGGCTACGGCGGCAGCTCGGACGCGGCGAGCACAGACCTCGACTGCGCGGACAAGGGCGAAGCCGAGAGCGACACAGACTGCGATGACGGCGACGACTCGGTGTACCCGGGCGCCGACGAGTACTGCAACGACACGGATGACGACTGCGACACGGACATCGACGAGGACGCCGTCGACGCCGACACCTGGTACCTCGACGACGACAAGGACGGCTTCGGAGACGCCACCAGCACCACAGAGGACTGCGACGAGCCCTCCGGCTACACCGACGACGACACAGACTGTGACGACACGGACGGCGACATCTACCCGGGGGCCGACGAGTACTGCAACGACGAGGACGACGACTGCGACGGCGACATAGACAACGACGCCCTGGACGTCGACACCTGGTACCTCGACGACGACGGAGACGGCTACGGGGACGCCACCACCACGACAGAGGACTGCGACGAGCCCTCCGGCTACACCGACGACGACACAGACTGTGACGACACGGACTACGACATCAATCCCGGGGCCTCCGAGACCTGCAACGGAGAGGACGACGACTGCGACACAGACATCGACGAGGGGGTGCTCGGGACCGGCACGGACTGCCCGGCAGAGGACTGCAGCGAGGTGCTGTCCGACAACGCCTCCGCCACAGACGGCGACTACGAGCTCGACGCCGGCACCTACACCTGTGACATGACCACCGACGGAGGCGGCTGGACGCTGGTGGGCGACGACGTCTCGGTCTACGGCACGGGCTACGACACGACCTACTACAACAGCGAAGGCTTCACCTGGATCGAGGTGCTCTTCGAGTACGACTCTGGCAGCGCGCACGCCCACTGCACCTACCCATCGTCGCTCACAGGCTGCAACAACCTTGGCTTCCAGTTCGCCTCCGAGTCCTGGGGCGTCCCGCTGAACTGGGGAAGCAGCATCTGTGGCATGTCGACCACGGACTACACGGGCAACACGAACTACATCGGCGGCTACGACTTCGTCATCGACCGCAGCAGCTCGACCGACACGGTCCGCCTCGGCACGCTGGAGGGCATCAGCAGCTGCACGACAGGTGACAACCCCGGCACGGCCTACACCGACATCTGGGTGCGCCAGTGATCATCGGACTCGCGCTGGCCTGCATGGGCGAGATCCGGACCGCCGAGTTGGCCCCGGAGGGCTGGGTCTGCGTCGACAAGGACCAGGACGGGTTCTGCATCGAAGACGACTGCGACGACGGCAACTTCGAGATCTACCCCGGCGCCCTCGAGCTCTGTGACGGCTTCGACGGTGACTGCGACGGAGAGATCGACGAGGGGGTCGAGCTGCGGGCATACCGCGACGCCGACGGTGACGGCATCGGAGCCGAAGCCCAGCGCATCGAAGCCTGCATCATCCCCGACGGCTACGCGCCCACCGGCGGTGACTGCGACGACTCCAACCCCTACGCCTACCCGGGCGCCGTCGAGCACTGCGAGGGCACGGACGAAGACTGTGATGGTGAGATCGACGAGGGGCTGGAGCAGACCTTCTTCCTCGACGCGGACCAGGACGGCTACGGCACGGACGAGGTCGCGATCGTCGCCTGTTGGGCGCCCGAGTTCTTCATCGACAACGGTCTGGACTGCGATGACTCCGACGCCGCCATCTACCCCGGAGCGCTCGAGGTCTGCGACGAGGCAGACAACGACTGTGACACGGAGATCGACGAGCACGTCGTGCCCACCTGGTACCACGACGCCGACGGTGACGGGCATGGGGACCGCGAGACCGCCCTGGAGGTCTGCGACGCCCCAGAGGGCTACGTCGCCGAAGAGGACGACTGCGACGACACCGACCCCGAGGCGAACCCCTCGATGCCAGAGCTGTGCAACGGCAAGGACGACGACTGCGACGGCAGCCGCGACGAGCCATCGGCCATCGACGCCCCCACCTGGTACCAGGACAGCGACCGCGACGGCTTCGGAGACTCCACGGTGAGCAAGACCCTCTGTCACGACATCGACGGCTGGGTCGAGGACGCCACGGACTGCGACGACACCCTCGCGGCCGTGAACCCGGACAGCGACGAGGTCTGCAACGGGCGGGACGACGACTGCGACGGGGTCGTCGATCCGGACTACTTCAGCTCGACCTTCACCGCGCCGACGAAGCTGAACCTCAACGGCGACGCGCTCCAGGTGTGGGACGGCAGCGACGGCTTCATCGAGCTCACGACCACGAACAGCTGGGAGGCCGGCTCGGCCATCTTCGGGACCGCCGTCCCGGGCAGCAAGTGGCGCATCCAGTTCGACGCGGCGCTGGGCGAGGGCACCGGCGGCGAGGGCATGGCGCTGGTGCTGCTGAACGAGTCGAACCCCAACGTGGTGGGAGACCCGGGTGACTCGCTGGGGGCGGCGCCGCTCGATGGCTGGGCCATCACCCTGGACACGCAGGACACGGAGCACCTCGGCATCGCCGAGTGCAGCACGCTGAAGGAGCAGGAGACGGTCCCCTGGGACCTCCATGACGAGGGCTGGATCACGGTCGAGGTCGAGTACGACCGCGGCAACCTCGACATCTGGCTGGACGGCACGCTGGCGACCTCGACGACGCTCTCGCCGATGCCGGCGGCGATCCTGGTCGGCTGGACCGCCGGGACCAGCACCATCACCGACGTGCACGAGCTCGACGACGTGACGATCGGCTGCCCGTGATCACCTGCACCCGCCGCCTGGCCTGGGACGCGATGCACCGGATCCCCCGCCACGAGAGCAAGTGCGCGGCCTTCCATGGCCACCGCTACACGGCAGACATCACCTGTGTCGCGCCGGAGCTCGACGACCGCGGCAGGGTCGTGGACTTCGGCGTCGTGAAGGAGCGGGTCGGTGGCTGGATCGATCGCTGGTGGGACCACACGGCCATCCTGATGCGCGGGGACGCCGACCCTGCGATACAGATGCTCGCCGCCAGCAACGAAGCCCACGGCCGACCGGTCTACTGGACCGACGAGCCGCCGACCGCCGAGGTGCTCGCCGCCGAGCTGGCGAGGGTCGCCGGGGAGCTCCTCGCCGACACCGGCGTCGAGGTCGTCGCCGTGCGCGTCTGGGAGACCCCCAACGGATGGGCTGAGTGGTCGCGCTGATCCTGTGGGGCTGTACCTCCCCTGACGACACCGGCTCGCGCGACCCCATCACCGTGGAGTTGCTGACCGAGCGCACCCAGGCGCTGGTCGACCTCGGCCCGCGGGTGGTGGGGACCTCGAGCGAGGAGGACGCCAGGGCGCTGCTCGATGGCTGGTTCCTCTCGACGGGGCTCCAGGAGGTCGAGAGCGAGCCCTTCGCCTGGGATGCCTGGCAGCGTGGAGCTTCCAGCCTGAACCAGGGCGGCGTGGAGTACGCCACCTGGGCCTGGAGCCCCTCGCCGAGCGGCACGGTGAGCGGCGTGCTCGAGAGCGTGGAGGGGGACGTCGGCGGCAAGATCGCCCTGTCGCGCTCTGGCTCGATGATGCGGACAGAGGCCTTCGTCTCGGCGCTCACGGGCGGCGCGGTGGGGCTGGTGCACGTGAGCGAGGCGATCGACGCCGACGGCACGGACCTGGTCGAGGTCGGCCACACCCTCGATGGCTCCTCGCTGCCCGCGGTCGCGCTCGGCAAGCGGGACGGCAACGACCTCGAGCTCGGCGAGGAGATCACGCTGTCGATCGACTCGTCCGTGCTCTACGACCACACCTCCTACAACGTCGTGGGCCGGGTCCCCGGGACGGGCTCAGGGCGGGTCTACGTCGTGGCCCACTACGACTCCTGGGATCCCAGCGAGTCGGCCTTCGACAACGCCATGGGCGCGGCGGCGCTGTCCCTGCTCGCCGAGCGCATGGCCCAGGAGCAGCCGCGGCGCGAGGTCGTCTTCATCGCCACCAGCGGCGAGGAGCAGGGCCTCCAGGGGGCCCAGGCCTATGTGGAGGACCACCTCGACGAGGTCCTCGCGGGGACCTCGGTCATGACGCTGGACGTGCTCTGGTCGGCCAGCGGGGACTACTACGTCGCGGCCACTCGGGAAGAGGACCGGGTCGTCGGCATGGAGGCCGCCCTCGATGAGGGGCTGCCCGCGCGTGACTCGGGCAACCCCTCGCCGGCCAGCGACCACTTCGCCTTCGAGTCGAGGGGCCTGGACAGCTTCTGGGCGACCCGCCAGCCGGACATCCACTACCACACGACCCACGACCGGCTCGAGTACCTCGACATGGACGACGCGACCGCGGCTCTTCGCACCCAGTGGGTGGTCTTGCAGGAACTTGCGGACCTCTGACCCACGGCGCCTCCTGGCCCCTGCCGCCATGCTGCTGCTCGGGGCCCTGCTCCCGATGGCGCGGGTGCTCCCCCGTTTCGCCAGCTCGCTGCCGGGAGATGCTCGCGGAGACATCTACAAGCACGTCTGGTCCTACTGGCACGCCACCGTCTCCCCCGGGCTCTGGACCGACTACCTGAACGCCCCGGACGGCGGCATCCTGCTGGATGTGATGTGGGTGCCGGCGCTGGCGATGGCGCCGCTGACCTTGCTCGCGGGGCCGGTCGTGGCCAGCAACACCTGGGTCGTCTTGTCCCTCTTCGCCGTGGGGGCCGCGACGGCGGGGCTGGCCTGGGAGCTGACCGGTGCTCGCTGGCCCGCCGTGGCCGCGGGGCTCTGCGCGCAGAGCTCTCCATTCCTCCTCGGCTACCCGATGGAGAGCGGCGTGCAGGAACGCCTCGCGGTCTGGGTCTTTCCGCTGGTGCTCCTGGCCCTGCTGCGAGCAGGCCGCAGGGGCTCGATCGGCTGGGCCATCGCCGGCGTGCTGGGGCTGGCTGTGGCGAGCCTGGGATGCCAGTCCTACGCGGTCTTCGCCGTGATCATGGGTGTCATGACGGCTCCGTTGTTTCTCTGGAGAGAGGAGCGCCGACACCCCTGGGTGCTGTTGGGCTGCCTCGCTGGCATGGCGTTCTGCCTCCTCGGCGTGTGGGCGCTGGCCCACCACGCAGCCCTCGACCCTGACTCGCTGTCGCTGCTGCCGGGACGCACGGAGATGACGACCGGGGTGGGAGCCCACCTTCGAATCGAGCCAGCGACACTGCACGGGCTCCTGGATCCCCGCGCGGCCGCTCGGCCCCTGGCGCTCCGGGAGAGTGACCTGCTGGTGCAGACCTCGTACCTCGGCTGGGCGCCGCTGGTGTTGGGGCTGGCTGGCGTCGCCGTGGCCCGCGCGAGGCGATGGGTGGGGATCGTCGTCGCCGCTGGCCTGGTCTCGGCGTGGATGGCGCTGGGCCACCCGGCGCACGCGGGCCACCTGCTGCTGGTCAACTACCTCTACCAGGCGGGCGCCGCCCTGATCCCGACCTACGGGCACATCCCGGCGCTGTGGCAGCAGACCGCCGTCTTCGGCCCGCTGGCCGCGGTCGGATTCGCGGCGCTGCTGGCGCGCATCGGGGGCCGGCGGAGCCTGGTGGTCGGGGTCGTGGGTCTCGCCGCGGTGCTGGCGGAGCGCCACTCGGTGGTCGACGAGCCCATCGTGGCGAGGGCGTTCGAGGTGCCCGAGCTGTCCATCTACGACGAGATCGGATGGGACGGCTCGCTGGTCGAGCTTCCCCGCTCCTGGAGGCACAGCTCCCTGGTGGATCCGCTGATCTTCTACGCCCAGACCCGCCACGAGGCGCCCTTGGCCGTCGCGATCAACGCCGGCTCGACCGGCCTCGATCGCTACCGGCCGGTGCTGGACGCCAAGGCCGAGAGCTGGCCGGTGGCGCTGGACTGCATGAGCCGCGGGGGAATCCGCTGGGTGGTGCTGCGGGGCGACGCCGTCTTCGACGAGGACTACCCGGTCTTGCGCGAGGAGCTGATCGAGGCCGCTGGTCCCCCGGTCGCGGAGGACGGTCGGACCCTCCTCTTCGACCTCGGCCCGGCGGAGGCCACACAGGGAGGGGTGCCGCTGGTCGTCGGAGGCGGGCCGAGCGGGGCCAGGCGGCGGCTCGGGGGCTGCCCCTACAACTGAGGCAGGGGCTGCAGCAGCACCATCGAGTCACCCTCTGTGGACCAGGAGCTGATCGAGATCTCCCCTCCGGGTCTGTCGTCCAGATCGCCGAAGCCGAGGGCTCGACCCAGGGCCTGGCCGTAGGAGGTGCCGGCACGCTCCCAGTCTGGCTCCACCAGCTGGCCGGTGAGCGGTCCGTACCAGAGCCGCAGGTGGCCGGCGGTGGCCTCGCCGCCCTCCGAGGGGGCCTCTGTGTTGCCGATGACCACGTCGTGAAGCCCGTCGCCGTCGATGTCCTCGACAAGGACGTGCTGTCCCTGGGTGTGGAGCAGCTCGATCTCCGAGGCCACGAAGCTGGCGAGGGCCCGATCCGGCATGTTGCCGGCTTCGGGCGGGCCAGGGATCAGCCAGGTGGTGGCTGGGGTCGCGGATGCCTCGAACTCGGGACCCACCGTGACCAGGAGGTCGTCGAAGCCGTCTCCGTCGACATCCCCGGCCTCTACCCCGCGGGTGAAGTCCGGCTCGTCACGCTCGGCGTCGATGGTCAGCCCGTCCATCGAGGTCAGGACACCCTGGATCGGGCCGGAGTAGACCAGGAGCGCGCCGTCGTCGCCCTGGTTCGCGGCGCAGACCGCGAGGTCGTCGATGCCGTCGCCGTCGAGGTCACCCGCAGCCAGAGCCCAGCCGAGCTCTCCGCGATCGAAGGAGCCCTCGATCCCGTCGAGGGTGTCGAGGTCGTAGTCCTCTTCAATGGGGGCCCCCAAGAGCACGACGACGCCGGCGCCGAAGCGGTCTTCTACGAATGCGTAGGGCGCCCCTGCTGCGACCTCCGGCAGGCCATCGTCATCGAAGTCCCCCACGGCGAGCTCCTGCCCGAGGTGGTCTCCGATGCCGCGGCCCAGGGCCCGCCCGGTCGAGTGGCCATCGAGGCTGCCGTCGATGAGGGGGGCGACCCCCATGAAGAGCACCGCGCCCTGGTCACGAGTCGTCGCGGTCTGGCCCTGGGCTGCGACGACCAGCTCGAGCGTGCCGTCTTGTTCGAGGTCGACGGTGGCGAGGGAGGAGCCGAGGGAGGAGGCCTCCTCGCTGCCGACGAGCAGACCATCGAGCTCGCTGTGCTCGCCGGCCTCGAGGGGTCCCGACATGAGCGCGACCGCCCCCTCGTTGCCGACCCGGTGGTAGCCGGGCATGCCTCCGACGAGGTCGTCGTGACCGTCCCCGTCGAGGTCCTCGACGAGGAGGGTGTGGACCTGGCCGGGCAGCACCACGCGGGTCGACAGAGCGTCGAGGGCGTCGATCTCCGGGAGGGCGGGTCCGCTGGAGTCCCCGAGCACCTCGCTGTCCGAGACCGTCTCGGTGGCGCAGGCGAGGAGCAGCGGAATCATGCTCCTTTGTATCCGGGGATCAGCGCCCAAGTGAATCGCGGACGTGCAAAAACCGGGACGCCCCCCTCGACGACTCAGCGACTCGACTGCGAGATCAGCTGCAGAGCTCGCTCCTCGAGCCCGGGGTCCCCGCCGAAGTGCTCCAGGGCCGTGCGGTCGTCGCGACGGAGACCCTCGGCCGTGAGCACGACCTTCGAGTAGCCGTAGGGGTCGCGGCCCTCGTCGTAGGTGGCGTAGCGCAGAGCCCTGTCCCAGTCGCCGGAGAGGGCCGCAGACAAGCCCATGGGCGCAAGGAGCTCGGAGCTCTGGGGACAGCCCCTCGCCAGCGCCTCCTCGCCGAAGCTCAGGGCCGTCTCCGGATCCCCGCGATCGAGCCAGAAGCGCGAGGCGTTGTAGCAGCAGTGGGGCCGCGGGATGGCCTCTGGCAGGACTTCGGCCGCGCCAGCGTCGTCGCCGGAGAGCTCGAGGGTCTTGAAGAGACCACAGGCCGTCGCCGCCTGGGGCTCCCTCGCGTGAGCGCTGGTCCAGAAAGCCACGCTGTCCGTCCACATCGGCTTCACCACCAAGGTGACGAGACCGACCACCGCCAGCACCAACCAGCCGACCCAGGGCCGCCGGGTCTCCCAGTGGCCGATGCCACAACAGATGCCCAACAGCGGAAGAGCCAGGTACCGCCATGCCAGGCCGTCGCTCAACGAAGCGCCGACTACGGCCAGCGCCAGCCCGCCGATCGTCAGGGCCAGCGTCCAGGCGCGCGCCCGCGCCAGGAAGACGAGGAGCCCGAGGAACACCAGGCCGATGAGGTCCAGATCGACGAGCTCGCTAGGCGCCGTCGCCGGAGAGCTCGCCAGCGGGTTCAGCAGCGCCATGCCGTACTCGGCGGCGATGGTCAGCATCAACATCGGCTCCAGACCCAGACCCGGACTGTCCAAGGACACCAGCGCCCGCAGAAGCAGCGCCGCCAGCGCGCCCACACCCACCTCGAGGTAGCGCCGGGGGCGAAGCCCACCGAAGCGACTCCAGTCGTACAGCGGCAAGACCACCAGCGCGAGCACCGCGCTCTCCTTGGCCAGCAGCCCAGCGAAGAGCACGGCCGCACCCAGCAAGCGCCGCCGAGCGCCGACCTCGCGCGGCTCGAAGACCAACAGCAGCCCGAGGATCGCGGCGATGGCCATGGTGTCGTTGCGCGCGGCGACGAAGTGGACGAGCTCGGTGGCGACCGGATGCAGGGCGTACAGCGCAGTCGCGGCGAGGGCCGCGGGGCGTCCTCGGAGCAGGCGATGAAGCAGCCCCACGCAGAGCAGGTGCCAGGCGAGGGAGTGCAGCCTGGACAACAGCGGACTGCCCCCGAGCACGTTGTGATCGAAGACCAGCGTCGCGACCATCAGCGGCCGGTAGAAGAGGCTGGTGCGCTCCCCGGGCACCCCGGCCCACAGGTCCTCGCCCCACATCGTGAGGATCCTGCTCCAGCCGAGGTTCTCGTTCTCCGCGATGAGGAGGGCGTCGTCCCAGACCCACCCCACCTCGCCCCAGGGCGCGAGCAGGACAGCGACAGCGACCAGCAGGATCGCCCGCTCCCTCACGCGAACTCCGCCGGGGACTCGAAGCGGAGCGCCTCACCCGTGACGGGGTGCTGGAGTCCCAGCCTCCATGCGTGGAGGGCAAGCCGCGGCGACAGCCGACCTGCGGCCCCGCCGTGTCGCCGATCCCCCAGCACCGGGTGCCCGGCACCGAGGGCGTGAAGCCGGATCTGGTGGGTGCGACCGGTCACCAGTCGTGCCTCGATCAGCGAGGTGGTACCTCGCCGAAGTGCCCTCCAGTGAGTCTCCGCCTCGCGGTGGTCGATGGGCGCCGTCCACACACCTTCGTCTCCGGGATCGCCGAGCACGAGCACCTGATAGCGTCGGTCCAGCCGGCGAGCCTGGATCTGGTGGGCGAGACCTCGATTCGCCTTCTTCGACAAGGACAAGACCATCAACCCGCTCGCGCTGACGTCGAGGCGATGGTGGAGCCCCACGTACCGATGGCGCTCTCCGAGAAGCTCGTAGACACCAGGCCGACCGTCCACTCCCGCCTGGCTGGGAAGCCCCGCAGGCTTGTCGACGACGACCAGATACTGATCCTCGAATCTTATAATTCTAGCAAGGCTGTCGCCGAATGTCACCAGGAGAGGGTACGATCCCCTGTCATGTCCGTCCGGATGCACGAGCTGCTGACCTTCGCCGTCAAGATCGGCGCATCGGACCTTCACATCGGCGCCCTCGAGATCCCGGCGATGCGCGTCGATGGCGAGATCAAGCGCCTCGACCTCCCGCCGCTGGGCACGGACGACGCCAAGCGCCTCGCCTACTCGGTGATGAGCGAGAAGCAAAAGACCCAGTTCGAGAACGAGCTGGAGGTCGACTTCTCGATCGGCCTGAAGGGGCTCGCGCGGTTCCGGATCAACGTCTTCACCCAGACCCGGGGTGTCGGCATGGTGCTCCGGCAGATCCCCTCGAAGGTCCTGACCCTCGAGGAGATCAAGGCGCCGAAGGTCTTCGAGCGCATCTCCGACTTCAAGAAGGGCCTGGTCCTGGTCACCGGGCCGACCGGCGCCGGAAAGTCGACCACGCTGGCCTCGATGATCGACCACATCAACAAGACCCGCAGCGAGCACATCCTGACCGTCGAGGACCCGGTCGAGTTCGTCCACATGCCGAACCGCTGCCTGATCAACCAGCGCGAGGTCGGCTCCCACACGAAGTCCTTCTCCGCCGCGCTGCGCTCCGCCCTCCGCGAGGATCCGGACGTCATCCTCGTCGGCGAGCTCCGCGACCTGGAGACGATCTCGTTGGCGCTGACAGCCGCCGAGACCGGTCACCTGGTCTTCGGGACACTGCACACGAACTCCGCCGCTGAGACCGTCGACCGCATCATCGACGTCTTCCCGCACGAGCAGCAGCAGCAGGTGCGAGCGATGACCTCGACCTCTCTGATGGCGGTGATCTCCCAGGCGCTCCTGAAGCGGCAGGACGGCAAGGGACGCGTCGCCGCGCACGAGATCATGCTGGTCAACCCGGCGATCCGGAACCTGATCCGAGAGAACAAGCTCTACCAGATCCCGTCGATCATACAGACGGCACGGGGCGAGGGCATGCAGACGATGGAGGACAGCCTCCGCGCCCACGCCTTCGCCGGGCTCATCAGCCGGCAGGCTGCGATCCTGCAGTGCAACAACCCGAAGATGTTCGAAGACAGCCGGACCGAGGCCTTCGAGCGCAAGAAGCGTCCGGCAGGAGCGCGACGGCGTTGACGATCACAGTGAACGGGCAGACCCGCGAGGTCCCCGATGACACCCGCCTGGACACCCTCCTCGAGGATCTCCACGTTCGCGTCGAGGCCGTCGCGGTGGCGGTCAACCTGATCGTAGTGCCCAGGCGATCCCTCCGAGACGTAGAGCTGAAGCCGGACGACCGCGTAGAAGTCGTCCGAGCGGTCGGCGGGGGGTAATCCTCCGAGCAGGTTCTTCCGATCCTCCTGGGCGACGAAACGCGACGACCCCGGAGGTCACGGATGACTCTTCTCGCACTGCTCACGCCCACCTTTGGCGCAACCTGGTCGGTCGGCCCCCACGGCGACTTCGACAGCATCCAAGAGGCCGTAGACACCGCCGCCGATGGGGACTCGATCCTCATCCAGCAGGGCGACTACGAGCTCGTCGTCATCGACGGACGGGACCTCGCCATCGAGGCGTCGCCCGGCGTGACCTTGGAGTCGATCCACTTCCTCGACTCGACCGTCAGCTTCGTCGGTCTGAACATCGCCGAGGCGATGGTCGTCGAGGGCGGCACCGTCACCGGCTCCAACACCCGCTTCGTCGGACACGGCAAGATGAGCGCCCCCGCGCTGACCGTCGTCCGCGGCGAGGTCTCGCTCACCGACACCAGCGTCTCCGACTGGGACGCCCCAGGCAGCCCGATCGAGATCTTCGACGGCGGCGCCAGCTTCGATGGCATGGACGTCGTCCGCACAGGCGGTGACTCCGGCGGCGCGATGCACGTCTACGGCGGCACCGTGTCGGTCAGCTCCAGCCGCTTCAGCGACATCCGGGCGGCCGGCTCCGGCGGAGCCATCGCGGTCTCCGATGGCAGCCTCGCGGTCTCCGCTTCCACCTTCGAGTCCTGCTCCGCGGAGCGCGGCGGCTTCCTGTCCGTCCACGACGCCAGCGCGAGCATCGAGACCTCCTCGTTCGAGGGCGGCTTCGCCCGCACCGGCGGCGGCGCCATGCACCTCGACGGCGGCTCGCTCACCGTCACCTCCGTGAGCTTCCGAGACAACGAGGCCACCGGGAGCGGCGGGAGCATGGCGATCCAGCGCGGCTCGTTCTCTGCCACTGACATCGAGTCCGACGGCAGCATCGCCGAGTCCGGTGGACACATCTTCGTCAGCTCCGGCGCGTCCGTCTCCATCACCCGCAGCGTGCTGTCGGCCGGTCAGGCTGTCTCCGGCGCCGGGCTGACCAACGACGGCGGCTCCGTCTTCGTGTCCAATGCCATCTGGAAGGACGCCGAGTGGGCCGACGTGGGCGGCGCCGTCTACATGTCCGATGGTTCCCTCGAGATGCGCTACGCCGTCCTGGCCCGCAACAAGGCCGCCGTCGGTGGCGGCGTCGCGATGGAGGGCGGTGACGCCCACTTCGAGGGCTGCATCATCGCCCACAACACCGCAGAGGCCATCGCCAACGCCGGCTCCGGCTCCGCGACCTACCGTCACGGCGTGACCTGGGACAACAGCGGCGTCGAGATCGCAGGCAACGTGCACTTTGGCGCTGGCGCCTTCGCCGCCGACCCGATGTTCCGCAGCCCCGAGGGCGGCGACTACGCGCTCTGGAGCTACAGCCCGGCGCTGGACTCTGGCCCTGCCGGCGAGGTCGACCCCGACCTCACCGCCCCCGACATGGGCGCCTACGGTGGACATCTGGCCTGGGCCCTCCCGGACGAGGACGGCGACGGCCACGTCTACGGACGCGACTGCGACGACCAGGACCCGGACTCCTTCGAGTACGCCATCGACGCCTGGTACGACGGCATCGACCATGACTGCCGCCGCAACTCCGACTTCGACATGGACGGCGACGGGCACGACTCGGCCATCTTCGGCGGAGACGACTGCGACGACTCCAACGCCAGCCGCAACCCCTCTCACTACGAAGAGAGCGGCGACGAGTTCGACAGCGACTGCGACGGGCTGCTCGACCGCGACGGCGACGGCGACGGCTGGTCGGACGCGGTCGACTGCGACGACCAGGATCCCGACGTCCACCCGGCCGCCCACGACGCCCCCTACGATGGCATCGACACCGACTGTCGCGGAGACGACGACTACGACTGGGACGGCGATGGCTGGCGTCTCGAGGTCGACTGCGACGACACCGACCCCTACGTTCACCCCGACGCGGCCGAAGTCAGCGATGACGGCGTCGACCAGGACTGCGATGGCAGCGACCTGGACGGCTCGGCCCCCGGCTACGTCGACACCCTGGTGGCTTCGTCCGATGACGACGAGGTCCCCTGGGCCCCCGTTTCCCCGCCCAGCTACGCCGTCACCACCGGCGGCTGCAGCTCGGCACAGACTCCCACCGGCCTCGCCGCTGCGCTCCTTGCGCTCGCTGGCACGCTCCTCCTCCGCCGCCGCGACTAGGACGCGCAGCGTCCCCGGCCCCTCGTTGTGAGGGGTCGGGGAAGGCCCCCCCACTTTCCTCCGAAGCCTCGGCTTCACCGTCACGTCGTCGATCGGCCTGGGAATCCTCCCGGGCCGATCCTTCTCTGGACAGCCATCCGCGGTTAGTTCGCGTGAATGCTTCTGCTGTCACTCGCCTGCACCGCCGAGCCCGAGACCACCTCGACGCTCCCGCCCCCCCTGCCCGCCATGGGTACGCCAGCCATCGCCCAGGACGGCGACGGTGTCGTCGCGACCTGGAAGGGCGGCCAGATGACCTACTCAGAGCTCCAGGCGGAGATCGGGAGCGAGCTGGCGCTCCTGGAGATCGAGTACCTCCAGGGCCGATACCAGCTCGAGACCGCCGCGCTGCAGGAGGCGACGACCCTGAAGGTGCTGGAGGCCGAGGCGGCCTCTCGCTCCATGACCCTCGAGGAGCTGCTGAAGGTCGAGGTCGAGGACAAGGTCGCCAGGCCCACCGAAGACGAGGTGAAGGAGTTCTACCCGCTGGTCGCGCGCCAGCTCCGGAACGCCCCCTTCGAGGCCGTGAAGGACCAGGTCGAGATCGCGCTGCTCAACCGCCGCCAGGGCGAGCGCATGCAGGTCTACCTCCAGGAGATCGACGCCCTCTACGAGATCGACACGCAGCTGCCCTATCCGGACCTTCCCAGGATGGACGTCAGCGTCGACGACGACCCCTCACGGGGGCCCGATACCGCCAAGGTCACCATCGTCGAGTTCGCCGACTACAACTGCGGCTACTGCCGCAAGATCTACCCGACCCTCGTCGAGCTCATCGAGACCGACTACCCGGGCCAGGTGAAGCTGGTCTACCGCGACTACCCGCTCTCCGGCGGCGCGGGCGGACTCGAGCCCACCATCGCAGCCAACTGCGCCGGCGCCCAAGGCAAGTACTGGGAGATGCACGACGCCCTGATGCGTCGGGGCAACTACTCCGAGGCCGCGCTGGCCGGCTACGCAGCCGAGATCGGACTGGACGCCGACGCCTTCACAGACTGCACCTCGAAGCCAGAGGACAGCCTGCCGGAGATCATGGAGGACTTCCAGGCCGGGCGAGAGGTCGGGGTCACCGGAACGCCAGCCTTCTTCATCAACGGCATCCCGCTCTCCGGCGCCGTGCCAAAGGACCAGTTCGTGGCCGTGATCGAGAAAGAGCTGGGCTCGTGAGCGATCTCGCTGCCCTCCGAGACGAGGCCACCACGGCCCTGTCCGGGGCAGCCGACTTGCGCTCGCTGGAGACACTCCGGGTCCGCTTCCTCGGCAAGAAGGGGGCCATCAAGGCGCTGCAGAAGAAGACGGGCCAGCTCCCGCCAGAGGAGCGGAAGGGCTGGGGCATGAAGGTCAACGCGCTGGTGAAGGAGGTCACCTCTGCGCTCGAGGCTCGCAAGGAGCAGCTGGAGCGAGCCGCGCAGGAGGCCGCGCTGGAGGCGGGCTGGATCGACCCGACGCTGCCGACACCCAGGCTCCAGGGGGGCTTGCACCCCATCACGAAGGTGCTGATGGAGGTCGTCGACCACTTCCACGGCCTTGGCTACGAGGTCGCCAGCGGCCCGGAGATCGAGGACGCCTTCCACAACTTCGACGCCCTGAACATCCCGGCGAACCACCCCGCCCGGGACGTCTGGGACACCTTCTACCTGACCACCGGCGAGATCCCCCGCACCCACACCAGCTCCGTCCAGATCCGCACCCTGGAGTCGCGACAGCCGCCACTGCGCATCATCGCGCCGGGCAAGTGCTTCCGGAACGAGACCATCGACGCCACGCACCTGGCGGCCTTCAACCAGTGCGAAGGCCTCTACATCGACCGCGACGTCACGGTCGGCCACCTCAAGGCGACCCTCGAGGGCCTCGTCGAGCGGCTCATGGGACGCCGGGTGCCGACCCGCTTCCGGCCAGCCTTCTACCCCTTCGTCGAGCCCGGGCTCGACCTCGACATCGAGTGCATCTTCTGCCTTGGAGATGGCTGCTCGATCTGCAAGGACAGTGGCTGGATCGAGGTCATCCCCTGCGGCATGGTCCACCCCAACGTGCTGCGGGCCTGTGGACACGATCCAGACGAGTGGAACGGCTTCGCCTTCGGCATGGGCTTCGACCGCATGGTCATGCTCCGCTACGGCATCGACGACCTCCGCCGCCTCTACGACGGCAACCTGGACCTCGTCCGCAAGCTCTGATCGGATAGGCAGTCGGGATCGAGGAACCCGACCATGGCCGCACCCGGACTGTCCGCCCAGCTCAAGGGCCTGGACAATCGCTTCTGGATCGTCAACATCATGGAGATGTTCGAGCGGCTCGCCTACTACGGCGTCCGCGCGGTCGTCGCGATCTACATGGTGCTCGCGCTGGAGGAAGGCGGGCCCCAGTTCACGCACGTCCAGAAAGGCACCATCTACGCAGGCTGGGCCTTCGTGCAGTCGATGCTGCCGGTCTTCACCGGCGGCTTCGCGGACCGCTACGGCCACAAGAAGACCATCGCCATCGCCATCGCGATCAAGATCGTCGGCTACCTCTTCATGGCCTTCTTCCAAGACTACGGCCTGTTCTACGCGGGCTGCATGCTCCTGGCGGCGGGCACGGCCATCTTCAAGCCAGGCGTCCAGGGCACCCTCGCCGCCACCCTGAAGCAGTCCAACGCCTCCGTCGGCTGGGGCGTCTTCTACCAGCTGGTGAACGTCGGGGGCTTCCTCGGCCCGGTCATCGCCGGCTTCCTGCGCCTGTTGGACTGGAAGTACGTCTTCATCAGCTGCGCCGGCATCGTGGCGATCAACTACCTCTGGCTCCCCTTCTACAAGGACCCGACCCAGGACGAGGACGCCGTCGACCAGTCCGCCCAGGAGCTGAACTGGTCGACCCTGTCCAATGCCGTCAGCACCAACTGGGCCCGCGTGGTCCTGGGCTTCTGGGTGCTGTTGACCTGCATCGCCGGCTTCTACGCGATCCGGGAGTTCACGCTGCAGCACGTGCAGCTATTCGTCATGGCAGGGGTCTTCGCTGGCTCCATGGGCATCTACGTGGCGTCGAAGGGCTCCTTCGACCGGGGTCGGACGGATCCGCTGAGCGTCTTCGTCGTCTCGGTGGCGGGGCTCTTCCAGCACCGCGTGCTGTGGTTCTGCCTGGTCTTCTCCGGCTTCTGGTTCATGTTCAACCAGGTCTTCGACCTGCTGCCCAACGTGATCGACGACTGGGTCGACAGCTCGATGGTCATCGAGGCCCTTGGCAATGCCTTCTCCCTGCCCTGGGTCCCGGTGGTTCTCGCGGCGGTGCTCGCCCTGATCTACGGGGGTGTCTGCGCCGTTGGCGTGTGGCTGGCCTTCCGACCAGACCGGCGCAAGGCGACGGAGGTCCCGGACTCCTCGTACATCGTGCTCACCCTGGCCTTCTCGGGCGCCTTCGCCCTTGGCCTGCTCTACGTCCTGCCAGGCTGGGGAGGGCTGCTCGCCATCGGCCTCGCCGGAATGGTGGCCGGGGTCGCTCGCGGGCTGCGGCTCGGCGGCCGACCCCTCGCGATCTCCGCCTGGATCATCGCCTTGTTGAGTGGCTTCGTGAGCATCGAGGCCGGGCTCTCCGCCAGCGCCCCGGAGCTGGTGCGGCTCGGCCAGGAGGGGCAGCAGATCAACCCGGAGTGGATGATCAACCTGAACCCCGGGCTGATCGTCTTCACGATGGTCGGCTTCGCGTACCTGTCCGGCTTCGTGCGGCCCCTGGTCAGCATCGTCATCGGCATGCTGGTCGCCACAGTCGGGGCCCTGCTCGCGGGCACCGCCAGCGTCGGCTGGATCTGCCTGGCCGGCATCGCGGTCTTCTCGATCGGGGAGATGCTGTCGAGCCCCAAGAAGATGGAGTACCTGGCCACCCTGGCGCGGAAGGGCCAGGAGGGCCTCTTCATGGGCTACGCCAACGTGCCGCTGGCCATCGGCTGGGTCGCGGGCTCGATCCTCGCCGGCAACGCCTACGAGGAGCACGGCGACAAGGTCAACCTGGCCAGGCGCCACCTCGTCGAGGTCCTCGACCAGGACCCCGTGTACATCGAGGGGCTCCAGAAGACCGACGTGATGCCCACCCTGGCCGAGGCGCTCGGCAGCTCGGTGCCAGAGGCACAACAGCTCCTCTTCGCGACCTACCACCCAGATCGCATCTGGTGGGGCATCGCAGCCATCGGCGTCCTGAGTATCCTGGGCATGCTCATCTACGATCGCGCCGTGCGGTGGCTGCAGAAGGAGTGAAACTGTCCCGATGATCCTGCTGTCCCTCGCGCTGGCTACCGACGTCGACCGGGCGCCCTATCTCCAGTCGACCTCGGACACATCCACCCACATCCTCTGGTGGACGGACGCGGAGAGCGAGGGCCAGGTGCTCTGGGGCGCGGAGGGCGGGGAGCTCGACCAGGTGGCGACGAGCACCTCGGGACTTGCGCACGACGTCGAGATCACGGGCCTCGATCCGGCCACGACCTACGACTACCAGGTCGAAGACGACGCGGGCCTGGTGCTGGGCGGGGGCAGCTTCACGACGAACCCGCCTGTCGGCGACCCGGCGACGATGCGCCTGTGGGTCATCGGCGACTCCGGCACGGGAATGCAGGCGCAGTTCGACGTCTACGAGACCTTCCGGAATGCCACCGCAGAAGACGTCCCGCTCGTGATGCTGCACGTCGGGGACATCGCCTACAACGACGGGACGCACGAGGAGTTCTCCGACAACTTCTTCGGCGTCTACGGGGACTTCCTGGACTCGGCGACGGCCTGGCCGACCATCGGCAACCACGAGGCCTTCACCTCGAACTCAGAAGACCAGTCCGGTCCCTACTTCGAGGGCTTCGTCCTGCCGAGCTCGGGAGAGCTCGGTGGCGTCGCCAGCGGCACAGAGGCCTACTACTCCTTCGATCTCGCCAACGTACACGTCGTCGTGCTCGACTCGGCGGACACGGAGCGCACCGCCGATGGCGCGATGGCGCAGTGGCTGGAGCAGGACCTCGCCGCGACGACGCAGGACTGGGTCATCGCCACCTTCCACCATCCGCCGTACTCGAAGGGCACCCACGACTCCGACGAGCAGCAGCCACAGATCGCGATGCGCGAGAACCTGGTCCCAATACTGGAGGCCGGGGGAGTCGATCTGGTCCTCAACGGGCACAGCCACAACTACGAGCGCAGCTACCTGCTCGACGGCGCCTACGAGACGCCGACCACCGACGCGGGCATCCTGGATGCGGACGACGGCACGCTCGGCGGACAAGGGCCCTATGAGAAGGCCGAGGGCATCACGGCGAACGCGGGCGCCGTCTACGTCGTGGCCGGGCACGGCGGCACCAACATCGGCGGACCGGGCGGACACCCGGTCATGTACGTCTCAGAGGTCGAGTGGGGCAGCGTGCTCGTCGACATCGACGACGACCACCTCACCCTGCGAAACCTGCGCGTGGACGGCGACTACACCGACGAGTTCACACTGGTCAAGGGCGACGACCTCCTGCTCCACGGCCCGGACGGAGAGGAGCCCCTCGACCCAGGCGAGATCTACACGATCGAGTGGACCGCCGTCGGCGAGCTCGAGAGCGTGGACGTCGAGTGGACCTGCGACGGGGAGACCTGGGAGGTGCTCGCAGAGGACGTCGCGGTGGACGGCTCCTACGACTGGACGGTGCCCGAGTACGGCACGCGAAGGGCCCGAGTGCGGATCACGGCAGGCGACGAGGTCGACACGAGCGACGGCGCGGTCAGCATCGTGCGCACGTCCTCTGAGACCCTCGTCGAGATGGGCGCGACCTGGAAGTACTCCGACACCGACGGGGAGCTGGCCGAAGACTGGTACTCCAACACCTTCGACGACAGCGCCTGGGCCGAAGGAGCCGCGGAGTTGGGCTTCGGCGACGGGGACGAGGCCACGGAGCTGGCGGTCGGGCAGCCGACCTTCTACTTCCGCCACACCTTCTCGACCACGGACCCCATCGCCTCTACGAAGCTGACGGTGCTCTACGACGACGGCGCCGCCGTGTGGCTGAACGGGTCCATGTTGGTCCTGACCCCCAACATGGGCATCCTCGACTACCCGGACTTCACCAACTACACCGGCTCGGACAACAAGGTCCTGGAGTTCGATCTCCCAGGCAATGTCTACCGAAGCGGCGACAACGTCCTCGCCGTGATGGTCAAGCAGTCCGAGCCGGAGAGCAACGACCTGTCCTTCGATCTCTCGCTCGAGGTCGAGGTCTACGAGGACCTGCCGGAGTGCTGGGCCACGCCCATCGACACCGGCGGGGACAGCACCCCGGACAGCGAAGCCGACACAGAGGTCCCGATCGACTCAGAGGTCCCGGACGACTCGGAAGCGCCCGAGGAGGAAGAAGAGGAAGAGGACGACCGCGAGCCCTACGACCCGGGGGGCTGCTGCAGGGGACCGACCCCCATCGCGCTGTTGCTGCTGCTGTTGGTACCCTTCTGGTCGAGGCGTCGATGATCCTCTCCCTGTTCGCCTGCACGGACCCCGGCGACACAGGGATCCCCGAGCCCCCCGACCCGGAGTTCGCCTTCTCGATCGCGGCCATCGCCGATCCCCACATCGCAGGCGGCGCTGACGCCCTGGAGCGCCTGGCTTCGACCGTGGCCTGGATCGACGAGCACGCCGAGTCGCGCGGCATCGAGCTGGTCGTGGTGCTCGGTGACATCGGCTGGGGCGAGCCCCTGCAGGACGCTCACGACACCCTCGAGGAGCTCGACGTCCCCTACGTTCCCGTCATCGGCGACAACGAACCTCACGCCGGCTGGGGCGAGGGCTTCGATCAGATCTTCGCGGAGCAGCTGTTGGAGCTGGAAGAGCTCGGCGAGGACTGGACGCGCATGGACATCCCCGTCTGGGACCCAGAGGCCGAGGAGACCATCTGGCTCCAGAACTACGGCTTCACCTACCGGGGCATGAGGCTGGTGGTGCTGGACTGGGCGTCGCGCTCGGATGACACCGTCATCGGCGAGACCGGGGACCTGCACGACTTCGAAGGGGGCACCCTCGCCTTCCTCTCCGACGAGCTCTCCGATCTGCACGCGATGGCCGACGAGTCCGTCGTCATGGCCACCCACAACCCGATGTTCCTGATCCCCGGCGGCTTCGACATCGAGCAGTCCGAGACCGTCTACACGCTCACCTCGGCGGTCGAGGAGAAGGTGGCGATGAACCTCGCTGGTCACTTCCACGTGGACTACGAGGAGACCATCTACGACGGCGGCTACGAGCTCTACATCGTCGACGCGGTCTGGGACGACCTCAAGACCATCCGCCTCGTCGAGGTCTGGGACAACGGAGAGACCCTCAGCTACGAGCACGAGCTGGTGATCGTGCCCTGATCAGTCCTGGAAGACCCCGACGAACCAGGTGCCCGCGGCGGTCACCAGCATGCCGAGGAAGACCAGCGCCATGACGACCCCCGCCACGTGGCTGAACGTCCAGACGGGCACGATGGCGAAGAGCGACACGAGGGTGCCGACGAGCGCGAAGGCCTGCACCCCCCGCCAGGCCTGTCGGATCTTCATCCTCTTGCGCTCGACGAGGTAGCCAGCGTCAGCCGGGTCATCGAGATCGATCGGCGAGGACATCGGGTGCTCCGCACAGCGGCCTCGCTCGACGGGTTTGCGGCAGACCTCGCAGACCCGGCTCAATGATGGCCCTCTGTCTCCACTGTCAACAATGGAGCCACGAACAACAGCGCAGCAAGCCCCAGGTAGGCCCCGGCGAAGGGCCAGTTGGGCGTCAGGTGCAGGGCCGTGTCCCCGAGGGTCCACTGGTAGCTGTGGACCAGCCCGGTCACGCTGAGCGCTGCCGCCGCCAAGGCCCAGACAGAGGCCTTTCGGAACTCCCGCTCGATGATGTGGACCGTGATGGCCGCCAGGATCATCGCGGTGAAGATGAAGCCCTGCTCCAGGGCGAAGGCGCCGTCGATCCAGGTGTCAGAGGCCTTGAAGGCGTCGATGAGATCAGGGGTGAAGGGGGCATCGGGGGTGCCCAGGCCCGCAGCCCTGAGGGAGTTCTTGGCCACGATGGCGCCCCAGGCCGCCACGCCCGGCAACAGGCCGATGACCACCGCGGGGTGGTGGCTCTTGGGCACCGCCTGGGTCGCCTGGGCGGTGATGACCACGCCGATCCAGATGACGATCGCCATCCCGGCGTCGATGGGGATGGCCCAGCTGATCCAGGCCAGGGTCCCGGAGAGCGCGACCACCGTGAAGGCGACGCCGTTGAGGATCGAGTAGCCGGCGCGGGCGCCGAGGCCCTTCCAGCCGGGATGGCCGATGTAGATGGTCGTGGGGAAGCAGCTGCCGAACAGCGCGGCCACCAGCGTGCCGACGCCGTTGACGGCGAGCGACGGCGCGGTGGGGTAGCGGTCGCCCGCGGCCTCTGCGGACTCGATGTTCTGCAAGGAGCCGACGACGTTGAAGAGCCCCATCGGGATGATGACGCTGATGAAGGCCACGGCGTGCCCGCTGGAGAAGGCCTCGATCAGATCGCCGATGACCGGGACGGGCAGGTGGAGCCCGGCGCTGCCGGTAGGAGGCTCTCCGACCGGTGAGATGCCGATGATCCAGGCGATGAGGGTGCCGAGCGCCACCGCGACGAGGCCCCCGGGGATGCCGCCCTTGAACTTCACGCGGCCGAAGTAGACGAGCATCACGACTCCCAGGGTCGTGAGCCCGACGATGGGCCGGGCGAAGGTGCGCAGGAGGAAGCCCAGGGAGATGAAGGTCAGGGCGATGCCGGCCAAGGTGGCCAACAGCGCCGCCCGTGGGGTGATCTGGCGGAGCTTCTCTGCGAAGAAGGAGCCCCCGAGCTCGATGAGCCCGCTGCCGAAGCAGGCCACCAGGCCCGCCTGCCACGCGACCTGGGCGGGATCCGCGGCGCCTGCCGCCTCCGCGACGAACTTGGCGGGCAGCATCACGAGGAAGACGTGGGCAAACAGCGAGACCGTGTTGATGCCGTAGGGCAGCGCGCAGACGTCGGTCCGACCCTCTCGATCGGCGAGCTTCTTGGCCTGCCAGGCGTAGTAGAGGTTGCCGACGAGCAGCGACACGGCGCAGCCCGGCAGGACCTTGCCGTAGACGAGCTCGGCGTCGAAGCCCAGCACGAACCGACACAAAGCGTCGATGAGCAGGAGCTGAACCAGGTTGTCGAGCGCGAGCCCGAAGAACCCGTCGATGTCTCCACGAACGAACCACTTCATGCGGGCGGATATACCGCACGCGATGTTGCTGCTGTCCGCTGGTCGCCGCGAGTGAGGGTCCGCAGCGTCTGATCAGTTGGAGTGCAGCTCCACCAACAGCCCCTCGTCGGCGACCACCGCGAAGCCGCCTCTCCAGCGGATGTTCTCGAAGGCGGTCGTGGAGTAGGTCGCGCCATCGACGGACCCGGTGATCCCCAGCGCCCGCGCGAGCTCCTCGTCGGGATGGACCGTAGCGGTGCCCGTGCTGTCACCGAGCACGGAGAGATCCACCTCGTCTGCAGGGAACCAGGCCAGAAGCACCAGGTCGGTCGGGCCGAGGCCCACCGTGCCCTTCGCTCGAGCGACCCAGCGGACCGTGTCGTAGCCCTCTGGGACCGCGATGTGCCGCTCCAGCGAGGCGCGGTCTTCTCGAACCTCCACCGTCTCCTCCTTCGGCGTCTCGACCTCGGGTGTGCCCCCGCAGGCCAGGCTCACAACGAGCCAGTTCATCGCGCGGCCGGACGCTGCCTTGCGTCACCGGGACGCGAGGTCCGACCACCCTCGCTGGTGGTCGGCGCCCCCGGCGAGGTCGTGGTCACCGGGTCCATCGTCGCCTCGAACTTCACGTCGCGGGTCATCTTCGCCGTGGACTTGAACTCCTGGCCCAGGCCGGTGATCTCGAAGCGACCGTTGGCCGAGTCCGGAGTGCCGGTGGCGAGGTCCGCTGCGCCGGGGTTGAAGTTGTACATGTCCTCTGCGTGGATCGTGAGCTTCACCTCGAAGCGACGACCGTAGGTGATCTGTGTGTCCCCCGCTGGGGTGCACATGGGCGGTCCGCCAGGCAGCACGCCCGGCGGATCGACTCGGCTGGCCTCGTAGACCTCGACCGTGACGTCCATCTCCATCCAGATCGTGTGCCCGCCGATGGCCTTCTGCCAGTTCTCGGTGCTCGGGTAGGGATAGCGGCCGTCACTGCCGACACCGACGGCCCCCGTGCGCATGCGGAAGCTCGTCTTGCCCGCAGTCGGCGGCTTGCCCCCGAGGAGCTGGTCGTGCTTCTGGGTAGCCGCGAGCTGGGCGTCCTCGACCGCAGAGGCCACCACGGTCTGGCCGCTGGAGTCGTCCTCGACGAAGCGCTCGTAGTCGAAGGGGCGCGTGGCACCGCCGCCGAAGAGGAAGTGGCGATAGGTCGCGCAGGCATCGACGAGGTCCGGTCGCAGCAGCTCGGCGGCTTCGAGCTTGGCCACCCACTTGAGCTTCTCGAGGCGGTCACCCCAGGTGGGGTCCTCGCGCTTGGACTCGTCGATGTTGCCGCTGCCGTCGTCGAGGTGACCGTGATCGTGCTTGATCTCGGGTGCCTTGTCGTCGTGATCGATGAAGGTGGCGCGCTGGGACCCGGGGCCGCCGTTGCCCTCGTCCTTGTCCCGCTCGTCGTGCTTCTTGCGCACCGCGGCCTTTCCAGCCGAGGCCTTGTCCCGGACCTTCGTGTTGGCCCCTCCCACCTTGTTCCTGGCCCCGGTGTTGGCGCCGGAGACCTTGTCCCGGACCGCGCTGTTGCCGTAGGCCATGACCCCGAGACCACCAGCGCCCAGCGCCGCGAGCGCCGCCTGGTTGCCCCCGACCTGGCCCAGGAGCTGTCGCTCGTCCGTGCCGAGACCCGCCTCGCCCGGGGCGTCCTTCGTCCGTTCTTGAGACTTGCCCATCGGCGCAGTCTATCCGCTGGATTGCAGGAAGCGCGGTGTCATCTGCGATGATCCCCACGCCGCCTTCAGGAGCAGCACCTTGAAACCCCGTTCGCCGGTCTTCGTCGTCGGGGGGGCCCACACCGCCTTCCTCGGTCGAGGACGTCCGGAGTTCATCGACCGCAAGCACCCGGACTACGGCGAGCGGACGAACCCCGGACTCGAGGAGCACATGGCCGAGGCCGTGCAGCGCTGTCTCGAGGTCACCAAAGTGGACCCGCGCGAGATCGACCGCGGTGTGGTCAGCAACTTCCTGGGCGAGCTCTTCTGCAGCCAGGGCCACCTCGGCTCGATGCTGGCTCGCGTCGAGCCGGCCCTGGAGGGTCGCCCCCTCGAGCGCGTCGAGGCCGCCTGCGCCAGCGGAGCAGCGTCCATCGCCCGAGCCATCGACGGGCTGCAGTGCTCGGACGACGTCACCCTGGTCGTCGGAGTCGAGATCGAGACCAACGTGCCCGGCACCCAGGGCGTCGAGTACATGGCGGCTGCGGCCCACTACCGCGAGGAGAGCAAGCTCGACTTCGCGCTGTTCCCCTGGATGTTCGCAAGGCGCGCGAAGGCATACAAGGAGCGCTTCGGCTGCACCCACGAGGACCTCGCACGGGTCCCGGTCAAGGCCTACACCAACGCCAACCTCAACCCCCTGGCGCTCAACCACGAGGTGTCCATCACCTACGAAGAGGCATCCACCGTCGGCCGCCACAACCGCGAGTTCCTCGAGGACGAGGAGCTCCGCGAGCACATCCGCGTCCTGGACTGCACGGCCCTGACCGACGGCGCGAGCGCCGTGATCCTGGCAACCGAGGAGGGCCTCTGGCGCATGGGGCTGCCGATCGAGGACTGCACCGAGATCCTCGGCTACGGCCACAGCACGCGCGCCCTGGGGCGATCCACGGACTTCAGCCAGATGAGGAACATGCGCGACGCCGCCTGGCGCGCCTACGCCGACGCCGGCATCGGACCTAAAGACGTCCAGCTCGCAGAGGTCCACGACTGCTTCGCCGTCGCCGAGCTCCAGTGCATGGAGGCCCTGGGCCTCGCCGAGCGAGGCCGCGCCTGGCAGAAGCTCGCCGATGGCGACACACAGATCTCCGGTCGCATCCCCGTGAACCCTGGCGGCGGGCTCATCGGCTTCGGTCACCCCGTCGGCGCCACCGGCGTGAAACAGGTCGTCGAGGTCTGGCGTCAGATGACCAACAAGTGCGGCGCCTACCAGGTCCCCGGCGAGCCCCGCTACGCCGTCACTGCCAACCTCGGCGGCGACGACCGCACCAGCATCGTGATGCTGCACGGACGCACGGACTAGGACCAGGTGCGCCGACTCGTCTGGGTTGCCGCCGTCCTGGGTGGCTTCGGAGCGGTGGCGGCAGAGGTCGTGTTCACGCGGCGGATGTCCCTCCTCTTCGGCGTCACGGCCCCGGCCGCTGCGACCGTCGTCGCGGTCTACATGGGCGGCATGGCGCTGGGTTCGGGCTTCGGGGGGCGACTCGCCGACACCCGCCGAGCGGCCTTCGTATATGCCGGAGCCGAGTGCTTCGGCCTGCTCTGGTGCTTGCTGTTCCTGCCCCTGGCCGGGCTCTTCGAGGGCTTCGGCTGGGGCCTCGTGTCCGCGGGCACCGCTCTGTTGGTCGGGCCTGCAGCCTTCGCCAGCGGCATGGCCTTCCCGGCCCTGTCCCGGGCCCTGGGCAAGGAAGGCGAGGTCCGCAGACTGCTGGCCGCGAACACCCTCGGCGCCGCCTGCGGGGCCCTCGCCGCCGGGCTCTGGCTGCCCTCGCTGATCGGCTTCTCCCTGACGCTGGGGCTCGCCGCTGCCTGCCTGGGACTCGCGGCGCTGTGCGTGCTCGTCGGGGTGAGCGCGAGCAGTTCGGTGGAGACGCTGCCCGAACCCGTCGACCCGGTCACCGGTGGCCAGGCAGCCCTGGCCTACGGGGCGCTCGCCGCCCTGGGCATGATGGCCGAGATCGGCTGGACCCGGCTGCTCGAGCAGACAGGCCCCAACCCCGGCGCCCTGACCTTCCCCCTCGTACTGGCCGCCTACCTCGTGGGCCTGGGGCTCGGCGGTCTGTTCCTCGAGCCACGCCTCCGGCGACGCGGAGAGCGCCCTGCCCTCGCGGCCTGCGCGGCGCTGGCAGCCCTGTCGACCGCGGCGGCCCTGGCCACCCTGCGCTTCATCCCGAGCGAGGTCCTCGTCGGTCACTACGTCGGACTCGGGCCAGGAAACACCTGGGTCTTCGCCATGACCGGGCTGCAGGTCAGCGCAGACCGGCTGGCCATCTACCTCCTGGCCGCCATGCTCCCCGGAGTCGCCAGCGGAGCGGCCTTCCCCATCGTCGCCAGCGCCGTGATGCGGGCTCGAGCTGGCCTCGGCCGCGGGGTCGGACAGGCCTGGGCCGCCGGCACGGTCGCGGCGGTGCTCGCGGTCCTGTGGATGGGCTTCCTGCCTGCCGGGGGCACGATCCGCAGCCTCGCCGTGTGCGCCTGCTGCGTGGCCATCGTCGCGGCCGTGTTGGGGCGCGGCTACCTGCGCGTCGCCCCGCTGCTCGTGCTCCCGGTGCTCCTCGTGCCCCCCTGGGCCGGCCTCCAGCTGCAGCCGCGAGAAGAGGTGCAGAGCTGGGTCGAGACCGCCGCCGGCACCTCCGCGCTCACTCGCACCACACCCCGTGGAAGGGCTGGCGACCACAGAGGGGCCTGGTGGGTCCACACCCACGGCGAGCGCGTCCCCGGCTTTCCGCTGGAGCTGGAGATCCCGCTGGTCCTCCACCCGGAGCCCTCGCGTGTCCTCCTCATCGCCTTCGGCACGGGGATCAACACGAAGCTCATGCTCGAGGACAGCGCCGTGGACGACCTCTCCGTCGCGGACATCGACCCGGCCCTCCCCGGACTCGCCGCGGGTCTGCCCTTCATCGGAGGGGACGTCTTCGCCACGAACCGGGCGAGCTTCTTCCACGCCGACGGGCGCCACCTGCTAGAGGCCTCCCCGGCGCTCTACGACGTCGTCTACAGCGACGTCGCCACCTACGCCCAGTACGTCGAGCTGGGCACCGTCGAGTTCTTTTCGCTCGTCCGCAGGCGCCTCGCACCCGGGGGGGTCTTCGCGCTGAAGATCCACGCAGACACGCTGTCCGAGCCGGGCATGCGGCGCTTCCTCGCCACCTTGTGCGAGGTCTTCCCAGAGGCCCTGCTCTTCGACACCCACGGGGCGATGCCGGTGGTCGTGGGCTTCACGAGCGCGCCTCGGCTGGAGGAGGTCGAGGCCCGCCTGGAGGAGGCGGAGGGCACCTACCGCCCGGGTCTCCGCGAGCGTGTCTTCGGGGTCCAGGTCGCGCCGGCGGCCGAGCTCGCGGGAGGGCTCCCCGGCACCGACGACAAGCCGATGGCCTTGCGAGAAGCGCTGTTCGGCCCGGTCAGCGAAGAGAGCATCGAGCGCTCGGCCCTACAAGCGCTGGCTGCTGAGTTCGACGAGCACGGCGAGCCTGCTGGTTCCTTGCTCTTCGGCATCGAAGGCCTCGCCTCGCCAGAGGGGCGTCCCAGGCCGCCTCAGGTGCCTGCACGGCGCCCCGGGTGGTTCGAGCGGGGGCCATCAGCTCGTGAGGAAGTCGACGACCAACCGTGAGACGCGCCCGGAGGCCTGGAGGTTCGGGGCGTGGGCCGTGTCCCTGAAGACCTCGAGCCGGGCCCGGGGGAGGCGCCCCACGAACTCCCGTCCACGCGGGAGGGGGAAGAAGCGGTCGTGCTCGCCCCAGATGACAAGGGTCTCGTGCTCACCCTCGAGCGAGGGCGGATCGTGGGTGCGGGCGACGAGATCCTCGAGGATCGACAGCTGCTCCTGGCGCCGATGGCGGTAGGTCGTCCTCAGCACGTCCGCCAGCACGAAGTCGGGGATCCAGGGGGGCCGGTGGTAGGCGAGCTGGACGAGGGCTCGCACTCCGCGCACGTCGGTGGGGAGGAGCAGGTCCGGCACCGACCCGACCCCGAAGCGCTGGCACAGCTCCACGACGTCGTCTGGGGTGAAGCAGGGACCGGGACAGTCCGAGAGCACCACCTTGCCGACCCGGGAGGGCCAGCGCCGCGCGATCTCGAGGGCGACGAAGCCGCCGTAGCTCAGCCCGCAGAGATCGAAGTCCCCCGCGACACACTCCACCACCGCGGTCGCTTGCCGTTCGAGCACGCGCCCGACACCCGGTGGGCCGCTCTGGCCGAAGCCGAGCAGGGTCGGGGCCACCACCCGTCGGACCTTGGAGAGAGCCGCGAGCTGGGGTCCCCACTGCCACACCATTGGGACACCGAAGCCCGGGATCAACAGCAGCGGGCGACCGGAGCCGCCCTCCCAGACGTGTACGTCGCCGACGTGTCGCTCAGCGTACCCGGCTCGGCGGGCGCTCCAGCGCAGGCGACGGGTGTGGAGCTCCGCGGGGCCGAGTAGGGGCATCGGCGCACCACTAACGGGACATCCGTGCCGGGGCAGGCTTGCCCCGATCCTCGTGAAGGCCCGCCACGACGGCGGATCCAGGGTTGGCACGGCCCCTGCAAACACCCTCTCCGTGCTCTCCATGCTGCTGGGTTCTACCTTCGCGGCGTCCCTGGACACGGTCGAGGTGGGTGGCCCTCATGGGACACCGACCTCGACGGATGCGACCGCGATCTGGTGGAATCCATCGGGCCTGGCCGTGGGGAGCACAACCTCGTTTTCCCTGGAGGTCGCCCCGATGTGGGGTTCGCTCACGGTTGACCGTGACGAGCCCAACGGCGGATCGCAGACCTGGAGCGGCGCCAGTGCCGTGCCTTTCATGGGCGTCGCTCACAGCCCACGCCGCGGGCCGTCACTCGGCCTCGCCCTCGCCATTCCCTATGCGAGGGGAGGCCTCGAGGACGCCCGCGGCGTGGGCTCCTTTTCCTTGCGCGAGTCCACGGTCGCGGCCGCCTACCTCAGCGGCGCCATCGCCTGGGATCCCCACCCGAACATCAGCGTCGGCGGGGCGCTCTCCGGTGTCGGAGGGATCTGGTCCAGCACCGTCGACATGGACACGGTGCCCGATCTCCACCAGTCACTGCTCGAGATGGGCGAGACGAGCCCCTACACCGACGCGGACCTCGAGGATCCCCAGTACGCCGCGACCGCACAGTTCCAGGAGCTGACCGCGACGGCGCTGACCGGCGCCGTGGGAGTGAACGTCGGCAACGACCTCGTCACCCTTGGGGTCGCCTACCACCACGGCGCGACCCTCGATCACCGAGGCAAGGCAGAGATCCAGTTCGGCTGTCCCCCGGCGGACGACGAGATCGGCCGCTTCGGCGCCGAGTCGAAGGGGGTCTGCCACACCCGTGTGGTGGCCGACGCTCGCGCCGTCTACCACTTGCCCTCCCGAGTGCACATTGGTCTGGCGATCACGCCTCGGGAGGGCCTCCGCCTCGAGGCCATGGGGGGCTGGGTCGGCTGGGCCGCTCACGACTCCTTCGACATCACGCTGTCCAACATCGCAGAGAACAACCCGGGGGTGGACGCCAAGACCGCCGAGTCGATCGAGGGTGACCGACCCAAAGCGGTCAATGGTCAAAACGCGGTCTTCGGCGGAGTCGACGTCAAGCTGGAGCCCCGCCCGGCGTGGACTGTCGGCGGTCGCCTGCTCTACGACCAGGCCTCTGTGCCCGACCACATGCTCAGCCCGAGCAACGCCGACTTCGACAGCCTGCGCGTCACCGCCATGACCGGCGTGCAGATCCGGCCTGGGATCGAGCTGGCGGCCTCCTTGACCCAGGTCGTGAGCGCCCCGAGGAGTACGGACTCCAGCGCCCTGTGGGTCACCCTCGACACCAACGCCAAGGCCGACGAGGGCTACCAGTACCCCCACGGAAACGGCACGTACAAGAGCTCGATGAGCCGGGCGGGCATCAACCTGCGCGTGAGCCGTTGATCACCCTTGCCAGCACGGCAGACGTGGTGTATACAGCTGACTACAGGCACCGAAGGCACGCCTCGTGACCTTCCTGATCCTCCTGGCCACCGGATGCAAGGACGGCATCCTGCTCGAAGACTGGCGGGAGCCTGAGCTCGTGCTCAGGACCCCCGCCGCGGGCGAGCACACCACCGGCGAGACCGTCCGCGTGACCGGCGTCGCGCGACACCTCGACGAGGTCGAGGTCAACGGAATCCCGGCCGATGTCAGCATGTGGGGCGGCTTCGAGGTCGAGGTGCCTGTCGACAACGGCATGACCGTCATCGAGGCGGTCGGCTTCCGCGACGACGGCGAGATCCGCTTCGAGCGCCACGCCATCATCAGCGGCCGCTTCGGCGACCCGGACCAGCCGGTCGAACAGGCCATCGTCGCCCGGGTCAACCAGGGCGCGCTGGACTTCGCGATGCTGCTTGCCCAGGACGCGATCAACCCCGACGAGATCACGCGTCAGGCGATGGCGATGAACCCGGTCATGAACGAGGACGGCTGGCTGATGACGGTCAAGGCCGTGATCGACACGGTCAGCTTCCAGCAGCCGAAGCTCAGGGCGACCCCGACGGTCGACAACCTGCTCATCGAGCTCCGGATCCCGGCCTTCCACGTCGCCGTGAGCAGCTGGGGCCAGATCCTCGGCAACCCCTTCGACGTCTGGGTGAGCGTCGGCGCCGACGAGATCAAGATCACTCCCGGCCTCGGAATGGGGAGCGACGGCGAGCGCCTGAAGCTGACGGTGGAGAGCTTCGACATCGAGCTCATCGGCTTCAGCTTCGACACCTCGCTGTTGCCCGGCGAGATCGAGGACATGCTCCTGGTCGACTCGGTGGTGGAGAAGATGGAGAGCGCCCTGGAGACCGCCGCCCAGGAGCTGCTGGCGCCGGTGGTCGAGACCGCGCTCGACGGCCTCGACCTGTCCTTCGAGACACAGATCTCCGGCCGCGCGCTGACCGGCGAGCTGGCCTTCTCCGACGCCTTCGTCGACACCGACGGCATCCAGCTGGCGATGGACATGGAGACACACATGCCCGCCTCGGTCACCTCTCGTGCGCCGGGCTACCTCCTGTCAGAGGGTGGGAGCCCCTCGCCGAGCACGAAGGCCGACCTGTCGGTGGCGATCTCCGACGACTTCGTGAACGCGCTCTTCTTCCAGATGTGGCAGGCGGGCCTGCTGGACATCGAGCTCTCCACAGAGGACGGCACCCTCGACCCTGAGCTGCTCACGCGCCTCAAGGCAGAGGAGGGCACGATCCGGGCCCGAGCGGAGCTGCCCCCGCTGATCGGCCAGGAGCGCGGCCGCTTGCAGATCCAGGTCGGCGAGCTCGCGGTGGACCTCGACACCCCGGGCGGGGAGCTGGGTGACCACCTCGAGCTCGCCGTCGACCTCCAGATCGACGCCGCGCCCACGACCTACGAGGGCGTCCTCGACCTGGGCCTCGGCGAGCCGACGATCGACATGATGGTGCGCGACAACGACTGGGGCGCGACCGAGGAGTCCACGACGAACCTCATCGAGGCGATGCTGCCCCTGGACTCCCTGGTAGGTGTGCTCGGCGGCGTGGAGATCCCGCTGCCGTCGATCGACGGCACCACGCCGATCGACATCAAGATCCTCCGCGACGACAGCGGCGCCCACACGATGGTGGGGCTCGACCTGGACTGAGCTGCTCGAGCTGCTCAGGCTACGCGTCCAGGCCCGTGTCCTCTTCGGGGCCACCGGCCAGGCAATCCGCGAGGTCGAGCACGAGCTCCTCGCAGGCCGCCTCGTCCTCGGCGGTCTCAGCCAGCTCCCAGCAGGCCTCGGCGTACTCCTCGAGGGTGGTGCACTCGCCGTCCTCGGCTGTCTCGGCGGTGGCCTCGCCGTTCAGCTCCCAGGTGCAGTCGGCAGCCTCCCATGTCACGAGGGACGGGCACCGGTCCCGCATGTTGGCGATGACGGCCAATGTCACGGTCGAAGCCAATGTCACGGTCTGACCCGCCGCAAAGGGCGGGTCTGACCCCCTGATGATCTGACCACTACTGAGTAGGACCAAGGCCGATGCGCAACTTCCTGTCGCACATCGCCGAGGTCTCGCTTGTCACATCGGGCTGTTCTGCAGCCAGGTGACCTCGTACTCCCAAGCCTCGCCGAGATCGACGCCAGCGCGCCAGGCGTCGCTCGCGTCCATGTCGTCCGGAGCCCAGGCGTGACCGACCGAGCTGCCGTAGTCGGCGGGGGCCTGCACGTAGTCCACGAAGTCGGACCACGGGTCGGCGCTGACGGGCACGCTCACGGCCATCGGGCCGAAGGGGCTGACCTCGTAGGGACCCTGCAGACCCTCCTCGGCGACGGTGACGACGAAGTAGGGGGCGTAGGGATGGCTGGAGGCGTCGCGGAGGTCGTCCGAGGCGTACCTCTCGTCGATGACCACGCTGGAGCTCGGCATCGGAGCGCCCTCGTGGATGACCTCCAGACTGCGCAGCACCTCGTCCGACCAGAACTCGCTCGTCACGATCGCGTGGTGCGGGCTGGGGTCGAAGCTCGTGCCGACGAAGGACACGGCGTCCCAGCGCATCGCCGGGTGGCCGTCGAGGCGGACGAAGGTGTTGTCGATGTCACCATCGCTCGGGGTGTAGACGTAGACGACACCCGAGCTCGGCAGCTCCAGGGCGGCGCGGGTCTCCCCGTCGATCCGTCGAAGGTCCACGACCGCCACCAGCTCGATGGCACCGTCCCAGGCCTCGCCGGACTCGGCGGGGTCGAAGGGGTCAACCTCCGGGGGATCCTCCTCCTCCTCTGCGCCAGGATCGGGATCCCCCGTGGGATCCTCCTCTTCGCTGGCCGGATCGTCCATGTCCGGGGGCGCGAGCTCGGCGAGCTTCGGGCCATCGTCTTCAACCGGTCCATTCAAGGCGCTACCGGCGATCAAAGCCAGCGAGAGAGTCATGCGGTCTCCTCCAGTGGGTAGATGAGGGGAGCTGTCGCTCGCCCACCAGGGGATCGGACCGATGCGCCGGCTGTATTAGGGCTGGACCGCCGTGGAGCGCCGCAAGCGCTCGCTCAACTCCCCCACCCGCTCGTGCGGCGTCTCGATCCTCAGGGTCGCGTGGCCCTCCACCGGCGGCCTATGAGGACATCCACGCTCAGCGCGAGTCCCTCGAGCACGAGCGCCCGCGCGAGGTCTCTGGACCGGTCAGTTGGGCAGGGGTGGAGCAAGATGGTCTTGGTCGGGCCGGCGCGAGTGTACGCGGAGCGCGGTAACATCGTCTCGATGGCGACTTCGGACCTCGACTTCAACGACAGACTCGAACCCAAGGCGTGCGGCGGCTGCGGAGCGGTCGTCGACACCGAGGACGAGCGCTGCCGCGCCTGCGGCATGCAGCAGCCCGAGAAGGGGTGGGTCACCCTCCCCGAGGACGGCCCCCCCCCCGACGACTGGGACGACGAGGCGGAAACGCGCATCGCCGCGATCCCGGACCCGGTCCCCACCTCTGCTGCCCCCGCCACGATCGTGATCCCCCCGGCGCCAATGGCACCCGACGGGGCCCTGACAGCCTTCTCCGAGGACGACCTCGAGCGGCTCGACGGCGATGACCTCACCCCGATCGACGAAGAAGACGAAGACGACGACGACAGCTACGAGTACGTCGACGACGAGGACAGCGGCGACTACGAGTCGGTGGACGATCCGCAGACAAACACCGCCCGCCCGATCCGGGTGCGCATCGCGCCACAGATGCTGCAGAGCGGGGACGAAGAGGAAGAAGAAGAGAACGACTCCGTCGCCGCCTACAGCGAGGAGCTCCTGGAGGCCACGGCGGACAAGCCGCTCAACCTCGAGCGGGGGGTGATCTACGCGGGGCGCTACCGCGTCACCGAAAAGATCGGGCTGCACGGGAACGTCGCGCGCTTCCTGGCGATCCAGGAGCCGATGGTCCGACGCGTCGTGCTGCGGGTGCTCCAGCCGACCGATATGCCGCGAGATCGCCGCGAGTTCATCGCCCAGCGCTTCCTCCGCGACACCAAGCGCCTCGCCCAGATGGCCCACCCGAACCTCGCGAGGGTCTACGACTTCGGTCGTGGCCCCGAAGGCACGGCCTTCTGCACCACCGAGGTGATGCACGGGCTGACCCTTCGAGAGGTCCTCAACGTCGGGCCCCTCCCGATGTCGCGCCTGCTCTTCGTGCTCCACCACGCCACCGCCGGCCTCGCCGCGATGCACGAAAACGACATGGTCCACCGCAACCTGCGGGCAGCCAACGTCGTCCTCGACATGGACCAGAGGGGGCGCGATCTGATCCGCCTCGGCGGCTATGGCTTCGGCGTGCTGCTCTCCGACGTCGAAGACGCTACCGGCGAGCTCTTCCTCGCCCCGGAGCTGCGCGAGGGCAACGAGCCGACGCCCGCGAGCGACGTCTACGCCCTCGGCGTGCTGTTCCACAAGGCCCTCACCGGCAGAGCTCCCGGCGAGGAGCGCGACGACGGCGCGACCGACCAGATGGAGCTCCCGCACAAGCTCGTGGCGCTCGTGGCGGCGATGATCGCAGACGATCCGAAGGACCGCTTCAGCGACGCTGGCGCCGTGTTGGAAGAGCTCGGCCCGGCGCCCAAGGGCTTCGAGCCGAACCTCGGCGAGGAGGACGCACCCGCCGCGAAGAGGGCCCCGGCCCCGCCCCCAACGCCCCCCACGCCATGGCTCGCGATCGCGGCGACCGCGCTGTTCACCGCCGGTGCCTCCGCCGGGGGCTACTGGTACTTCGACTCACGCACCCCGCCAGAGGTGGTGATCACCGAGGTGCCCGCAGAAGCAGCCACTATCGACGAGAGCGCCATCACCGAGAGGGTCGACGCCGCCGTCGCTGACGCCCTGGAGGACTTCAAGGAGGAGCAGCGACTCCTCGACGAGGAGCGAGAGGCCGAGCGCCTCGCCAAGGAAGAGGCCAGGAAGGCCGAGCAGGCCGCCGCCGCCGCCGCCGCCGAAGCAGCGCGCGTCGCTGCGGCCCGCCCCAAGCCTCGCCCTCCCGTCGTAGAAGAGCCGGAGCCGGAGCCGGAGCCCGAGCCGATCGTCGTGGAGCCCGTGGTCGTGGAGGTCGAGCCCGAGCCGGTCGTAGAAGAGCCGCCGCCTCCCCCGCCGAAGTACCCGAAGGCGCTCTCACTCAGCGGCCTCTGGGTCGGCAAGGCCGACGGCGGCCAGTTCGCGCTGACGTTGTCGGTGGACGGCGACGGCAAGGTGACCGGGAGCTCCGCGCGGACCGACGGCGGAGAGACCATCTCCGGCAGGGTCACCGGTCAGGTCGTCCCAAAGGGCAAGGGGTGGTCCGTCGAACTCACAGCGGTGTCGAGCGCTGGCGCGATCACGTACTCCGGCCAGCTCACCGGCACGGAGATGAAGGGCCGAATGTACGCGGGCGGAAGATCCGTCGGCCGCTGGAACGCCCACCACTGAGGCAACCATGCTGTTCATCCTTTTCGCCTGCAACGGCCCCTCCACCAACGACACCTCCGACAGCGAGTTCGGCACTGATCCCAGGCCGGACGACACCTCGGTGATCCCCCAGGGCAGCTTCTCGCTCTCGGACGGCACCGTCGTCGACGAGGACGAGGACGGGGCCTGGTCACCAGGCGAAGCCGGCGAGGTCCAGGTCACCCTGACGAACACCGGCACAGAGGGCTTCTTCCACTACCCGGGCGTCCTGCTCGCGGTGGACAACGAGGACGTCGCGCTTGAGACCGACGACTGGTACCTCATGGGGCTGGAGGCTGGAGAGTCCCACACGGCCACCTTCCAGGCGCTGGCCTCCGGCACGCTGGAGTACGACACGACCATCGGCTTCACCGCCACGGTGGACGTGATCAACTGCGAAGGCGACGAGTGCCCCGACCCAGCGGCATACAGCTTCCAGGCTCAGATCGAAGAGGACCTGCCCGACGACTCCGGAACCTGAGATGATGCCTCTCTTCGGAGGCACTCATGATCCTGTCTCCTCGCCTGCGCCGCGCCCGAGCTCCCGGTCGCCGACATCGGACCCGATAGGGTCGGTCACCCAGGTATTCCCTATGTCTTCGACGCCTCCGACAGCACCGGGGGCTCGGTCCACTGGAGCCTCGGCCGGATCCCTCGAGACAGCCGCCTGGTGGAGCTCGTCGTCGAGGAGGAGCGGGCCTGGATCGAGCCGGACGTCGAAGGCGACTACGAGATCGTGCTCGAGGTCTGCGACCAGGGGCTCTGCGATCGTGACGTCGGGCTGGCCTCTGCCTGGGACACGATCAGCGGCGCCGCGCCCACCGCGGACGCCGGATCCGACCAGGGCGTGAGCCTCGGCAACGACGCGGAGCTCGACGGGAGCGGCTCCTCCGACCCCGACGGCGACTCGCTCAAGTACCGCTGGGGCTTCAAGTCAGTGCCGAGCAGCAGCTCGCTGACGAACACCGACTGGACCGACCACTACACCACGTCCGGCAGCTTCGTCCCGGACGTCGCGGGCACCTACGAGCTGCGCTTCGCCTGCAACGACAAGGTCAACGCAGAGGAGACCGACCTCGTCGACGTGGTCGTCACCGCCTCGAACACGGCGCCGATCGCGGACGCCGGCGAGGACCAGGAGGGGGTGCTCGGGGAGTCGATCTCGCTGCCCTCGGGCTCGAGCCTGACCAACCCCGACATCAACAGTCGCTTCACCAGCTCGGCGAGCTTCACGCCGGATGCCGCGGGCGACTACGAGCTCAAGCTCAAGGTCGACGACGGCACCGAGCTCGTCCGCGACTGGGTCGACGTCACCGTCTACACCTACGGCTTCGACGACATCCAGGCGATCTTCGACAGCGACTGCATCAGCTGCCACAGCGGCTCCTCTCCGGCCAGGAGCCTCGATCTGTCGACCGATGGCTACGACGACATCGTGGACGTGGCGTCGGGGCAGCTGGGCAGCATGGACCTCGTCGAGCCCGGGGACAGCAGCAACAGCTACCTCTTCCACAAGGTCTCGGGGACCCAGTCGTCGGTGGGCGGAAAGGGCGAGCAGATGCCGCGCACCGGCGGGCCCTTGGGCAGCGGCGACCTCAGCACCATCGAGACCTGGATCGACGAGGGCGCCACGGACCTCTGATCACTCGACGGTGAAGGTCACGGTGTCGGCGTCGCCGTATGTGCCGTCGTCGATGACGAGCCGCAGCACGTAGTCGCCCGCGACGTCGGGTTCGAAGGTGGCGACCGGGGACTTGGGCTTGGCGAGGTCCGCGGCGGTGAGTCCCGAGTCGCTCGGGAGCGAGGACAACGACCACTGGTAGGTGAGGGCCCCGCCCTCCGGATCGTAGCTGCCGGACCCGTCCGCATAGACCTCTGAGCCGAGGGGCACCGCCTGGTCGGCCGCGGCATCCGCGACAGGCGCCGTGTCTTCGGGGTCGACATCGACGATGACCTCCGGGGACGCCGAGCGACGATTCCCGGCATCGCTCGCGACCACCTTGAGCTCGTAGGTTCCGGCCTCGTCGGGGACGAAGGTGACACTGTCCGTGCTGCGCCCGCTGATGTCCACGTCGGTCAGCGCGCTGGCCGCCGGGACGCCGGCGAAGGACCAGCGCCAGGACAGGGTCTCGCCCTCGGGGTCGTAGGAGGCGCTCGCGTCGAGGCTCACCGTGTCACCGACAGCGGCCCCCGGGTCGTAGGCGAGATCGATGAACGGGGGGTTGTCGGCGGTCGGGGCCTTGACCTCGACGCCGACGACCGCAGCGGCGCTGTCGGTCCCGTCGTCGACGGTGAGCTGGATCCTGAAGAGTCCCGGGGCGTCCGGCGCGAAGGAGCCGTGATCGGTGGACCCGCTGTCCCAGTCGGTGTCGGTGAGCACCGAGCCCGTCGGGACGGCCACGAAGCTCCACTCGAAGGACAGCGTGTCGTCGTCCGGATCCCAGCTGTGCACGCCCTGCATCTGGACGTAGTCCGTGAACGCGACCCGCGAGGGGCTCCCGGCAGTGTCCGGAACGGGCGGGCTGTTCGGGGCTGCGCTGACGACAGCCTGGGCGAGGTCGGCTGAGAACCCGCCCTCGTCGATGGCCCGGACCTCGAGGTCATAGGTGCCAGCAGCGTCCGAGTCGAAGCTCGGCGTCGCCGTGTAGCGTCCCTCGATGTCACCGCTGGTCAGGCTGCTCTCCACTGGGGTCAGGCCAAAGCGCCAGCGGTAGACGAGGTCGTCGCCGTCCGGGTCGGAGCTCCCGCTCGCGTCGAAGGACAGCGTGTCGCCGACGGTGCCCGTCGCGTCGGTCCCGGCGTCGGCCATCGGCAGCCTGTTGTCCGGGGCGACGAAGGTCACCACCACGTTGTCGGAGGCGCTGTCGGTGGCATCGCTAACCGTCATCTGCAGCTCGAAGTCGCCAAGGACATCGCCGGTGAACCAGCACATCGCGTTGTCGGCGTTGCCGAGATCGGCGTCGGTCAGGGCGGAGTCCGCCGGCACCGACGACAGCGTCCAGGCCCAGGTCACCTTGTCCTCGTCCGGATCGGAGCTGCCACTGCCGTCGAGGCTGGCGAGCTGGCCGAGGTCGAACTCCTGGTCCTCGCCTGCGTCGGCGACGGGAGCGCCGGACGAGATCGTCGACCAGGTCCCGAGTCCCGAGTCCAGTGCAGAGCTGTCCTCCCAAGCGGCCTGGAGCTTCGCATCGAGAGTCGCGAGGTCAGCAGAGGTGCAGGCGAGAAGCAGGAACATGGGATCTCCAGTCTGGATCCCACCTCGGACCGATCGCGCCTCGGGTTTAGTCCTCGACCACGCCGACGATCTCACCCTCTTCGGCGAGGTCGATCGGCTCTCGCTCTCGCGGCCACTGGCCGTTGGCTCGCCGATAGAGATAGCCCAGGGGCTTGTCCCAGGTCTCTGCGCTGCGGGCCAACGACACCGAGCGGACCTGTCGGCCGTCCTCCAGCTCGAGGATGGAGCCCGGCGGATAGCGTCCGACGCGATTCACGAAGAGCTGGAGCAGGACGGGGTCGTAGCGCGTGCCGGAGTGAGCCCGCATCTGCTCCAAAGCCACGGCAGGCGGCAGCCAGAGGCCTCCTCGCCGGACGAGGTTGTCGTAGTCCTCTGCAATCCGGATGATCCGGGCGAACAGCGAGGGTCCCTCGGCGAAGTCGCGGTGGTGTTCGAGGACCGCGAGCATGCGCCGGACCTTCTCGTCGCGGAAGCCCTTCTGCCTCATGAGCAGGATCGCGCCGGCGGCACCGTGGCGGACGAAGGGGGGCGGCTCCCCGTCGACGTGTCTGCGGATGCCAGCACCGCGGACCGATCCCTCGCGCGCGGCGTAGCCGATGTCGTGAAAGACCGCGGCGACGCCAAGGTCCTGGACCGTGCGCTCGTTGAGGCCCAGGGCGTCCCCGATGATGAGCGAGCAGAGGGCCACGCGAATGCAGTGGGCACACTCGGGGGAAGCGTCCCCGAGCTCCCGCCAGAGACCATCGGCCGTGATCCCGGCCTTGAGCATCTCCGTCACGAGCCGGCGGACGGGCAAGGCGTTCGGGATGCGCCCGGCGCCCAGGTTCTGCCAGGCATCGTCGACCACCCCGCTGCGGCGCCGATCGTCGGCAGCGGCCTGCTCGGCCTCGGACAGCGTCTGTTCCCCGAGCCTACGGAAGCGGAAGGGGCCCGCGACGTCGACGGTGTGGATGCCGGCGACCCTGATCGCCTGCTGGATCGTGCCCCTCGGGTCCGAGTCGTCCGGGCGGGCCGAGTAGCAGACGAGCAGGTCCCTCAGCTCAGGGACGCTCATATCTCCATGGAAGCTGACGCCACCCAGACCATGCCGGTCCAGGAGCTCCGCGAGGGGGAGCCCCTCTGCCATGCCGTGGTCCAGCCGCACGCGCACGTCGTTCACGTAGATCTGGTCCTCGACGGTGATGACGTGGACGGCGCCGACGATCGCCACGAGCTCGCTCAGCACGACGGTGAAGCCCCGGAGAGGGCGCACGAAGGCCTCGTTGTCGAGCATGTGGACCCGCGTCAGGCGGAGGAGACCGGTCCACAGCGTCACGAGCCGCTGTCCGCGGTCGCGGAGGGTCTTGGCGATCTCGCCGCGGCCCTCCCCGCGGCCTTGCTGAAGTGTCTTCTTCAGGCGCCCCTGGGCCCCCTTCAGCTCGTCAACCTCCATGCAGGGCCTCCCGTCGCGTCTTGATGGCCGCCCGCGTGTGGGCGAGCAGGGCTCCGGTGGAGTTGGACTCCAGCCAGTGCAGGAGTCGACTCCCGCGGCTGTCACGCGGCATGCGGGCGAAGCCGGAGACCGCGACCCACCGCAGCGAACCCCGCGCCTTCCGCGAGACGAGCCTCTGGAGCACGTTGGCGTCGGGCTGGATCCACTCCTCGAACTGCTCGCTGGCGATCTCTGGCAGCAGCGTGGCCATCGCGAGGCCGATCCTCTCGGCCTCGACATTGGTGATGCCATCCGCCGCGTGTGTCTCGGCGACCGCCACGAGCTTGTCGTATGCGCCGCGCTCGACACGGACGGTCAGCTCGTCGATGGCCTTGAGCCGGACCTCTGGGATGCGGCACTCCAAGAGACCGACGAGCGCCTTTGTGACCTCCCGACCGGACTCGATCTTCTGGACCTGCACCAGGATCTCGAGGACGAGCTCGGCGTCGTCCCCGGCCACCGCGAGCTCGGCGCTCAGGCTGAGCGCCAGGGTGGGCGCCGCTCGAGAAGCCGCCCGGATCAGGTCGGACGCGACCCTGGGTGGGGCGGTGCACGCGGCTTCGGCCAGGGCGTCCTCTCGGCCTGGGATCGTGGGCTCCAACAGCTGGCGTGCGAGGCGCCGGACGGCAGGGTCGTCCGTGACACCGAGCACGTCTATGAGGGCATCGAAGGGAGCCTCCGGGAGCCTCGTCACCAGCTCGATCACGACCTCGGGCGGCGTCACGTGGCGGGTCTGGCTCTCGAGGATCCTCAGCAGCACCGTGCTCTCCCCGAGCTGCGCACGGAGCGCATAGATCGGCGGTGGGACCGGCGAGAACAGCTGCTCGGCGAGCACCAGGAGCTTGGCGAGTTGCTCGAGCCGGCCCTCCTCGACGAGGAAGTCGCGAAAGACCTCGAGGTAGGGCACGACGTCGAGCAGAGTCGTGGGGTCGCCAGGATCGAGCGCCGCCCGCAGCAGCTCTTCGGCCAGGCGGTTCCCGAGCGGGACGAGGTTGGAGGGGGCCTGCTCCACGCGAATGGCGTCCAGCTCGTCGAGCTCCACGGCCCGGTAGGCGACGCCGACGCGTTCCTCGAAGTCGGGGAAGGGCTTGTCCCAGTCCTGCGGCGCCGAGTACCGCGGCCCGGTCCAGCGGCCGGGCGAGCCCGTCCGGATGGTCGTCTCCTCGTCCTGCGAGATGACGCCCTCGACCGAGTGGACCTCGATGTTCACGAAGCCCGCGCGCCACAACAGCGTGACGATGTCGTCTTCCTGCTGGCGGATGCCCGTGTATCGGATCGACAGGATCTCGAGCAGCGACAGCAACTCCTCCCAGGTCACGTCCGGGCGGATGACCAGGCGACGCACGCCGTCCCGGAACATGCGCCAGGCCAGGGATCGCTCGCGGTCCCGTTCAGCGTAGACCGCCTCTCCGGCTCGGGACAGCTCGAAGGGGAGCACGTCGATGTCCAGAGCCCCGTGCATCTCGCCGAAGGCCCACATCCGGTCGCGCAGCTCGATCAGGAAGTCACGGATCAGCTGGTTCTCGGCGTCATAGAGCAACAGCGCGCGGGCCGCCTTGGACAGCGCAAGGCAGGCTGCGTTGGCGTCCCGTCCGGCGTCGCAGGTCCCGAGACGCTTCTCTTCGAGCAGTTCGTCCATCGGCTCGCCGATCCTACGCCATCTGGAGAGGCCAGCGCTGAGCCCCAACCCCGGAAGGGACCGAGCCCCGGTTAGTTTCGCACCGCGCTCTCACCGGATTCCCCCACCCTCCGCGCGGCCTTGTCCGTGCTCTTCGTCTTCCACCTGGGCATGGTCGTCGCCTACATCTGCCCCTGGCCGGAGCAGACCAGGCTCATCCAACCCATCTCGATCCAGTGGGTCGAGGTCACCAACCTCGACCAGCACTGGAACATGTTCCGGAACCCCGCGCGCTGGGACGGCGACATCGTCCACACGGGGGTGCTCGAGGACGGCAGCGAGATCGACCTGCAGCCGAGCACCAGCGCCGAGACCCGCGACACGGTCGCCGGGGAGAGAGAGCCGACCCGCTACCGCCAGCACTACGCCGCGTGAGTCTGCCGCCAGGCACCCGAGACGGTCGAGGCCATCCGCCTCGTCAGGCACCGCGAGAAACACCGCACGATGCGGGAGTGGATCAAGGGGCTACAGGGTGCGCGCAAGCAGACCACAACGACGCTGATCGAGGTCGCGTGTACGCGCTGAGCCTCTTGTGGGAAGGCTGGGACCGCTGGTGGTTCTCCCCCTGCGACCCCCGCGTCATGGCGGCCCTGCGCATCGGCTGGGGCCTGCTGCTCATCTGGCTCTTCGCCCCGATGTGGGGGGAGTTGGACTGGATGTTCACCGCGGAGGGCACCTACCCAATCGCCGCCCAGGCGGCGGACACGGAGTGGTACCACTTCACCGTCTACAGCTGGCTCGGCGCCGAGTCCCTCGGCGAAGTCCAGCTGATCTTCGGCGCGACGCTGGCTTGTTTCGCGCTCGTCGTCCTTGGCCTCGGGAGCCGAGTGGTGGTGCCGCTGGCATGGCTGCTGTTGTTGTCGATGATCAACCGCAACGGTGTGTGGACGGACAGCAGCGACGCGATGATGCGGGTCTTCGGCTTCTACCTGATCCTGATGCCGACGGGGCGGGCGTGGTCGGTGGACGTCTGGCTGCGCAAGCGCCTGGGCTGGAGACCCCAGCCCCCTCCGGCGCACTGGTCCCTGCGCCTGTTCCAGCTCCAACTCTGCATCCTCTACGTGAAGACCGGCATCGTCAACGCCATGGACTCGAGGTGGCAGGACGGAGTGGCGATCTTCCACACCCTGTCGGAAGCTGCCGCCTGGCGCTTTCCGATGGAGGAGTTCCTGGCCAGAGAGTGGTTCCAGACCTGCACCATCGGAGCGACCTGGGCCACCCTCGTCTTCCAGGCCGCCTTCTTCCTGGCCTTCATCCCGCGCCTGCGCCGCTGGTGGCTGCTGGGGGGCCTCTGCCTCCACGTCGGCCTCTTCGTCTTCGTCGAGGCCGGCGGTCTCACCATGGTCGTCCTCTGGACCTACCTCGCGTTCCTCCTCTTCCCGGAGAGACCACGTTGATCTGGTTGTTGGCCTGCACGGGCGACACAGAGCCGATGCTGGGGCCATCCCAGCGCTACTCCCACGTGGGATGCCTCGACGACTCGGGTGGATCCTTGTCGATCGTCGGAGGCAGCTCCCAAGAGGGGCGCCGAATGGACGCCTGGCGTTTCTCGATCGACCAGCGCACCTGGGAGAGGCTGGAGGACCCGCCCGAGTCCCTGTTCCGCTCGACCCTGGTCCGCTTCGGCGACGAGGCCCTGGTCTTCGGCGGCACCAGCGGCGGCGGCGAAGAGAACGACCGCCTCTGGAAGTGGGGGCTGTCCGACGGCAGCTGGACCGCGATGGAGGGGGCTCCCGGGGGTCGCTACAAGGCTGCGGCCGAGGTCGTCGGAGAGGACGTCTGGATGCTCCACGGGGGCCGCACCGACGACTCTGGAGAGGAGCAGACACTCTCGGATGCCTGGCTGCACAGCCCCCAGAGCGGGATCTGGGACGAGGTGACGCCGGCCGAGGATCCCGGTCCCCGCACCCGACATGCCCTGGCCTGGGACGGCGAGGCCACCCTCTGGCTCCAGGGCGGCATCGACGACGACAACACCCGGCACGAGGACGTCTGGAGCTTCGACCTCGACACCAGGACCTGGACAGGGGTCCCCGCATCCGGCGAGGGCCCCGGGGTCCGCGCCTCTCACAGCATGGTCTTCTTCGATGGCGACCTCATCGTCTGGGGGGGGCGCGGCGACGACGACACCGTCTGGGCCTTCGACACCCTCGACCACAGCTGGCGACGGCTCGCGGAGGGCGGCCCGGCGGGTCGCGACGCCCAGGTCACGGATCTCCACGACGGCCTGCTCTACATCATGGGCGGAGACCCCTCCGACGACGAGACCCTTCCCAGCTTCGTGAACGATGTCTGGGTCTTGGACATCGCAGACGGCACCTGGGAGGAGCTCTGGGCGATCGAGTAGGGGTCTACTCCTGGACCCCGGTCCAGCCCGCCTTCCAGGCAGCGGGAATCTCCGGGCCCACCGTGATCGGCTCCGTCCCACAGACGCTTGCGATGTCGCGGACTTCGCGCGTGCGGCCGAGGGCCACCGTCACCTTTCGGAACTCCAACTCGGCCACCTCCGCGGCCCCCTCGGCGAGGGCGTCGGGGATGGCCATGCTGGCCTCCTCGCTGGCCTCGATGAGGTGATCGAGCGTGCGGAGCTGTTTGTCGAGGCAGACACGTCTGGGGCCACGGCTGTTGCTGTTCCAGTCCTCCAGCTCGTCGCGGACCTCGCGCATCTCGGAGATGGCGGTGGCAGCGAAGACCATCTTCTCGCGAGGCGAGGTCACGGACTCCTGCTCGAGCGCACCTCTGGCGGCGAAGGCGGATGAGAGCAACAGGAGCATCGATAGACACATCGGATCGCTATGAGACAAGGGTAGCCCTATGCTGTTCCGGATGCTGATCTTCGTCCTCGCCTGCCTCCAGCGGAACGAGATCGCCCCCGCCGAGGAGGTGATCCCAGAGGACACCACGGACACGGGTGAGACCGGGCTGTGGATCGAGGAGCTCCCGCTGGAGGGTGCCTGGGAGGTCGAGCAGCTGGCAGTGCCCATCCGCGGACCAGAGGACGGCCGCGACGTCGGCAACTCCCTGGCCATCGAAGACCTCGACGGTGACGGCACGCCCGAGCTCCTCGTCGCCGACGACCTCCACCGGGTGCAGTCCGAAGGCACCGTCGACGGCGCCGTCTGGATCCTCTCCATCCCGACCGAGGAGACGACCATCACGGACGAGCTGCCGATGGTCTACGGCTCCCGCCACGAGAGCCGCGCCGGCTCCAGCATGGTCGCCCTCGGCGGTGGTCGCGTCGCCATCGGCGCCCGGTACCACAACCCCGATCTCGTCACGATCCAGGGGGCCATCTGGATCCTGGACGGGCCCGTCACCGGCGAGTCGAACCTCGACCACGTCGCCGTGCGCTTCGACGGGCTCGCAGGAGACGAGCTCGGCACCGCCCTGGCCGCCCCGGGAGACGTCACGGGGGACGGCGAGGCCGATCTGCTCGCCGGCGCCCCAGAGGTCGACGGCAACGGCGCCGCCTGGCTGATCACCGGTCCCTTCACCGCTGGCGGAAACATCGACGACGACCGCGCCATCGGCTTCCGGGGCGAAGACGGCGAGGGCGCCGCCGGCACCACCGTCGCGGCGCCCGGGGACATCGACGCCGACGGCATCGACGACTTCGTCATCGGCGCCCCAGAGCAGGGCGAGGACCGCCCCGGCGCCG
>PVBE012342629.1_pt1 | contig 166938 bp, 155 predicted proteins | sample 1631181 | NCBI WGS metagenome assembly PVBE01 (sample SAMN08397723, study PRJNA350692) | Marine metagenome, whole genome shotgun sequencing project. | isolation source: water | place: Pacific Ocean | collected 2012-04 | reverse complement strand
CCCCGTAGTTGTTATATTGGTACGGGGGCGGTAACGCTCCCGTTTCTTGGGGGGCTGTAGCTCAACCGGGAGAGCGCTTCAATGGCATTGAAGAGGCAGAGGGTTCGAGTCCCTCCAGCTCCACCACTCAAGGTTCGTTAACCTCAGAGCTTGTCGCTCAACCGGGGTTCGAACTCTCTCAAGCGACCGACACTGTATCTGATACTCGGCCCGGAACGGGCCGAGTATCGGCTTTTTCATAACCTCTCAGTTTGACTGCGGCATTCTCAACATGACTGGCCGTTTCACCGCTGGCTTGCGGTCGACTCGGCTTCTACTTGACGTCATTCCGAGGAGCTGGGCGACGAGGAATCTCAGGGCAACAACGAGATTGCTCGCGGAGTTTATCCTGAGTCAAGCCGAAGGGATCGGAACGACAGGTCATCGAAGCCGGTCAATCCACGATATTTGGCGTGGCGAGGCACGATTTGGGAGTCGCCTGCCGACGAAAATAGAACGCTGAGGGAGGCTCAAGATGAACATCGTATGGATCGTAGCTGACTCGTTGCGGCGGGACGGCCTGGGCTGCTACGGCAACCCCAAGATGCATACCCCGGACCTGGACCGCTTCGCCCGGACGGCCATGAGATTCGACAAACACTATATCGGCTCGTTCCCGACAATGCCGACCCGCGCGGACCACTTCACCGGCCGGCCGACCTTCACCTACATGCAGTGGGAGCCCCTGTTCCCCGGCGAAGTAACCCTGGCCCAATTGCTGAGCCAGCAGGGCTACCACACCGCCGCGATGGTGGACACGCCCTTCTATCAGCGGACCGACATGAACTACGATCGGGGTTTCCAGACCTTTGTCAACATTCTCGGACAGCACGCGAAAGGCCCGGGCTATCCGCACCACGAGGCTTTCGACGTCCGCGCCGCCTGGCGGTGCGAGGCGGACCGGTGTGCCCCTCAAACGATAACCGCCGCCGAGCGGTGGTTGGAGGAGCACCACAAGGAGGACTTCTTCCTGTACGTGGACACCTGGGACCCCCATGAGCCATGGGATGCTCCGGCATATTACACGGAGCTTTACTACCCCGGCTACGACGGGGAAATAATCAACCCGCCCTATGCTTACTGGCAAGAGATACCGTGGCTTACCGAAGAGAAAGTGAGGAAGGCCTATGCCACCTATTGCGGTGAGATCAGCATGGTGGACCGGTGGGTGGGCCATCTGCTTAGCAAACTCGAGGTCATGGACCTGATGGACAACACCTGCGTGATCTTCACCTCCGACCATGGCTTCTGCTTCGGCGAGCATGGGGGCCTGTTCGGGAAGGGCCTGGGGACCAGGCGGGAAGACGGCAGCGCCATCCCCGTGAGTGAGCTGGGGGATAAACGTGAAGGCTGGAGGCGCAGTCTCCGCTATGGGAGGAGATCACCCATATCCCGCTGCTGCTCTACGCTCCCGGCGTCAAACCCGGAACCGTGTCCTCCTTGACCTCTGCGGTGGACTTGATGCCGACGGTCCTGGACCTGGCCGGGCTCCCGGTCCCGGATGCGGTCCGCGGCAGGTCCCTGGCGCCGCTTCTTCGAGCCGAATCCGCGGTAGGACCAGAGTTCTTGGTGAGTTCCGCCCCTCTTTCCAACGTTGGCGACATTGTCCGGCAGATCGATGGCTTTGCGCGCCCCGTTCTCGAACCAGTGGTCAGCACGATCACCACCTCGGAGTGGAGCCTCATGTACAGCATCGCGGGAGCGCGGGCAGAGTTGTACAACTTGGTGAAGGACCCGGCCCAGCAAGACGATGTCATCGCGGCCCACGGGGACGTGGCGGCCAAGCTTCATCAGATGTTCGTGTTGGTACTGCAAGAGAGCGGTGTCCGCAAAGATCTGCTGGAGGCCCGGCTGAGCCTGTAATCGACGCGTCCGACCCGGTGGTCTAACACCACATCTGCTTCCGGTAAGCTCCCGCCGCCGCCGCCGCTTCGCCCGGCCCCTGGCCCGCCGGTCAAGCCTGGGGGCCAGCCGGAGCGGCCGGCTGGCGGGCCATGAGGACCAGCAGGGAACTGGCCACCGCGATGAAGCCGAACAGAACAAAGGCGTCCTGGTAGCTCCCCGTGGCGTCGAAGATTACGCCTGATATCAGCGCCCCCGCAGCGAAGCCAACTACCTGGGAGGCCCTGCTGACTCCGTAGATGGAGCCCAATGAGGATCTCCCGTAGAAGTTGGCCCACACCAGCGGAGACAGGATGTTGACCCCGGTGGTTGCCACCCCCTGGATCAGGGCGAACAGGTAAGCCTCGGCAGGGCTGTCAGCCAGAATCAAGACCGTCATGCTGATGGCGGGCATCAGTGTCACCAAAACCATGAGCCGCCGTGGTGGTATTCGCTCCGAGATGAACCCCAAAGCCAGAGTGCTCGCCGCGCCGGAGGCGGACATTACGCTGATGACGGCCACCGCCGGTCCCCCAACGAGCCCTTGCTGGTTCAAGTGGGGTATCAGGTGCAGGCCGACCCCGGAACTAGCGGTGCTGCTGATGAGCAAAGAAACCATCAGCAGCCAGAAAGCCGGCGTCCGGACCACTTGACCCAACGCCCACTGGGCCTCTTCTTCCGGGGAAACCTGCGGGGAAACCTGGTCGTTCGCGGAGAGGGCTTGGGTCCGGATTGGGGGTGGCTTTTCCGTCGTTGCGCCGTCCACCGCAAGGCCCATGTCTTCGGGCTGACGCCGGACCACCAGGGCGCTGGGCACCACTCCAACCACGAGCATCACACTTCCCAACACCCACCAGGCGGCGCGCCAGCCCCACGCGCTGATCACCATCTGCACGATCGGGGCCATGACCAGGATGCCCGCCGAACCGGCGAAAAAGACCAGGGAGACGGCCCGGCCCCGGTAGCGGCGGAACCATTTGCCCACCGCCGGCGAGGCGCCGGCCTTGATCAGGCCCTGGTCGGCGGTCCGGGCAAAAGTGAAGGCAATGTAGAATCCCAGGAGGGTTTGCGCCTCTGCCAGGTAGAAGCAGGCCAGGGCGACAACTATGCCGCCCCCCGCGAGGAGAAGCCGGGAGCCAATCCGGTCGACCAACCGGCCCGTGAACGGGGCCAGAGAGGCTCCGATTATGGCTCCCACGCTGGTGGCCCCCGAGATCTGAGTCCGGCTCCAGCCAAACTCATCGGTCATGGGGGTGACGAAAATGGTCAGGATGCCTATGGCTGAGGCCGCGTTGGCGAATTCCGTTCCGGCGGCCGCGGCGGCCACGAACCAGCCATAGTAGACACGGGAGACACGTCTACTCAAGTTGGCCATTGAGGATGACTAATCAGCTCCCCGTGGCGCAAATTTGCCAGCCGCATTCTCGTACCGAGGGCGGGAGGCATTGCCATGGTAACAGGAAAGCTCCGGCTCCGTCGGGAATGCGGCGGACCGGGCCGGATGGGGACTGGATCGACTGGTTCCTGGTTTCGGAAATAGCCGCTAGGATCATCCGCTCGCCCTGAGCTTGTCGAAGGGCCCTGAGGCCGGTGGTTCGACAAGCTCACCACGAGCGGCGTTGGTGATGCCCACCATTAAACGGCGTTGGTAACGGCCATTATCGACACGAACGGCGTTGGTAACGCCCAATACCGAAAGGAAGTACTAGTTCCTGGTGTGAGGAGGGGGCTGCTTCTGGGTGAAGGACTTCGCACCCTCCTTGGAGGAGAGGACCTCCCGGCCGATGTAGGAGAAGCGTAGCGCCTGGCCCAGGTCCATGTCCATGGATGCGGCCATGGCGGCCTTGGCCATGGCCAAGGCTTGGGGACGCATGGCGGAAAACCGTTTCGCCAGCGCGACGGCGCCCTCCACCAGCTTGTCGGGCGCAAACACATGGTTAGCCAGGCCGATGTCCACGGCTGCTTGGCCGCCCATGGGCTGACCGGTAAACATAATCTCTTTCGCCCAAGCCGGTCCCACGGCGCGCGCCAGCCGGACGGTGACGCCGCCGCCGCCGATGGCGCCCAGGTTCTTGATGTGCAGGTCGCTTATCTGGGCGGTCTCCGAGGCCACCCGGATGTCGCAGGAGAGAGCAAGCTCCAGGCCCCCGGCGGTGCAAATGCCGTCGATGGCGGCGATGGAGGGCGTGCCCAGGGTCTCCAGCCGGTCGCAGAACCCGGCAAGCCAGGGGCCGAAGCTCCGGTCCACCAACGCCCGGATGGTTCCCAGCAGCGCTTCCTCGCTCTCTTCCCGGTCCGCCTGCTCGTAGAGGTCCGCCCCGGCCGAGAAGCAGGGGCGCCCATCGGCGCGGGGGGCCCCGGTGAACACCAGCACCCGCACGTCGCCGGCTTCCTCCACATGGTCCACCACCTGTTCCAGTTCGCTGACGAGTTGACGGTTCAGGGCGTTGAGGCGGTTGGGACGATTGAGGGTGACCAGCGCCACGTTATCCCCGACGTCTTCGTAAGTAATGCATTCATACGCCATGGCACGCACCTCCTTTACTGTTCCAGGGTCACATCACCGGCAGGCGCAGCCCCGAAGGCCAGACCGAGGCCTCCGGGGAGCGCGAGAAGAGTACTGGGTAACCGGGGCCGGACTTGGCCAGCCCGGCTAGACCATCGTGTATCCGCCGCTAACGCTGATGGTCTGGCCGGTGACATGCCCGGCTCCGGAGGGCGACGAGAGAAAGACCACCATGTTGGCAACGTCCTGCATCTTTCCGAACTTCCGCAGCGCGTACACTCGAAGCGCCCGTTTTTCGCGCTCCAAATAGGCCTCCGCCTCTTTCTCGCCAACGGCCAGCGCGGCCTCTCGGTCCGCGATGCCGCGAGGAGTCTGGGTCCGGCCCGGCGCCACGCAGTTGACCCTGATCTTGTGGTAGCCTAGCTCCAGGGCCAGACCCCTGGTAAGGCCGATTATGCCGGCCTTGCTGGCCCCGTAGGTTACCTGCCGGCTCTCGCCGCCGCGGCCGGCGTCGGATGCTATGTTCACGATTGCGCCGCTCTTCGCCTTCATCATGGGCTCCGCTATGGCCTTGCAGCAATTCATGGAGCCCAGCATGATGACGTTCATTTCCTTGGCCCAGCTGGCGGGGTTCGATTCCCAGAAGTAGCCGTTCTCCCACCAGGCTGCGCCGTTGACCAGCACGTCGATCTGCCCGTAGGTCTCCATCACCTCGTCCCGCATCTTCATCACGCTGTCGAGTTGGGTCACGTCGGTGTGGATGTAGCTGGCCCGGACGCCGTGGCTCATGCACTCCTGCTCGGTGGTCGTGCCGTCGTCCCCCACCCGGGCGTCGTCGGGCAGAATGTCCGCGGCCACCACGTTGGCCCCCTCTCTGGCGAAGGTGGCGCACATGACACGGCAGATGCCGCGGCCACCGCCGGTCACTACGATTGTGCGGCCTTTGAAATCCAAATCCATGGCTTCCTCCTTATGGCGCCAAAACGCGTCGCGCCACGTACATTTGCTGGCTTCGCGAAGCTCGAAGGCCAAGCCCGCCGATTGGCGAGGCACTAGGAAGGACGGTGCGCCGGTACCGAGGGGCCGGCCCTCGCCTTCGGTCCTGCGGCTAGGTTTGCCGGCTAGCTGTCCTGGATAATATCCTCGTCACGCAGTCCCTTACCGATGATGTTCTTCCGGAACTTGACGAAGTTGGGCTCCCGCCTCTCCAGGAAGGCGTACTTTCCTTCCACGGCCTCACCGCCCTCTCCGTAGAAATCGGGGTTAACGTCTCCCACCACGGCCCCCATGTCGGTGTGGTCCCGGAGCCAGAGATAGGTGTCCCGGAAGGTGTACTTGAAGACGGCCAAGCAGGTTGGGCTCTTCACGACTATCTCCCGGCACCACTGGTCCACCTCTTCGTCCAGCTTGTCATGGGGTATAGCCACGTTAGCCAGGCCCATATCTACGGCTTGCTTGGCAGAGTACCTCCGGCACAGGTACCAGAGTTCCTTGGCCTTCTTCATGCCCACGATGGCGGCCAGGTCCTGGACCATGTGCCCCGAGGCGGGGCTGGCCACGCGGGCCCCGTTCTGTCCAAACTGGGCGTGTTCCTCGCAGGCGATGGTGAGGTCGCAATGGTAGGCCAGGTGATTGCCTCCGCCGACGGCGAAGCCGCACACCCGGGCAATTACGGGCTTCAAGATGTCTTCTATGCCGCCGTGGGCCCGGATGCGAACGTTCTTGGAGGGTTGCGCCTCCTCGTCCGGGTGCTCCCCGATATCGCCGCCGGCGCAGAAGGCCTTGTCCCCCTGGCCGGTGAGGACGACGACGCCGATGGTTACGTCCTTATCGGCATCTTCAATGGCGGCTTCTATCTCGCGCCAGGTGCGTCGGGTGGTGGCATTACGACGATCGGGGCGGTTGATGGTGATCCAGGCCGCGCCCTCCACCCGATGGTGTTTCTGGTAGATGATCTCCCGCATCTCGAGGCCATCCAAATCGGCTATATTCTGTGCTGTTACCATCCTTCCCCTCCTTGACTGCTATCACGGTGTTTGTATCGAACTGGCGCCCGGCCCGGGCCGGATCGGCCCCCGGTTCCAGCTTTTTCCTTGCCGGTGAGCCACACCGTCGCCGGGGTGGCGCTGCCATAATAACACAGGTCGGCATTGGGCCGAATCCCTGGTTTGGGACCCCCCGAAGAACCCCTCCGGAAGCGTGATTCCAAGTATCCAAGCGGGCTCGGTACGGCGGGATGTGCCGCCGGGAAAGCTCTGGCCTAATCTACACGTCCCGCAGAATGTTGCGCGCCACGACCATCCGGTGGACCTCACTGGGACCATCGGCGATGCGCAGGCCCCTGATGGTGCGGTAGTGGACTTCTATGGGCAGGTCGGTGCTGTAGCCGGCGGCGCCATGTATCTGCAACGACCGGTCGATGATCTGGGTGGCGGTCTCAGTGGCGAATACTTTTACGATCGACGCGTCATGGCGAACGTCCATCTCTTGCTCCGCCTTCCAGGCCGCCTGGAAGGTCAGGGCTCGAATGGCTTGCAGGCCTATCTCCGATTCGGCGAGCATGAACTGGATCGCCTGGCGGTTCGCCAGGGGCTGCCCAAAGGTGGAGCGGGTTTTGACGTACCTGAGCGCCATATCCTGACAGCGCCCGGCCAACCCCAGGCTCTGGGCCCCGAACAAGTACCGGGCCGTGGTCCAACGGGCTTGGGCCACGCTCCAGGCGCCCCCTTCGGGGGTGGTACGCTGGGAGTCCGGGACGAAGCAGTCCTGGAAGTGCCATTCGCCGAACAATGCGAAGCCCAGCGTCGGAATCGTGCGAACGTAGGTACACCCAGGGGCACCCCGGTCCACCAGGAACAGGGTATGGCCCTCGCGCCGCTCGGTCCCCTTCATGCGGGCCAGCACCGCGACGTAGTCGGCGCGTTCCGCGTTGCTGGACCAAATCTTGCCGCCGTTGATGACGTAGCCGCCTTCCACCTTCTCGGCAGTAGTCGTTATCCCGGCCACGTCGCCCGCGGCGTCGGGCTCGCTGAACCCGGTAGCCCCGCGCTTCTCCGAGCGTATCGTGGGCATCAGATACTTTTCCCGGATCACATCGGAATCGTGGTACAGGTACTCGTTCACCCGCGGCCCCGTCATGTTCCGGGCCAGGACGCTGCGCCAGGTCTCTTCGGTCACGACGGCCAGCCCGATCTTATCGATGCCTCCGCCGCCCAGCTCCACCGACACGGCCGGCTGCCATAGTCCGGCGGCCTTCACTTTCTCTTCAATGGGACGTAGCGCCTCGTCAGGTAGCTCGACCATCCCCGGGTATTCCCTTTCCAGGGGGATGATCTCGCGATCCACGAATTGGCGCAGGGTCCGTCCTAACATTAAGTGGGCTTCTGAAAGGCCGAAATCCATCAGGTTCCTCCTCGAAGTGATTGAGCAGCTCCATGACGCCGGAGATTGCCGGAGGATAGGAGATGCCCACGCAAAAACGCGGCCCTTAGGCTGGAGGGGATGGAAGCCGTAGCGCCGGGCCGCAAGGGAACCAGAGCCGAAAAAAGTCGGGCGCTACCTCCCCCTCCTGCCAGGGATAAAGGTAATCGCCCATCGTTGCCACGTCAAGGGCCGGTCGATCCCGGTCAGATCGCCAAGTCTCTACGCTCGAAGGTTATCAGGGCTGCGGCCAGCGCCACGAGCGACATTCCGATCAAGACGCCCACATGAAGGAGGTCCAGCCCATTGGTCAGGGGGTCGGAGCCGAGGTAGTAGTAGAAGGGCGACAGCTTCTCTTCCAGCCCGGCCACTATGGGCCCCATGGCGTTGATGAAGTAGGCCGCAATACCGAGGGCGGCCGTCACCCAGATGCTCATGGCCCGCTTGCCGAAGGCGCAACCAACCGCCAGGGCGATCGAGCCGAAGGCCAGCCCCAATAGGGTGGCGCTCAGGGAAGCCTCCGCGACCCGTACGACGCTGATGTCCATGCCCACGGCCCTGGCGCTTACGGCCGTTCCCAGCCATAGGGCCAGGCCCAGCACCGTTATCCCGACGGTCATCGCGATGAACTTCTCTGCCACCACCCGCCAGCGCTTCACCGGGTTGGCAAGCAGCAGGTCCAGGGTCCCCTTTTCCTCTTCGCCGGCGATGGCGCCGCTGCCGACGTTCAGGGCGTATACCAGAAACAGCAGCGGCACCATCAAGATAAACAGTTGGCTGTTGAGGAACCCCACGGGCGATGTGAAATCGGCGACCCCTCCCGCGAACGCTCTCAGGAGCGCCTCGGGCATTTGCTCAGCCAGATCATCGAATTCCGGCGCGTCGCTGATGCTCGGATAGAACAGCACCGTGACCGCGATCAGCGCCACCATGCCGATCACCCACCACGTGAGAGGCCGGCGCAGGTCCCGCACCGTCTTCAATAGAACGCTAGTCAGCAACGTCGTTTTCTCCGCTGTAGTAGGCCAGGAAGACCTCTTCCAGATCAGGCTCGTGGCTGATGATGTCCAGGACCTCATAGCCGGCGGCGGCCTTTACTACCGCGTCCACTGAACCCGTGATCTCGCAACGCACGACCGAATCCTGGACCGTCACGTGGCGGACCCCCGCCAGGCCGGCGAAGGCGTCCTGGGGCACCGGGGCCGCGAAATGGAGTTCCAGCCGCCGCAGGGACCGGGCCTTCAGGGCGCTGACGCTCTCCACGGCTACCAGCCGCCCCTGGCGGATGATGCCCACGCGGTCGCAGACCCGTTCCACCTCAGGCAGGATATGGGAGGAGAGAAATACCGTCCGGCCCTCCGCCCTGACTTCGACGAGTAACCGGTGGAACTCCTGTCGCGTCAGAGGGTCCAGGCGGCTGGTGGGCTCGTCCAGGATCAGCAGCTCCGGCCGGCGCATCAGCGCCTGGATCAGGCCGATCTTGTGCTTGTTGCCGGAGGAGAGGGAGCGGAACGGTACTGACAAGCTCGCATCCAGCCGCTCCGCCAACTCTTCAACGTAGCGCCAGTCCACGCCGCCCTGCAGATGCCCAAGGTAACTAAGCATCTCTTCGCCGGTAAGCCTGTCGTACATTGTCAACTCGCCGGGTAGGTACCCGGTCCGCCGGTGGACCTCGCAGACATCCCGGCGGGCGTCCAGCCCCAACACGTGGATGGAGCCCCCAGTAGGGCGGATGAAGTCCATGGCCAGGCGAATGGTGGTGGACTTGCCGGCTCCGTTCGGACCCAGGAAACCAAAGATCTCGCCTTCTTGAACTTCCAGGTTGAGGCCTTCAATCCCCCGGGACTTGCCGTAATACTTGGTGAGATTGTCGGCTTGGATCACCCCACCCATTACCTTTTCTCCTCGGCGGCTCTCTCGGCGCGAAACGCCGCCGGGGCCGGACGAGGTTCCGGCACTACCCGCCCGGCCTCGCCAGAATGCCTGAATTTCACTGGCCGAGTTGACATAACGTGCCTAGCCTCATCGAGAACGTCTATGAGGCCCCACGGACGGACGGTAATGGATTCTCGCATTGTGCCGTTCTCCCTCCGGCTCCGGCCCGGCTTAGCCGGTGCGGAACGCCGGCAGTACCTCTTCGATGCAACGCTGTAGCTGGCCCTTCAGGTCGGGAGACACGAAGCGGAGCACCGGCGTGGTGCAGCCGGCGTCGATGTACGCCTGAATCTTCTCTATTACCGCCTCGGGTGGGCCATAGGCCAGCCACAGTTCGGCCCGCTCCTGGGAGACCGCGCCGGCCCCGTAGTAGGACGATAGAAAGGTTGTCGCCTCTTTGAACGCCTGCTCCCGGTCCTCATTGATGTTGACCATGAGGTGGAGGCAGGACTCGAACTTGGACGGGTCGCGTCCCCGCTTTTCCGCGTAGTCTTGGATCTTGGCGAAACGGTCGCGGAAGGTCTCCACCGGCGTGGCATCGGTCTGCCAGCCGTCGGCGTGGGTTGCGACGCGGCGCAGAATGCGGTCCACGATGGGCTCGGCGACAATCCCAGGTTTGGGGTTGGCGGCAATCAGGATCGGCATCGGCTGCTGAACGGGCTTGGGAAGCATTTCCACGTCTTTGAACTGGTAGTACCGCCCGTCGTAGCTGACCCGGTCCTCGCCCCAGAGGCGGCGCAGGATCTTGACCCCTTCGACCAGGCGACCGACCCGCTCGGCCGAGACCACCCCCATCGCATCGAGTTCGTTGGCGAACTGGGGGCCGAAGCTTGCCGGGGCGCCGCTGCAGACGGACAGGATAGTGCGGCCGTGGGATAGAACGTCCAGGCTGGCCCATTGCAGCGCGAACAGGATCGGGTGGCGCAGCGGAAAGCTGGCCAGGCAGATTGTGCCCAGCTTGACCCGCTCGGTCCGGGCGGCGATGGCGGATAGGGTTACGATGGCCTCGACCCTGGGTTTCGAGAGCAGGTTGTCTCCAACCCAGATGCCATCGAAAAGACCCGAATCCTCCGCGGTCCGCGCGGCGTCGATAACGTCGTCCATGGTGCCCCAGTCGAAGAGCACAGCCCGGGTCGATAGGCTGACGCCGAATTTCGCCCGCATGTTTTGAGGCATGTCATTCCTCCTGCAAATAGGCCCCGCACGCCGGCCCTGTTCTTTCGCCGGCCCTGTTCTTTCGCCGGCCCTGTTCTTTCGAAAGAGGGCTAGGGTGAGAGTTGTCCTGGCCCCGATATCTCTTCCTCCGGGGCCTGCATCAGGCATGTCGAGGCAAGGCCTGGTCGTGGAGAGCGACGACTAAATCCCCCTAATCCCCCTTTAGTAAAGGGGGATTTCGTCCGCTATCGACGCTCTGGATTGAGTCTAGCTGTCGATGCGACGATCAATTGCTCCCTGGTAACGTGATTGCCTTGGTGACGGCATACCCCCCGTAGGCGCCCCAACCGGCGGAGAAGCCGACCCACCACTGGGACTCGCCGCCCACCACGGCGACATGGATGTCATCCGGCGTCTCCACCATCGGGAGTATGGCGTCGTCGGGGAGGTTAAATGGGTTCGGCGGGTCGTCAACCGCGTGACCCCAATAGTGCTGGTCTCCGACCTGCCCGACCAGGATGCCGCTCTGCTTCAGCCACCCCACGTTGTACCCGGCGTTCTTCCAGAGCCACTCCTTCAGGGCTTCCTTGGAGTAGCCGCCCCGGTCCAGCTCTTGGGCCACCTTACCGCTGAAGGAAATGAGACACTGCCCCGCCGAGTGGAACATGTTGATGGCCACCGTGGGCAGGGAGCAAGCAAGCACCTTCAGAATGCGCTCCGCCTTGCCCGGCGCGAACAGGGGGTTTGGTGACTGGCAGGCGAAGACCGTCACCGCGTTCTGGTCCCGGTCCATGCCGGCCCGCTCTTCGTGCAGCAGGGTCCAGGGGCTGGATTCTTCGTTCTCCGCCACGCAGAAGGAGAACTTGGCGGGGCTGCCCAGGGTGGACATGTCGGTGACGCCGGGGATACCGCCGCCGATGTTCCAAAGCACCAGCCGGACCGCCCGGCCGATGGCGGCGTTGGCGCGGGACCCGCCCCCGAAGGCCCCCTCCCGGACGTTGAAGCCCAGGTCCCGGGCGATGGGGCCGTTGACGATAACCAGGGGGGAGCAGGGGTTGGTGGTCGACTGGACGCCGTGGAGGTTGAACTCCGGCTCCAGCATTGCCTCGATGGCCGCGATGACCACCGGCACCATTTGGGGGGTGCATCCGGCCATGACGCAGTTGATGGCCACCTGCTCGATGGTGGCCACCCCCTTTTGGGGCTCGATGACGCCGAGGGATTCCTGGGGGTCGCGGCCCAGGTAGTCGATGACGGCGCCGACCCGGTCCTCCGTGGGCGGGCAGAGGGGCAGGCCGTCGGTCCAGCCCTGGCTCAGGGCCAGCTCGAAGAACTCCCAGTAGTCGGCGATGTCCGCGGCGGGCGAAGAGTAACGGCCAGCCATCGTAGTTTGTCTCCTGAAGCAGATGGGGCGAGCTTCCCAGCTTTTCTAGGCGAAGGGAGCCGGTCGGGACGGGCGCCGGGCCCGGCAGAAGTAGCGTAGGGGGCGTGGTCAGCCCTGTCAAGTGGCGTTAGGGAGTGACGCAGGGCCTTCTAATTGTCACCCGGAGCGCCGGCGAAAGGTAGCGGCGCACCACGTCTGAGATGCCTCGCTTCGCCTAGCGTGACAGTTTGGTTCGTGGCCCGTGTACAATACTCGGGAAGCGGCTCGGGCCAGCCGGTTTCGGGCGGGTTTCAGAATTAATAGGCCCGCTCCGGAGCCTCTCGCCCGGTCGAGGACCGGGCCTATGCAACCGCAAGCGGAGGTCGGACATGCAGTTCGGATTCGTGCCACGTCGTTTGATGGGAAATCCCGGAGACGTGGACCCTTCCCGCCCCTTCGATGAATGGATCAAAATCCTCCGATCATTGTCCCCAGCCAAGCCCACCGGTCGGCCGAGCGCGCCGGCCGCATTGCCGACGGCATCTGCATCGCCCCGCGGTGGGCCACACCGAGGTGGCGGCGCTGGCCAAGACCTTCAGGGAGGCGTACGCGGCGGTCCATCACGAGCAGCCCACCTACGTGAACGCCAGGCGCGACTTTATATTGGGTCCGGACCCGAGGGAAGCCTCGGTTCAGGCGGGACGCAACGAGCCGTACTTTCAATTCGGTCCCGGCCACCGGTACATAATTGGCGGGCTGCAAGAGTCGACGACGGTCGATCTGCACCTGGCCAAAGTGGAAGATGACGCCACGGGCTTCGCTTTTTGCGGCGCCTACCAGGACATGGCCGAGCAGTTTGCCAAAGTGCAGGATGAGGCAGGGTTGACCCACGCGACTTGCTCTTTCTACAACCTGCCCGGCAGCTTCCCGGCGCGGCTGGAGTTCCTCCAAGGCTTTGGAGAAGAGGTGATTCAGAAGCTTCGCCAGTCCTGACCGGATCGGAGCCGGTCCGGTTCCCTGCCGTTCTAAAAGTGATGCCAGGTGGACGCCGAGACAGCGGCCGGCCGCTAGGGTGTACATTATCTACGGCGCCAAGCTGAAGGGACGCAGCGGGGCGCCAGAGACGCGCCGGGCGTGGACGCGATCATTGACGGGAGACTTAATCCGCGGGGTTCCCACGGGCGAAACCGGTTGGTATCCTTCATAGGGAAATCTCCGGCATCCCAACCGCGCAACGGGTTCGCGGCCGGGGCGCCCAAGATGCCTGGCAATTGAAGACTGGGTCCCCAACTGACACTGGAGGTTACGACTATCACAAGCGGCAGCGGTCCCACCTCGAAGCTATGTCGCTGGGTGTGTTCCACCCGGCACCAGGACCTGCCCGCCGAGGTGCGGGAAGAGACGTTGACCCTCCTGTACGATCAGGTGGGCTGCATGATCGCCAGCGCCACCCTGCCATCGTGCCAACCCGTGGTGGACCTGGTGGTCAAACTGGGCGGCCCCGAGGAATGCACGATCGTGGGTCACCCGGTGCGGACCTCGGTGTTGAACGCCGCCCTGGCCAACGGCGCCATCGGACACGGCGACGAGGTGGACCCCACGGGCCAACGGGGCACCGGGCACTACGCCGCCACCACGGTGCCGACGGCCCTCAGCGTCGGGCAGTACGTGGGGGCATCGGGTGAGGAGTTTGTCCGGGCCCTGGCCCTGGGGTCTGAGGTGGCCGCCCGTTGTCAGAGCGTCCTGGCGCACTACGGAACGAGAGAGCAGTTTGTCGCCAGTGTGGGCGGCACTCTCGGCGCCGCGGTTGTCGCAGGGCTGTTGCTCGGGCTGGACGCCGACGGCATGGAGCACGCCTTGGGGTTGGCCGCCTCCGGAGCCTGCGGTATTTCCTGCCATCATCTTGAGGAGTTGCACCAGATCAAGTCGCTGAACCACGGCCGGGCCGCGCAAGCGGGTGTCCTCTCCGCGCTGTTGGCCCAGCAGGGCTTCCACGGCCCGCCAGAAGTCCTGACCGTGGAAAACGGGTTCTTCGACGCTTTCCTGGGGCTGCCGTGGGCCGGCAACGATGTGGCCCAGGGGCTGGGAGAGGAGTACCTGATGCGGCAGATCGCCTACAAGCGTCACCCGGTGGGCGGCCCCGACCAGACTCCGGTGTACGCCCTCCTGGAGTTGATGAAGGCCCACAACCTGGGCGCCGATGACATCATGGAAATCCAGGTATCGGTATCCCGTCACGCCTTCCATATCGTCATGACCAACCAACACCCATCCGTGCACATGGAGACGGTCCTCTCTCTGGCCGCGGTGTACGGAGAGGTAGCTTTCAAGCACATACACGACCCCATCTATCGCCAGGACCCTCGGTTCAAGGCCTTCCGGGAGAGGGCCCGCATCCTTATCATCCCCCGCCCGCAACCGGCCACCTTCGGAGACCGGTTGGAGATGGGTATCACGGTGCGGACCCAAGCCGGGGAGACGCTGCGGCAAGACCTCCGCTACCCCCTGATGACCGCTGAAGAGATACAACAGAAGTTCCGAGGCCTGGTGGGAATGCGGCTCGGCGGCGACCAGGTCTCCGCCCTGGAGCGGAAACTGAAAGAGGTCGAGACGGTCGCCGACGTTGCCCCGCTAATCAACGATCTCCAAATTGGCTACTGACTGCCCCGTCAATGTATTGGTGACCCTCGCCAGAGCAACCCCAGGAGAGGTTTCTTGAAGGGGTCTGGGGGAACTTCTTTTGGAAAAGAAGTTCCCCCAGATAAAGACCGTCCCAGCATCTGACACCGGAGGATAAAATGGACAAGATCACCGAATACCTGAGTTCCTACGCAGCATCCCTGAAGTTCTCCGATCTACCCCCGGATGTCGTCGAGAAGACGAAGCGGGTTATGCTGGACACCCTCGGGTGTGCCCTGGGGGGCTACACCAGCGAGCCCAGCAAGATCGCCCGGTCGATGGCGGAGGTCACCTGCGCTCGTCCGGCCACCGTCATCGGCAGCGGGCAGAAGACCACCCCCGACCTGGCTACCTTCGCCAACGGGGTGATGATCCGCTACCTGGACTTCAACGACATCGTCCTCTCCAAGCGCGGCGCCGGCCACCACAGCGACGATATCGCCGCCGTTCTGTCTCCTGTCGAGGTGGTCCACGGAAGCGGCCGGGACGCGATCACCGCTACGGTCCTCGCCTACGAGGTCAACTGCGCTTTTACCGAGCAGATCGACATTCGGGCCGGGGGTTGGGACGCTTCGGTATTCGGTGTGATCGCCTGTGGGGTGGCGGCGGCCAAGGGCTTTGGCCTGAGCAAGGATGAGATTGCCCATACCGTCAACCTGAGCGTGGCGCCCAATATGGGCCTCTTCCAGGCCCGCATCGGCGCGGTCTCCCATTGGAAGGGAGTGGCCATGGCCAACGCCGCCCGCAACGGGGTCTTCGCCGCCCTCCTCGCCGCCAAGGGGATGACCGGGCCGGACCCCATATTCGAAGGCCCCGGCGGGCTCTTCAACGCAGCCACCGGTCCCTTCGGTCTGGACCCGTTCGGCGGCGACGGCCGGCCCTTCGCAATCCTGGGGGCCACACTCAAGCACTTTCCACTGGGCTCCGTGGCCCAGACGGCGGTGGAGGCGGCCATCAGAATACGTCCGAAGCTGGCGAGTCTCGATGACATCCAGGAGATCCACGTCGAGACTTCCGGCCCGATCATGTCCGGAGACCCGGAAAAGTGGGACCCTCAGACGCGAGAGGCGGCCGACCACAGCATGCCGTACAGCGTGGTGGCGGCCCTACGTTACGGTCCGGTTCAGGTCCACCACTACCTCCCCGAGTACTTCCGAGACCCCAAGAACCTGGAGTTGATGCAGAAGGTCACGGTGGAGGTGACGGAGGAGGGACGCCGCTCTCGGCCGGACGGAAGCCTGAATGTGGTGGAGGTGGTCACCAAATCAGGGGAGCGCTACAAAGAGCGGGAGGCCTACCACCGGGGGCACCCCAAGAACCCCATGACCGACGAGGAGATGGAAGCGAAGTTCCGGTCCATGGCCCGGGTGCTGCTCAGCGAGCGGCAGGTTCAGCTGGTGTTGGAACGGCTGTGGAACTTGGAGCAGGTCGATGACCTCGGAGATGTGTTGGAGCTTCTCGCGGTGTAGCGGGTGGTTCGACAGGCTCACCACGAACGGGTGAAATCCGTTCGCCCTGAGCCTGTCGAAGGGCTCAACCTCAAACCTGGCTGCTTCTCCGATGGGCCGCTTGTCGCGCCGGTCACAATAGGGCAATCCCCTGCTTGAACCGCGACTCCATGGCTTTCCCGATCTTCAGCCGGGCAATGGATTGGGTCCCGCCGGCGTGGTGCAGCATCACCATCGCATCCCGCACGTACTTCTCCATGGGCAGGTCCCGCATTACGCCCACGCCCCCGAACAGTTCCATGGCCGATAGGGTGATCTTCAGACTCGCGTCGGCGCAGAAGGCCTTGCAGGCACTGGCCAAAACCCCGTCTGGTTCCTTGTAAGAGGAGGTCCAAGCCGTCCGCCATACCAGGGTCCTCGCTGCCTGAAGGGTGATGTAGAGGTCCGCCAGGATAGTTTGCACCGCCTGGTGCTGGATAATGAACTTGCCGCCCTGGAACCGATCGTTGGCGAATTTCACGGCGGCGTCGAACGCGGCCCGCGCGACGGCCATTGTATGGGCTGAAAGCTCAACATTACTTGTGGTGCTCATATAGGTCTCCGCGGAGGCGCCCCCCGCCTTCCCGCCGAGCAGGTCTTCCGCCGGGATTTTCACGTTCTCGAAGATCAGTTCGGCCTGGGGATAGGCCCTGAAGCCAACCTTGTCGTGGGTGCGGCCGATGCTGAACCCCGGCGTGTCGCGGGGCACGATGAAGTGGCTCAGTCCCAGGGACTGGTTCACCGTGGGGTCCGTCCGGGCCTTGATGATATACAGCTTGGCCACCGGGCCATGGGCGATCAGGTGCTTCATGCCGTTCAGGACGTAGTGGTCCCCCTTTCGCTCCGCGCGGAGCATGATGCCCTGGCCCGGCGGAGGATCGTAGTAGCCCACGTTATCTGAGCCCGAATTGGGCTCGGTGTTGGCTTGGGCCAGGACGAAGGTGTCGTCCTCCACGAATTGGGGAATGTACCGCTTCTTCTGGTCCTCGGTGCCTCCCAGGTAGAGATGCCGCGAGGCCTTCCAGCATTGGCTGAAGATCTTGCAGCAGCTCATGTCGGCGTAGGCCAGTTCGTCGATCATCACCACCTGGGTGAGGAGGTTGGCCCCCACGCCCCCCCACTCGGGAGGCAACGCCATGGTGCGAAAACCCAGCTTGGACCCCTTCTTTACCATGTCCCAGGGAAAGCTCTCCCGGACATCCATCCGGTCCAGTTCCACGGCAATGGGGCGGATCTCATTCTCAGCGAAGTCGTGGGCCAGGCTTTGCAATGCCTTTTGTTCCTCGGTCAGCTCGAAATCCAACACCTTTCGCCTCCCAATGATGACGTGCTCGGGAAACCGTTGCCGGGCTTCAGCCGGCCATTCGCCGAAGCTCGCGGCGGATGAAGTTCCCCACCTGGGTGGTGGAGAGATTGCCTCCGAGATCGGGCGTGGTGTAGCCGGTCTTCACGGCCTCCGCCACGGCCGACTCGACCATCATGGCCGCTTCCGCGTGCCCGGCGTGCTCCAGGAGCATACTCCCGGCGAGGATGGCGGCCATGGGATTGGCCACCTTCTTTCCAATGATGTCGGGCCCGGTGCCGTGAATCGGCTCGAAGTAGCAGAAATGACGGTTGGGGTTGAAGCAGCCCGTGGGGGACAGGCCCCGGCCACCCTGGATGGCCCCGGCGATGTCGCTAAGAATGTCCCCCGCCCGGTTCTCAGCCACGATGACCTGGAGCTGTTCCGGCGAGATCAACATCGCGTAGGCCAGGGTGTCTACGTGGGTATGGTGCTGCTCGATCTTCGGGTACCCCTCCCCCACCTCCTGGAACGTCCGGCCCCACAGGCCGTTCGGCAGCCCCTTCTCGGCCATGTCAATGCGGCTGTGGCCGTGCTGATGGGCGTAGTCGAAGGCGTATTCGATGATGCGGCGCACCCCTTTGGCCGTGTTGATCTCCGGCCGGATCTCCACCTCGTCGGGTGTGCCAACCTTGAGGGTGCCGGCACTGCCCGACTCATAGCCTTCGGTGTTCTCCCGGAAGACCACGAAGTCGATATCCTGTTCCGTCTTTCCTTTCAGGGGAGTCAGGCTGGCGTCCAGGAGCCGGCAGGGCCGCAGGTTGGCGTATAGGTCGAGGCGCCGGCGCAGCCCCCGCAAGACCGGGCTGGCCACTTGATCCGGAGGGACCCGGGGGTCGGTGCCTGCGGCGCCGAACAGGGCGGTGTCGAAGCGATCGGGCAGGCCGTCGATGATCTGGTCGATGTCGTCGGGGATGGCTTGGCCGGTCTTCAGGTACCGTTCGGCGCCGAAATCGAAGAACTCGAACTCAAGCCCAAGGTGGAAGAGTCTGTCGACGGCCTTGAGGACCTTCACCGCTTCCGGGACCACCTCGTTCCCGATACCGTCGCCGGGGATCACGGCAATCCTGGTCATCGTTTGCCACCTCGCTTCGGTGCGCTGGGCGCTCTTCTAGCCCTCTGTATATTCTTTGGCGGCGGCCCAGTCAAGCTCCGATGCCCTCACCCTCGGTCCCTCTCCCGCGGGAGAGGGATGCCCTGGCGCAGCCTGGGCTGGGTGAGGGTGGTGGCCGGCAAGCTCCGGTCACTGAGAAGTTGATCTTGACACTTTGACTGAGGTGGCGGTAACCTGAGCGCGCCAGGCATCGCCACCCGTAGCCTGATCAGCATCCATTAGTGAAGGAGACCCAACATGCCCGGAGATTTTGAAGTTTTGAACCCGGTGGCCCAGCTGGCCTCGGAGCTGGGTGTGCCGCCGCCCGCTCCACAGCGGCCGCGCACCCTCGAAGGCGCCCGGGTGGGCCTGTACTGGAACCGCAAGCCGGGAGGCAACTACGCCCTGGAACGGGTGGAGCAGCGGCTCAAAGAGCGTTTTCCCGGCATGGTGACCAACTTCTTTCACGGCCGAAGGCCGATCTCCGCGGACCTCATGAACGACATCAAAGAGTCCTGCGACGTTGTGGTGGGCGCCACTGCGGATTGAGGCTCCTGCACGTCGTACCTTGTGCACGACATGATTGAGATGGAGCAAGCCGGCCTCCCCACCGTGGCCGTCACCGCCCGGGGTTTTGAGTCCGACTTCAAGGCTTCCGCCCGCGTATTCGGGTTCCCCCAGCTTCCCTTCGTGGTGATTCCGTACACCATGACCAGCCGCAGCCGCGAAGAAGCGGCCACCGATCTGGACGGAGTGTTCGACGAGTTGGCCCGGATCCTGGTCACCGAGCCTCCCCCTCCGGCCCGCACCAAGAAGGGCACAGTGGTCGCGGCGGCGCTGGAGCGGTTCAGCGGCGCCGACCGCCATGAAGGCTGGGAGAAGTTCAACGCCGACTTCTTGGACCGGGAGCTGGGCGATGGCTTTCCACTCATCGCTCCCACACCGGGGTTGGTGGATGCCTTCCTGAAGTCGGTCAAACGAGACCCGTTGGAGGTGCTGGGGCATCTGGCGCCCGGCGACGGCGCCGCCACCGTGGAGAAGGTGGCGATCAACGCCGCCATGGCCGGATGCAAGCCGGAGCACCTCCCCATTCTGATCGCCGCCGTCGAGGCGATTACCCAAACGCCTCAGAACATCTTCCCATCCCGCACCATCGCCATCTCCACGGGGCCCCACGCGATGATGCTGCTGCTCAACGGGCCCATCATCAAACAGCTCGGCATCAACTCGGGCCGCTGCACCCTGGGTCCGGGCAAGCTCGGCCAGGTCAACACCGCGCTGGGAAGGGCGCTGCGGCTCATTCTGATGAACGTGGGCCACTGCTATCCGGGCAGCGGAGACATGGACACCATCGGCAGCCCGCTGAAGTACAGCATGTGCGTCGCGGAGAACGAGGACCAGAACCCCTGGGAGCCCTTCCACGTGGAAAAGGGCTTCGAGAGGGAGCAGAGCACCGTCACCGTCTTCGGCACTATCGACGTCATCCACAACTCCAACTACAAGCGGGAATCCGACCAGCTCCTCATGGCCTGGGCGGCCCGGGTCTCATCGTCCGGCGCCTACCCGCCGCTGATCCCCAGCCGGTCGGAGTTTGACGATTCCCACTTCACCATGCTGATGTGCCCTGACCATGCTCGGGTCCTGGCCCAGGACGGCCACACCAAGGCGTCCATCCGGGAGTACATCTCCCAGAACGCCAAGAGCCCGCTCAAGTACGTGCTGGCCAGCACGCTGGTGTCCCTGGACTCGTTGTCCGCGGATCTCCAGTGGATCCTGCAGCTCGACCCCGACACTCTGGTGTCCACCGCGCCGGACCCGGAAACCGTCAATCTGCTGGTGGTCGGCGGACCGACCGGGAAGAGTGATCTGGTACGGAACATTGGGGCGCCCACCATCACCAAAGAGATCTGCGGCACCGCCTAATCAACGGGCGGCGGAACGGCGGGAAACGAGGCCGCCGGCCCGCTGCCCGGGCGCCAATTCGGTTCTTGACACCCAGAACTGCGTGGCGGTAATCTAGCCACGGCAGGCAACGCCGCCCGTGGGAACTGTACGGCCTCTTGAACGGTCAATGGCGAGTTGATGATCGGAAGTGGTTACCGGGCCTTGAACAAGTTGCAATTCCCGGCGACGAGGGAGTGCCCCTGTATCCCCCTTTGGTAAAGGGGGATACAGGGGGATTTGGCGCATCGATCGAGCACGTCCGCCTACTCAAAGGCCATTGCTTGGAAAAGGATGGGACCCTGACGGCCGAGGCCGATTCTGAAAAACTTTCCCAGACAGAAGGAAGGAGACCTGATATGGCAGCAGATTTGGAAATTCTGGACCCGGTGGCGCAGCTAGCCTCGGATCTTGGCGTGCCCCCGCCCGTACCGGACCGGCCGAAGTCTCTGCAAGGGCTCCGCTTGGGCCTGTACTGGAACCGTAAACCGGGGGGCAATTACGCCCTGGAGCGGGTGGCGGAGCGGCTCAAGGAGCGGTTCCCCGGCATGGAGACCCATTTCTACAACGCCCGGAGGCCCATCCCCGAGGATATGATCCGCGACATCGGCGCCGAGTGTGACGTGGTGGTCGGCGCCACCGCCGATTGAGGGTCCTGCACGTCGTACCTTGCGCACGACATGGCTGAACTGGAGAAGACCGGACTTCCCACCGTGTCCATCGCCGCCCGAGGCTTCGAGGCAGATTTTCAAACCTCGGCCCGGGTGTTTGGAGTCCCCCAGCTTCCTTTCATCGTTATCCCCTACACGCTGACCAGCCGCAGCCGCGAGGAGACGGAAGGGGACCTGGATGCGGTTTTCGACGGCATTGCAACCGCGCTGGTCACCGACCCGCCCAAGCCGCCCCCGGCAAGAAAGGCCAACGTTCTGCCCGCCGACCTGGAGCAGTTCGCCGGTATCGACCGCCTGGAGGGCTGGGAGAAGTTCAACCGGGATTTCATGGACCGGGGCCTGGGCGACGGGTTTCCCCTCGTCGCTCCCACGCCGCAACTTGTGGAGGCCTTCCTGAAGAACGTCACCCAAGACCCGCTTGAGGTCGTGGGTTATCTGGCGCCCGGTGAAGGCGCCGCTACCGTGGAGAAGGTGGCCATCAACGCGGCGATGGCCGGCTGCGAGCCGGAGCACCTTCCCGTTCTGATCGCCGCGGTGGAGGCCGTCACCCAGACGCCCCAGAACATCTTCCCGACCCGCACCATCGCCATGTCCACGGGTCCCCACGCCATGATGATGCTGGTCAACGGGCCTGTCGTCCAACAGCTGGGCATCAACAGCGGCCGCTGCACCCTGGGTCCGGGCAAGCCCGGCCGGGTCAACACCGCGCTGGGGAGGGCCCTGCGTCTCATCCTGATGAACGTGGGGCATTGTTACGCGGGCAGCGGAGACATGGATACCATCGGCAGCCCGCTGAAGTACAGCATGTGCCTGGCGGAGAACGAGGGAGAGAGCCCCTGGGAGCCCTTCCACGTGGAGCGAGGCTTTCAGAAGGAACAGAGCACCGTTACCGTGTTCGGTACCCTGGATATCCTCCACAACGCCAACTACCAGCGCGATACCAGCCAGCTCCTTCTGGCCTGGGCGGCGCGGGCCTCCGCGGCCGGCGCCTACCCGCCCGTAATTCCCAGCCGAGTCGAGCGGGACGAGAACCACCTGACGATGCTGATGTGCCCGGACCATGCCCGGAACCTGGCCCAGGACGGCCACAGCAAGGCGTCAATCCGGGAGTATATCGCAGAGAACTCCAAGAGTCCGATCAAGTACGTGCTGGCCACCGGCCGGACCTCTCTGGACTCGTTACCCAATGACCATCGGTGGATCCTGAACCTTGACCCGGAAACCCTGGTATCGACCTACCCGCAACCCCACCTTGTCCACCTCCTGGTGGTGGGTGGACCCACCGGGAAGAGCGATATGGTCCGCAATATCGGAGCGCCCACCGACACCAGGGAGATCTGCAACATAGCCTGACCTCGGCGGTTCGAACCCAAGCCACCCGCCGGCGGCGAACGGCGTGGAAGGGCGATCCGGCAGGCAAACCGTTGTGGTGCGCCATCATCATTCGTGATGATAGCCGGCACTTGGTATCACTGTCGCGCGCCTGCCGGGCGGGTGCCGGCGCTTGCCTGACGGTGGCGCATCGACTATGATAGCAGGGGTCTGGCCGTGCCGGTATCCGTGGCTGTGAGTGCGGCCATTGGCTTGAGGACGGACAACGATTAGAGAGGATTTGGCGCGGCTCCCTCACCCTGCCGGTCCGGATGCGTACTAGCGATTAGGGTGGACAGGAGGAACACCATGGCATTGAAGAACTGGAGTTCCGAGCTAATTGACGCTGACGACCTGTCCGCCGCCATGGACATCTTCTGGGAAAAAGGCTGGACCGACGGGCTGCCGGTGGTGCCGCCCACGGAGCAGCGGGTGGCGGAGTTCTTGGACTACGTGGGAATGGAGCCCGATGAGGTGGTGTGCCGCATCGCGGACCGAAACCGGGTCATCACCGCCGAGAAGGTCGCGATCAACTCCGTCATGGCCGGGTGCCTGCCCGAATACTTTCCGGTGGTGCTCGCCGCGGTCGAATGCCTGGGGACCGACGAGTTCAAGATCAACCACATCGCCAGCACCGGCAGCTTGTGGATAATGATGGTGGTCAACGGCCCCATCGTGAAACAGATCGGTCTGAATTCTGGAATGTACTGTTTTGGCGCCGGGACCAGGGCCAACACCACTATTTCCAGAGCCGTAAGCCTGCTGCTGGCCAACTGCGCCGAGGCCAAGATGGGCGGAATTCAGCGGGGAGAGTGGGGGTATTCCGGGAGGTTCAACTGCTGTGTGGGTGAGAACGAGGATGTGGGGTGGGGACCGACCATGGCCGAGATGCAGGGATTTGACTCGTCGACGAGTACCGTGACGATCAAGGAAGTGGTGGAGGGGCGCACTCAGATAAGGTGCAACTTCACCACCGCCGACGGGCTGCTGAAGACCATGGCGGGCTTTTGGCCCCACGTGGGGGGCAAGGACCTCCTCTTCCTTCCTCCCCAATATGTAGATGTATTCAAGAAGGCCGGGGTGAGCCGCGAGGACGTCCGCCACTACCTCCGGGAGAACATCTGCCATTCGGTAGCGGAACTCAAGCGCCGCGGAGCTTACCACGACCTGGACAGCGGGGAGCTTAGCGGTGTCATGCCTGAGGTGAAGCCGGGAGACGAGAACAAACTAGTGTACCCGTTCAGCGGGAAGGGCAAGGACGCCCAACAGCTCGGCGGTCTGGGGCCCCAGGAGGCGGTGAGTGTACGCCAGCCGGACATCATCCCAATCGTGGCAGGCGGCGACGCTGGCCTGATGGTGTACGTGGTGCCGGGCACCGATGATTGGCCGTTCATCACCAGGGAGATAAGGACACGGTAAGCGCCCCGGTCGTTGGACTGGGGCGTTGTACGTGCGTGTTGTACGTGCGTGTTGGAAAGACAGCGAGACCCGGGCCAGCGCGGGTCCGTTTTGGGCACCGGCAGATTCGAGCCAGAATCTTTAAGCTGAAGGAGGGTGTGATGGGAGTGCGATTTCTGAACCCGAGCTTGGAAGGCGACATGGGGTTTCAGGAGGCTGCCAGAGTAGCGACCCTCAACGGGAAGGTCCTTGGCATCTTGTACAACGGCCGGGCCGGGGGAGAGGTAGTGCTCAAGGAACTGTTGAACATGCTGGAAGCGAAGTACAGCCTCGAAGGGGTTGTATTCCGGACCAAACCCCACGCCTGGGTCTCCGCTCCGGAAGAGATATTCGAGGAAATGGCCAAGTCTGTGGGGGTCGCAATCACCGGGGTGGGTGATTGAGGGTCCTGCACGTCGGGCAGTGTGCTCGACGCGATTACTCTTGAGCGGCGCGGGGTTCCCAGCGCGGTCGTCGCCACCGAGAAGCTGGCCAGGACCACCGGCCGGGCAATGGCCCGAGCGCAGAGGGCGCCGGACTTCCCCATCGCCACCGTCGAGTTCCATACCGGGCTGATGACCAACCTGGACTCCATGGACGATGCGATACGAATGGCCAAGGAGGCCTTCCCGCAGGTAGAGAAAATCCTGGTAGAGTAATCGGTTGACGCCGGCACTATTTCGCATGCCGGGCCGGCGCCGATCTTGGAAGGTTGCGGCAGCGGGAACGTGATGCCCCGGTGACGCTGGTCCGAGCGGGCCACCGTAGCGGCCTGCCCGGCCCGCTTCTGGCGTCGCGGACGGCGCGTCCCAGGGTACGGTACCGCCCCAGACCACTTTAGAAAACTGAAAGGAGTTTCCGAGCATGGCCACTCGCGTAGCAGCTATTGGCGTCAACCATTGGCACTCGCTGTATGACGCCTCCTACCTTGTCCACCTGTCCAAGATGGACGATATTCAGATCGTCGCTCTCCAAGACGATGATCAGGGGATCGTGGACCACCGGGTGAAGGAGCTTGGCGGCAACATCGCTACCTACACCGACTACCGGAAGATGGTGTCCGAGGTCAAACCCGATTATGTATTGGCTCTGGGCCGTCACGATATGATGGCCGAGGTGGCGCTCTTTCTGCTGGATAGCCGCATCCCGTTCACCATGGAAAAACCAATGAGCCACAGCGCGCGGCAGTTACGTGGCGTGTTGGAGAAGGTGGAGGCGGCCAACGGATTCGCATCGGTGCCGCTGAACTTCCGGTACCAGCCCTTTCTCGGGAAAGCCAAGGAGTTGATCGCGGCGGACACCTACGGCCCGTTGACCCACTTCTACATGCGGATCAACCGGCCGAGTTCGTCACGGTATTCTCCCTGGGGTGCGCCGTGGATGCTCGACCCGAAGATCGCCAACGGCGGGTGCCTGCGCAACCTCGGCGCCCACGGCCTGGACGCCTTCGCGAATCTCACCGGTGAAGGCGAGGACATTGAAGTCACCGGCGCTCAACTCAGTTGGGCCGGCCGGGCGATGAAGATAGAAGACTACGCGTCGGTCTTGATCCGGTCCAAGAGCGGTGTGCTGGGTACTATCGAGGCCGGAAACGGGTATCCCAGGGACGGGACCGATGGCGAGTGGAAAGCGGCTTTCCGGGATGCCATCCTCACCTTCAAAGATAACGTGCTCAAGCTGAACACCGGCGACGGAGAAGAGATTTTGCCGTCGGAGATGGCCGATGCTCCGGCAGCCCTCGCGTTGCGCGATGCCATCAGCTGCGCGGCAGCGGGCCGGCCGGCGCCCATCAGCATGCGCGACTGCTACTATGCCGTGCGCCTCATCGATATGGGCTACATCGCGGCCGGCAACCCCTACGGAACGGCGGCAGTCTAGCGCGCACCTTCCGCCGCCCGTAAAATTACGCTTTCGAAGCAGGAGGTCAATTCATGTCAACTAGAGAGACAATCCGCGAACCGGCGAAAGATATTCCAGTTTTTCGCCGTTGCAACGTTTTGGTGGTCGGAGGCGGCCCCGCCGGCAGCGCCGCTGCGGTTTCCGCGGCAAAACTGGGCGCCGACACCATCCTGGTCGAGCGATACGGCCACTTAGGTGGAATGTCCACCGGGGGCTTTGTCAGCTACATCGTGCCGATGACCGACTGGACCGGCCGCCAGGTAATTGCCGGCTTCGCCAACGAGATCTTCGACCGGCTGCCAAAGAGCGCGGTGGTTGGGCCGCCCGATGAGCTATGGGGTTCAAGAGACCCGGATTTAGTCCGGTACTGGGGCGACCGCCACAACGCCAAACACGGCATAATCACCTGGTCGCCCACCGTGGACCCCGAGATGCTCAAGATCGTGTCCAACGACATGGTACTGGAGCAGGGCGTAAAGCTGCTGCTTCACTCCTGGGCAGTGGCCCCGATTCAGGAGGGGAACGACATCAAGGGAATCGTCTTCGAGAGCAAGTCGGGACGCCAGGCCATCCTCGCCGATGTGGTGGTTGACGCCACGGGCGACGGCGATATCTTCCACATGGCCGGCTCTCCCTGGGAGTCGGATATTCAGGACGACGACATCCATCATACGATCAACGTGGCGTTCCACTTGGGCGGAGTCGACATGGAGAAATTCTATGCGTTCCGCGGCGATCAGCCGGAAGAATTCCGGTCGATGATGGGCAAGTTGAAGGCGGCCGGTATTGCTGCCGACGCCACGCCCCACGCGTTGCCGCGCAACGACACGGTCCTGTTCATGGGGCCAAGACTGAAGGGGTACAGCGCCATCGACGTGGAAGACCTGACTCAGGTAGAGATCCAGTCACGCAAGGACATGTTGCAGGTGCTGGAGTTCTACAGGGGTAACGCACCCGGCTTCGATGGTGCTTGGCTCATGGTCTCAGCGCCACAGATGGGCACCCGGCACAGCCGCAGGCTGACGGGCATGAAGACGGTAACCCGGGAAATGTGGACCAGTGGTACCCTGCACGAGGACGAGATCGCCATCTCGCCGCCGCCCAATACCCGCAACCCCAATGTGTCCATTCCTCTGGGGTGTCTGATCCCTCCGAGCTTGAACAACATCCTGGCCGCCGGTAGGAACCTCTCCTGCGACCCCACGACGCACACCTTCCTGCGGCTGGTTCCCCAGTGCTGGACCATGGGTCAAGCCGCCGGCGTGGCCGCGGCGGTAGCCGTGAATTCAGGCGTGCCGGTGCGCGACGTTGATGTGAAGCAGGTGAAGGGGGAGCTGGTAAAGCAGGGCGTGGTCTTGCACGGTGAGGCGGGAGGCCCGAAGAGCCCAAACCAGCCCCTGGAATAGCAGCCCTGTCCGGGAAGCACGAGACAGCGCACCCCGGTAGAACACGGGGACTCGAGTTCCAGGGTAGGGGCACAGCATGCTGTGCCCCTACCCTGTGTAATTAACCAAGGTCCGGATGCCCTACCCTTAGCGGTGCCTTTACATCGAAATACGGCTCACGATCAAGATTGGTGGATGGTTTGAGGAGCCTGCGTGGCTGGAACGAGAACTGACCCGCAATGGGTCCGGTACCAGCGGAATTCAATTAAACCGATGGGCGCTACCGAGCATCTCATCGAGACGGGGGTCCTGTCCCTGATCGTGCCCCTACCCTGCCCGCCCCGGACCATGACACGGGGGTCCTGTCCCTGATCGTGCTCCTACACCCGCCTGCCCTGGACCATGACACGTAGGGGCACAGCATGCTGTGCCCCTACACCTGTGTAATTAACCAAGGTCCGGATGCCCTACCCCTGGCGGTGCCTTTACGTCGAAATGCAGCTCACGATCAAGTTGGGTGGACGGTTTGAAGGGCCTGCGTGGCTGGAACGGGAACTGGCCCGCGATGGGTCCGGTACCACCGGAATTCAATTAAATCGATGGGCGCTACCGAGCATCTCATCTTATGAAGACGCAACACAGAGGGGCGTTAACCGGGACCGGGTGCCCGGCGCCAGAACCTTCTGGCTGTCCGGAAGCCCGGCCCGCTCTCCCGTTGGCAGAGCTGAAACCACGGGAATTTCAACAATAGAGGGGAAACCATGGCGAAAGAGGCGGCAAACGGAGACATGGCGGCGCCGGCAAAAGAGGCCGGCGGTAAGCCGCGAAGGAACCTCCTGTGGTTCGGCGCCATTGCCGGAACAATCCTGGTGGGTGTGCTGCTGGCCGTTGCCCTGCTGAGCGGTGACGGAAGCTCGGCGCCCGGCGTCGGCTCGACGGCGGATACGGCCCCCGACTTCTCCTTCACGTTGTATCAGGGCCAGGGCCAATTGGGCGCCGATGCTCTGAATCTCTCGGATCTCCAGGGCACGCCGGTGGTCGTTAATTTCTGGGCCGGCCTGTGCCCGCCGTGCCGGGCTGAGATGCCCGACTTGCAGGAATTTCACGAAGCCTTCAAGGATCGGGTAATCCTGGTCGGCGTTGATCTTGGACAGTTCACCGGCTTGGGCAGCAAGCAGGACGCCCAGGACCTCTTGACCTCTCTGGAAGTTACCTATCCTGCCGGTTTCACCAACGACGCCGGCGTGGTCTCCCGCTATCAGGTGCTGTCGATGCCCACCACCCTTTTCATCAACTCCAAGGGGGAGATATTCAAGAAGTGGAGCGGCGCATTGAACGGGGACGTGCTGGCAAAGGTTACCGAAGAGATGCTGAGCGAGGAGTCCGCGGGGTAGACCCGGGTAATGGCTTGCCCTCGCCTCCTCGCCCGGGAGACCGGGCGTGAAGTGCCACCATCTCTCCACACATGAATCATCCCGCGAATCATCCAAGGAGGATACCCGGTGAACGTTAAGCGCATCTGGACCCTGGGAATCGGGTCCGTGGTCGGGATATTCCTATTCGTTGCCTGCGGCGCCAGCGCGACTTCTACCCTGGTCCCAACGCCTGTGCCGACCCCGGCTCCCGCGGCAACGGCGGCCCCCGGCTCGGGGCAAACCGGCGTTGCCACACCCAGCCCCGCGGCGTCTTTGGGTGACGCCGAGTCGACCCAGGCCTCCGCCGAAACCGCCAACGGCTACGTCTGGCAGGTCTCCACCGTGGACGACAACGGGGCCAAGCCTTCGCTGGCCGTGGACGCGGACGGCGTGCCGCATATCGCCTACCTGCTGGAAGACATGCCCGGCTTCGTCAAGCACGCGGTGATCCAGGGGGACGGCTGGGATATCTCCACCGTGGCCACCGGGTACTTCTACGGGCCTCTGGACATCGAGGTGGACCGGGATGGTGCGCCTCACATTTCCCGGCACAACCACGACGAAGAAAATGAGGCCTACGCCGTCTTCACCGACGGCGAGTGGGTGGTCCACGATGTCGATCATCCGGGTCACGACGGGTGGGACAACAACGTGGCCCTGGACTCCCAGGGTCTGCCCCACACTATATCCATCGATCCGTCCCAGTTCGGGAGCGACTCCGGTGTCGAGTACGCCAGCTTCGACGGCGAGTCCTGGTCGGTGGAAGAGGTCGGCAGCGGCCCCACACCCTATGAGTTCGGCACCGGCATCGCGCTGGACTCCCAGGACCGGCCCCACGTGGTGTGGTTCGACTCCGGCGACAAGTCCTTGAAGTACGCCGTCAAGGAAGGCGGCTCATGGACCATCTCCACCGTCGACAGCGAGGGAGATGTGGGCCGCTACCCGTCTCTGGCCCTCGACGGGCAAGACAACCCGGTCGTCAGCTATTTTGAGACCACGAGCAGCAAAACCGGATATATCAAGCTGGCCCGTTGGGATGGCGGCAAGTGGAGCCTGCAACGGTTGGACCAACTCGAGAATGTCTTCCCGGGATTCCTTGGCGCCACGAAGACCAGCTCCCTAGTGCTGGACGGCGGCGGCAACCCAGTCGTGGCCTACTCTGACGAAAAGGTCGTCAAACTGGCCCGGTGGGACGGCGCCGGTTGGAACCTGGAAACGGTTGCCACCGCCGGGGATTCGCCCTTTGGACAGCAGGTTTCGCTGGCCCGGGACATCCGCGGCGGGCTCCATCTGACCTTCGCCGATGTCTCCAGCAAGAGCAGTCCCGGTGTGAAGGGCGCCGTGAAGTACGCCAGGGGCACGCTCAAGGCCGTTCTCTCGGCCAACCCCCCGGCAACTCCCGGAGCGGTACCCACCCCGACGCCTGCTCCCGTCGCTGCACCAAGCTCTTCATCGGAAGCCCGGCCTTCCGCCGCGCCGGGCGTAGAGCCGGACCCGGATTTCCAGGCAAAGCTGAACAGCTCCCGTCTCTCAACCTCCGTGTGGAAGACCGACTTCAGCCGGCACACCGTGGCCTTCGACGAGATCTTCTCGGGTGGGCCCGGCCGGGACGGCATTCCGCCCATAGACAATCCCAAATTCACCACCCCGGACCTGGCCAATGAGTGGCTCGGTGACCTGGAACCGGTCATTGCCTTCGAGCTTGACGGAGACGCCAGGGCCTACCCTCTGCAAATCTTGATGTGGCATGAGGTGGTGAACGACGTGGTGGGCGGCGAGCCGGTGCTGGTGATCTTCTGCCCGCTGTGTAACTCGGCCATCGTCTTCGAGCGGACCCTGGACAGGGTGGTCTTGGACTTTGGGGTCTCAGGTAACCTGCGCAACAGTGACCTAATCATGTGGGACCGCCAGACCGAGACCTGGTGGCAGCAGCTCCTCGGAGTTGGGATTGTCGGAGAGTTGGCCGGAAGGCAATTGACCTTCCTCCCCGCGCCCATCGTCGCCTGGTCGGACTTTCGGGACGCCCACCCGGACGGCAAGGTGCTGTCGCGGGAAACCGGGTTCAGCCGTCGCTACGGTCAGAACCCCTACGTCGGCTACGACCGTGTCGACAACCCTCCCTTCCTGTTCAGTGGAGATCTGGACGGGCGGTTGCAGCCCAAGGAGCGCATCGCCGCGGTCACCATCGGTGACGCGGACGTGGCCTTCCCTTTCTCCGTTCTGGAAGATGAAAAGGTGGTCAACCATAACGTCGGCGGCCAGGACCTGGCGATCTTCTTCAAGCCGGGGACCCGCACCGCTCTCGGCGGACCGTCCATCGATAGTGCAGCCGAAGTAGGCGCCACCGGCGTGTTCGACGCCAACCTTGACGGCCGGAAGCTGACTTTCCGGGCCGAAGGCGGCGCCTACATGGACAACGAGACAGGCAGCACCTGGAGTATCCTTGGCACGGCCACCGACGGCCAGCTGGCCGGGTCGAAGCTCACGCCGATCACCCATGCCAACCACTTCTGGTTCGCCTGGGGCGCGTTCAAGCCGGACACCATGATCTACCAGGGGGCGGGCTAAGCCGGACAGGGCGGCCCGGCCCCCGGCGAAGCCTTGTCAGCCGGAAGGGCTACCCGAGTGGTAGCCCTTCCAGCGTTTTGAAAGCCGCAGGCTGTATCCGGTCCTTCCCGAGGAACTCCACCTGAGAAAGCAGCAGTTTTCAGCTGAGAGAAGCCGCCCCTGAACCGTCGGGAGCGGCTCGACGGGCCTCCGCCGTGACTTGCCACCCCGCCGCCCCGGAAGTATCATGCCTTAAGCTGCGGTATGGCCTCCGGTCACCGGCCGCCGCGAGGGAGCGGGACATGCCTCATTTCCGAGTGGGCGTGGATATCGGCGGCACCTTCACCGACGTTGTCTTCCTGGGCAGCGACGGCACCGTGCTGGCGCGGAAGATAGCCAGCACCCCCGATGACTACAGCAGGGCGGTGCTCGACGGCGTCAAGGGCGGCATCGCCGAACTCGCCATCGGCGCTGGAGCCGTCTCCGAGATCAGCCACGGATTTACCGTCGCCACCAACGCCATCATCGAGCAGAAGGGCGCCCGGATGGCTCTGGTCACCACCGAAGGGTTCCGGGATATCCTCGAATTGCGCCGGAATCGCATTCCCCGTTTGTACGACCTGTACTACGAAAAGCCGCCGGCCCTGGTGACGCGCCAGCTCCGGCTGGAGGTGGGGGAACGCTTGAACTTTCGCGGCGAGGTCCTCCGGCCCCTGGAGACCGCCGACGTGGAAAAGGCCGTCGACCGGATCATCGAGGAAGGCGTGGAATCGGTGGCCATCTGCCTCCTGCACTCATATGCCAACCCCGACCACGAGCGGTATATCGCCAAGGTGCTGCGGGAGCGGGCGCCCCATGTGATCCTGACCTTGTCCAGCGAACTCCTGCCCGAGATGAAGGAGTATGAACGCACCAGCACCACGGTAATCAACGGCTACGTCCGTCCCGTGGTGGAGCGCTACCTGACTCGCCTGACCGACGGCCTGGATGGCATGGGGATCAAGGTGCCCCTCACGGTGATGCAGTCAAATGGCGGCCTGGCTACCTCCGGGATAGCGAAGGAGAGGCCGGTTTACTGTATCGAGTCGGGCCCCGCCGCCGGGGTGGTGGGGGCCTACCACCTGGGCAAGCGTCTGGGGCTGGGCAACCTGATGACCCTGGATATGGGTGGGACCACCGCCAAAGCGTCGATCATCGAGAACGGGGAGATGCTTCAGGCGCCGGAGTACGAGGTGGGCGGAGGCGTGAGCGTCGGCCACCGGCTGCTGCGGGGTTCGGGCCACATCCTGAGGGTGCCGTCCATCGACCTGGCCGAGGTGGGGGCCGGCGGAGGCAGCATCGCCACCGTGGACAAAAGCGGCTCCCTGCGAGTTGGGCCGCAAAGCTCCGGCGCGGTGCCGGGGCCGGCCTGCTACGGCCAGGGCGGCCAGGAAGCCACCGTCACCGATGCCGATGTCCTCCTGGGGTATCTGAACCCCGGCCACCTGCTCGGAGGAGCGTTTACCCTGGATGTGGAGTTGGCCCGCCAGGCCGTCATCCGGAGCGTGGCCCAACCCCTGGGTTTCACCGAAATTGAGGCCGCTCACGGGATTCATACCCTGGTTAATTCAAACATGGGACGGGCGCTCCGGGCGGTATCCAGCGAGCGCGGGCGAGACCCTCGACGCTTCGTCCTCTTCGCCTTCGGCGGCGGCGGTCCGGTGCACGCCGCGGGCTTGGCCGAGATGCTGGACATCACCAGCATCGTCGTCCCTCCCTTCCCCGGAGTCTTCAGCTCCTTCGGCCTCCTGGTTGCCGACGTGGAGTACCACTTCGTTCAAACGTACTTCAAAACGTTTGACGAGCTTGACATAAGCGCACTTCGAACGATCTTGGAAGGGCTCTGGGAGCAGGGCCACCGGGAGTTGCTCGCCGAAGGGTTCGAAGACGCCAGCCATCAGGTCCTCACCCAGGTTGACATGAAGTACCAGGGGCAGGCCTCAGAGCTGACCGTGTTGATGCCCCCGGGGGAGGTCACCCGGGAAACCTTGACCAGGTTGGGGCAGGATTTCGAGGCCGAGCACGAGAAGAGTTTTGGCTACCGTGCCGATGCCTCCTATCAGATGGTAAATCTGAGGGTCATCGCCCGCGGCCTGTCCCAGGAGTCCCGAATGCCGGAGCGGATGCAGCTGTCCGCGGCGGCGCGGCCTGCGGCGGAGTCACAGCGCCGGGTCTACTTTGGGCGTCGCCACGGCTGGACCGACGCCCCCGTGATCGACCGGAGCGACCTGGACGGCGCCGTCACGGAAGGGCCTTTGATCATTGAGGAGTACGATTCCACCAGCGTGGTGCCGCCCGGCTGGAAAGCGTCGGTGGACCAGTGGAAGAATATCCACCTCGAGAAAATGTAGCCTGGGCCAGATGCCCTCACCCTCGTTCCCTCTCCCACCGGGAGAGGGATGCCCCGGCGCAGCCGGGGCTGAGTGAGGGGCAGGAGAGATCGAAGCAACCGGCAGGTGTCTCGAAAGAGTGTGGGAAAGGAGGCCGCCATGCGGCAGGGTACCGACCCAGTTACCAGAGAGATCATCAAGAACGCCCTCATGGGCGCCGCCGATACCATGGCCTTGACGGTGGTGCGCACCGCCCGGTCCGCGGTTATCAAGGACGGCATGGACTTTTCCACCGCCCTCTTTACCGCCGATGGACAGCAGGTCGCCCAGGGGCTGACTCTCCCGGCTCATCTGGGCTCCATGGCCCCGGCCCTGGAGGGGGTCCGCAACGCCTTCGGGGACGATGTCCACCCCGGTGACGTGTTCGCCAACAACGACCCCTACGAAGGTGGCAGCCACCTTCCTGACATCTTTCTCTTCAAGCCCATATTCGTTCATGACACCCACATCGGCTGGAGCTGCTGCATTGGGCACCAGACGGATATCGGAGGCAGAGTCGCCGGGGGCAACGCCTGCGACAACACGGAGATCTATCAGGAGGGGCTGCTGATACCCCCGATCAAGCTCTACGAGGCCGGGGTCTTGAACCGGGCGGTGTGGCGAATCCTGGAGAAGAACGTGCGGGTGCCGGAGAAGGTGCTGGGGGACGTTCAAGCGCTGCTGGCCGCCGTCCGGTTCGGCGAACGGGACCTGCTGCGCCTGGTGGACGAGTACGGCCTGGAGGAGCTGAAAGGCTACATGGCCGACATTCTGGACACTACGGAGCAACTCACCCGGGCCGAGTTCGCCGCCCTGCCCCATGGAGAGTGGGAGTTCACCGACTACATCGACAACGACGGCATCGACCTCAGGCCCATCGCCATTCATGCCAAGGTGAAGATCGAGGGCGACGAGGTGTTCGTTGATTTCGCCGGCACCTCGCCGCAAGCCAAGGGGTCCATCAACCCCAACTTCGCCTACACCAAGTCCCAGGTCTACGCCGTGATGAAGTGCCTGATAGACCCGGCCATCCAGTCGAACAGCGGCTTCTTCAGGCCCTTCCACATAACCGCCCCGGAAGGGTGCTTCGTCAACCCCCAGCACCCGGCGCCGGTGGCCGCCAGGGGCCTGGCCGGTTTCCGCATCTGCCACGCCCTGTTCGGCGCCATGGCCCAGGCGTTGCCGGGCAAGGTCCCCGGCGCTTGGGGTGGCGGTGAGGTCGGCCTCAGCTTTGGAGGCTACCACCCCGACCGCAAGGCGTGGGTGTACCTGGAGTTCAACAACGACGGTCCCCGCGGGGGCGGCCCCTACATCGACGGCGCCGACGGACTGGCCGCGCCCATTCACAATATGGCCAACACTCCCATTGAGAGCATCGAGGCGGACCAGCCGCTTCTCGTGGAACAGTTTGGGCTGGTCGCCGACACCGGGGGCGCTGGCAAGTACCGTGGCGGCTTGGGCATCGTCCGGCAGTTCCGGGTCCTGGCCGAGGAAGCCACCTTTCAGCTCCGTTCCGACCGTACCGACTTTCTGCCCTGGGGTGCGGAAGGCGGCAAACCCGGCACGCCCACCAAGAACTACTTGAACCCGGATACCGAGAACCGGGAGCTGCCCGGCAAACACCTGATGACCCTGAAGAAGGGGGATGTCTACCGGCTCATCCAGGCCGGAGCGGGAGGGTATGGAGATCCCCTGGACCGGGATGCCGCCGCAGTGCTGGAGGATGTCCGGCAGGAGAAGCTGACCGTGGACCACGTGCGCCGTGAGTATGGTGTGGTTGTCAGCCCGGACAAGCTGGAATTGGACCAGGAAGCAACCGAAGAGCTTCGGGCAAAGATGAGAGCAGGGGAGACCGATTAGGGCCTGTTGCGAAGGCGCGAGGCCGGGCGGATACCGTGACGTAGGGGCGCAATATATTGCGCCCCTACACCGACATTCATCCTGACGCTAGATCGCCGAACACCTCTCTTGAACCAGCTTGGGCGGGTACCATGTGGCATGGGCGCAATATATTGCGCTCCTACACCGACATTCATCCTGACGCTAGATCGCCGAACACCTCTCTTGAACCAGCTTGGGTGGGTACCGTGACGCAGGGGCGCAATATATTTCGCCCCTACACCGACGTTCATCCTGATGCTAATTTGCCAGACATCTCTCTCGAACCAACTTGGGCGGGTACCGTGAGGTAGGGGCGCAATATATTTCGCCCCTACACCGACTCCCGGCTACTCCAGGTAGGTCGAGGGGTCGGCCATGAACTTGCTACGGCACTCCAGGCCGCAGAAGTAGTACCACTTCCCGTCGTGGAACCTTCGAGTGCCTTGGTTTGGGTCCACCTCGGCCGCGCCAAACTGGGTTTGGCCCGTCTGGGCCCGCGCCTGGGCCTCGTCAATCTCTTTTCCGCAAACTGGGTCTTTGGCCATCGATCATTCTCCAATGGTGAAATTCGCCCTGAGGAGGGTGCTCAGGGTACCGGAGCCACGGGCACCCCTAGCCGGACTCGGCCCGGCTGGTCCAAAAGCGCCCGGGCTACCTTGGCCCGATGCTCGAAGGTGGTGCCCAGCCGCATGGTCCAGGCCGTGACCCGCCGGTACCACAGGTGGAGGTCGAACTCCATCATGAATCCGATGCCCCCGTGGATCGACTGGGAGGACCGCACCACGGCCAGGCACTTTTCGTTACAGAAGGCCTTGGCCTGGGATACCTCGACACCGGCCGGCATCCCCTGGTCCATCTTCCAGAGGGCCTCATAGGTCAGGAGGTGGCCTCCATCGACCCAGATGATCATGTCGGCACACAGATGTTGGATGGACTGGAAGGAGCCGATGGGCCGGCCGAAGGCCACGCGGCCCTTGGCGTACTCGATGGCCATTTCGGCGTCTTTTCTGGTGGCGCCCACGATCTGGCAGCAGAGCAAAACCGTGGCCTCTTCCAGCATCCGCTCGGCGATGGGCCAGCCCTGGTTTAGCTCGCCCACCAGGTTCGCCTTGGGCACCCTCACTTTGTCAAAGGTGACCCGGCTTTGCTTATCCTTCGCCAGGGTGGTGAACAGGGTGTGACATATACCGGGGCTGTTGGTATCCACTAGGAGCAATGAGATGCCCTTGCTGCCGGAGGATCCCTTGGCGGTACGGCACGCCACCAGACACTTCTCGGCGGCATTGAAGTTGTCCACGAACATCTTGGTCCCGCTGAGGACGAAGCTGTCCCCATCGACGGCCGCTTCAGCCTTGACGGCCTCGGGTGTCAAGCGGGGGTCCCGCTCCTGGAACGCCCAGGTCATGACCATCTCTCCCCGGCACACCGCCGGGAGGGTCGCCTGCCGCTGCTCTTCGGTTCCTTCCCTGGCGATGGTCAGAGCGGGGACGCTGGTGCTGTGCAATGGGATGGGAGCGAGGGACCGGCCGATTTCCTCCAGGATGAGACCCAAGTAGGTTAGGGGCAGCCCCTGGCCGCCGTAACTCTCCGGGAGGGCCATGCCAAACCAGCCCAAGTCGGTCATCTTCTTCATCAGCTCGGGAGGGTAGCCCAGGTCATCCTTCTCCATTTCCCGGGCCAGGTTGGGCGAACACTCTCCCTCCAGGAATTCCCTGGCCAGGTTTTTCACCATCTGTTCTTCTTCGTTTAGCACCAAGTCCATGGTGTTCCCCTTAGAATCCCCCCTCGTCTCCATTTCCTGAAGGTGGCGAGGGGGGGGATTGGCCGCGTTTTGTTGGGAAGGGAATCAGCCGGTTTGTTATCCCCGAGGCATGCCGAGGCCCCGGCGTGCCACCTGGTCGCGCATGACCTGGACGCTGCCGTGGTTTATCCCCGACTCGAAGGCGCCCATGAGGTTGTGGGCGAACAGTCCGTCCTCGATGTTGTCCTCGGAGCTGCTCAAAAGCTGGGCGTAGGGCCCAAGAATCTGGCTGATGGCCTCGGTGGTCTTGACTCCGTGCTCCGGCGCCCACACCTTTTCCGCCGAGCCCTCGTAGGTGAAGTGCCCGCCATGCTCCACGATGGACATGCTGCGCATGGTCATCAGGCGGCAGACCTGGGCTTCGATCCACAGCTCCGCCAGCTTGTCCCTGACCGCCGGGTCTTCGGTCAAGGAATGGCCGTCCATCTTGTTCTCCTTGACCCAGTTGATGATGTCCTCGTCTCGGCGCACCGAAATCAGATACCGGTTGGCGCCCACTCGGTCCAGGTTCAAACCCATGGCGCCAACGTACCATCCCCGGTTCTCCTCGCCCAGCAAAGCCGACGCGGGGACCCGCACGTCTTCGTAGAAGGTCTCGTTGGTCCGCTTGTTGCCGTAGGTTGTGCCGGTGGGTGCGGGGGGATCGCTCTGAATGGTCCAGAGCGGACGCACGGTGATGCCCGGGGTATCCATGGGCACCAGGAAGATGGAGATGCCCCGGTGCCTGGGGGCGTCCGGGTCGGTGCGGCACATCAGATAGACGTGGGTGGCATAGTGAGCCGAGGAAGTGTACATCTTCTGGCCGTTGATTACGTAATCGTCGCCATCCTTCACCGCCCGGCATTGAAGGCCCGCCAGGTCGGCGCCCGCCTGAGGCTCGGTAAACCCCAGGGCAAAGGTGATCTCCCCGTTGATGAGGCCGGGAAGGAAGTATTTCTTCTGCTCCTCGGTGCCCGCCGCCAGGATCGCCGGAGCACCGCTACCGGCGCTGCCCATGGTTACCCCGACCCGGGCGAACTCCTCTTCGACGATGTACTGGTCCAAACGGCTGCCACCCTGGCCGCCGTACTCCTTGGGCCAGCTGATGCCCATCCAACCCCGGTCCGCGGCCTTCTTCTGCAGCGCCCGGAGGTTGGGCCCTCGGCCCCCTTCCAGGGTGTCTTCTATTTCCGACAGCACTTCCGGGGTAACGTTCTCCTTGATGAACTGGCGCACATCCTGGCGAAGGTCTTCCTGTTTTGTTGCGAATCCAAAGTCCATGGCGTACCTCTTATAGCTTCGCTTGTCTGCGGAACGGCAGGGCGTCCCGGCCTGGCGGCAAGCCCAACGCCCCCTCTGAAACCCGTGCTCCGTGGGATGGATTCGCCCGCGGCGGATGAATGAGGGTGATGTCTTGCTGGTGAGCCTTTCGATTGGCAGGCGCCAGAGGAGGAGCGGTGGATATTTTGGACCCAGGCAGCCCCTCGGTACCGCAGTGGCTCCCGCACCTGCCATTTTGCTTCGCCGGATGCCTGGTGTCAAGTGGAGGAGGATGGGGCGCGGCTCAGCAGCCCCGCCAGTTCCAAAACATCCTGGCCGATGGCGTCGTCCAGGTCTTCCACGCTGTCTATCATCTCCTCGATCCCGTCTTCGCTGAGGACCCGCGCGGCGCACTGGCGCACCTTGGCCAGCCGTTCCTCCCGGCTGAGCGGGTTACCCCAGATTCCCCGGGGCCGGTCACACCTCACGGAGTACTCGGCGCCGTCTTCGGTCACGACCGTGACGATAATCCACATCTGGTCGAAATCCGTCGGGATGTTTGGGTCCATCGTAAGACGGGTTTTGGCGAGCAAAGATTGCGGCCCGGGCCGGTGCAGCATTCGCTCGGTGAAAGTATCCATGGTAATCTGGCCGTCCCATAGAGCCGACGCCACCGTGTATTGGAAGCTGAACTTCCCGTCCAGCCCGGTGCTGGGCGATGGACGGTCGACGTACTGCATCACCGGGGTCTCGATATGCACCGACCGAATCTTGGCCGGGTCGATGCCGTGGGTTTGGCGAAGCTCCAGGGCGGCGTCTATGCCCCGGTGGGTGCCGTACTGGCTGGGGTGCTTTTTGATGGCGATTCCGGGGTCCACCATGCGATAGGGGTTGCCGAAGTCTCGGGTCACCGCCGGCAAATCGAAGCCCTCTCCGAACAGCACGGCGACGTAGCCGTTGCGGTGCTCGAACACGTCCGGGTTGGCGGTGAACCCCTTGGCGGCCAACAAGGCCGCCTCCAGCCCCATCCTGCCGGCGTTGCCGCAGTGGGTGGACTTGGTCATGGTGCCGGTGTTGGCGGATACGGTCCCGGCCCGGGAGGCGGCGAGACCGAGGGCCATGCGGGTCTGTTCCGGGGTTAGACGCAACATGACCGCCCCGGCGGCGGCGCTGCCCATCACCCCCACCAGTCCCGGCGGATGGAATCCCCGGGGCTCGACACCGGCGGACGCTACCCGGATGCGCCCTTGCACCTCGAATCCCGTTACCAGGGCCGTGATGATATCCCGGCCGGATGCCTGGTGTTTCTCGGCCAGGGCCAGGATGCCGGGAAGGGTGGGGGAAGTGGCATGGGTCGGCGGGTACCACATGACCTCGTAGTCCAATACGTGCCCCGCCACGCCGTTGGCGAAAGCCGCCATCACCGGCGAGGTTTTGAGGCCTTGGCCGAAGACCGTGCAGTGGGGAGCCCCGCCCATCTCCCGGGTGTATTCAGCCACTATCCGGGCCGCCGGCTCGGTAGAGCCGGCCAGGGTCACCGCCAGGCCGTCCAGGATAACGACCTTGGCGGCTTCCACGGCCTCCGGTGGAAGTGAACTGAACTCCGCCACGGAGATCAGGTGCGCCAGCTCTTCGGTAATTGACATAACACCTCCCAAAGTCTGCACCTCAAGCTCTGGTTTTTTCTGAAAGGTTCCCCAGCGTCCCTACCTCGCCAGCGGGTGGGCGGCAATAATCTCCTCCCGCACCCGGGCGGCGAGCTGCTCCAGCCGAGGACTGATGGACACCGGGTAACGGGGCGGCTCGACAAGCTCTTTGAACCGATCGCCAAGGCCGCGAAAGTCTTTGGAGAACCGCTCCCGAATCTCCGCCAACGCCGGGTCGGGGCCGGTGCGGCGGCCCTCTGCCATTACTTGGGTCAGCAGAGGGGTCCCGCCGGGGATACTCTCGTCGTGCAACCCGATGATGTCCCGATCGAGCTGCCCGGCGCCATCCCGGAACCGGAAGACCTGTTTGGCGCCGGGCAACGAGACCTTGTCCGTGCTGAGCTTCATCACCGGCCGCTGGTCGTAGGACACCAGTTTGTAGGCTATGTCCGTCCAGGGGGCATCCGCCGAAACCCCCGCCTTGGTACCCACCCCGAACGTGTCGATCGGCGCCCCGGCCCGCACCAGAGCGTCCAGCTCATATTCGTCCAGGCCCCCGCTGGCCAGGATTCTGACGTAGTCCAGCCCGGCGTCGTCCAGAATCCGCCGCACGCTCCGGCTCAGCGAGTCGAAGTCCCCCGAGTCCAACCGGACCGCCAGAAGCCGGTGGCCCGCCGCCTCCATTTCCTTGGCCACCTCCACAGCTCTGTGTGCCCCCTCGATAGTGTCGTAGGTATCCAGCAAGAAAATGCTGCGGTCGGGGAATGTGGAGGCATAAGCGCGGAATGCGTCGGTCTCCAAAGTGAAGCAGGATATGAAGGAGTGGGCCATGGTCCCGGCCGGGGGTATGCCGTACCGTTGGGCCGCCAGGACATTGCTGGTGGATTGGAACCCTGCGATGTAGCTAGAGCGCGCCATCTTCATGGCCGCGTCCGTTCCTTGCGTGCGGCGGGTGGCGAAATCGCTCAGAATGCGGCCCTGGGCCGCCCAGACGCATCGGGAGGCCTTGGTGGCCAGCAGCGTTTGAAGGTTGATCTGGTTGAGGATGAAAGTCTCGGCCAGTTGGGCTTCTATTATAGGCGCTGTCACTTCGATGGGCGGCTCGTCGGTGAAAAAGAGCCGGCCTTCGGGGATGGCCCGGACGCTGCCGGTGAAGCGGAGGCCGCCGAGATAATCCAAGAACTCTTCCGTGAAGATGCCTGTCGAGCGAAGGTAGTCCAGGCCGGCGCCGCTGAAATGTAGGCCGGACAGGTAGTCCAGCACGTCTTGCAGGCCCGCGGCAACGAAATAGGCCCGGCGGTGAGGGTATCTGCGGATGGACAAGCTGAAGGTGGCCGGGGCGAACATGCCCTGGCTGAAGTAGGCCTGGGCCATGGTCAGCTCATACAGGTCGGTAAACAGGCCCAATTCTTGCCCCGGGAGAGAGGGTTCGGAGATATCCATCACCCGCTAACCAGCAGCCCGGCCGTAATGCCGAATACCACTGAACAGGGCATGGAATATGCTAACTCTGAACTTCTCATTGCGGGTCGTATGCGGGGGCAGTTCAACGGTCCTTGCGGCAGGCAAGGCCTATTATGTTGTGACCCGCGAAGCCCTGTCAACCGGAGGCAGGCGGCTCAAGCCCTTGGCTAATGCCATCGCCCCTCCCACGGGCTCGTGGCGCAACCGCAAATCCTTGACATGATAGCCCGCCCTTAGTACCATAATTCCTGTTAACAATCGAATAGCGCAATAAAACCCTTTATCCAGAACGGCAGAGGGGACGGCCCGAAGAAGCCTGGCAACCGGTCCTGGCCCGAGACACGATCCCGGGCAAGATACGGTGCTAATTCCGGCGTCCTTCCAGCGAGTGCTGGAAGGACGAGAGATGAGGGGGCTTGGGATAAACTTGAGCTTCTCTCCTATGAGAAGCTTTTTTTGGTGGGCGGAACTGGCCGGCCTGGGGGAGAGACCGTTGATGGAAATCAGGCCGGTCCAGTGGATCGGCGGTAACCTGGCCCTCTTGGACCAGACAAGACTCCCATTGGAACGGATCACCCTGGAGGTGCGCCGTTACCAGGAGGCTGTCGAAGCCATCCGGCAGATGCAGGTGCGCGGCGCGCCGGCCATCGGAGTGACGGCGGCTTATGCCGTCGCCTTGGCAGCTCGCCAGATCGCCGCCGCCGGGGAGCAAGACTTCCTGGAGAAACTCCGGGAGGCGGCCGACGAAATCATTTCCGCTCGCCCCACCGCCGTCAACCTGCAATGGGCGGTCCACCGGATGCTGCGGGTGGCCGAGTCCGAATCCGGCGATCCGAGTGCCCGCCTGCTGGCCGAAGCTCAGCGGATGCAGGAGGAGGACGAGGCCATCAACCGCCGGATGGGCTGCCACGGCAAAGAGTTGATCCCGGACGGGGGCTCCGTCCTGACCCACTGCAACGCCGGCGCTCTGGCTACCGCGGGGTTCGGCACCGCCCTTGGGGTGATCCGGGCCGGCTGGGAAGCGGGCAAGCGGTTTCAGGTGTTCAACACCGAGACCCGTCCCTTTCTCCAGGGGGCACGGCTGACGGCCTGGGAGTTCCAGCAGCTGGGAATTCCGGCGACCCTGATCGTGGACTCGGCCGCCGGAATGCTGATGAATCAAGGCCGGATCGGCTGCGTTATCACCGGCGCCGACCGGATCGCCGCCAATGGGGACACGGCCAACAAGATCGGCACCTACTCCCTGGCCGTGTTGGCCAAGGAGAACGGCATCCCGTTCTACGTTGCGGCCCCAACGAGCACCGTCGACCTGAGCCTCGCAACCGGCAAGGAGATTCAGATCGAGGAGCGGCCCAGCGAGGAGGTCACTCACGTGCAGGGCGTGGCTACCACTCCTCCGGGGGTCGCGGTCATCAACCCGGCTTTCGACGTAACGCCCCACGGCTACGTGAGCGCGATAATCACCGAGTTTGGTGTGGCCCGGCCCCCCTTCCTGGAGAGCCTTTTGGAGGCGGCGGGCGGTGGTCATGCGGGGTAACCCGCGCCGGCCCAGCGCATCGACCGAGTAATATGTAATGACCAAGAAAGAAGCAAGTATAGGCGTCATCGGCGGCAGCGGCCTCTACCAGATGGAGGGGCTGACCGGTGTCGTGTCTGTCGAACTGGACACGCCCTTCGGGAAGCCCAGCGATGCCATCGTCTTGGGGTCGCTGGAGGGAGTGCCGGTGGCGTTTCTCCCCCGGCACGCCCGTGGACACCGGTTGAACCCTACCCAGATACCGGTGCGGGCCAACATCTACGCCCTGAAGAGCCTGGGTGTGGAGCGGATCATCTCGGTCAGCGCGGTGGGCAGCCTCAAGGAAGAGTTTGCTCCCCTGGACCTGGTGGTGCCCGATCAGTTGATCGACCGCACCCGGCTGCGGGAAAGCACTTTTTTCGACCAGGGAATAGTGGTCCACATCTCCGTTGCCGAGCCGTATTGCTCCGCCACCAGGCAGGTGATACACGACAGCGCCCAGGAGATGGGGATCCAAGCCCACTCCGGCGGGACCATGGTGGTGATGGAAGGCCCCGCGTTCTCCACCAAAGCCGAGTCTTTCATGTATCGATCCTGGGGCGCCGGCCTTATCGGGATGACGGCGCTCCCCGAGGCCAAGCTGGCCCGGGAGGCGGAGATTTGCTACGCCACCATGGCCTGGGTCACCGATTACGACTGCTGGCGGGAGAGCGAGGAAGCGGTCACGGCGGAGATGATCATAGAGACCCTGTTACAGAACGTGGCCACCTCGAAGGATCTGCTGCGTAAGGTCGTGCCGGTCCTAGCCGGTGAGCGGGACTGCCCCTGTGTGTCGGCGTTGAGTACCGCCATCATCACCCCCCCGGATAGTGTCCCGGAGGAGATCAAACGGAAGCTGGCCCCCATCGTGGGCAAGTATATGAGCTGAAGGTCCCAGAAGGAGAGGGAATGGCAAGGCGAGAAGCTCTTGAACCTTATTACCGGATCGATTCCAACGAGGCCATGGCGATGCTGGACTCGGACCCAGACAACATCGTCGTGGTGGACGTGCGTAACGATGACGAATGGGCGAGCGGCCATGTGACCGGCGCTCTCCATCTCTTCATCGACGAGATCACCGACCGCATCGAGGAGTTGCCCAAGGACAAGAAGCTGCTTTTCATCTGCGCCATCGGTGTGCGCAGTGGCCTTGGCTGCGAGTTCGCCGCCTCCATGGGGTACGATACCGAGAACCTCTACAACATCGAAGACGGCACGCCGGCGTGGATCGAGGGTAATCACCCCACGTCCTATGGCGACAACCCTTAGGCGGCAACGACCCTCAAGCCGGCGGAAAGCCGGAGGGCGAGAGAAAAAAGGAGAAAACTATTGGTATCACAACGAGTTGACGGGCACGTTAAAGACCTCTCCCTGGCGGACGCCGGGATCAAACGCATCGAGTGGGCCGCGCGGGAGATGCCTGTGCTGGAGATTATCCGCGAGCGTTTCAGCCGGGAGAAGCCGCTTGCCGGTGTCCGGATGGCGGCGTGCCTGCACGTCACCACGGAGACGGCGAGCCTGGCGAGGACCCTCGTAGCGGGAGGGGCCGAACTGGTCCTCTGCGCCAGCAACCCTCTGAGCACCCAGGACGATGTGGCTGCCGCGCTGGTGCAGGAGTATGGAATTCCTACCTTCTCCATCAAGGGCGAGGATGACGAGACCTATTACGGGCACATTGGCTCCGCCCTGGACCTCAAACCCCAGATCACCATGGACGACGGCGCCGACTTGGTGACCGCCGTGCACCGCCAACGCTCCCATCTGCTGGCGGACATGATTGGGGGGACCGAAGAGACAACCACCGGGGTCATCCGCCTCACCGCGATGGCCAAGGCAAATCAGCTCAGGTACCCCGTCATCGCGGTGAACGAGGCGGAGACCAAGCACTTTTTCGATAACCGGTACGGCACCGGCCAAAGCACCCTGGACGGGATCACCCGGGCAACCAACCTCCTCTGGGCGGGACGCCGAGTGGTGGTTGTGGGGTACGGCTGGTGCGGCCGGGGCGTGGCTTCCCGGGCCCGGGGCATGGGCGCTCACGTGATCGTCACCGAGGTCAACCCGGTCCGGGCCTTGGAGGCGGTGATGGACGGCTTTACCGTGATGAAGGGCATCGATGCCGCCAGGGCCGGGGAGGTGTTTATCACCGTGACCGGCGGCCTTCACTCCATCGGCCGGGAGCACCTTGAGGTCATGGCTGACGGAGCGATCATGGCCAATAGCGGCCACTTCAACGTGGAAATCGACATTCCGGCTTTACAAGAGATGTCCGCCAGCCAGCGGGAAATGCGGCCCTTCGTCGATGAGTACCTGATGAAGGACGGCCGGAAGCTGCATCTGCTGGCCGACGGCCGGTTGATCAACCTGTCGGCGGCCGAAGGCCATCCGTCGGCGGTGATGGACATGAGTTTCGCCAACCAGGCCCTCTGCGCCGAATACATCGTCAAGAACCAGGGACAGCTGACGCCCCAGGTGTACGATGTCCCCAAGGAGACCGACGCTGAAGTTGGCCGCCTCAAACTGCAGGCATTGGGTATCCAGATAGACGCCCTTTCCCCGGAGCAACAGAAATACCAGGATAGCTGGGAAGAAGGGACCTAGGTCCCAGTTCAACCAGGAGAAAAATGCATGGCTTTACTGTTCAATGAATCCCCCAAGTATTTGCTGACCTCGGAGTCGGTCACCGAGGGTCATCCGGATAAGCTTTGCGACCAGATTTCCGACGGTGTGCTGGATGCGGTGCTGCGCACCGACCCGATGGGGAGGGTGGCCTGCGAGACCTGTGTCACCAACGGGCTTGTGGTGGTCATGGGTGAGATAACCACCTCGTCCTACGTGGACGTCCCGGAAATCGTCCGGGCAACCCTGCGCAACGCGGGGTATGTCAACGCCGACTACGGTATCGACTCCAAGAGCTGCGGGGTGTCCGTTTCCATCCAGGAGCAGTCCAAGGACATCAGCGCCGGGGTGAGCCGCGCCATCGAAGTTAGGGACCAAAGCCAGGACGGCCGCGAACAGGATTTGGACGCCACCGGCGCCGGTGACCAGGGAATGATGGTGGGGTTTGCCTGTAACGAGACGCCCGAGTTGATGCCCTTGACCGTGAGCCTGTCCCACAAGCTGGTCCATCGGCTGAGCAAGGTCCGCAAGGATGGGGTCCTGGGTTACCTGCGGCCCGACGGCAAGTCCCAGGTGACAGTGGAGTATCGCTTTGGCCTCCCGCACCGGGTTGACACGGTGGTAATTGCCGCCCAGCATGGCCCGGAGATCGGCAACGATCAACTGAAGAAAGACATCACCGAGCAGGTGATCCGCAAGGTGATACCGGCCGAATTGTTAGATGGCGACACCAAGATACACGTCAACCCCAGTGGCCGGTTCGAGATCGGCGGCCCCGCCGGGGACACCGGGCTTACCGGCCGTAAGATTCTGGTGGATACCTACGGTGGCATCGCCCGCCATGGTGGCGGCGCCTTCTCGGGCAAAGACCCCACCAAGGTCGACCGCTCCGGCGCCTACGCTGCCCGTTACGTGGCCAAGAACCTGGTGGCCGCCGGGCTGGCCGACCGAGCCGAGGTGATTGTGTCCTATGCCATTGGCATGGCTCACCCCATCTCGGTCTCGGTGGAGACGTTCGATACCAGCCACGTCGACAGAGAGACCATCGACAAGCTGGTGGATAAGCACTTCGACCTGCGTCCCGCCGCCATCATTCGAGACCTGGACCTCCGCCGCCCCATCTACCAGCCGGTGGCCGCCTACGGCCACTTCGGCCGGGAAGAGCTGGGACTCAGTTGGGAGCGCACCGATAAAGCCGCCGCCCTCCGGGCGGATGCGGGATTGCCGGCCCGCTAGACCCCTGGCCTGCCATCGTGGCGTGCGCACCCTGGGGCCGGTCAGCGGCCATGTGGTATTTCTTGCGCCGCCGGGGTGGGATAGCCCGGTGCGAACGCGGCAGAACTCGTACCCGGTGGGTCTAGTCACGAGCGGATTCAACCCCGTTCGCCCTCCCCTGGTGAGTGCGGCCACGGTCACCGCGCCAAGAGCTTTTGGAATCCGAACCCGCTTGAGGCGGGCTTGGTCCCAGTGCCCGGATTAGCCAGGCCGGGCCACTCGCACCTTAGGGGCAGCCACGTTGACGGAAAATTCTTTCCCGGAAACCCAACGTTTCCTTGCGGTCATGGAGCGGACCATGGAGTTGGTAGGCCAGGGCGTTCCCCGCGGCTCCCTCCGTGAAGTGGCCAAGGTGTTCCATACCCTGTGCTGGAGGTTTCCGGACAACGGCGTCGAAATGTACTTTCTGGTGGACGACGACGGCGGCGTGAGTTCCGCCACCGACTGGACCGGTTCGGTGGACGGCGTCATCACCTTGGACGCGGCCGTGTTCCACGCCGCCGCTTTCGGCAAGGCAAATCTCGCCACCGCAATGCTGATGGGCAAGCTGCGGATCAGCGGCATATCCGTCTTGCATCTGGGCAAGTTCGCTCCGCTCCTCAAGCCCTTCCAGAGCAGCTACCGGCAGGCATGGACTGAAGTGAATGAACCCGCCGCCTGAACCGCGATTCGTTCAAGAGGCGGATGCGGACCTGGGAACATTGGAAGGCAGGCGCATCGCCACTGTGGGCTACGGCAACCTGGGCCGGTCTCTTTCCCTCAACCTGAGAGACAGCGCCACGGCCCCCGTCGTCGTGGGGGAGATCCCGGGCCCTTCCTGGGACCGGGCCGCGGCCGACGGGTTCACCGTCACCCCGGCCTCAAACGCCGCCGCCGAGTCCGACATCGTTTTCGTGCTCCTGCCCGATGAGGTGGCGCCCAATGTTTACCAGCGGGAGTTGGCGCCGGCGATCCGTCCGGGGAGCGCCCTGGTGTTTGCGTCGGGATACAGCCTGGCCTTTGGTCAAATCCAGCCCGCCCGGGATCTGGACGTGCTTCTCATTGCCCCCCGCATGATGGGCGTCGCCGTTCGGGACCTGTACCGGAAGGGCCTGGGATTCCCGGCCTTCGTTTCCCTGGAGCAGGATGCCACCGGCCAGGGGTGGCCGGTTCTTTGCGCCCTGGCCAAGGCGGTCGGCTCCCTTCGGACCGGGGCCCTGGTGGTCAGCGCGGCCCAAGAAGCCCACCTTGACCTTTTCGTGGAGCAGACGGTGGGTCCGGACCTGGGCAGCGCCATTCTCACCGCTTTCCAGGTGGGCGTGGAGGCCGGCTTGCCGCCGGAGGCCTTGCTGCTGGAGCTGTACATGTCCGGAGAGATGGGAAAAACCTTTCAAGCTATGGTCGATCTGGGGTTCTTCGAGCAGGTGAAGCTTCACGGTTTCGCCGCCGCTTTCGGGGGGCTGGTCCGTTTTATGAGCCTGGACCGGGAGTCCCAGGAACGCGGATACCGGGAGGTGCTCCGAGACATTATGGACGGGGGCTTCGCCGAGGCGCTGCAAGCGGAGGCCGAATCCGGATTCCCTTCCCAGGGATTGCTGGACCAGATGCTGGATGGTGACAACCCCATCAGCCAGGCCGAGAAGCGCGTTCACAGCATGATGCGGCTGAGTGGTAGACCCAAGGGTAGAAGTTAAACCCGTCGACCCCTTACCAACGCCTCTATGGGGCTCTGAGCTGGGTCCACGGGCGTGCTGGGACCGGCCCCGGTCACCGCTCCGCCCTGGGGAGACCCGCAGTGAGCCTGGACCCATCTCCCCAGACCCCTCGCTTCCCTCGGGGTGACATGCTCAGGGTACTGTGTCGACATAACCAGGATAATTCTTGAGGCAAGACCTCACCGGCGTACCCGGAACACTCAGAGCCAGGCACATTTCTAATCCTGCATCCCGGTGCTCTCCGGAGTCTCAGCGGCTTTGTCAGGAGATCGTAGCGGATGCCCGTCAACCGCAGGCGACTGGGCTTCCGCGGTACTCTATCCGTGAGAGGAAATGGTTGAGCAATCTCGGGTTGCTCTATAATCAACTTGCGGGAACCAAGCGACCAGGGGGGAGGCTGCTATGGTGAAGGACATCCGTTTCGGGACTGACGGCTGGCGGGCCATTATTGCCGAGGACTTCACGTTCGCGAACGTGGCCCGCTGCGCTCAGGGGCTGGCTGACTTTTTGAAGAGCCGCGGCACGGCGGAGCAGGGGCTGGTCGTCGGCTACGACACGCGCTTTCTGTCGCGTCAATTCGCCGAGAAGGTGGCCGGCGTATGCGCCGGAAACGGCGTCAAGGTCTACCTGGCTCGAGAAGCGGCGCCGACCCCGGTAATCAGCTTCAACGTTCTGGAGCACAGGGCGGGCGGCGCGGCAATCCTCACCGCCAGCCACAACCCCGCCATCTGGAACGGCTTCAAGTTCAAACCCGAATACGCGGGCAGCGCGACCCAGGAGATAACCGACCGGCTCGAGGACGCCATCGCCGCCACGGGAGAGATCCAGGACGTTTCGCTGGAGCGGGCTCGGGGGCAAGGCCTGGTGGTCGACATCGATCCGGCACCGCCCTACCTGGAGCGGATCGGCGAGCTGGTAGATTTGCGGGCTATAAGAAACGCGGGGCTGAGAGTCGCGGTGGACGCGATGTTCGGCTCCGGCGGCGGCTACCTGCCTGCCCTGATATCCGGGGGAAGTACGACTGTCGAGGAAATGAACGGGCTTCCAAACCCGGCCTTCCCGGGAATGGAGCAGCCGGAGCCAATCGCTCACAACTTGACCCGCCTTATCGAAAAGATCAAGGCCGGAGGCGTGTCCGTGGGACTGGCCCTGGACGGCGACGCCGACCGCATTGGTGTGGTGGACGAGGATGGGCGGTTCGTCACCACCCTGGAAGTGTTTTCCGTCCTCGCCCTGTACCTCCTGGAGCACAAGGCCCAGCGAGGCCCGCTGGTGAAAGGCGTCACCTCTTCGATGATGCTCAATAAACTGGGCCGCAAGTTCGGGGTGGACGTACATGAGATGCGGGTTGGCTTCAAGTACATCGGCCCCAAAATGACCGAGGTCGATGCCGTGATGGGGGGAGAGGAGAGCGGCGGGTTTGCCTTCCGGGGACATATCCCCGAGCGGGACGGCGTCCTCAGCGGCTTGTATCTGCTGGAGTACATGGCCCAGACCGGCAAGACCCCGGCCGAGCTGGTGAACCACTTGTTTGACCAGGTCGGCACCCATAGCTACAGCCGGAGGGACGTGTCGTTTGATCCCAAGGACCGGGGGCGGATTGAGGAACGTCTGCGGAGCGAGGAGCTGTCCGAGCTGGCGGGGATGCCGGTGAGGTCATCCGACGAGATCGATGGGCGCCGTCTGGTCTTCGATGACGCCTGGCTGGTATCCCGGTTTTCGGGCACCGAGCCGTTGCTGCGGATCTACGCCGAAGCCGCCGGCCCAGACAAGGTGGAGGCCTTGCTGAACGCGGCGGCTGAATACCTGGGGGTGTAAGCGGCTTACCGCTTGGTGTACTGAGGCGCGCGGCGGGCCCGCTTGAGGCCGTATTTCTTGCTTTCTTTGATCCGGGCGTCCCGGGTGATGAAACCGGCGCGGCGAAGGCCGGCTTTAAGCGTCTCGTCGTAGACCACCAGCGCGCGGGAAATCCCGTGGCGGATGGCCTCCGCCTGGGAGTTCACTCCACCGCCCTGGACCCGGACGGCCACCTGGAACCGGTTGACGGTTTCGGTAATCCGGAAGGGCTCGGTGATGATGCCCTGCCATGGCTTCCAGTTGAAATACTCGTCCATGGGCTTGCCGTTGACCAGGATGGTGCCGCCCTCGTCCGGATAGAGCCGAATCTTGGCGATGGAAGTCTTCCGTTTGCCCGTTCCGTAGTAATACGCTTGTTCAGTTGAAGCCCGTACCAACGTGGCCACCTATCCTTCGTCCTGATTTTGTCCGGGAGCCGCCTGAGCCTCATGGGGATGGTCGGCCCCGGCGTATACCTTCAAGCGCCGGAGCATCTGGCGCCCCTGGTGGTTGCGGGGAAGCATGCCCTTGACCGCCAGTTCAATAACCCTCTCGGGGTGATTTTCCAGCACGGTCCGCAGCTGAAAAGACTTGAGATTGCCCACGTAGCCACTGTGCCGGTAGTACATCTTTTGTTCCAGCTTGTCGCCGGTGACCCGGATCTTGGAGGCGTTGAGAACCACCACGAAGTCTCCGGTGAGAACGTGGGGCGTGTAGGAACTCTTGTCTTTACCCTGCAAGGCTACGGAGATATTGCGGGCAAATCGGCCCAGAATCTGGCCGGTAGCGTCCATCACCCGCCAATTGGCGGGAATCTCGTCGTTCTTGGGGAAGTAGGTGCTGGCCCTTTTCATTGGTTACTTCACTTCTCCGTCCGTTTACCGGGTACCGGTTCACAGTGTAACCCAGGTTGGCGGAAACTTAAACTGGCTGGGTGTCCAATCTCGCGCCCGATCATCGTCCGTCTGCCGCCGGGCGGGCGAACCGGATACGGCGCCGGCCGTTGGAGCGGGGTCGAGGCCGGTCGTCTCGCAGACTCTCCGACAACTGGAAAGCCTGGAGCGGCGGTGTGGATTTTCTGGCGGTCCCGTGGGCGGGACACCATCCGGATGTCACGGTTTTCGATCACAGTCCCGGCCCCGTTCCGCACCCGACGGGCGAAGAAGACTGACCGGCAGCCGCGGCGGGACGAGAAGGAGCCCGGTAGGTCACCTTCATCAAACACAATCCATGAGCCGGCGCCTGAGGGCACGCCAGCCGAAGGGGCAGTGTCCCCTCCAGGGCGTTCTTCACGGTGCTATTCGGGAGCCGGCCCTTCCCGATCTCGAGCAAGAGGCCGTTGGCCATCCGAATCTGATGTCTCAAGAACCCGTTGGCCTCGCACTCGATGATAACCGTGTCGTCTTCTCGCCAGACCTCCCAGCGGTGCACCCGCCGGACGGAGCTTTTTTCCGGAGGTAGACCCACGGCGAACCAACGGAAGTCGTGGTCACCCACCAGGCCCTGGGCCGCGGCGGCCATTTCGGGGACCTGCAGCTCGTTTCTGACCCAATAGTGGGTATGGCGTCGCAGCGGCGAGGGCCACGGCCGGTTGAGGATGTGGTACCGGTAGGTGCGGCTAACCGCGTCCCTTCGGGAGTGAAACTCGGGTGACACTTCCCAAGCGGATTGGACCTCGATATCGTTGGGTAAGTAGTGGTTCAGCGCCCTCGGAAAGCGGTCCACCGGGTGGGCGCTACGGGTGGGGAAGTCGACGACCTGGCCCAGGGCGTGGGCACCAGAATCGGTCCGGCTGGCGCCTCGGATGCGAACCGGTTCACCGGTGAAACGGGCGAGCCCCCGCTCTATCTCACCCTGGATTGTAGGCTGTTCGGCCTGGAGTTGAAATCCCATGTACTTGCTTCCGTCGTATTCCACTACCAGGGCCAGCCGGCGTGTTGGAGCCGACGCCGATCCACCCGGCGCCCCATTGCAATACAAGGGCTCGGGAGAGTTGGTAGCCCCCGCAGGGGTAGTCTGTCGATTATCTTGGCTTTGCATAGCGTGGCCGAGAGGAATTTGCCTCGCTAAATCCGGAGGCGTTCCCCGCCCGCTTCCGGGTAAGGGAGTGGGCTTCGGGCCTGTTGCATCCTCGGAGAGGCAGCGGCGCTAGACCAATTCGATCATGGCCATCAATGCGGCGTCGCCCTGGCGTGGCCCCAGTTTGATGATTCGGGTGTAGCCCCCGGCCCGCTCGGTATACCTGGGAGCCACGTCATCGAACACCTTTTTCACCACCTTCGTGTTCGGCACCTGGGCCAGCGCCAGCCGCCGGTGATGCAGCGTCCCCTTCTTGCCGTGGGTTATGAGTTTTTCGGCGACCACCCGGGTCTCTTTTGCCTTGGCCAGAGTAGTGGTGATGCGCTCATGGCGGATCAACTCGACCACGAGCCCCCTGAGCAAGGCGCGGCGCTGGTCACGCCGCCGGCTCAGTTTTCTGCCTGTTACTCGATGAGATGCCATGGTTAGTTGGGTTACTCCTCGTCCTCGGATTCCGCCGGCCGGTCGGCCTGGTCGTCCTCATTTTCCTCTGGCCCGGAGGGGTCTTCCATGTCCACGTCCTGCTCCGCCGGCGGAGCGTCTCCAACGCCGATAAGGTTTTGGATGTCCTCGGACGATAGTTCGGAGACCGCTTCTTGCGGCCCGGCGTCGGCGTCGGGTTCAGTTTGCGCGGAGGGGTGGGGCGCGATGCCACGCTCGGCCAGCTTCTCCCGCAACTCAACCAGGGACTTCTCGCCGAAGTTGCGAATCTTGAGGAGTTCGTCGTCGGACAACTCCAAGATTTCGCCCACTTTGGTGATGTGGCCCCGCTTGAGGCAGTTGAGGGTTCTGGGCGAGAGTTCCAACCTTTCGATGGGGGTTTGGTAAATCTCCGGAGAGACAATCATGGAGGGGCGTTCCACCCCGGCTTCCGTCGCCCGGTCCAGGTTGGTGAACAGGAAGAAGTGGGAGACCAGGGTGTCGGCCGCCTCCCTTACCGCCTCCACCGGCTTGATGGTGCCGTCGGTCCATACTTCCAAGACCAACCGTTCGTAGTCGGTAATCTGACCGACCCGGGTACGCTCGACGCTGTAGTTCACCTTTCGCACCGGGCTGAAGACGGCATCCACCGGCAGGACTCCGACGGGAGGAGCGGAGGGCCCGTCCATCTGGGTTGCCGGCTGGTATCCCACCCCCTGTTCCACGTTGAACTCGATGGAAAGGCGAGCGCTGTCGGAGTCCAGCGTTGCCAGGTGAAGCTCGGGGTTCACGATCTCGAAATCGCTGGAAGTGGAGATATCCCCCGCGCAGACGCGCCCTTCGCCGGCCACGTCCAGCCGCATCTTCCCGGCCCGTTCCGATTGGGCCCGGACCCGGATCCTTTTGATGTTGAGGAGGAGTTCCATCACCTCTTCCTTGACTCCGGTGATGGCGCCGTACTCGTGGACCACATCGTCGATCTTGACCCAGGTAATTGCGCTGCCGTTTGTGGAGCTGAGCAGTATCCGGCGCAAGGGGTTGCCGATGGTCAGGCCGAAACCCCGTTGCAGGGGTTCCACTGCCACTTTTCCGTAGGTGTCCTCCGACTCCAATACGTGGACGTCGGGTTTGAGTGTTTCTGGTCCTGCCTCGGCTTCTGCCGGAGGCAGGAGAAAGGTTTCTAGCATCAGGCTTGTTACCTCGAGTAAAACTCCACGATCAACCGTGAGTCGATAGTTTGCAGTAGGTCTTCATCGGCCGGCACGGACATGATTCGGCCACTGACCTCCGACGTATTCAAATCAATCCAGGCGGGCACCGGGCGCTTGGGCAAGCCGTCGGTGCGCTCCTTGAAGAAATCCGTCGATTTGACCGACTCTTTCCAGGAGATAACATCGCCGACCTTCACCTGATAGGAGGGAATGTCGGTTTTTGTTCCGTTGACCCGGAAATGGCCGTGCATCACGAATTGGCGGGCCTGCTTGCGCGAGTCGGCAAAGCACATCAAAAAGATGACGTTGTCCAGCCGGCGTTCCAGGGTTCGGAGCAGGTTGAAGCCGGTGATTCCCGGCGCGTTGAAAGCCTGGGACATATACCGGCGGAACTGGGACTCCAGCACGCCGTATATTTGTTTGGCCTTCTGCTTCTCCCGCAGGTGGACACCATAGTCGGAGGGTCGCCGGCGCCGGCGGCTCTGGTCGCCCGGGGGGGCTCGGCGGCGTTCGAATGCGCAACGGGGGGTGAAGCAACGGTCCCCCTTGAGAAAGAGCTTTTCCCCGGCCCGGCGGCACAGCCGGCAGTTAGGTCCTGTGTATCTACCCATACGGTTAGCCTACACCCTCCTTCGTTTCGGTGGCCGGCACCCGTTATGGGGTATCGGCGTTACGTCCCGGATACTGCGCACCGCGAGTCCGGCCCCTTGCAGGGAACGGATTGCTGCCTCGCGGCCGGCCCCTGGGCCTTTGATCATTACATCCACCTGGCGCAGGCCCTGGTCCATCCCACGGCGGGCGGCCTGCTCGGCGGCCCGCTGGGCGGCAAAGGCAGTTCCCTTGCGGGAGCCTTTGAATCCCACCGTGCCCGCGCTGGCGGAAGAGATCACGTTTCCCTGGGGGTCGGTGATGCTGACCATCGTGTTATTGAATGTTGAATAAATGTACGCTCGTCCCAGCGGTACGTTGCGGCGTTCTCGGCGCCGTGATCTTGGTCTTGGCATGAGGTTTTACCTACTTCTTACCCCCGGTACGGCGGCCGCGGCCGGCAACGGTGCGGCGAGGGCCCTTCCGGGTACGGGCGTTGGTCCTGGTACGTTGGCCGTGGGCCGGCAGGCCCCGGCGGTGGCGCAGGCCCCGGTAGGAGCTTATTTCTATCAAGCGCCGGATATTTTGGTTGACCTCGCGGCGCAGGTCACCCTCCGCGATATATTCCCGGTCCACCAGTTCCCGGATCCGGTCCACCTGGGCCTCAGATAGCTCGTTCATTCGGGGTGAAAGCACGGGGTCAATCTGAGCCTTGGTCAGTATTTCCGCGGCCAGGGTGGGGCCGATACCGTAAATACGACGCAGGGCCACGTGGGCCTTCTTGCGATCCGGCACGTCTACGCCGGCTATACGAACCACTGGTTACCTCCTAGATCCCGCAGGCAGCCCACTGGGCTAGCCCTGCCGCTGGGAATGTCTCGGATTGGAGCAGATGATCCTCACCACTCCCTTGCGTTTGATCACCCGGCACTTGTCGCACCTGGGCTTAACCGATGCCGATACCTTCATTATTAAATCACCCGCGCCTTACTTGAACCGGTAGGTTATGCGGCCACGGCTCAGGTCGTATGGCGATAACTCCACGAGAACCCGGTCGCCCGGCAGCACGCGAATGAAGTGCTTCCGGATCTTGCCCGACACGTGGGCCAATACCTTGTGGTCGTTGGGCAACTCCACCCGGAACATTCCGTTGGGCAGGGCTTCTTTCACGCTGGCTTCTACTTCTATGGCCTGTTTTTTTGGCATATGCGTCCTCTGCTGTCACCGTTCCCCGTCCGCCGGCGGGCCGGGGTGCGATGCCCGCTAGTCGTGGCTGGTCAGAACCTCTGGCCCCTCTTCGGTTATGGCGATGGTATGCTCAAAATGGGCCGACAGTTTCCCGTCCGCCGTTACCACCGTCCACTGGTCGTCCAGTATCCGGGTGTGCCAATCTCCAACGTTCAACATCGGTTCGATGGCAATGCACATGCCGGGGCGCAGAAGCGGTCCCAGGCCCGCCTGCCCGTAGTTGGGAACCTGGGGGTCTTCATGGAGGAACCGGCCCACACCGTGGCCCACGAACTCCCGGACTATTCCGTATCCCCTGCTCTCGCCGAAGCTCTGGACGGCCGCCCCAATATCGCCAATCCGGTTCCCCGGCACGGAAACCTTGATTCCCTCTTCCAGGCATCGGCGGGTAGCTTCCATCAACGCTGCCGCCTCCCCGCTCACTTCACCCACCGCCAGCGAGATGGCTGCATCTCCGATAAGCCCGTCCAGGGTCGCCCCCACGTCCACTTTGATTATATCCCCTTTTTTCAGAACCCGCTTCCCGGGGATCCCGTGTACGATCTGCTCATTCACCGACGTGCAGATACTGGCAGGAAACCCCCGGTAGCCTTTGAAGGTAGGCCGGGCGCCGTGGCGGGTTATTTCCTTGAAGGCGATCCGGTCCAGGTCCTTGGTGGTCATTCCCGGTTCCACCGAGCGCTTCAACAAGGTGAGCACCGCACCCACGACAGCGCCGGCACGGCGCATGGCGTCCAGTTCCTGGGCGGATTTTATCGTAATCCCCCCTTTGTAGGTGGTCGGCGAGTTCGACGCGGTTTCAACCTTTCTGCCGGTATTCAACCTTTCTATTCTACCCCTGTTCGGTTATCTTGAAAACCCGGCCTTGGATACCGGCCCTTGCGCTATTGCTTTCAGCACCAGGGCATGGATACTTTCGACACTTCCTTCACCCGGAATGTCAGCCAGGAGGCCTCTTTGCTGGTAGAAACTCAAGAGGGGAACGGTTTCGGTGTGGTATACATAGAGTCGCCGACGGAGCGCTTCCGGGGTGTCGTCGGCCCGCTGGTAAAGTTCACCTCCGCAATCGTGGCACCGCCGTTCTCCTTTTCCCGATGTTTCCTTGCTTGCTTCCTCGCTTCCCTCATCTGGTGATGGTAGGCCAATGGTGTGTGGGGCCTGGCACCTCCGGCAACTGTAGCGGCCCCCGATGCGCCGGAACACCTCCCGCTCGGGGACGTCGATGTGCACTACTTTGTCCAGGCCTCGGGACCGCTGCTCCAATGCCCACTCCAGGGCCCTGGCCTGGTGCAGGTTTCGGGGGAACCCGTCCAGGATGAACCCCACCCGCGGCTCCAGGGAGAGCACCTTGTCCAGAATGATATCGATTGTGACCTCGTCGGGCACCAACAGCCCCTGGTTCATGAACCCGGCCACCTGGAGACCCAGCGCGGTTTGCTGCTGCAGGTGTTCGCGGAACAGGCCCCCGGAACCGATGTAGCGTATCCGGAGCCGCCGGGTCAACAGCTGCGCCTGGGTGCCCTTTCCCGCGCCCGGGGGGCCGAACAGTATCAGTCGTGTCGCGGGGATCAATCTATTTCAAGAATCCTTCATAATTCCGCATCATGAGTTGTGCTTCCAGCTGGCGCAAGGTGTCTAGGCCCACCCCGACCATGATCAACAAGCTGGTGCTGCTCAGGGAAATTGCCTGGACATCGGTCACCAGGGACGCTAGCCATGGAACGATGGCGATAAACCCCAAGAACAAGGCGCCCCCCAGCGTTAAGCGCACTATCACCCGGTTCAAATAGTCCTGGGTGGGCTTGCCCGGCCGGATCCCCAGCACGAAGCCCCCGTTGCGTTGGAGGTTCTCCGCCAGGTTCTGCTGGTTGAACACTACCAACGTGTAGAAAAAGGTAAAGGCAACCACCAGGATGAACACCATTACCCAATAGAGCATTGAAGTGGGCACCAGCAGGTCGCCGAAGAAGACTGCCGCGTCGCCGATCCAGCCGCCGCTGGTGGATAGGTAGGTGGCGATGGTTCCGGGAAGAATCACGATGGAAAAGGCGAAGATCAGCGGGATCATTCCAGCCGAGTTGATCCTGAGAGGCAGATAGGTTGCGCCACTCTGACGGTACATTCTACCGCCCCTGAAGATGCTGCGCCCGTATTGAACCGGAATGCGCCGGTGGGCTTCGTTGAACAGCACGATCATCGCGATAATCATCACGCCGATTATGGCGAAGAAACCGATGCCGAGGACGTTGTCCCGATCGAGGAACCCCTGGGCCAAGAGGCCGGGGAAGCCGGCCACGATTCCCGCGAAGATGATCAGGGAGATACCGTTGCCGATGCCCTTCTCGGTGATCAACTCGCCCAACCAGACCAGGAACAGGGTCCCGGCGACGATGGAAATGAGGGCGGCGACGGTGGGCAGCAGGTTGCTGCCGGAGAACCCCACGAAGTTCAGCACGTTGCTCTGTTGAAGGAGCACCAGTTGCCCGTAGCCCTGGGCCAGGGCAATGGGCACGGTCAGCCAGTGAACGAAGCGGTTCATCTTGGCCCGGCCCGCTTCTCCCTCCCGGGAGATTTCTTGAAGGGCCGGTATAACCGGGGTGAGTAGCTGCATGACGATGGAGGCGGTGATGTAGGGGAAAACCCCCAGCGCCACGATGCTCATCCGTCTCAAGGCGCCGCCGCTGAACTGGTCCAAAAAGCCCAGGAGCTGGTTGCTGTCGAACAGGACATCCAGCTGGTCGGTGTCGATGCCGGGCAGCGGAATGTGGGCCGCAAAACGGTAAAGCGCCAGCAGCGCCAGAGTGAACAGGATTTTGGCCCTGAGGTCCGGCAAGCTGAAGGCGTCGATTGCAGCCTGGAGCAGGCGAGGGAATCGCCCCCCCTGGGTTTCCGCGGTCATCATTAGACCTAAAGCTCCTGTACTGTTCCCTGGGCTGCTTCGATCTTCTCTCGTGCCGAGCGGGTGAATCTGTGGGCTACCACGGTGAGGGCCTTGCTGACCTCGCCGTCCCCAACAATCTTGATCGGCTTGTTGAGGTTGCGCAGGTAACCCCGCTCCTTCAGCACTTCGGGCGTGACGCGTTCGCCGGGCTCGAAGCTATCCAGCGATCCCAGTTTCACCAGGGCATAGTAAACCTTGAACCGGTTGGTGAAGCCGCGCTTCATCGGCAGGCCTTTGATCAATGCCAGCTGACCGCCTTCGAAGCCGGAGCGGATCGCCCCGCCTGAACGGGATTTCTGGCCCTTCATGCCCCGGCCAGCGGTGCTGCCCTGGCCGGCGGCGTCGCCCCGGCCCACTCGTTTCTTGGGTCTTCTGGCCCCCCGGCTGGGGACCAGTTGGTGTTCCATCATTTGGTGCCACTCCCCGATGGGCTGGCTTCTTCCGCTACTTCAACGGTGACCAGGTGGTTGACCTTTTCAACCATCCCGCGGATGGTCGGTGTGTCGCCGTGAATCACCGAATGGTGCAGCCGGTGCAAGCCAAGAGATTTTATGACCCTCCGCTGGGATTCGGGCCGGCCGATACAACTTCTTATCCAGGTAATTTTTAGCTGGGCCATCGTACGTCTTTCCTAAGTTCCCTAGTTCCCTGTGTGTAACCCGCCGGTTCGCCCCGCGCGGCGTTGGGGGAGGCCTCGGACGGGGCTTTGGGCCCAAGGGCAGTGTCCCAGGGCGGCCTCCGGCCGGCGAGCTTGAGTCAGCTTACGGATAGCGCCTGATCGCTTGGTTTTCCGGGGCCGTCATCTACGTCGAGGGGCCTCGTAGGCGCGCTCGGCCCGCATTGCCATCTCCTTCACCGGGTCACGGAGTTGCCGCAAAGCTTCCATGGTAGCGTAGACGATGTTAATCGGGTTTCGGGAGCCCAAAGACTTGCCCACCACGTCTTTGACCCCGCCAAGCTCCAGCATGGCGCGCATGGCGCCGGCGGCGATGACGCCCGTTCCTTCGCGTGCCGGCTTGATCATGACGATGGTGGCGCCTTTCTTGACCGTGATCCGCTGGGGAATAGTGCTTCCCTGGATCGGGATCTGGACCAAGTTGCGGCGGGCGATGGCGTTGCCCTTGCGCACCGCGTCGGGAATCACGAGGGCCTTGCCCAGCCCAACTCCCACCTGGCCTTCGCCGTCGCCCACTACCACGAGGGCATTGAAGCGGAGGCGCCGGCCTCCCTTGACCACTTTAGCAATCCGCCGGGTGTAGACCACGCGCTCCGACATGCCAGAGGCATCGTCATCCCGGAATCGGCCGTATGGGGCCCTGTTAAACGCCGAAACCATTTGAAACTTCGACCTCCTGCCGTTGTCGGACGATTATATGCTGGCTGCGTAGGGCAACCATTAAAACTCGAGTCCACCTTCTCTGGATGCTTCGGCCAAGGCCTTGACCCGGCCGTGATACTTGTAACCGCCCCGGTCAAACACCACCTGGGAAATGCCCAGGGCCAGGGCCCGCTCCGCCACGAGCTTGCCCACGGCTTGGGAGGCATTGACCTTGGGCTGGATGGGCGATTCCCGCTTTTCGCCACCCTCCTGGCTGGAAGCGGCCGCCAAGGTGTGACCATTGGCGTCGTCGATTACCTGGGCATATATGTGGCGCAGGCTGCGGAACACGCAGAGCCGTGGCCGTTGCGGGCTGCCGTGTACCTTTCTCCGCACCCTGGCGTGGCGGACAACCCTCAGTTTTCGAGCGTCTCTATCTTTGGGCATGATCAGGCCTTACGGGCGGCTGCCTTACCTGGCTTGAAGTGGAGCACCTCGCCCTGATACCGAATCCCTTTTTCTTTGTAGGCATTGGGAGGCCTTACCTTGCGCACTTGAGCCGCCAGGTTGCCTACCTTTTGTTTGTCGATGCCGCGAACGTGGACCCGGTTGTTGCCCTCCACCTCCATGGTTACCCCTTCGCCGGGGTGAATCTCTACGGTGTGGCTATAGCCCACGCTCAGGATAATGCCGTCTCCGGCCTGCGCGACCCGGTAGCCCACTCCCATCAGCTCTAATGTCTTGGTGTACCCGTCGGTGACCCCCGTGATGGCGTTGGCGATGAGGCTGCGGGTGAGCCCATGCAAAGCGTGATGGAATTTCCGCTCGGAGAACCGCTCCACGAAAACCATTCCATCCTCGACCTTGACGACCACGTCGGGGTGGTAGTTTTGAGTCAGGCTCCCCTTGGGTCCTTTCACCGTCACGCCGCCGTACTCGATCTCTACCTTTACCCCGGAGGGGACGGGGATCGGCTTACGCCCAATGCGGGAGAGCGTCCGGCCTTGAGTTTTTGCCTTCACCGCGGTGTTACCAGACATAACACAACAACTCCCCGCCGATTCCACGCCGCCAGGCCGCCTGCCCTGCCATAACCCCTTGGGAGGTGGAAAGGATGGCCAAACCCAGACCGCCGTAAACGCGGGGTATTTCCCCTTTGCCCACGTGACTCCGCAAACCCGGTCTGCTGACCCGTTTCAGGCCGTTGATGGCCGGTACCCGGCCTTCTCGGTAGGCGAGGTGCAGCCGAAGGGTTGGGTGGGCGTGTCCCCGGGGCATGTCGAAGTCCCGGATGTAGCCTTCGTCTTTCAGAATCCTGGCCAGGGCCAGTTTCAGCTTTGAGTGGGGCACTAGGACGGAGTCGTGACGCACGTGGATGGCGTTACGGATCCGGGTCAGCATATCCGCCACAGGATCGGTGACTGGCATTCTAATCTGTCTCCCCGCTGCTTACGATCATCGGAACTTTGGTGTGGTCCATGTGGATTCTTCGCTTCAAGAGAAGCCTCTACAGGCTGGCCTTGCGCACGCCCGGCAGCTCGCCGGTCAGCGCCAACTGTCGGAAGCATATCCGGCAGATCCCAAAGAAGCGGATGTAGGCCCGCGGCCGGCCACACCGGTGGCACCGGCTGTGAACCCGGACCGGAAACCTGGGTGTCTTTGACCATTTCTGGATTTTCGACGTCTTAGCCAAGAAATCTCCTTTACGCCTGGCGGACGAACGGGAAGCCGTACAACTCCAGCAGGCGAATCGCCTCGGCGTCGTTTCCGGCGGTAGTGGTAATTGTAACCTGAAGGCCCCTGAATTTGTCGATCTCGTTGTAGTCGATCTCCGGAAAGATGATCTGCTCCCGGATGCCGATGGTAAAGTTTCCCCGCCCATCGAAGCCCCGGCGGGGAACACCCCGGAAGTCGCGGATTCGGGGCAAGGCCATGTTGACCAGCCGATCCAGGAAATGGTACATCCGTGTCCCCCGGAGGGTTACCGCGGTGCCGATGGAGTTCCCTTCCCGGATCTTGAACCCGGCGATGGACCGGCGGGCCTTGGTGATTATCGGCTTCTGCCCGCTTATCGTGGTCAAGTCTCGGGTGGCGCCTTCCATGGCACGGCTGTTGGTCAATGCTTCGCCCATCCCGATGTTCAAAACGATCTTCCCGATCCGGGGCACGCGCATCGGATTGTTAAACCCGAACTCTTGCATCATAGCGGGCACGATTTCGTTTCGGTAAACATCCCGAAGCCGAGGCGGGGGTGGTCCTTCCGCCTCGGGAGGGGCTTCATCCGCGGCCTCGGCTTCGGCGCGCTTCCCACGGGTCGATCTTCCGCTTTGGGCGGGCCGTCGTCCGGCAGGAGCTGCTTTGGCCTTGGGCTGCTTCTCGGCTTTGGCTTTGGGCGGCGTTTCGGCGGTAGCCTCAGGCGGCTCGTCGGTAGCTGCTTCGGGCTGCTGCTCGCCTGAAGCCTCGGGCTGCTCCTCGCTCTGGGGCTCCGGCTTGGCTTCACCTGGCATCGTCGATCACTTCCTTACACTTGGGACAACCCCTGACCCTGACCCCGGTGTCCAGGAGGACAGAGGTGGGTTTCACGGGCCGGTTACACTTATTGCAAAGCAAAACTACGTTGGAAATGTGGATGGGGGATTCTTGCTGCACCCTGCCCGATTGCCTGACTCCGGGGCGCGCGCGCACGTGCCGGGTCACCACGTTTACACCTTCAACCACCACCCGGTTTTGCTTAACCAATTGCCGGTCTACTCGCCCGGTTTTGCCTTTGTCCTTTCCGGCCGTGACCAGCACGGTATCACCATTTCGGATGCGCATTATACCACCTCGGACGCCAGGGACACGATCCGCATGAAACCTTTGTCCCGCAACTCGCGGGCCACCGGCCCAAAGATACGGGTGCCCCGAGGCAGCCGGTTATCCAAGATGAGTACCGCGGCATTGTCATCGAATTTTATGTAGGTCCCGTCGGGCCGGCGGCGGCCCTGGGCCTGCCTGATGACCACCGCTTTGACCACTTCGCCCTTTCTGACCGGGGAGTTGGGGGCTGCCTCCCGAACGTTGCAGACGATCACATCGCCCACGTGGGCGTACCTGCGCCGGCCGCTGCCGGGAATATTGATCAGCCGGATCACTTTGGCCCCGCTGTTGTCGGCCACGGTGAGCCGTGTGTAGGTCTGGATCATTCTTCAGAGTCCTCGGTTTCTTCGCTGTCCGCTGCGGGTTCCTCGCCCTCCGGCTCAGCTTCGCCGGGTTCACCGGCTACGGGCTCCTCGTCCACTTCGTCGACAACCACCACGGCGTCGGCCTCCAGGTCGATGGCGCGCACGTCCGCAACTTGCCGCCGCTCCAGTATCTCCATCAAGCGCCAACGCTTGGTCTTGGAGATGGGCCTGGTCTCCTCGATTCGGACCACATCACCCAGGCGGCACTGGTTGAGGGCGTCGTGAACGTGGAAACGGGCCACGCGCCGCACCTGTTTGCGGTAGAGACGGTTGCGTTGTTTCCAAACCATCTCCACAACCGCCGTTTGGCCTCGGGGCGTCCGCACCACCGAGCCGGTGCGGACTTTACGCATCGATTTCGCCACTCTTACCTCTGTGCCAACTGGCGCTCTCTGATGACTGTGCGCAACCTGGCGATGGACTTCCGCACCCCGCGGGGTAGATTGGAATTGGGCAACTGGCCGGTGGTAGCCCGGAAGCGCAAGTGCATATACTCCCGGTAGGTCTTATCCAGCTCCTCCTTGAGTTGCTCGTCGGTCAAGGCTCGTATTTCGTGGATCTGCATGACGCTCCCTCCCTAGCCGGCCCCGCCGGCCAGAGCCGCCATCCGGTTGCGGTGGACGGTCTTGGTGGGAATCGGCAGCTTGTGAGAGGCCAATTCCAGAGCGTCGACGGCGTCTTGTGGCGGTACTCCGGCAACCTCAAAGAGAATCCGGCCGGGCCTGACCACGGCAACCCAATGGTCGACGGCGGCCTTGCCGCCCCCCATCCGAACTTCGGCCGGCTTCTTGGAAACCGACTTATCCGGGAAGACCCGGACCCAAACCTGTCCGCCCCGCCGGAGGTGCCGGGTGACAGCCACCCGGGCCGCCTCAATCTGGCGGGCCGTGATCCAGTCGGTCCCCATTGCTTTCAATCCATACTCACCGAAGTTGATGGTGCTTCCCGTACTGGCTGCGCCTTTGCGGCGGCCCCGGAAGGACTTGCGGTATTTAGTACGTTTTGGCTGTAGCATGAGCGGTTCCTCTAACCCCTAGGCCTCGTCGACTACTTCCAATTCTTCTTCTGGGGCGCCCGCCTGCACGGTCACCTCGACAGATTCCAGTTCCTCTTCCTGCTCCGGTGGCGGTGGCAAGATTTCCCCATGATAGACCCAGGTCTTGACGCCCACTCGCCCCATTCCGGTGTGGGCCTCGGCCAGGCCGTAGTCGATGTCCGCCCGCAGGGTATGCAGGGGTACCCGGCCCAGCATCAGCTTCTCCACCCGGGCGATCTCGGAGCCGGAAATCCGGCCCTTCACGATGATTTTGATCCCCTTGGCGCCCCCTTGCATCGCCCGCTGGGCGGCCTGGCGCATGGCCCGCCGGTAGGCTACCCGCCGCTCCAGTTGGTCGGCGATGTTCCGCGACACCAGGTAGGCGTCGATCTCCGGCTGGTTGATCTCGATGATGTTCAACTGGACCCGGCGTTTGGTTATCACCTCCAGCCGGCTGCGCAAACGCTTGACCCGTTCCCCATCCCTTCCGATGAGAATGCCAGGCCGGGCCGAATGGATGTTGATTACGCTGTCCTGGGCGCCGCGGTCGATTTCCACCCGGGCGATCCCGGCGTCGGAAAAGGCCTTGTACTCGTTCCGAATGCAGCCCCGCAGATTCAGGTCCTCCAGCACCAGGGTTCGATAGCTCGAGGTGTTGGGGGCAAACCAATGGGCCTTCCAATCTTTGACGATGCCCAGTCTAAAACCGTACGGATGTGTCTTGTGGCCCATGACTTAGGTCTCCTCCCCTGCCTCGTCCACCAGGACGGTGATGTGGCTGGAGCGCTTGGTGATTCGGCCGATGCGGCCCCTGGCTCGGGGCCGGAACCGCTTCAAGGAACGGGCGTTATCCGCCGTGATGTGGACGATCCGCAAGGCGTCCCGGTCCATGTACATGTTGTTTTCGGCGTTGGCCGCGGCCGACTTGACCACCTTGGCCACGGTCTTGGCCCAGGGTGACGGCAGCAGGCCCAATGTATTCAGCGCATCATCTACCCGCTGGCCCCTCACCAGGTCCAAGATGGGTCTCAAGCGCTTCTGGGACGCTCCTATTTGTTTGGCCATGGCTCGTACTGGCGGCACTACCTTACCTCACCCTGCTGGATCGTTCGGTGCGCACGTGGCCCCGGTAGGTACGGGTAGGAGCGAATTCGCCCAGCCGGTGACCCACCATGTTTTCGGTGACGAACACCGGTACATGACGGCGGCCGTCGTGGACGCCCATCGTCAGCCCCACCATTTCGGGCATGACCATCGAAGCTCGAGACCAGGTTCGAATAACCGTCTTGGCGCCGGACCGCTGGACGGCTTCCACCTTCTTCATCAGCTTGGGATGAACGAATGGGCCCTTTTTAACCGATCGGGACACTCTACCGCCTCCTGCCCCGGCGCATTATGAACCGGCTGCTGGCCTTCTTCTTCCGCCTGGTCTTATGGCCCAGAGTGGGCTTTCCCCAAGGTGACTTGGGGCCGGGCATTCCAATGGGCGAGCGGCCTTCACCGCCCCCGTGGGGATGGTCCACCGGGTTCATCGCGACGCCCCGAACCTTGGGGCGGCGGCCCAGGTGGCGGCTGGCGCCGGCCTTGCCCAAACTCTCATTCTTGTGGTCTGGATTGGATAGCTGCCCGATGCTGGCCCGGCAGTTCAACAGTATGCGGCGCATCTCCCCAGAGGGCAGGCGCACCAGCACGTATTCCCCTTCCCTCGACAGCACCTGGGCGCCGACGCCGGCGCTTCGCACCATCTGACCGCCCCGCCCGGGGGTCAACTCTACGTTATGAACGACGGTGCCCGTGGGGATCGACCGCAGCGGCATGCAGTTGCCGGGGTGGATCTCGGAACCGACGCCAGACTGCACCCAACTGCCCACCGTCAATCCCAGAGGAGCCAGGATGTAGCTCTTCTCCCCGTCGACATAGTAGATCAGGGCGATGCGGGTGGTGCGGTTGGGATCGTACTCGATCGAGATTACGTGGCCGGGTACTCCATCCTTCATCCGCTTGAAATCGATGCGGCGGTACATCTGCCGCGGCCCGCCGCCCCGGCTCCGGGTGGTTATCCGGCCCCGGTTGTTGCGGCCGCCGTGCTTGGCCTGAGGAGATAATAGAGACTTCTCCGGCTTGCGCCGGGTGATCTCTTCGAAGGAGGGCCGGACCGCGTTGCGAGTCCCCGGAGTGACCGGCCTTAAGTTTTTCAGCGGCATGGTTGCATTCCTGCGATACTACTGGGCCTAGAGCCCTTCAATCAGGTTGATCCGGTCGCCGGTTTTCAGCGTGACCACGGCCTTCTTGATGTCCGGTTGTTTGACGGCACGGGGGCCGTAGCGTTTGCGCTTGCCGTGAATCTTGGTGATGTTTACGTCCATCACCGTTACGTCGAAATTGGTCTCCACGGCCTGTTTGACTTCCACCTTGTTGGCCTTGAGCGCCACCTGGAAGGTGTACTTGCCCGATTCCTGGAGAAGAGTGCTTTTCTCCGTGATGGTTGGTTTGATCAACACCTTGTGGATGTTCATCTACGCCCCTGCCTCCTCTTCGGAAGCCTGGTCCAAATCCGGGGAGGCTGCGGCTTCTTCCACCGCCTCAGCCACCGCAACGGCTTCATCCGGTTCCGGAGCTTCCGCCTCGGCATCCGCCGAAGCAATCCCCGCCTTCAGGGCCCGGCGCCCCCGTGCGGCCGCGACCAGGAACTGCTCGGCCCACCGGGCCGCCTCCAACGTGATTATAACGGTGTCCCGGCGCAGGAGTTCATGAGCGTTGAGCAGGCCGACCGGGAGTGTCCAAATCTTTTGCAGGTTATGGGCAGCGCGGACCACCTTCTGTTCAGAACCAAGGGTCACCAACAGCGCCGAGCTGGAGATGCCCAGATTGTTCAGGAGTTCGACCATCGACCTGGTCTTGCCATCCACCCGGTCCATGCTGTCCAGGCAGACGAGCCGGCGCTGCCGGGCCTTGTCGGAAAGTACGCATTTGAGGGCCAGGTGGCGCATCCGGCGCGGCAGCGCCTTGCGGTAGTCGCGGGGATGGGGTCCGAACACGACGCCGCCGTGACGCCATTGAGGTGACCGGATGCTGCCCTGACGGGCGCGTCCGGTATGCTTCTGAACCCAGGGTTTGCGACCTCCGCCGGACACTTGGGCCCGGGTCTTGGTGTCGTGGGTGCCCTGGCGCCTATTGAGCTGATATATGACCAACGCCTGGTGCACCAAGGAGTGGTTCATGGGCACGTTGAAGACGGCGTCGTCCAGTTCAATCGTCTGGACGGTGTCACCGTTCTGATTTCTTACTGGGACTTCCATGTCCTAGAATAACCCCCTAGTCGCCGGCCGGCGCCCGTTTATCGGTGCGTCGGATTTGAAGGAGTCCGTTGGGCGCCCCCGGGATGCCCCCTTTAACGAAGAGCAGGTTGCGGTCGGTGTCCACGCTGACCAGTTCCAGGCCTTTTACGGTAATTCGCCGGTTGCCCATGTGGCCGGCCATCTTCAGCCCTTTGAACACCTTACCCGGTGTGGTGCCGCCCCCGATGGAGCCCGGCGCTCGCGCCCGGTCCGACTGGCCGTGGGTTCGAGGCCCGCCGTGGAAGCCGTGCCGCTTCATCACGCCGGCAAAGCCCCGGCCTTTTGACCGTGCGATCACGTCGAGCTTTTCTCCGGGCTCGAATATTTCGACGCCGATGGTCTGCCCCACGTGAAACTCGTTAACGTCATCGGCCGAGACTTCACGCAGGTGGCGGCACTGCTGACTGCTTTTCAGGTGCCCGGCCAGAGGTTTGTTGAGCCGTTTGACCTCGCCAAACCCCAGTTGGACCGCCTGGTAGCCGTCATCTTCTTCGGTCTTGACCTGGGTCACTATGCAAGGACCGGCTTCGATCACGGTGACCGGGACCACTCGGCCGTCTTCGCGGAAGACCTGGGTCATGCCTATTTTCTTGCCGAGAAATCCTCGGATCATGTTGAACACCTGTGCCCTGGAGCTTGGCTCAAGGCTGCCTTAAAGCTTGCCTAGAGTTTGCCTAATACTTGCCTAAAGCTTGATCGAAATGTCCACTCCCGCGGGCAAGTTTAGCCGCGTCAGGGAGTCAATGGTTTTTGACGTTGGCTCCAGTATGTCGATGAGCCGTTTATGAGTCCGAATCTCGAAGTGCTCCCGAGAGTCCTTATCGACGTGAGGGCCTCGGATCACGCAAAACCGTCTGATGCGGGTGGGTAGGGGCACCGGCCCGGCGACCCTGGCCCCCGTACGCTCGGCAGTTTCCACTATCTGCCCGGCGGACAGGTCCAACATTTTGTGGTCGAAAGCCTTCAGGATAATTCGTACTTTTTGCCGTGTAACCATCTTTACCCTAACGCCGCCCCGTCGCGGCTAAACAACGTTAACGATTGACTTCAGCACGTTCTCCGAGACCGGTTCGTAGTACCGGAACTCCATGGTGTAAGAGGCGCGACCCTGGGTTATCGAGCGTAGCGCCGTGGTGTAGGAGAAGGTCTCCCCCAGGGGCAGCAACGCCCGGACCACTTGCACGCCTTCCTCGCCCTCGATGGTCTTTATCTGCGCCCGCCGGGTGCCCAGGTCTCCCAGCACGTCACTCAGGAACTCGCCGGGAGTGACTACCTCCATGTCGGCGATGGGCTCCAGGAGTACCGGGGCCCCCTTCTTGGCTCCTTCGCGGATGGCCAGTATGCCGGCGTTTCGGAAAGACATCTCCGATGAGTCCACTGTATGGTAGCTGCCATCTACCAGGGTGATTTTCAAATCCACCAACGGATAGCTGCCCAAGGGACCGTTGTTAACGGCTTGGCGCACACCCTTTTCGACCGCGGAGATATACTCCCTTGGGATGGCCCCTCCGTGGATGGCATTCACGAAGACTATCCCGCCGCCCTGCTCCAGCGGCTCCAGCTCCAGCCACACGTGGCCGAACTGTCCGTGGCCGCCGGTCTGCCGGACGAACCGGCCCTCGCTCCGGACCGGCTTGGTTAGCGTCTCCCGGTAGGAGACCCGGGGCCTGCCCACGTTGGCTTCAACGTTGAACTCCCGGCGCATCCGGTCCACCAGCACTTCAAGGTGCAACTCGCCCATCCCGGCGATGAGGGTTTGCCCGGTCTCGTCGTTGAAGCTGACCACGAAGGTCGGGTCTTCATCCGAGAGCTTGCGCAGGGCGTCGGTGAGGCGGTCCTGGTCGGCCCGGCTCTTTGGCTCGATCGCCACCGCCACCACCGGGGCGGGGAACTTGGGCGGTTCGAGCATGACCTGGTCCGTGAGGCCGCATATGGTGTCCCCGGTAAAGGTGTTCTTCAGACCCACGGCGGCGCAGATGTTGCCCGCGGTGACCTCTTCCAACTCCTCCCGGCGGTTGGCATGCATGAGAAGCAGCCGCCCCATCCGCTCCCGCTGGTCCTTGGTAACGTTGACCACCGAGGCGCCGGACTTGACCGTTCCCGAATACACCCGCAAGAAGACCAGGCGGCCGACGTAGGGATCAGTCGCCACCTTGAAGGCCAGGGCTGCCAGAGGTTCGTCGACGTCGGCAGTGCGAACGGCCGCCCGTTCGGTGCGGGGGTCGATCCCTTCCACCGGCGGTATATCCGCCGGCGATGGCAAGTAGTGGAGGACCGCGTCCAGCAGGGGGTGCACCCCTTTGCCGGAGGTGGCGGTGCCGCAGAGAACGGGCACCAACTGGCCCGTGATGGTGGCCTGCCGCAGCGCACGACGCAAGGCGTCCGCCTCTATCTCCTCGCCCTCCAGATACCGAATCAGCAACGGTTCATCGGTTTCCACGATCTTCTCGATCATGGCCTGCCGGTACTGTCGGAAGGTCTCCTCGTACTCAGCGGGCAACGGGACCTGGGTCGGGCCGTGCCCGTTGGTTCCAATGTAGCTGGGGCCGGAGTATATAGTGGCCATGCCGCCGATAAGGTCGGCCACGCCGTGAAATTCCGCTTCCGCGCCGATGGGCAATTGAATAGGCACCGGATTGCCCTTGAGGCGGCGGCGAATGGACTCGATGGTGCGCTCGTAGCTGGCCCCAACCCGGTCCATCTTGTTGACGAAACAGATGCGGGGCACGTTATAGGTGTCGGCTTGACGCCAGACGGTCTCCGACTGGGACTGGACGCCGGCGACGGCATCCAAAACGACGACTCCGCCATCCAAAACCCGCAGGCTACGTTCCACCTCGGCGGTGAAATCCACGTGCCCGGGGGTATCGATGATGTTTATCTGGTGGTCGCGCCACGATGTGCTGGTGGCGGCGGCGGTAATGGTTATTCCCCGCTCTCGCTCTTGGGGCATCCAGTCCATGATGGTGGTGCCCTCGTCCACTTCCCCGGCCCGGTGAATCCGGCCGGTGATATACAGCACCCGCTCGGTCACGGTGGTCTTGCCGGCGTCGATGTGGGCAATGAACCCGATATTGCGAATCTTGGCAAGGTGGGAATTCTTATTCATAATATATGCCACCTGGGTACGCCCCAGGGTGATCTACCCTCTATAGTGGACGAAGGCCCGGTTGGCCTCGGCCATTCTGTGCAGTTCATCCTTACGGCGCACCGCCGCCCCTTCACCTTTGGAAGCCTCCAGGAGTTCTTGGGCCAGTCCGTTGCGCATTGGCATCCCTTTGCGAGCCCTGGCCCCCCGGATCAGCCATCGCATGGCTAGGGCCTCGCTGCGGCCGACGCGGAGTTCCGTTGGAACCTGGTATGTGGCCCCGCCCACGCGTTTGGGCTTCACCTCAACCAGGGGAGTGGCGTTCTTGATAGCCAACTGGAATATCTCCAGGGGCTCCCGGTTGGACTGATCCCGGATGATGTCGAAGGCCTTATAGATGATGCGTTGGGCCGTCGTCTTCTTGCCCCGCTGCATCACCCTGTTGATGAACCGGGCCAACTCCTGGTTGTTGTATTGCGGATCCGGAGGAACTAGCCTCCGCTCTGCGCGTCTTCGCCTAGACATAAACCATCACATCTTAGCTCAGTCCTGGTGGGGAACCGAGGAAATTGAAGGCCTTGGAAACCCGGTTAGCTGCTGGCGCGGGGCTTGTCAGCTCCGTACTTGCTGCGTCCCCGGCGGCGGTTCTGCACACCTTCACAGTCAAGGGCGCTGCGGACCACGTGATAGCGGACACCCGGCAGGTCCTTCACTCGGCCACCCCGGATCAGGACTACCGAGTGCTCTTGAAGGTTGTGGCCGACGCCACCGATGTACGCGGTAACCTCAACCCCGTTGGTCAGCCTTACCCGGGCTATCTTGCGAAGCGCCGAGTTGGGTTTCTTAGGAGTCATCGTCCGCACTTGAATGCAGACGCCCCGCCTCTGAGGACATCCGGGACCCCACTTGACGCGGTTGCGCAAGGAGTTCTGCACCCAATGCATCGCGGGAGCCTTGGTCTTTTTACGGACCGGCTTGCGACCCTTCCTGATAAGTTGGTTAACAGTGGGCATAGAACGACTCCGCTGGTCAAGTAGACAGCAATATAGAATTCTAGCAACCACGCCAGATATTGTCAACTTGAATTCCGGCGATCCAGAGACGAATCACGGTTACCGGGGGAATCGTCCGTTGACCTTCGATTCCCTTCCATCTACGGCTTCATTTACGGCGGCCCAAGCCGGCGCCGGCCCGGCCCGGGAAACGGCTCCCCAGAATCTGGGACAAGCCGGTGTTGCTTGACAACCCTGGAGTGTGAGGATACAGTATGTCCCAATCTGGCGGCAAGCCTTCTCGCGGGTAATTCCCGCCGCCATACATTAACAACTGAAAAGCCCACCCGAGGCACCGTTACGGTTTAATAGGGAAGGCGGTGAAAAGCCGCCGCGGTTGCGCCACTGTATGCGGAGGGTAGGCCGACGATGAACCACTGCTGTACCGCGAAGCGCGGATGGCGGGAAGGGGTCGGCCAACCGGGTTCCGTGAGTCAGGAGACCTGCCCGGGATGGGGGAGCTCAACTCTGCGCCAAACAGAAAGGTTCCTCTTGGGAATACTGCGCCCAGTATCACCCATGAAACTTATAGAAGTAAACTCGACCCCTGGCCAGAGCAGAGCCAGGGGTTTTTGATTTTGACGGGGGCACGAAGAAGCAGCCGGTTTGGGCAGCCGGGTTAGACCAACGGAGAACCCCCGTGGAGCCGTGGGACTTGCCCACGGCAAGGGACGCTGATGAGCCTGTATTGCCAAGTCGAATGCCGCTGCCGGTGGCCCAGATGACCACGGGTGGCAGCGCGGTGTCGGTTACGGTGGTGGCGGTCGGCCCCGGGGACGGCCGCCTGCTGACCTTGCGGGGTCAGCAGGTCCTGCGGGAGGCCGGCCTGGTGGCGGGGTTCAACACGGTGCTGGACGTGGTCCGGCCCTGGCTGGACCATGCCGAGGTGTGCCCCATGAGCTACCGGGATCAAGAAGAGGTCCTGGAGTATGCCGTGGGCCAGGCCCGGAAGGGCCGGCGCTGTGTTGTTTGCTGCTGGGGCGATCTGAACGTGTCGGCCCGGGAGTTGCTGGAACGCGTCAAGGGCCGGGTCGACAACGTGGAACTGGTACCGGGCATCAGCTCGGTGCAGGTGGCCTGCGCCCGATCGGGCATATCCCTCGAGGACGCGCTGTTCATCACCCTCCACAAGCGCGGGGACACCGGAGGCGACCTGGACGAGCTGGAGCACTACCTCCGCGAGGGACGCCGCCACGTGATCCTGATTCCCCGGCCCTGGGACTTGATGCCCGCCGCCATCGCCAAGCGACTTCTGGAGTCCGGCATTTCTGGTCAGCGCTCGGTGACCGTCTACCAACGCCTCTCCCTGGACGGCGAACAGCGGTGGGACGGCGCGTTGGACGAGTGCGCCGCCGTTGCGGAGGAATTCAGCGATCTGACGATGATGGTATTTTGGCAGGCCCAGCCGGCCGCCGACGGTCCGCGGTGAGAGTGACCCGTGGCTGATCTGAAGACCATACTGTTCGTCACCACCGCCGACACGGACCTGCTAACCGCCGACCGCGCGCTGGCCGGTATCTCTCTCCCCGGCTTCCCCCAGGTGCGGGCCTTCAACCCCGCCGCGCTCAGCACCCCGGAGGCCCGAGACGAGCTGCTCCGCGCCGCGGGCCAGGCCAGCGTGGTGCTGCTGCGCTTGCTGGGCGGGAAACGGGCCATGCCCGAAACCTTCGAGCCGCTGGTCCAGGTCTGCCGTTCCCGGAAGGTGCCCCTGATCGCCTGCCCCGGACACGAGGAGTGGGATGAGGACCTGGTGGCCGCCTGCTCGGCGCCGGCGGCAGAGGTGGAGACTGTTTTTTCCTACCTGATGCGCGGCGGCGTCCGCAACATCAGGCACCTCTTTCTTTTCCTCAGCGATACCTACCTGGGGACCGGCTTCGGCGCAGAGGCCCCGGCGCCCCTGCCCTGGGAGGGCATCTATCATCCCGACGTAATCGGGGAAATCGATGTTGAGGCCTTCGAGCGGCAACGCTTTCAGCCGGGGCGGCCTGGCGTCGCCGTTCTCTTCTACCGGGCCCACTGGATGAGCGGAAACCTGCAGGGCGTGGACGCCCTGATCCGCCGGCTGGAGACCCTTGGCGCCAACGTGTTGCCGGTGTTTTCCTACAGCCTGAAACACAGTCCCGAGGGCGACGGACAGGCGCTCCGGACTTTCTCCGAGTTCCTTTCCCGCCCCGACGGCTCGCCTCGGGTCGACTGCGTGATCAACACCATGGGCATGGCGATGGGGGAGTTGAGCAAAGAGGGGCCCACCATCGCCTCCGGATGGGCGGCAGCCCATCTGGAGCGGCTGAACGTGCCCATCATCCAGGGCATCGTCAGCACCGGGACCGAGGAAGCTTGGCAGGAAAGCTCCCTGGGGTTGGGCCCCATCGACACGGCGATGAGCGTGGCCCTGCCGGAGTTCGACGGGCGCATCATCTCGGTCCCCATATCGTTTAAAGAAGAGAGCGGCGCCCCGCAGTCCAGCCGGATGGACGCACGGTTGCAGCGGTACATGCCCCGGGAAGACCGGGTGGACCATGTGGCTCGGCTGGCCATCAAGTGGGCCGGCCTTCGCTCGAAACCCAACTCCGAGAAACGCGTCGCCATCATGTTGAGCAACTACCCCACCAAAGACGCCCGGATCGGCAACGCCGTGGGCCTCGATACCCCGGCCTCAGTGGTTCGCCTTCTCCACGCGCTCAAATGGGCCGGGTACCACGTGACCGGTATTCCCGAAAGCGGCGACGCCCTGGTGCATAGCATCGTAGAGCGATGCAGCAACGACCAGGACTCCCTGACCGAAGAGCAGCTCCGGCTGGCCGTGGGCCACGTGGAGGCCCGTCAATATGGGCAGTGGTTCCAGGGCTTCCCGGATACGGTCAAAGAGGAACTCCTGGAGGCCTGGGGCGAGCCGCCGGGACAGGTATACCGCACCAACGGCCGCCTGGCCGTGGCCGGCATCGAGTTGGGCAACGTTTTCGTCGGCCTCCAGCCGCCACGGGGGTTCGGGCAAAACCCGATAGCCATCTACCACAGCCCCGATCTACCGCCCACCCACCACTATATTGCCTACTACCGGTGGATCCGGGACGTGTTTCGGGCCGACGCCATGGTCCATGTGGGCAAGCATGGCACCCTGGAATGGCTGCCCGGCAAAGGCATCGGCCTGTCCGCCGCCTGCTACCCCGAGCTAGCCCTTCAGGACCTGCCCCTATTCTATCCATTCATCATCAACAACCCCGGTGAGGGCGCCCAGGCCAAACGGCGCGCCCACGCCACCATCATCGACCACCTAATTCCCGCTATGACCACCGCCGACAGCTACGGCGACATCGCCCGGCTGGAGCAACTGCTGGACGAGCACTACCAGTGCCAGACCCTGGACCCGGCCAAGCTTCCCCTCTTGGAAGCCCAGATATGGGAGCTGATCGAGCAGGCGGAGCTGCACCGGGACCTGGGGGTGAACTCCCAACCCGATGACTTCGCCCAGTTCATTCTGGAGATCGACGGCTACATCTGCGAGCTGAAGGATGCCCAGATCAAAGACGGCCTCCATACCCTGGGCGAGGTGCCCCAGGGCGAGCAGCTCGTCGGGCTGCTCAGCTCCTTGAGCCGCCTGGATAGCAGCGTAGTGCCCAGTCTGAGAAGGTCGTTGGCCGAGGCGCTGGGGCTGGACTACGACGGTCTCCTGTCCGACCCGGGCCTTCCCTTGGAAGGTGAAGTATCCCCGGTCCTGGCCCGCTTGGAGCAAGACGGTCCGGTGCGGACTCGCGGCGACGTGGTGGAGCGTTTGGAGCTGCTGGGCCGGCGGGCTTACAGCGAGCTGTTAGACCGGGACTTTGCGCCGGAACAGGTACCGCAAGTGGTCGCCGGGCTTCTGGATAAACCCGATCCCCAGACGGAGATGGTGTTGACCTACGCGGCGCAGACCGTCTATCCGGCTCTGCTGCGGACCACCGATGAGATAGATAACCTGCTCCGGGGGCTGGAGGGTCAATTCGTTCCGGCCGGCCCCAGCGGGGCGCCCACCCGTGGCATGGCCAACATCCTGCCCACGGGCCGAAACTTCTACTCGGTGGACCCGAGAACGATCCCCTCTCCCGCCGCCTGGGAGACGGGGAAGAGGCTGGCCGAGGCGCTGCTGGAAAAGTATCTGAAGGAGGAAGGCTCTTACCCGGAGATGGTCGGGCTGGTGGTCTGGGGGACGTCGGCAATGCGAACCCATGGGGACGACATCGCCCAGATCCTTCACCTTCTCGGAGTCCGGCCCATTTGGCAACCGGAGAGCCGCCGGGTCATGGGTTTGGAGCCCATCCCGTTGGCCGAGTTGGGGCATCCGCGTATCGACGTTACCGTGCGGATCAGCGGCTTCTTCCGGGACGCCTTCCCCAACTTGATCAACCTGCTGGACCAGGCGGTGGAGATGGTGGCCGCCCTGGACGAGTCGCCTGAAGAGAACCTGGTGGTCAAACACCTCCGTGAAGACCTGGCAAAGGATGGAGCCAAAAGTGGGGATGAAGGGCCATCGGGCACGTCCCAGGAGGGCGAAACCGGCCCCTCCGGCCGGGCTGCCTCCCTCTACCGGATTTTTGGCAGCAAGCCGGGGACCTACGGGGCGGGCATCTTGCCCCTCCTGGACGAGCGAAACTGGGAGACGACCCAGGACCTGGCCGAGGTGTACACCGCGTGGGGTGGGTACGCCTATACCCAGCAGGAGCATGGGGTGAACGCCCGGCAGGAGTTCCGGCGCCGGTTCAGCCAGATAGTGGTCGCGGCCAAGAACCAGGACAACCGGGAGCATGATATCTTCGACAGCGACGACTACATGCAGTACCACGGCGGCATGATCGCCACGGTCCGCGCCCTGACCGGCCGCAACCCCCGGCAGTACTTCGGCGACAACTCCGACCCGTCCCGCGCCCAGGTCAGAGACCTGGAGGATGAGGCCCGGCGGGTGTTTCGGAGCCGCGTGGTGAACCCCAAGTGGATCGACTCCATGAAGCGCCACGGCTACAAGGGCGCCTTCGAGCTGGCCGCCACCGTTGACTACATGTTCGGCTACGACGCCACCGCCCAGGTGGTGGACGATTGGATGTACGAGGACCTTACTGAAAGCTACGTCCTGGACCCGGAGACGCGTCAGTTCTTCCAGGAAAGCAACCCCTGGGCGCTGAAAGGAATCGTGGAGAGGCTCCTGGAAGCCATCGAGCGGGGCCTCTGGGAGGAGCCGCCGCCGGACATGCGGAAGAAACTGGAGGATATGTACCTGCAACTGGAGGCCGACCTGGAAGCCCGGCAGGAGAGACCGCCCGGCCCAGGATGAAGATGACGCGGGCCGCCCGTCGAGCCGGCCTGCCGGACCGCCCTTTTGTCAAAACCAGCGCAGTCCACGCAATAAAGGGGTGATGCCTACGCGAATGGTTCGGCCCACGACGATTGGAAGGCCCGTCGTCGCCCTGCCGGTCTTCAGCAGGGGAGTCTCAGGACTGAATGACCCTGTGGAAAAGGAGAGAGATATGCTGGATGCACTACGGGGTGGCCTAGGCGAAAGAGATGTTTCCAGATGGCTGCCGTGGGTTCTCGGAGCAGTGGTGCTGCTCTACATCATCGGCTACGTGGACGGCACCGTTCACGGAGCAGTGCTGGGCAGTACCGGCGCTAATCTGGGCTACGTGCACGAGTTCTTCCATCATGCACGCCACGTAGCCATGATGTGCCACTAGAGAGCCATCGGGCTTGGTCGCACGGTTAGGAAGTTTCTCGGAAGTCACCGGGAAGTGGGCCCCCTGCCGTTCAAGATAGACGGCGGGGGCGCCCATGAACCGATCCGATAGCTTGCCGCGGTGGGTTCGACAAGATCACCACAAGCAGGCACTATTAGCGTGCCCTGAGCCTGTCGGGGGCAGAGCCTGAGCCCCGGTAAGGATTCTAGTACTCAGTCAGCTTAAATCTGCGAATTGTCATTCTGAGCGAAGCGAAGAATCTCAGCGCAACAATGAGATTCTTCGTCGCTCTGCTCCTCAGAATGACATCCTGCCAAAGCCAAGTTGACTGAGTACTAGGCACTTGTTCAATGACTTGTAGACGGATTCTTGCCGCCCGGTCCGTCATCCAGGCGAAGCCTGGGATACAGCCAACGTTTCACTGGATCCTAGTCACTGGATTACGGCCTTCGCCGGAATGATGGTCGCGGGGAGGGGATGTCGCATCATTTGTCGAGATTGGGCTATTCTCAAGAAAATCCGCCGGCAATGCTCCGCTCTCCCTCCCGCCCGGGTCCGGGCACTCCTCAGGCGAGATGGGTTTTGGGGAGAAGGGGTTGACGGGATGTTCATACGCGCTGGGGTTGAGGTATCATCGTGCCAAGGCTGATGTTCATAGCAATGGTGGCGGGGCTCGTTGCCGGCCTTCTGGTTGGTGGGTTCCACAACCTGTTTACCGTGCCCGTAATGGAGCGGGCCATGGTCCTCGAGGAAGAAAGGGCGGCGGCCGAGACTGTTCTAGCAGAGGCCGGTAATGACGAGGGACCCCAGGTTTCCCTGGGAGTCCAGCGTGTCGGCTTGGTCGTAGGCACCGGCCTGTACGGCCTGATTCTGGGACTCCTCTTTGCCGGGGGGTATTCCCTGCTGCACCGCATCGCTCCCGGCTGGCAGCCGTTGGCGGTGGCCGTGGTGATCGGCGCGCTGGGTTTCTGGGCCCTATCGCTACTCCCGTTCATAAAATTCCCGCTCAATCCGCCCGGGGTAGGAGATGAGAGCACCCTCATTCAGCGGCAGGGATACCAGACCCTTTTTATGGCCCTGTCCGTCGTCGGCGCGACGGGGCTACTCCTTGCTTTGCACCAGGTGAGTTCGCAGGTGGCCCTGGCGGCCCAACGTATTTGGCTCTACCTGGCGGTGCTGTTGGGGTATGCCGCGTTCGTCCTGATAATCGCGTTTGCCACGCCGGGCAACCCTGATCCGGTACCGGTACCGATCGACCTGCTGGAGCTGTTCCGGACGCTGACCATGATCGGGCAATTCCTCCTTTGGGCGTTGCTCGCGGCGGGGGTGGTCCTAGCGTTGATGTGGTTCCAATGGCGAGCGCAGCCCGCGCGGTTTGACGCGGCCTCCGATGAATCCGGGAGACCGGCGGTCCACCCAGAATCCAATAGAAGGACGAGCAGTTAGCCAGTGACCGAAAATAATATCCAACAGCCATCGGAGCCCCGCTTCCCCTTCACCGCCATAGTCGGGCAGACCGCGATGAAGCGGGCCCTGTTGCTCAACGCCGTCAACCCCAAGATCGGCGGGGTGCTGATCCGCGGCAAGAAGGGGACCGCCAAGTCCACGGCGGTACGCTCCCTGGCCGCCCTGCTGCCAGAGGTAGCCGTCCTCCAGGGCTGTCCGTACAGTTGCGCCCCCGACGCCCGGCAGGGCCTTTGCCAGTGGTGCCAATCGGGGAGCAACGATAATCCGGCGGTGATCCGGCAGGTGCGGATTGTGGAGTTGCCGGGGGGCGCCACCGAGGACCGGCTGGTCGGCTCCCTGGACATCGAGCAGGCCATCAAGACCGGGACCCGCAGCTTTGAACCCGGCCTCATCGCCGCCACCCACCGGGGTATCCTGTACATTGACGAGGTCAACCTCCTGAACGACCACCTGGTGGACGTGCTGCTGGACGCGGCGGCCATGGGCCGGAATTACGTCGAGCGGGAAGGCGTTTCGGTCAGCCACGCCGCCGACTTCATCCTGGTCGGGACCATGAACCCGGAGGAGGGCGACCTGCGCCCCCAGCTTCTGGACCGTTTCGGTCTGGCCGTGGAGGTGGATGGGGCCTTGCCCGCCGAGGAGAGGCGCGAGGTGGTCCTGCGGCGCATCGCCTACGAGGCCGACCCCTTCCGGTTCATGGGCGAGTGGCGGAAGGCGGAGGAGCGGGAGAGGGCGCGGTTGCTTCGGAGCCGGCAGCGCTTGGCCCAGGTCGAGGTTGGCAGTGACATCCTGGAGCTGATAACGGATATCTGTGCCGAGTACCAGGTCGATGGGCTGCGGGGCGATATCGTGATGTACAAAACCGCCGGCACCATCGCGGCCTACGAGGGCAGGATCAATGTTACCGCGGAGGACGTCAAGGAAGCCGCCCGGCTGGCCCTGCTCCACCGGCAACGCCGCCAGCCTTTCCAGCAGCCCAACCTGGTCACCGAACAGCTGGATACCATGATTGATGAGTTTCAGCAGCAGCAACGCCAGCGAGAGCCGGCGGACTCGCCGGCCGATTTTTCCCAGGACCAGGCCGACGGTGACTCGGACCCCTCTGACTTAGATAGCCTGGACCTCTCTCCACCCGAGGAACCTGATCCCGAGGGGCCCGGCCCCGAGGGTCCCGGAAATCAGGAACAGCAGTTCGAGGTGGGAAACCCCTTCTCCGTTCGTGCCCTAGAGGTGCAGCCGCCGGATGAGCGCGCCCGGCAGTCGGCCGGGAGGAGGAGCAAAACGGTCAGCGGCACCTCCGCCGGGCGCTACGTGGGCGCCAGGGTCCCCCAGGGCGCGGTATCCGACCTGGCCTTGGACGCCACCCTGCGGGCGGCCGCTCCCAATCAAAGACGCCGCCGCGAAGACCAATCCTCCCCCCATGGCGTCGCCCCTTCTCCTCTCCGTTTCGAAGGAGGGACCAAGGGGAGTCCGGACCCCCCCCGGTCCGGCCCGGCCCTTCTGCTTGAACCCTGGGACGTGCGGGAAAAAGTGCGGGAGACCAAAACCGGAAGCCTGATACTCTTCGTCGTCGACGCCAGCGGCTCCATGGGCGCCCAACGGCGGATGGTGGCGGTCAAGGGGGCCGTCCTCTCCCTGCTCCTGGACGCCTACCAGCGCCGGGACCGGGTGGGATTGATTGCCTTCCGGGGTACCACGGCGGAGCTGCTGCTGCCCCCCACCAACAGCGTGGAGCTGGCCCAGACGCATCTGTCGGAGATGCCCACCGGCGGGAGGACCCCGTTGAGCTGGGGGCTTCACCTGGCGCTACAGGTGATTGAGGCGGAGAAGATGAAGGACCGGGACGTCGTGCCCCTGGTGGTGCTGCTGTCCGACGGGCGGGCCAACGTCACCCTGGCGCAACAGGCCGGCCCGGCTGACGTTGGAGAGGATAGCCCAACGGCCACCGAAGTCAAAGATGTTGCCTCTCTGTTCAAGGAGAATCGCATCACGTCGGTGGTCATCGATACCGAGGACGGCTTCATCAAGATGGGGCTGGCCCGGCCCATCGCCGAGGCCATGGGCGCGAGGTGCCTGCGGCTGGAAGAGCTGCGGGCGGAAGGCCTGGCCCAAGCGGTCCGCCTCCAGCTACCTACCGCCGGCCCACCGGACCCGATGCCAGAGGAAGAGCCCGAAACGGGATTGACCTGACCCTCACCCAGCCCAAGCTTCGCTAGGGCATCCCTCTCCCAATGGGAGAGGGAACGAGGGTGAGGGTATCGCCGGCAACCAAATACCCCCGCCCGAAGCGTTGATCCGTGCAACCAGCAAGCTTTCCTCCGTCCCCCTTTGGTAAAGGGGGATTAGGGGGATTTCCTCCACCCACCAGCAATAAACGGCCGCCCCCCAGTCCACCAATGTTTACATCGGCAAAGGGACTTGGTACCCTCTAAGTCGAGATCAGCCTGCGGCCTTCGAAGCTGATCGCTGAAAGCTGATAGCTAGGAGGATCTCTTGCCACGATTCCTACCATACGCCGACATGGACAAAGTCCTCTCTCTGTCCAAGCGGCGGGGCTTTGTTTTCCAGAGCAGCGAAATCTACGGGGGCCTGGGTTCCACCTGGGACTACGGCCCCTTAGGCGTGGAGCTGAAGCGCAACGTCAAAGAGGCCTGGTGGCGCTCGGTCATCCTGGAACGGGACGACATGGTGGGGCTGGACGCCGCCATCCTGATGCACCCCCAGGTGTGGGTGGCCAGCGGCCACGTGGAGAACTTCTCCGACCCCCTGGTTGAGTGCAAGGACTGCAATCGCCGGTACCGCAGTGAAGACCTGGAAGGGGACCGTTGCCCCGAGTGCAATGGCGAGTTCACCGACCCCCGCCAGTTCAACCTGATGTTCAAGACCTTCATGGGCCCTGTCGAGGAGACCGCCAACCAGGTCCACCTGCGGCCCGAGACCGCCCAGGGAATCTTCGTCAACTTCGCCAACGTTCTAAACTCAACCCGCAAGAAGCTCCCCTTCGGCATCGGCCAGATCGGCAAGGCCTTCCGCAACGAGATTACGCCGGGCAACTTCACCTTCCGAACCCGGGAGTTCGAGCAGATGGAGGTGGAGTTCTTCGTCAAACCCGGCACCGACGAAGAGTGGCTGAACACTTGGGTGCAGACCCGGTTCGACTGGTACCTGTCCTACGGGATCCGCCCGGAGAACCTGCGCCTGCGCCGGCACGCTCCGGACGAGTTGGCCCACTACGCCAAGGACTGCTACGACATCGAGTACCGGTTCCCCTGGGGTTGGGCCGAGCTGGAGGGTATCGCCAACCGCACCGACTTTGACCTGCGCCGGCACTCCGAGGCCAGCGGCCAGGACCTGACCTACTTCGACGAGTCGGTTGAAGACGGGGAGAAGAGGTACTTCCCCTACGTTATCGAGCCCTCCGGCGGCGTCGACCGGGCCACGCTGGCCTTCTGGCTGGACTCCTACGACGAGGAGCCGGACCCCGGGCAGAAACAGGGAGACGCGGTCCGGGTGGTGCTGCACCTGCACACGAAGCTGGCCCCAGTCACGGTGGCGCTGCTGCCCCTGAGCCGCAACGCCCGGCTGGCGCCGGCGGCCCGGGAGGTCTACGCCCTGCTGCGCAAGAACTTCAACACCCAGTACGACGATGCTCAGAGTATCGGGCGGCGCTACCGGCGGCAGGACGAGATCGGTACCCCCTACTGCGTCACGGTGGACTTCGACAGCCTGGAAGACCAGCAGGTCACGATTCGAGACCGGGATACCATGGAGCAGTCCAGGATACCCATAGCCGACCTGGTGGACGCGCTCCGCGACAAGATTGACAACGGGGGGGTAGGGAACGGGCAGCCATCGGCTGCCCCTCCGGCTGATAGCTGACAGCTGATAGCCCACACAACAAAATCCAGAACCGGGGGAGCCTATGACCAGCGCACAGAGCGGCCAGGCATACCGGATCATCAGGACCATCGAGCGGAACCTGCGGCGGCTGGAAGAGTTGGTCCGCGACATGGAAGCCCGGACCCCTGAAATGCGGCCCCAGGACGCCCGCAGCGAGCTGTTGGAGCACGTCCACGTTGCCGGGGCGATGGAGCAGCGGCGGTTATTCGAGCTGCTGGACCAGCGGGGTATTACCCACGCCTGGATCGGCGCTCAGGTCGGAGCGGAGTACCTGGATCTGTGGCAGGCGGCCGATGGCCAGGCCTGGTACCGGGTAACCCAGAGAGCCATCCGGGAACTCCACCTGGGCCAGCTAGCTCTCTCCGCTGCCACCTTTGCCCCTCCCTCCGAGTCAGCCTTCAGCGACGATTGGGACAGCGAACAGGACTCCGTCTATGACCAGCTATGAAGCGGGCGACATCGTCCTGGTTCCCCACCCCTTGGGCGATAGCGCCGGGGGTAGGAAGCGTCCCGTCCTGGTGCTGAGCCCCTCGGAATTCAACCAGGCCGCCGGCGAGATGGTCATCGCCCAGATAACCAGCCGGCCGCCGGCCACCGCCCGGCCCGGAGACTACCGCATCGAGGGCTGGGAGGAGGCCAACCTGCCCAGTCCCGCCATTGTTCGCGCCCGCCTGGCGACCGTAAAGACCTCCCAGGTCTTGCTCCGGCTGGGAAGCCTGAGCGAAGCCGAGTTCCAGGGCGCCCGGAACGCGCTGAGCGCGGCGATTTCGGGCTAACGAGTTTGTGGCCTCCGCCAACTGATCCGCCTTACGATGCGCGGGTTGGAAACGGTCGCTGTCATAGTGCTTGCTCCATCCTCACCATGACGTTGTGGGCGCTCGCGGCCCTGCTCCTGGGCCACATTGACCTCATTCGCTGCACTGTCTGACGGGGACTACGGTGGCACTAGGAGCCAATTGCCTTTAGCAAGAACCCTAGCACGAATCCAATTAAAGCTGTTGCCAACGGCACAACTAACCTCACGACCGTTCCACTTGCTTCTTTGACCTCAAACATGTACGCCGCCTGGTACGGTGGCCCGATTTGCAATTGTGCTCTGCCGGGCCGCTCTAGATAGAACGGCTTAGTCAGGTAGACTTGAGGCTTTTGGTCGAATGCCGTCCCCTCGATATCTAGCTTCAAATCGTCCCCGCTCCCTATTGGCTCACTCTCGAGTTCCAGCACAATATCTTCGGTCCAATCTAACCGAACAGGCTTGGCGCCCACATCACAGTCTCCCGCCCATTTCTCCAACCCCAGGTAGCGCACGGCTAAACGGAACCTTACCGGCTTTCCTAGATCGTATGTGAGATGTGGGCCAAAATACGGAATGCGTGTTAATATCCTTGCTGGCCGAGTCTTCACAAGGAAACAGTGACCAGAGGCCGTTCTTATTACAACATCGTGTGAGCCAGCCATATATCTATCCTCCAAGATGATGCCGCTCATACTAACGCACCACACTTGAAAGTTGAAGCAAAGAGAGAGGCAACTCTATGCGACCAGTTCGGCGTGTCCTGGCAGGCATGGCGGCCCTCGCGATCATCCCCGCGACGCTATGCCTTGTATTGGGTACGCGGGTTCTTTTTCGGCTTAGGTCCTTTTGGTTGGCCCCTTGGCATTGCGTTTTCTCTCTTGCTGGCTGTTGCTGGGTTGGCTACCATGTTTCTCATACTATGGACTCCAATTGTGTTGCTGGGTAACGGGATGGAGTGGTGGAGTCGCTTTCGGGGGCACCGGTAGTTTCGCAACAAACTCCTGCAAGAAAGGGTCCCCCCGCCCGTTCCCCTAGCACCCCGCCACCGGGCGTGGCCTTCGCCCCTAGGCCGTGGTAAACTCCCCTAAGCTATCGGCGGCAGGAACGCCGCAGGCGTGGGAGCGAGCGATGCCTGGAAACCTGGTCTCGGCCACCTTGCGCGGCGGGCTGTTCACCCGAGTGGTAGGCAAGCGGCTCTTGTTTTTCCAAGAAATAGGCTCCACCATGGACGAGGCTGGCCGCGAGGCGGAAGCGGGGGCCGATGAAGGCACGGTGGTGGTGGCGGAGAGCCAGACGGCGGGGCGAGGCCGGTTGGGACGAAACTGGGTGTCCCGCGAAGGCAACCTGTACCTGTCGGTTGTGTTCCGGCCCACCATGCAGGCCCTGCCGCTGCTGAGCATCCTGGCCGGGGTGGCCGTGACACGGGCCATCCGGAAGACGACAGGCCTGGACCCGCGTATAAAATGGCCCAACGACGTGCTGATTGATGGAAAGAAGGTCGCTGGCATCCTGGCGGAGAGCGTCGTGACCGGCAACACCGTCTCCCACGCCGTGGTGGGCATCGGGATCAACGTCGGGCTGGATACCGATGCCGTGGAGGACATCGCCAGTTTCGCCACCGGCCTGAACGTCGTGGCCGAGCGGCCGGTCCCCCGCGAGGACGTTCTGCGGCAGCTGTTGCACGACCTGGACGCCCTGTACCTCGATGTGGGTCAGGGCGGTTCGCCGATGGGGGAATGGCGGGCCCTGCTGGAGACCTTGGGCCAACGGGTGCAGGCTCACTGGCGAGGGGACTCCTGCGTAGGCCTTGCGGAGGACGTGGATGAGTTGGGTAACCTTCAGCTTCGCCTGGAAGACGGCCGGCTGGTTACCCTGAGCGCCGGGGATGTCACCCTGCGCGGCCCTGAGCCTTAAAGGATCCGGCACCAAGAAGATTGAATAACCTTACCGCATTGGCAGTTCTCCCCGGCAACTGGGCCGCAGAGGCTGCGATCGCTTCGCGGGCAACCCGCGGGCCGTGGCAACGGGGGTCGTATGCTGGAAAAACTTAGCATGGATGACAAGGTCGTGGTGGTCACCGGCGGCGGGACCGGTATCGGGCTGGCCATGGTGCGCCACCTGGCCCGGGCGGGTGCCCACGTGTCTATCGGCGGGCGCAGGTCCGGCCCGATAGAAGACGCGGCCGCCGAAGTGAAGGCCCTGGGCCGGGACGCCCTGGCCATCTCCACGGACGTCTCCGACTCCAGCCAGGTGGACCGGTTGATCAATACCACCCTGGAACACTTCAGCCACATCGATGTGATGATCAACAATGCGGGCGCGGTCCAGGACAACGTGCGCAAAGCTATCTGGGACCACCGCGACAAAGACTGGCATCGCGTCATGGACGTGAACCTGAGCGGCGCCTTCTACTGCTCGCGGGCCGTGTCCCGCCCCATGGCGGACCGGGGGAAAGGCAAGATCATCAACATCGCTTCTTCCTACGGCATGCGGGGCGGGCGAGACATCTACATGTATTGCTGCAGCAAGGGTGGCATGGTCCAGCTTACCCGGGTGCTGGCGTTCAACCTGGCCCGCTACGGCATAACCGCCAACAGCATATCTCCCGGATATATCCCTACCGTGATCGAGTACACCGATATGCGGTCGACCGCGCCCCCATCCGCGGATTGGCTGCCCACCGGCAAGATGTCCCGGCCGGAGGATATCGGGCCCATAGCGGTGTTCTTGGCGTCCGAGGCCTCCGACTACATGACGGGTGAAATGATCATCGTCGACGGCGGCTGCATGACCGCCGGCGTGATCCCCACCGGCCATGCGCCGCTAGTTCCCCTGGAAGACTGACGGCTGATTGCTGATTGCTATTTGAGACACGTCCCCAAGTCAAAACTACGAGGAATGAATGCTAGAGGCTCTTAGCTTGGAAGGCAAGGTGGTGGCCATCACCGGGGGAGGGACCGGTTTAGGCCGGGCGATGGTTCGCGCCCTGGCCCGGGCGGGCGCCTCCCTTTGTGTCGCCGGGCGCCGCCTCGCTCCCATCGAGGACGCGGCCACCGAGGTGACCAAGCTGGGCGGAGCAGCCATCGCCGTGTCCACGGACGTTACCGACCCGGGCCAGGTGGATCAGCTGATCTCCACCGCCGTGGACCACTTCGGCCACATCGACGTCATGATCAACAATGCCGGCGCGGTTCAAGACAATGTGCGCAAACCCATCTGGGACCACACCGATGAAGACTGGCACCGGGTGATGGACGTGAACCTGACCGGGGCCTTCTTCGGCGCAAGGGCCGCGTCCCGGCCCATGGCAGACCAGGGTTGGGGCAAGATCATCAATGTCGCCTCCGGGTTTGGGTTGCGGGGTGGTCGAGAGATCTACATGTATTGCTGCAGCAAGGGCGGCATGATCCAGCTTACCCGGGTGCTGGCCTTCAGCCTGGCCCGCCACGGCGTCACGGCCAACAGCATCGTGCCCGGCTTTATTCCCACCACGGGCACCGATTCGGACATACGGGCGTCCATGCCCCGGTCCGGGGACTATCTGCCCATCGGCAAGTTGGGCCTGCCGGAAGAACTGGGACCTATAGCGGTGTTCCTGGCGTCCGCCGCTTCCGACTACATGACGGGTGAGATGATCATTTCCGACGGCGGCGGTCTGGCGGCGGGGATTATTCCCGCCGGCCATGCACCGGCCGTCCCGTTGGAACCATAATTCGAGCAATCAGCATTCAGCGATCGGCAGTCAGCCAGAAAACCGGGGGGTTGAGCGCTGATGGCTGAATCCTGACGGCTGACCGCTGCTGGAGGTAGCCATGCCAATACTTGAAGAATATAGCCTCTCCGGCCGAGTGGCGATCCTTTCCACCGCCGGGGGCGACCAGGCTCCCATCTTGGCCCAGGCTCTGGCGGAGGCCGGGGCGTCGGTCTTTACCGTGGCCCGTCGTCAGCACCTGCTGGACCCGGTGCTGGCGGCTCTGGCAGGCTCGCCGGGAGACCACGGCGGGGTGGCAGCCGACATCGGCGCTGGAGACCCGGCGGAACTCGCCCGCGTCATGGAGGCCTTCGACGGCCGCCACGGCCAGGTGGACATACTGGTTAACGATGGCCGGAGCATGTTCGCCAAGCCGTTCAACGAGATTTCCCTGGAGGAATGGGACGCTGTGCAATCGCGCAACCTCCGGGCCGCATTTCTCCTCTGCCAGGCAGTGGGACAGCGGATGCGGGACCGGAAGTACGGACGGATCGTGAATCTGGTGTCCGTGCTGGCCGAGAGGGGCATGATCAACGGGTCCGCTTTCTCTGTGAGCCAGGCCTCCCTCCTCGCGCTGACCCGCTCCCTTGCGATCGAATGGGGCAAGGACAATATCCGGTGCAACGCCCTTGGCTCCGGCTGGTTCATCACGGAGGACATCCCACTCGAGGAGCAGCAGAAAGAGTTGCTGGTCCGCTACACTCCCTTGCGCCGCAAGGGCCATCCACGGGACATCGCTCCCCTGTTGGTCTACATGTGCTCGGAATCCTGTGACTACGCCACCGGCCAGCCCGTCTACGTCGACGGCGGCCTCAACGCCCATCCGTAGTCTACCGGCCGGGGAACTGCCAGGCGCTCCATTCACTAACTGACCGGGCTTCGACGTGCCCGCAGTTTCACCGGTCCGTTTGTTAATCTCTGTGCCTCCGTGGCAAACCCGATCCCCACTCTGAGTTTCCGCCCGTCGAAACTGGCCCCGGCCGAGGGCGTTTCTGTTGAACCTGCAAAGGGGCTGATGTACAATATCCGCCTATTAAATCGATATGTTTGGTAAATCCGGCGGACCGATGAGAACCGTATCCCGGCTCCAAGGCATGCGTGACCTCGCTCAGGAGTCGTGGCACCTCAGGCGAGACCTCCAGGACCGGTTGATGGCGCTGTTCAGCAGCTTCGGATACGGCTGCCTGGAGACGCCCGTTTTGGAAGCCACCGAGCTGTTCCTGCGCAAATCTGGCGGCGAGCTGGCTTCGCGCCTCTACAGCTTCACCGACTCGGGCGGCGCTCAGGTGAGCCTCCGCCCCGAGTTCACCTCATCCATCCTGCGCCACTATCTTGAGAACTCCGGCGATATCGAGCTGCCGGCCCGCTGGCAATACGCCGGGCCGGTGTTCCGCTACGAGGTCTCCCACCCGGAGACCAGCGGCCAGTTCACCCAGGTCGGGGCCGAGCTGGTTGGCGCGCCAAGCATGATGGCCGATGTCGAGGTGTTGGGCCTGGCGGCCCTGGTGCCGGAGAAGCTGGGGATATCGGGCTGGCGGCTGGAGCTGGCGGACCTGGATGTGCTCAACAGCGTGCTCGACGCGGTCGGTGTTTCAGAGCGGGCTAAAACCTTTATCGTTGCCAGCGTGCCCCGCCTCAAGGAGGGCGGAGACGCGACGGCGCGGGTGCTGGAAGAGGCGCACCGGCTGCGCTTGACCGGCCGGGGCGGGCCGGACGATTACCTGGGGCAAGCCATCGACGGTCTGGATGACGGCCGGGCAACGGTGGTCCTCCATGGCCTGTTGCAGTGGAGCGCCGCCGGTCAGTTGGGGCAGCGGAACGCCGGCGAGGTGGTGGACCGGCTGCTGCGCAAGCTTCGGGGCGGAGACGACGAGAACAGCCTGCGACGCGGCCTGGAGCTGGCTCGCGATCTGGCGATGGTGGGGGGTGAGCCCAGGGCTGTCCTGGAGGCCGCCGGCGCCGTGGTCCGGGCGGCCGGGGCCGACAGCACCGCGTTTGGCCGGCTGTCCGACTATCTGGACCTGCTCCTGGCTGAGGAAGGAATCGCCAGCCACCTGGTCCTGGATTTCGGGCTGGTGCGCGGCTTGGCGTACTATAATGGAATTGTGTTCGAGGTGAAGCACCCGGATTGGCCCGGTGCCCTTGGGGGTGGCGGCCGGTACGACGGTCTGGCCCGTGCCCTGGGAAGCGAGGGACCCCTCCCGGCGTTGGGCTTCGCCTACAACCTCGACGCTTTGCTGGCCCTGACCCGCGAGACCGGCGGCGGTTCAAGTTGGTCGCCGGAGATCCCCGATGCCCTGGTTTTGGCCGCCGGCCCGGGCAGCTACCCGGAGGCCCTCCGGGCGACCGTGGACCTTCGGCGGCAAGGGCTCCGGGTCGAGCTGGAGGTTACCCGGCGGGAGCTGGAGCAGGCCATCTCCTACGCCGCCAAGAAGGGGATCAAGCAGGTGGTGGTGGTACACCAGGATGGACGGCGAACGACCCATGCCGCGAAGTAACGGCGGAGGCCCCAAAACAGCCCTGCGGCTGGCCCTGGCCAGCGACGGCGAGCTGCATAAAGGCACGCTGGATTTTCTGGGGGCTTGCGGCCTGCCGGTGCACCGCCCCAGCTCTCGCCGTTATACCGCCTTGGTTCCGGCCGTTCCCGGAGTAGAGGTGCTGCTGCAGCGGGCCGCGGACATCACCCAAAAGGTCGAAGAAGGTAGCGCGGAGCTGGGAATTACCGGCATGGACCGGTTCCTGGAGGGACGGGCCGACGATGGGCAAGTGATCTCGCTGATCGATGACCTGCACTTCGGGCGCTGCGATCTGGTCCTGGCCGTACCCGACTCCTGGCTGGACGTTACCTCGGTGGCCGACCTGGCCGATCTGGCCCTGGAGTTTCGCCAGGAAGGGAAGCAGCTTCGCATCACCACCAAGTACCCTCGTATGTTGCGCCGGTACTTGTTCGAGAGGGGCATCAACCACTTCACCCTGGTGCCCGCCAGCGGGACGCTCGAGGCTGCTCCTGCCGCGGGATACGCCGACCTGATCGCGGACCTGACCTCCACCGGCACCACCCTCCGGGAAAACCGGCTGAAAACCTTGGAAGAGGGCACCGTACTGGTTTCTCAGGCCTGCCTTATCGGCAACCCGGCACTGCTCGCCGCGAACCCGGCTGAACTGGATTTGGCCAGGGCCCTCGTCGAGCCCATGGAGGCGCACCTTCGGGCCAAGTCCTATTACCGTCTGACGGCCAACGTCCGGGGCCAATCCGCCGTTGAGGTCAGCGCTACAGTTCTGGCCCGGCCCGATCTGGCCGGGCTGCGCGGCCCCACTGTCGCCAGGGTTTATAATGTGGAAGAGCAGGACTGGCACAGTCTCAGCTTGCTGGTCAAGAAGGAGCTGCTGCTGGATGCCGTGGACCACCTGCGTGACTGCGGGGCCGTGGACATCGCCGCTTCCCAGGTTAACTACCTGTTTGAAGGGCACTCGGAAGCGTACCGGCTCCTCCTCGATCGCGGCCCTTGACGCCATACCGAGCGGTCAGCGGTAGGTTCGAGCCGGCGCTGACCGCGGATAGCTGACTGCTCGAGGTACCATGCCGAACTTACCGACACACCTGTACATGGTCAATCGGCTTGTGGAGCGGCTGGACTGGGGGTGCCTTTCCGGCAACCTCGGCAGCCTCTACCTGGGGTCCACAGCGCCGGATATGCGGGCAATGACCAAGTGGCCCAGGGAGCGCACCCACTTCGCACCGCTGTCCGTCCGCGAGGTCGGCACCGGCCCGCGGGAGATGTTCCGGCTTCACCCGGAGTTGGCCGATTACCGGACGCTGTCCAACGCTACCCGGGCCTTCATCCTGGGCTACATCAGCCACCTGGTGGCCGACGAAACCTGGATTACTACCATCTACCGCCCAAGCTTCGATCCCCCCGAGGGGAGCGCCATGGCCGCAGGCAACAAGGTGGAGGCTCATATCTGGGATCGGGCGTTGCAGCTCGACATGGACCGCCGGGCGCTGCCCCATGTGGGAGGCCATCTCCAGCCCATAGCGGAAATGCCCGCCGATGCGGTGGGCCGTGACGTGAGCTTCCTCGGTGCGGAGGCGCTGGAGGAATGGAAGGAATGGGTGGGCCGGTTCGTCGTCCGGGAGTTCACCTGGGAACGGTTGAGGCGGTCGTTGAACCGGATGTACCGGGGTGACGATGAGGTGCAACAGGCGGTGGACGGCTTCCTGGATGAGATGCCCGGCAGCTTGGAACAGGTCTACCAACGGATACCTCGCGAGAGGATCGACGCCTACCAGCAAAGGGTCCTCGAAGAGACCGTGGTCCAGGTGCAAGAGCATTGGGGCCCGGCCTATCCTGACTAGTCTGCTGTCTCATAAATGGTTTGATACCCTGCCCGTCATCCCGGCGAAGGCCGGGATCCAGCAAAAGCTTCTCTGGATTTCGGCCTTCGCCGGAAAGACGCCGGTGGTGGGTGTGCCGCATGGTTTCGCAGGTGTAAAGCTGTTTACGAGACTGTACACTAGAAGCGCGAAATACCTGCACCGGTCACTGGGAGTCATCCGGAGACGGATGGCGGACCGGTGACGGGCACCTTATTGAGACCCTTGACCCAGCCAGAGTAGTGAGATCGAATCCGGTCTCACTCGGGGCGGCTCGCCGCCTCCGGACCGGCAATTTGCCAGCCAAAGGATAGAACCAGTGAAGCTCAGAACGATTCAGGGCATCGAAAGCGCGGAGGAAGTCCTGGTCCGGGTTGACCCCCTGGACCTGAGCACTCTGCCCGAATCCGTTTTGGCCCGGACCCGCCAGGCCTTCGGGGACGGGGTTACCCCGGAGCAGTCGATAGTGCGCATCCTCCGTGAGGTGCGCGCCGAGGGGGACCCGGCGGTCCGGCGCTACACCCTGCTGCTCGACGGCCTGGATCTGGACGAGATAAGAGTCACCGAAGCGGAGATGGCGGAGGCGCGGGCCCAGGTGTCAGCCGAGTTGCGCCAGTCCCTAGAGCTGGCCGCCGCCCGGATCAGAGAGTTCCATCAGGCCGTCCTGCCTCGGGACTGGCTGGACGATGAGAAAGGCCTGGGAGAGTTGATTCGCCCCCTGGACCGGGTGGGCCTGTACGCGCCCGGCGGCACCGCCGCCTATCCTTCGACCGTGTTGATGACCGCCATCCCGGCCCGGGTCGCCGGGGTGGGCGAGGTGATTCTGAGCACACCGCGCCGGGGAGGCGAACCGCTCAACCCGGCGGTGCTGGTGGCGGCCGAGATCGCCGGGGTCGACGCCGTGTACCAGATCGGCGGCGTGCAGGCCATCGGGGCCATGGCCTACGGCACCGAGTCGGTCCCCAAGGTGGACAAGATCTGCGGTCCCGGCAACATCTTCGTAGCCTACGCCAAGAGGATGGTGCAAGGCCAGGTGGACATCGACGGCGTCTACGGCCCCACGGAGACCATCCTGGTCGCCGACGAGACCGCCAACGCCGGGTTCTGCGCCGCCGACCTCATCGGTCAGGCGGAGCACGACCCGCTGGCGACCGCCATCCTCATCACCACCTCCGGCAGCCTGGTGAAGGCCGTGGAAGGGGAGCTTGACCGCCAGTTGGCATCCCAGTCCAGGGGGGAGATGGCCCGGGGAGCGCTGGAGCGCCAGGGCCGGGTGGTGCTGGTGGACACGGTGGACCAGGCGGTGGACCTGGCCAACCGCATCGCCCCGGAGCACCTTTGCCTCATGGTTCGGGACCCTTGGGCCTGGGTGGGCCGGGTGAAACACGCGGGAGGCCTCTTCCTGGGAGAGTTTTCGCCGGAGGTCATGGGAGATTACATCGCCGGTCCGAGCCACGTAATGCCCACGGGGGGCACCGCGCGTTTCAGCTCAGCCCTCAGCGTCCACCAGTTCCTGCGCACTATGCCGGTGGTGGGCTTGAGCCCCGAAGACTTTCGCCGGTTGGGTCCGGCGGCGATCAAGATAGCCGAGGCCGAAGGCCTGGCCGGCCACGCCAGCGCCATCACCGTGCGGTTGGCCAGCCTGGGATGAGAAGCCGGGCCCGTGAAAATGTGACCTTTCCCAGCGGCAGCTTCAAGCCCAGCTACTGAACCATGAATCAGCCGCCAATAAGAGCAAGGAGCACAATCCGTGATGCTCCCCCTTTGGTAAAGGGGGATACAGGGGGATTTCCCCCTCAACCAAACCGTCGATCCAAAAGTCAGCAATCTTCAGGCAGGCTGGTGGACTCGGGTTTACCAGGCCCCTGAATTTCGGACAGAAGCGGATCCTTACGTCCTGCCCGGTCACCTACGCCGGCAGGTAACTTCCCGGGAGGTGGACAACAGGTGGGAAAGATGAACGACGTTAGCGGCCTCATGTTGCCTCACATACGCCGTCTGGAAACCTACGAGGGCGTGCAACCGATGGAGGTCATGGCCCAAAGGGCCGGCATACCCGCGGACCAGGTGATCCGTCTCAACGGGAACGAGAACCCCTACGGGCCGTCTCCCGGAGTGGTGGAGGCGCTGGGCAGCTTCCCGAACTTCAACCACTACCCCGACCCGGACCAGAGAAAGCTTCGCGAGGTCCTTGCCGGTTATCTTAGGGTGCCGGCGGAGCAGATCGTGGCCGGGAACGGTAGCGACGAGATCATCGACCTGCTGATGCGGATGTTCGTCGGCCCCGGCGAGAACATCGTCATCCCGTCCCCCACCTTCGGCATGTACGCCTTCTCGGCGGACATCTGCGGCGGAGAGACCGTCGAGGTGGACCGGGACGAAAGCTTCGAGATCGACGTGGAGGCGATGAAGCGGGCCGTCACTCCGAAGACCAAGGCGTTCTTCCTCGCCTCGCCCAACAATCCCACGGGAAATATCGCCACCGAGGCCCAGATTCTAGGCCTGCTGGAGACCGGTCTCCTGGTAGTGGTGGATGAGACCTACTACGAGTTTTGCGGCCACACGGTGCTGCCCCTGCTGCGGGAGCATCCCAACCTGGTGGTCCTCCGCACCTTCAGCAAGTGGGCCGGGCTCGCCGGGTTGCGCATCGGCCTGGGGGTGATGAATCCGGACCTGGCCAGGGCCATGATGAGCATGAAACCCCCGTACAACGTGAACCTGGCCGCCGAGGTGGCCCTGCTGGCCTCGCTCCAAGACATTCCAGGCCTGCTGGGCCGGGTGCGGAGCATCGTGGCCGAGCGGGACCGGGAGATGGGCCTGCTCCGGGAAATCGAGGGACTGAAGGTTTGGCCCTCCCAGGCCAACTTCATTCTGTGCGGGCTGCCCGAAGGGAAAGGAAAAGAAATTTTCGATGGTCTTTGCAGCCGGGGCATCTTCCTGCGCTATTTCAGTACCTCGAGGCTGAAGGACCACATCCGGGCCAGCGTTGGGCTGCCCCACGAGACCGATGCCGTGGTCCGGGCCTTCGCCGAGCTGATCGGCGGGTGACGGAAATGGGACCAATTGGAACCAACAGGGAGTCTGTTCTGCAGAGGAGAAACGGTCAAGGATGACCAATAAGGATATTGTCCTGGCAACACTCGGCCAGGCTGAGAAACCCAACTGCGACGATTGCGTCTCAAAGCGATCCCAAGTCCGGCCCCGTCAGACGGTCAACCAGATTTGTTCATCGCTGGGGCGGCAGGGCATCCTTCGCCGCGAGAAGGTACCCTGCGGCGATTGCGGGAAGCGGAAGCTGACCAGCATCATCGTTCAGTGCCCGCCGGCAAGCCTGCCTCCCGTCCGGGAGCCGAGGTTGGCGTCCCTGATCCGAGAGACCGGGGAGACCAGCGTCAACATCTCCATCAACCTGGATGGAACGGGACGATACAAGGTGGACACCGGCAACGGCTTCCTCGACCACATGATCAGCCAGGTGGCCCGCCACGGATTGATTGACATAACGCTGAAGGCCCGGGGCGACGTTCACACCGGGTGGCATCACCTGGTCGAGGATGTGGCGATCATGCTGGGGCGGGCCTTTCGCGAGGCCCTGGGTGAGGCCCGGGGCATCCGGCGCATGGGCCACGCCATCGTGCCCCTGGACGAGGCGCTGGCGTTGGTGGCCGTGGATTGTAGCGGCCGGCCCCACGCGGCGGTGGAGACCACCCTGGACGATACCATGGTGGAGACGCTGCCCGGCGACCTGATCCGGCACTTCCTGGAGTCATTCGCCGTCGAGGGCAGAATCAGCCTGCACGCCAAGGTGCTGGCCGGAGTCAGTCCCCACCACAAGGCTGAGGCCCTGTGCAAAGCCCTGGCCCGGGCCCTGCGGGACGCGCTGGAGCCGGACCCCAGGGCCCCCGGGCAGGTCCCCAGCACCAAGGGGACCATCGACAGCTAGGAGCCAGGCCGGTCTCCGCGAAATGGGCTTACAATACCCGAGCACGCGACTTGGTCCTTGGCACGGCCTCCTCTCCCTTTGGGAGAGGATTGAGGTGAGGGCGGTGCCGAGGCTCGTGGGCCAAGCCCTTCGCGGCTGGCGTACCGTCCCGATAATAGCCTTAGAAGGGCGGAACCAGGCGACAACCCTTCTCCGCCCCTGTCTTTCCGGCGCAAGCCGGAACCCAGAAAAGGGCAAGCTGGATCCCGGCCTTCGCCGGGATGGCGGGCCGGGTATCAAGCCATTTGCGGGACACTACACAAGGGCCTTGTGCGGGTGAACGGCTGCCCTGCGTCGTCACCCCAGCCCCTACCGGCCCTTTCTGGACAGGAAGTCGGGGAAGGCCTCTTCGACCCCGTAGCCCTTCACCTTCTCGGTGGTGAAGATGCGCTCGTTGTCCCACTGCCGGTGAAGATCGCAGCCCATATCCTGGAGGAGCAGCTCCTTGACCCCCATGACCGACTCGTGGCGGTTGGCGGCGATGGTGGTGGCTATCTCCATGGTCTTGGCCCGTAGCTGGTCCGCCGGCACCAGGTGGTTGAGCAATCCGATGCGGTAAGCCTCGTCGGCCCCCACGACGCGTCCGGTGAACAGCAGCTCCTTGGCCATGGGCCAGCCCACCTGGTTGGGGAGGGTCCAGGTGCAGTTGATCCGGCCATAGGCGGCGGCCAGGAAGCGGAATATAGTGTTCTCGCAGCCGATGCGGAAATCCAAAGACGACGCCAGCACCGAGCCGCCTCCGTAGGCCAGGCCGTTCATCATGCCGATGACCGGCTTCGGGCAAGCGGAGATTTCATAGGAAAACTGGGATCGCTGGGCGGAGTTCCGGTCCCGCTCTTCCTCGCTCAGTTCTTTGGCATCGGTGCGCTGTTGATGAATGTCAGCGCCGGCGGAAAAAGCGCGGTTACCCGATCCGGTGATGACAATGCAGCCGATGTCGTCGTTTGTACTCGCTTTGACTACCGCATCATGTAGCTCAAAGCTAAGCTGGCGGGACAAAGCGTTGAGGACTTCTGGGCGGTTCAACGTGATGATGGTCACACCGCTGTCTTGTTCCACCAGGATGTGCTCGTAAGGCATGCTTTCCTCCTGAATAATGGGCAGCGATTTTTCCGGCCTGCCGGCGGAGCTTGGTCGGCGATTCGCCGAGCTTGCGCCTCGCGGGCCGGGCAAATCTCATTGTACGGAGTGAAGCCGGGACAGTCAATTTGCCCTAAAAGTTTGCCCTAATTTCGCCCCAGAGGGTTGTGGTACACTGCTAGCAGGCGCGGCCCGGGCCACTCTTCCTCCCGTTTTGCCGCGGCCCTGGTAGATGATTGATCTTGCTTCGACGGGTGATGCCGATTACCCCATCCTAACCTTCCCCTTCGTAAGGTTAGGGAACTATCCTCTACCCTTTGCTAAAAGGAAGATAAAAGAGGGGGTCAGTTCGAGTACCGGCCGGCTGTCGTGGCCCCATGTTTCGAGAACTCAGGAGGTGGTCACCGTGGCCGAGAAACTGAAGGCCGGTGAGGCAGTAATCGAACTGTTGCGCCGGGAAGGCGTATCCCACATCTTCGGCATCGTGGGGTCTTCCTTCCTGGACATACTCGACCCTCTGTACGACCGGGATGACATCCAGTTCATCGGGGTCCGTCACGAGCAGGGGGCGGCGCTGATGGCCGACGGCTACAGCCGGGTCACCGGTGCGCCCAGCGTCTGTCTGGTCACCAACGGCCCCGGCGTCTTGAACCTGTCCTTCGGCGTTGCTTCGGCTTACGTGGCCCACTCGCCGATGGTGATACTGGCCCCCTCGTCGTCCCGGGAGCACCAGTACCGGGACTCAACTCAAGAGTTCGACCAGGTTGCCCTGTTCAAGCCAATCACCAAGGCTGCCTTTCCCGTCAACAAGATTGAGCGGTTGCCCGAGGCCATCCGGCACGCCTTCCGAGTGGCGACGTCGGGCAAGATGGGGCCGGTGTTGCTGGACATCCCCCGTGACCTGATGCCCGGCGCTGACTTGGAGATCGACATGCTGCCCCCCGATACCTACCGCTCCGGCCAGACCAGGGCTCGCGGGGACCGCAACCTGATCGAGAAAGCGACGAATCTGCTGCTGTCTGCCAAGCGGCCGGTCATCCTGGCCGGGGGTGGTGTCGTGTGGAGCGCCGCCGCCGCCGAGGTTACCCGCATGGCTGAGCTGGTGGGCGCGCCCATCGTGACCTCCTACGGCCGGGCCGACGCCGTGCCCAACGACCATCCCCACTATCTGGGACATCTGGGCCGGCTGGGCGCCGTCGAGGGCATCGAGGCCGCCCGGCAGGCCGACGTGATCCTGGCCGTGGGCACCCGCCTGGGCCAGTCCACCACCTTTTACGACAACCGCTATATCCCGGCCGACGCCCAAATCATCCAGATCGAGATCGACCCCCAGGAGATCGGACGCAACTACCCGGTCGCGGTGGGCATCGAAGGCGATGCCAAAGCGGTGATGCAAGGGCTGCTGGAGGTGGCCCAGCAAGGGGAACCGCGTCCCAATCCAGCGTGGGTTTCGGAGATAGGCGACTGGTTCGCCCGAAGGAAGCAGCGGCTCGATGATGAGGGAAAGCTGAACTCCACGCCCATGAAACAGCAACGGGCCTACGCCGAAATTCGCAAGGTGTTGCCCCGGAACACCATCGTGGCTCTGGACGCCGGGCTGTCCCCGAACATGGGGCAGGACCGCCTGAACTACTACGAGCCCCGCAGCTTGCTGACCTCACTGGACCTGGGCGGACTGGGGTTCAGCTTCCCCGCGTCCTTGGGGGCCAAGTTCGGCGCTCCCGACCGGCCGGTGGTGAACTTCAACGGCGACGGTGGCTTCATGTTCAACGCCCAGGAGTTCGAGACCGCCGTCCGCTACGGATTGCGGGTGGTCACGGTGGTGATGAACAACGGCTGCTGGGGTTCGGAGAAGGCTTACCAACGGTACGCATTCAACGAGCGATACGTGGGAGCGGATACCAGCAACCCCCGGTTCGACAAATTCGCCGAGCTGTTCGGCGGCGCCGGTTTCTACGTGGAGCGCCCCGAGGACATCGGAGACGCCTTCCTGGAAGCGCTGAAAGCCGACGGGCCCAGCATCATCGAGATTCCAGTGGACCCGGACGAGCTGCCGCGCCCGGCACGCCTGGCTGACGTCCAGGCTCCCAAGGACCGCTAGGGCAAATTCAATCACCGCGGAGTCGCGGGGCGCGCGGGGCAGGCACGGAAGATCATCTTCACCCTTGTTCTCCCGGAATCCTCCGCGACTCGGTGGTGTACTTTTTCAGTGGAGCCTGGGGCGATGCAAAAAGCTGTTATTCCAGAGGAAATCGATATAGACGGGAACGCCATCATTATCCGGTGGTATGATGGCCATCGAAGCCCGTACCCGCATCGATACTTGCGGCTGCGGTGCCCGTGCGCCGGCTGCGTGGACGAGATGACCGGCCGGCCTACCCTCGACCCGGATACGGTCCCCCAGGACGTGCGGGCCGTGGACCAGATACCGGTGGGCAACTACGCGGTCCAGTTCCTGTGGAGCGACGCCCACTACACCGGCCTCTACACCTACCAGATGCTCCGCGCCGCCTGCACCTGCATCGCGTGCAACGCGGCCCGCGCTGAAGCGGAAACTGCCGGAAGCTGACAGTTGGAGTTCAACCGCCATCGAACCGCTGATGGCCCGCGGCGCTGTCACCAGAAGCGGCCGGCTGTTTGCGGATCGTAGCTGAGCCGGCCGGGTTTTGCCGGCCGCCGTTCTCCCAGCGGCGGTGAGCCCTGGGAACGAAGTACGCCAGGTTGCAAATTTGTGAATGGTCGGTCAAAATCCCCCCAGATTATTTTGAATTTCCTAGGTGACTCCGGCATCTGGGTGCTATGCACGCGCCCTCACCCTCGTTCCCTCTCCCAACGGGAAAGGGATGCCCTGGCGCAGCCTGGGCTGGGTGAGGGCCGCGGCCCCTTGCCCCTGTGACATTGGGGGTCCAATGCAAGGCGTTCGAGCTATCTGGAAACGAGCCCAAGACTTATGAGGTGCGCTATGAAGAGAGTTACTGAGGTCGCCATCGTGGGCGGTGGAGCCGCGGGGTGCTCCGTCGCTTATCACCTGGCCAAAGCCGGCATCAAGTCGACCATCATCGAGCGGGAGGGCATTGCCTCCCAGGCCTCCGGGTTCTCGGCGGGCGGGCTGAATCCATTGCAGGGCGCCGGCATTCCGGGGCCCCTCGGTCCCTTCGCCATGGAGTCTTTCCTGATGCATCTCGAGATGTTTGGGGAGCTTCAGTCCGGGACCGGCATCAGCTACGACGGGCGGATAATATCTCTGGTGAAGGTGGCCTTCGACGAAGCCGGACTCCCTGAGCTTCAGGATACCTTCGACATCTTCACCGGCGCCGACGACGCGTTCGAGGCCCAGCTTCTGGAGCCCAAAGATGTCATGGAGTGGGACCTTCGGGTTGCCCCGGACGTCATTCGTGGAGTCCACGCCCGGGGCAACGCCGCCTTGGACAGTTACAAGTACACGCTGGCCCTGGTCCAGGCCGGTGAGAAGCTGGGGGTCACCGTTCGTTCCGGGACGGTGCGCGGGTTGGAGCGCACCAACGGAAGGGTGACCGGGGTGCTGCTGGGAGAGGGAGTGCTTTCTTGCGACGCGGTGGTCGTCGCCATGGGACCCTGGTCCCGGGAAGCGGAGGCGTGGCTGGACACCACTATTCCGGTGGACCCCTTGAAAGGTGAGATTCTCCGCGTCGAGCTACCCGATCGGCGTCTTTCTCCCGACCTCTCCGGCGCCGCGGGCTCCTTCCACCCGAAGCCCGACGGCCAGGTGTTCTGCGGCAGCACCGAGGCGTGGCAGGGCTTCGACCGGGAACCCAGCGACGCGGCGCGCCAGAACATCACCACCGACTCGGTCAGGCTGATGCCGGACATGGCTCAGGCGCGGTTGGTTCTGCACACCGCCTGTCTCCGGCCGGTGACCGCCGACTGGCTGCCCATTATCGGGCTGGCTCCTGGTCACGAGAACGTGTACCTGGCGACGGGCGCGGGCAAGAAGGGAGTCTTGTTGAGTCCCGGGATTGGGAAGGCAGTAGCCGATCTAATCTCCCACGGCGAGACGCCGCTTTCCATCGGTCCCTTCGACCCGCAGCGATTCGTCGGGACCGGAGACTAGCAGAAATACTCATGATCGGCGCCAAGCAAATGAAAGCAACGATCGCCGTGACGGACACAACGGTTGAGTGCCCGGTAGAAGAGTGCTCCACAATAGTGAAACGGCAACGCAAGCAATTTAGGCGAACGCAGGATTTTCTGTGTCCTGCTCATGAAATCTGTATTTCGCCAACGACGTTCGTGTATGGGAACGAGACGGACAATCTCCTGTGGACCGACCCTGAGGACCTGGATCTTCTTCGCCGGCTTAATGTAGTCAAACGCGAGAGCCGCATGGAGCATGACAACAGCGAAGACGCTGTGACCTGGAACGTGTTCCGCTACCTGGAGAAGACGGAGCAACTCTCTGACTTCCTGTCGTCCATGATCAAACGCCGAGTAGGCAACGCGGAGCTAATATACTGGTCCTACGGTCAAGAAGTAGATGGGGTGTGGCCGGAACTGAAGAAAGCCAGGAAGGAATTTGGTGAACACTCGGGACGAGGCACTGAGCCCGATTTGATCATCGTCACCGACAATGCGTTGTTCTGGGTTGAAGCAAAGCTGACCGCCTCGAACGATACTTGCCCCAGTAATCCTCAAGACAGAAAAAAGTACGAGTCAGGTGGCGACAAATGGTATGAGCAGGTATTTAGCTCCGAGTTTGAAGTGCTGGCGATCAGAGAGAAGAAATACGAGTTGATGCGCATGTGGCTCACGGGAAGCTGGGCTGCGGTGCCGTTGAATCGTCGCTTCTACTTGGTCAATCTGGTCCGGGCAGAGAGCGAGAAAGACATCGAGCCCCGCTTTGGGCCGCACCTCAAGATGGACGCAGAGAAACGCTTCCTGCGCTGGACCTGGGAGGACGTCTACTACTTCGTCTCGAAGAATGCCCCACCAAGCCCCGAGAAGCAAAAGTTCATGACATATTTTGAAAACAAGACGATCGGATACAAGCAAGTCCGTGGTTCGGAAAGCTGGGAGCTGCAACTGGCCTTCCACCTAACTTGAGAATTAGGAGATGAGAATGCCTCGAGGAATCCGCATCACGGCCGGCCCTGTCCAATTGAATGCCCAGCTTAACGGCACCGAAACGGCGGGGGCCGTCTGGGATGCGTTACCCATAGAGGAGCCGGCGGGCACCTGGGGTGACGAAATCTACTTCGGTATCCCGGTGGAGGCAGACCTGGAGGCGGGCCAGGAGGTGGTGGAGATGGGAGACCTGGGCTACTGGCCGCCGGGCAATGCTTTCTGCATCTTCTTCGGGCGCACGCCGGCCAGCCGGGGCGACGAGATACGCCCGGCCAGCGCCGTGACCGTGATCGGGAAGGTTGAGGGAGACGCCACCGCGTTCAAGCAGGTGAAACCGGGCACCCCGGTGGCCATCGAACGGGCCGTCTAACGCGTCCTTGACGCAGGTGAACCGTCTACAATCTCATCCAATAACCAGCCGCCGAAGGTCCACAGGTCCGACTTCGTCGAGACTCTCGATGGAATCGGAACTCACCACGAACGGGGCGAAATCCCTGAACGGAGGAATCCACGGGCGAGAGGAATCCGTTCGTCCTGAGCTTGTCGAAGGGGCGTGAGCGGCCTCCTTTGGAATAGTTGGATAGGCCCTAGTAAGGAGCAACGGATGGTGAGCAAGGTAGAAACTGAGCAAACGGCGGCGGGAGCGCTGCGGGGAGTCCGGGTGTTAGATTTCGGCCATTACATTCCCGGCCCCTTGCTGGGCATGCTGTTGTCCGACCAAGGGGCCGACGTCATCAAGGTGGAGCGGCCCGAAGGAGACCCGGCGCGGCGTCACGCGGCGTTCTCCACCTGGAACCGGGGGAAGCGCTCCGTAGTCCTCGACCTGAAGTCCGAGGAGGGCCGGCGCCACGCCCAGGCCCTGGCCGGGAACGCCGATGTCTTGATCGAGAATTTTCGGCCCGGAGTGGCCGACCGCCTGGGCATCGGCTACGGCACGTTGTCGCAGGCGAATCCGGCTCTGATCTACTGTTCCTTGCCGGGCTTCGGCGAGGAGAGTCCCTATCGTGATCAGCGAGGCTGGGAGTCCATTGTGGGCGCGGCGACCGGGATTCACCGGGCCGCCCGTGGCCTGGACGAGCCGTTGTTCGTACCCCTCCCCTTCACCAGCACCTTCGCCGCCATCATCGGCGCGGTTTCCGTGGGAATGGCCCTCTGTGCCCGGCAGCGTACCGGCGAGGGCCAGCGGATCGAGGTCCCGCTTCACAGCGCCATGTTCACGGGGATCGGCCGGTATATGGTCAAGATGCACGACATGGACGTCGAGTACCCCTTCGAGTTGCCCCGGCGGACCATGGTCAAGCAGTACCGGTGCTCCGACGGCCGGTTCATCCAGCTTCAGGGAATGTACGAGCGGTTCCCCAGGCGGTTTTTGACCGCCGCCGGACACCCAGAGTGGGTCGAGGAATTCGTGGCCGGCTTCGGCGAGCAGGTGGACAACCAGACTGTAAACATGTGGCGGGAGCGGTTCAGGAACATCTTCCTGCAGCGGACGGCTGAAGAGTGGGAGACCGCCCTCGCCGATGCTGGGGGCGCTGGCTCGCTTTGCCGGTCCGTTGACGAGTGGCTGGTCCACGAGCAGGCCATTGCCGCCGGCATGGTGGCCGAGGTTGACGACAGCCGGTTTGGCCTCATGAAACAGCCGGGGATACCCATGAAACTCCGGGGCACCCCCGGGGCGATTCAAGGCCGGGCGCCGCGGCTGGGGGAGCACACCGAACAGGTTTTGGGGCAGTTGGACGCTGCCGCCAGTTCGGCGTCCACTCCCGCGAGAGCCGGCGGACCCCAATCCGCGGCGCCGGTGGAAGACGTGATGGGCGCCCTACAGGGGGTGCGCGTCCTGGACCTGTGTATCGTCCTGGCCGGGCCGGCTTGCGGCCGCACCCTAGGAGAGTTTGGCGCCGACGTGATCAAGATCAACGACGCCTCCCGGCCCGTCGACATGGAGGGCTCGCTGGACGTAAACCGGTGCAAACGCTCCATTCTGCTGAACTTGAAGACGGAGGAAGGCCAGGAGGTGTTCTGGCGGCTGGTGGAAAAAACCGACGTCATCGTGGAGAACAACCGGAAGGGCAGCTTGGCCCGGCTGGGGCTGGGCTATGAGGACGTCAAAAAGAGGAAGCCTGACATCATCTACGCCTCGTTGAACACCTACGGTTACGACGGTCCCTGGAGCGAGCGGCCCGGCTGGGAGCAGATGGCCCAGGCGGTCACCGGGATCGAGGTCCGCCGGGGCGGCCGGGACGGGATGCCGCTGATGTTCCACTACCCGGTGAACGACTACGGCACCGGGCTGCTGGGAGCCTACGCGGTGGCCCTGGCTCTCCTCGAACGGAACCGCACCGGCGAAGGGCAGTCGGTCGACTGCGGACTGGCGCTGACCGCCTGCCTGCTCCAGTCACCCTACTTCCTGGACTACGCCGGCTTCCAACGCGACGAACCGGAAGGCCTGGGAGTCCGAGGGTATTCGGCGCTATCCAGACTGTACCCCGCCGCTGATGCCTGGCTATATTTGCATTGCCCCGAGGAGGCCGGCTGGCGAAATTTGACCGCCCTGCCCGAGTTCGCGGCGCTGGCCGCGGACCCTCGCTACGGCGCCGCCGCTTCTCGCGAGGAAAGCGATGGAGAGCTGGTGGCGGAGTTGGTCCGAATCTTTGCGCTCAAGAACCGGCGGCAGTGGGTCGGCCAGCTGAACGCGGCGGGAATCAGCGCCATCGAAAACGTGGACATGCTTGAGCTTCGGGACGACCCTTACGTGCGGCGGGCCGGTTTGGTCCTCACGCGAGAGCATCCGGGCCGCGGCCGGGCGGACCAGGTAGGCACCACGGCCCGCTTGTCCGGTACACCGGTACGGCTGGGGCGGGCGGCCCCCATCCTTGGCGCCGAAACCAACGAGATACTCTGGCAAGCCGGCTACACCGATGGTGAGATCGAGGCCTTGAAGTCGGCCGGGGTGGTGTCTGGGCCCTAGGCCGGACTAGAGTACTTCTCGGGCCATAGAGACCTCCCGGCGGCCGGCCTGCTGGGCCAGCGCCGGCGCCACTGGATTTGCCGCTGGCGAAATCGCGGCGCTGCTGGGGAGAGGGGCACGGTGCGTAGCCGGAGGCCCCGGCAATTGGCGATGCGTTCCCCCGCGTGCTAAACTGCTATTATCGGTTCCAAATAGACTTCGGATTGCCTAAGACCCCCATCCTCGCCTTCTCCCCCCTCACGAATGAGGAGAGTTAGAATGGGGGTTCACTCGTATATACCCGTCGGATAAGGGTGAGCCGGTTGCTTCGCATCTACAACACCCTGACCAAACAGGTCGAAGAGGTCCGGTCGATTGAACCGGGCCTTGTCCGCATGTACACCTGCGGTCCGACCGTCTACCGTGACGCTCACATCGGCAACCTTCGCACCTACATGATGGCTGACTGGGTCCGCCGCGTCATCGAGGCCGGGGGCCGGGAAGTGTTCCACATCAAGAACATTACCGACGTGGGCCACATGCGTCAGGAGTTGGTGGAGACAGGCGGCGACAAGATGATCTTGGCCGCCCTGAGCGAAGGCAAGACGGTTCAGGACATAGCTCAGTTCTACGCCGGCCGCTTCTTCCGCGACGAGGCCCGGGTCAACATCCTCCCCGCCCACGTATTCCCCTGGGCGACCCAGCACATCCCGGAGATGGTGTCCATCGTGGGCCGGCTCCTGGCGAGCGGCCATGCCTACCATGCGGGCGGCAACATCTACTTCGACGTGGGACGTTTCAATGGCTACGGCAAGCTCTCCCGCAACACTGGGGCCGACCTGTTGGAAGGGGTGAGGGCGGAAGCGGACCCATTGAAACACGACCCCCGGGATTTCACTCTGTGGAAGGCCGCTGAGCCGGGCCGGGACTTGAAGTGGGCCAGCCCTTGGGGTGAAGGGTTCCCCGGCTGGCACATCGAATGCTCCGCCATGGCTTCCAAGTACCTGGGGGAAACCTTCGACATCCACACCGGCGGCGTGGACAACATCTTTCCCCACCACGAAGACGAGATTGCCCAGAGCGAGGCCGCCTTCGGGCGGCAGCACGTGCGATATTGGATCCACGCCCAGCACCTCTTGGCCGACGGCGCCAAGATGGCCAAATCCTCGGGCAACGTCTTCTTGCTGGAGGATCTGATAGCCCGCGGTTTCGACCCGCTTGCTTTCCGCTACCTCTGCATGACCGTCCGCTATCGCCACCGGATGAACTTCACTTTCACCTCTCTCAAGGCCGCCGAAAGAGCCCTCACCAACCTGCGGCACCGGGTCTGGGTATGGAATGACCTGCCCCCCCTGGCTGAGCTGCCCGCTGAGGCCGGAGAGTGGCGGAGCCGGTTCTGGACCAGGGTGGAAGACGACCTGGATCTGCCGGGAGCGTTGGCCCTGACCTGGGACATGATGCGTTCCGGCCTGCCCGATCCAGTCAAACTGGCCTTGCTTCTCGAATTTGACCGCATCTTTTGCCTGGACCTGGACAAAGTGCCGGCGGCCTATCCGCTTCCCGAGTCGATCTCGGCCGCCGCCGGGAAACGCGCGGCACTCCGAGAGCACGCCGACTATGGCTCCGCGGACACCGTCCGCACCCAAATGGCCTCCGAGGGTTACTCGGTCGAAGATACCCGGGAAACCGTCCGCATCCGGCCGAAGACGGCAATGGAACGGCAACGGGAACGGTGGCAGTCCTTCTCCTCCTCGCGGGAGGTGGAGTCCTTCCTGGGGCGCTCCCCGGAATACGACTTCACCTTCGTTCTCAACGCCTATGGTTACCGTGATGACATCGAGCGGTGCGTCCGCAGCATGACCCGGTTCGGCGAAGGCTTCTCCACGGAGATTGTCCTCATCGACAACGGTTCTATTGACGGGACCGGTGAATGGCTGGAGGAGTATCAGGCCGGCCGGCCGTCGGTGCGGGTGGTCCATTGCGACCACCCCCTCGGCGACGCCGCCGGCAAGAACATCGGGTTGAAGCAGAGCCTGGGGGCAAATGTCATCATCCTGGACCCTTCAGCGGAGATCTTGGGCAACATCCTGGGGCCCATCGCACGGCAGCTGGCGGATGGCTCGGTGGGCATAGTTGGCCCCTACGGGCTGAGCACCAACGATCTGCGGCACTTCCATGAGGATGCGGAGAACGGAGAGGCGGATGCCATGCAGGCCTATTGCATGGCGTTCCGGCGGGAGACGGTGAACACCGTCGGGCTGATGCGGGAATGCTTCCGTTTCTATCGCAATCTGGATATCGACTACTGCTTCCAGTTCAAGGATAAAGGGTACCGTATCCTCGCCGACAGCACGTTGCCAATGGTCCGCCACGAGCACCGGCAATGGACCGAGCTGGAAGAAAACCAGAGGGACGAGCTGAGCCGCAAGAATTTCGGACGCTTCCTCAAGCGTTGGGGCAACCGGCCGGACCTCCTCGTCAGCCCCGGCGGCCAAGGCGTGGGCGACACCTTTTCCCATCACTGAAGGCGGCTCGGCGACGGATTTTTTCGGCGCCGGGGTAGGGGCCAGGCACAGGAATGTGATCCTCCGGTTATCCGATTTGCCCTCTCCCGCTTCGGCGCCCAACTGTTTTTACCGGACATAACGAGTTTTCAGTGAATCATCGTTCGGCGAAGTGCCAATATATCCCGCTGAAGAATAGCTCGAATCCCGCACGCCCGGTGCAGATTGGCGCAACACTGCATATTGCCTTCACAAACTGTTCACGTAGTTTTTACAAAGTGGGGCACCGGCCGGGTCTCTTGACGGGCCTGACCGGGGATGCTAGAGTCCAAAAGGCCCGATCGGTTGCTCTTTTCAGACCGCATCCCCTGACTTGGAGTCCCTACCAGATGGAGGAAGCTGCCCAGCGGTTGTTGGCGGGGGACCAGCGCATCCTCTCCCGGCTGATCTCTCTCCTCGAACGGGGCGATCCGCGAGCCGCCGACGTATTGAAGGCCATAGATTCTCGCACTGGCCGAGCCTATACCGTCGGCATTACCGGACCGCCCGGCGCCGGAAAGAGCACCATCGTAGACCGGCTTACCGAACTGTTGCGCGGTCAAGGACTGACCGTAGGCATCGTTGGGGTCGACCCCAGCAGCCCATTTAGTGGCGGCGCCTTGCTCGGAGACCGGGTTCGGATGCAGCGTCACTATCTGGACTCGGGGGTTTTCATCCGTAGTGTGGCGACTCGCGGACACTCTGGGGGGCTGTCCCGGATCGTCAAAGGCATTGTCCGGCTTCTGGATGCCGCCGGCACGGACATTATCCTGGTGGAAACCGTGGGCGTCGGCCAGACCGAATTGGGTATCGTCGGAGTCGCGGATACGATCTTGCTGACCTTGATGCCCGAATCAGGAGACGCCATTCAGGCCCTTAAAGCGGGAGTCATGGAAGTGGCGGACGTCTTTCTGGTCAACAAGGCGGACCGGGAGGGTGCGGACCATATGGCGGCGGCCATTAATGGGATGGTCCAGATGGTCGATACCCACTCCGGCTGGACTCCTCCAGTGGTGTTGACCACCGCCCGGTCGGGCCAGGGCATCGAAGAGTTGTGGAACAAGATCCAGGCCCATCGAGAGGTACTTACGGCTACGTCCGAGTTGGCCAGGCGCCGCGGGGCTCACCGGCGACGGGAATTCCTGGAGACGGTGCAAGAAGAGTTGGAACGGCGGCTTAAGGCACTTGTTGAAAACGATCCGGTTATGGAGGCCACTTTGGAGAAGGTGGCGAACCGGGAAGCAGAGCCGTACTCGTCGGCCATGGAATTCCTGAACTCTTCGCAACTGCCGCCGGAGTGGCTCGCCACTCTGCCGGTCAAGCAGGATTAGTCTTTTCCGAGCCTTATCCCCGTATTGCGGAACCGCTTGTGATGAGGATGACCGTCGGCCAATAGCAGACGGTTTTTGACCACCTTTTTCTATATCGGAGTATCAGAATGGTTATTCTTGGAGTTGATCTCCGGGCCTCGTCCAAACGTGCCAGCACAGTGGTTGGATTGGATGGGAAATCCTGTGTAAAGTTCATCGATAGTTTTCACGACGACAGCGAGCTGGTTCAAATTGCTGAGAGCCACAAACCTGAGCTTATTGCGATAGGCGCTCCCCTGGGACTGCCGGCCGGCCTGTGCTGTTTGGAGACCACCTGCGATTGCTGTTTCTCGGTTCCGCTACGGAAGGGCCGCCAGTCGGAACTGGAGCTATCTCGGATGGGAATCAGCTGCTTCTTCACCAACAAGGGCTCCATCATCCGCAACCTGATATACCGGAGCATGGCGTTGAGCCGCCTGCTGAGCGGGCTGGGATTAGAAGTCATTGAGGCCTATCCCCACGCGACCAAGGTGATCCTCTTCGGTGACAAGGTACCGCCGAAAAACAACGCCGAGAGCCTGGTATTCATGAAAGAGCGGCTCGCCCTTCTGATAGCCGGCTTGAGCCCCCACTTGGACGGGCTGGACCGCAACACCTGCGACGCGGTGCTGAACGCGTATACGGGCCTGCTCTACACTCAAGACGCCACCGACACCCTCGGCGCTCCCGAAGAGGGCACGGTGGTCCTGCCGAAGCTTCCCCGTTAAGGCTCATTCCGGCTGAGGGACCTCTCGTAATGGGAGGCCCCGGCTCCTCATTGACTTGGGCCATGAGCCCCGACGCCACCTGCCTGCGCCTTTCCCCATCGGTGGCTGAACTTCCAGCTTTATCCCTCCACGATGGCCCTGGTTCGGTAGAGGCGGGTCCCTTGATTCGCCTCCGGGCGCGCCGAGTTCCGGATTGAGCCTCTGTGGCGGGTGATGCCTGGCACCCGTCACTCTGGCGAAACAAGCGATACCGCCATTTCGAGGAGCGTATCTATCCTGTTCCCGAAACGCTGGGCCGGCAGGATTCCGGCGCGGCGCGTCCTTGATTCAGCTGCTGGGTACGTTACACTATTAGTAGAGGAATTGCGGGTTGAGAGCCGATCAGGGCAAGGAGGTAGGGACATTGGATCTGAAGATAAATGGCAGAAACGTTGAGATCAGTGACCAAGTCCGCAAGCACGTCACCGAAAAGCTGGGCCGGATCGGCCGGCACCTTCCCGGGATCACCAAGGCCGCGGTCGAGCTTGCATCGGAGCCTACCCGCTCGCAGCGAGACCGGGTGGTGGCCCAGGTGACCCTCGATGTGAGCGGTTCCATTCTTCGCGCCGAGCAGCAGGCGTCCAACACCGAGGCGGCCATCAACTCGGTGGCCGAGGTGCTGGCCCGGAGGATAGAACGGTATAAGAGCCGGACCTATCGCAGCGAACGGGCCCGGCAGACCACTTCTCTCAGGGTCCAAGAAGCCGAAGAGGCGGTCCCCTCGGCAAGTCCGTTCGAAGGTGAGGAGCTGGGCGACGGCAACCTGGTGCGGATCAAGCGGTTCAATATGAAGCCCATGTCAGTGGACGACGCGGCCTTCCAGATGAGGCTGCTCGGCCATCACTTCTTCATGTTCCTGAATGACGAATCGGACCAGTACAACCTGTTGTACCAGCGAGACGACAACAATCTTGGCCTCATCCAACCCAAGGGCTAGCCGCCCGCCCGGTCGGCACGCATAAGCGGGCTACTCGCCCAGGTTCATCAGAAAAGACCGGAGAAGCATGAAGGGCCTCATTCTTGCAAGAATGAGGCCCTTCGGTCGCTACAGGGAACGTAGGGGCGGCCCCGTGGCGGACTCTAGGTCCCGCTGCCGCCTCCCTGCTGCTCGTTGCCCTGGCCCATGCCCAGGAAGGGCGACAGCATGGAGGTGAACTCCATGGGGAAGATCCACTTGGTGGAAGGGCTGGAGCCAAGCGCCTTCAGGGTTTCGAAGTACTGGAGGCTCATGGTCTTGCCATCCACCGTGTTGGCCACCTGGTAGATCTTGTCCAGCGCGTTGCTGAACCCCTCGGCCCGCAGGATGGCCGCCTCCCGGTCTCCCTCAGCCTCCAGGATAGCCGCTTGGCGGCTCCCCTCGGCCTTCAGGATGGCCGCCTGCTTCTCACCCTCGGCCCGGTTGATCTGGGCCTGGCGCGCGCCCTCGGACTCTGTTATCTCGGCGGTCTTGATGGCGGCGGCGGATTTCTCCCGCTCCATCGCCTGTTTCACCCCCGCCGGCGGGTCGATCTCGTTGATCTCCACCTGCTTGACCTTGACTCCCCAGCGGTCGGTGACCTCGTCCATTCGTACCTGCATCTGGTCACGGATCCTTTCCCTTTCGGCCAAAGCCGAGGACAGAGTGGTGGAGCCGATGACCGCCCGCAGTGTGGCGTAAGCCAGGTTAACCACGGCCATCTCGAAGTTCTGCACATCGAGGACCGCCTTCTCGGCAATCTCTTCCAGGACCTGGTAGTAGATCACGAAGTCCATGTCTACCACCACGTTGTCCGAGGTAATGTACTTTTGGGTTGGAACCCGCGCAACCCTCTCTCGCGTGTCCACCTTGGTGCCGTGGTACAGAATGGGTATCAGAAAGTGCAAACCGGGTCCCCGGGTCCCAACGAAAGTCCCGAGCTTTTGGACTACCAGCCTTTGATATTGCTGCACGATTACCAGTCCGGACGCCATCGCTACCCCCTGAAGGAGTTATCAGATTCCATCATATAGATTCGATATCTTGCCGGTAAACCGTTAGAATTAGGCCATCTTTCCTGGATACCATAACTGATTCGCCCACCTCTATCACGCTACCATCTTCACTCTCCGCTGTCCAGGTTTCGCTCTCTACCCGGACCAAACCTCGGGGGGACAGTTCATCGATAACAGTGCCCATCATCCCTTCCAACGACGGCTTGACGGGCGGGCGTCCCTCTTTTCGAGATTGGTAGATCACTCGGAGCACGGACAGGAGGGTCAGGCCCAGCGCCCCCGCGGTGCCGCCCACCAGCCACCGGTTGACCGACACTGGCGGTAGAGTGGGTGACCCGCCGCCAAACTGGGTAAACAGCAGCAGTCCGCCGACGGTAAAGCTGATTATGGAGCCGACGCCCAGGATACCGAAGCCGGCCACCTGGGTTTCCAGGACCGCCAGCAAGATGGCCACGGCGATGAAGGCCACCCCGGCCCAGTTGATCGGCAGGTTGCCGAAAGCCAAAAAGGCCAGCATCAGGGATATGACGCCGACCACGCCGGGGGCGATCAGGCCGGGATTGAACACCTCGACGACGATGCCCAAGCTGCCCACGGTGAGCAGGATGAAGGAGATATTGGGGTCGGAGATGAACTCCAGGAAGTGTTCCAGCACGTTCTTTTCGAGCCGGCGCTGGGATAGGTCGCGGGTGTCCATGGTGTGGGAACCGGTGGCGGTCTGTACCGTCCGGCCGTGTAGCTGGGCCAGCAAGTCGTCCAGGTCGTCCGCGATGAAGTCCACCACATTGAACCCCACCGCCTCCCTGGCGCTGAAGGATGCAGCCTCCCGGACCGTCTCCTCCAGCTTGTCCTGGTTCCGTCCCCGCTCCTGGGCGATGCTGCGGATCAGCGCGGCCGCATCGTTGGTGACCTTGTTGGCCAGGGTCTCACCCAGGTCCTCACCGGTACCGGAGATTGGCGTGGCCGCCCCGATGTTCGTGCCGGGAGCCATGACCGCGAAATGGCCCGCCGCGGTGATGAAGGTGCCCGCCGAGCCGGCCCGGGCTCCCCGGGGAGAGACGAAGACCGCCACCGGCACCGGGGATTCCAGCAACTCCTCTACTATCTTTCTAGTGGAGCTGAGCAGGCCTCCCGGGGTATCGAGTTCGATGATCAGGAGAGTGGCCCCGTCCTCTTGGGCCTGCTCGATGGCCCGGGCAATGAACCTCTCTTTGACCGGGTTGATAATGCCGTCCACCTCGGCCACCAGGGCGTGAGGCGTCTGCGCAAGGGCCAGAGTAGAGCCTAGCAGTCCACTCAGCCCTACGGCCGCGAAGACGATAACCAGAGCTATCCGGGGCCAGCCGGACGAAAACACGGTCACGTACCTGTGGCCCGGTAGTTTCGGCGATGCGTCCGCTGTCGGGCCTACTTTCATGATCCTTCACCGCTTGGGGGATGTCAATTGGGCTAGCTATCGGGGGAGGTTGACGACGGCATACGGAAGACCGCCGGAGTTCTTGACACCCAAGGCCATGGCTGTATAATGAGACACAATCGGGAAATTGGTCTGACCACTTGGCAGTGACACGAGCAGAGCTTGACAAAGTCCGGCAGCGAAGGCTGTACGAGGATATCGTGCAGCAACTCCACTTGCTGATTCACCAGGGCACCCTGAGGCACGGGGCCCGCTTGCCCGCGGAGCGGGTGCTGGCGGAGCAGTTCAAGGTGAGCCGAAGCTCAATTCGGGAGGCCATCCGGTCGCTGGAACTGCAAGGCCTGATAGTGAGCAGGCGTGGCTCGGGCACCTTCATCAACACCGAGAACCTGGACTCGGTCGTGGCCTTGATCGCGTCGACACTAAGTTCCGGCACCGAGACCCTGAGGGAGATATTCGAGGTGCGCCACCTGCTGGAGCCGCAGATCGCGGCGGTGGCGGCTCAGCGGGCCAGCGAAGAAGAAGTACGGCGGCTGGGACAAATCCTGGAGGATCAGCAGCGGCAGATAACGGAAGGGAAGACGGGGATTGACGCCGACACCGCTTTCCACTTCACCCTCGCCTCCGCCACCCACAACTCGGCGTTGGTAAAGGTGGTCAGCGCGGTGGAAGACATTCTCCGCCGCTCCCGCGATCAATCGTTTCAAGAGGCGGGGAGGCCCCAACGGTCTCTGGCCTCCCACCGCCTGATCCTGGAGATGGTGCGGGCCCGCGACGTAGAGGGGGCGCGAAGGGCGATGGAGCACCACCTGACATCGGTGGAACCGAGCGTTCAGCCCTGAACTGTGTGCACCCCCCCCTTTGTTAAAGGGGGGACAAAGGGGGGATTTGGAACTCTGATAGCTGAATCAAATGGAGGCCAGTATATGACCACAGTAGCTGTGGAGGTGGTGTACCGGGGTATCTATCAGAGGACCCTGGCCCGGAACATCGTTCGAGCCATCGTCTTCGCCGCGCGGAAGGAGGGCAAGATCGGCACCGCCTTCGGCCGGTATGGCGACTCCCCGGAACGCAACGGCATTCCAGCGAAACAGTTCGCCATCGTCGCCGACGGCCCGGAAGAGCTGGAGGAGAGCCTCGCCGTCTACGAGGCATCGGAAGTAGACGTCACCATCACCCTCGACGACACCTTGTGCAAGGGGATTGAGTCCTGGGCCTGGTACGGGTTTCAGCCCATTAACGAGCTGACCAAGTCCAACGGCACGTTGATAGTTACCTCCCGCCAAGATGTCGCCTCCTTGATAGAGGACATCCACCGGAAGGACCTTCCCTACAACTTGGCCGTCGTAACCGGTACGCCAAGCTATTCCGGCCTTTGGGTTTTCAAAGACGACCACACGGACGTGAGAGTCTTAGGCGCTTTGAGCCGGGTGTGTCCCCAGTTGGTGAGTCAGGAGTCGATGCTGGAGGCCATCCGGGAGCAGTACGGCAACGAGACCAAAGTGGCCTCGGCTACGAAGGCCCACGACCGGGTGGCCCTCCGGCCGGTTGAGCCCGGCGAGGGCAAAGCGGAAGCGGGCGTTAAGTTTAACCTTCCCGGCTGGAAGGACATGGAAGAGGCCGTGGTGATCCGGGCCATCGGGCCGGGCGGCGGCTTCCGGGGCGGCAGCGAGGGCTTCCAACCGGCGCGCAGCACCGTTTTCAACAAGTTCAGCACCCGCTCCATGCGCCCGGTAATAAACTTCGAGACCTGCACCAAGTGCACCCTGTGCTGGCTTCAGTGTCCGGACACCTGCTTCGACGCGACCCCGGACGGGCTCTATGACGCCGACATGGGGTCCTGCTGCGGCTGCGGCGTGTGCGAGGCCGTCTGCCCCGTTACTGACTGCATCACCATGGTGGGCGAGGCCCATTTCAGCGACAACGATAGCCAATGGGAGTCCTGGCAAAAGGACAAGGGTGGCTACGGCCGTTGGCTGGCCGGCCTAATAGAAAAGGCGAAAGCGGAGAGCCGCACCCACGGCTTCCACCACAAGGGACAATACGCCGAAGAGATCGCGGCGATGGGGGAGGTCTAATGACCACGACAACCCAGCTTTACCAGACCGAGCGGGAGGAGCTTATCAGCGGCAGTGAGGCGGTGGCCATCGCATGCGCCCTGGCCGACGTGGACGTGATAACCGCCTACCCGATCCGGCCATACGATACGGTGATGCAATACGTTTCGAAGCTGAAGGCCGACGGCGCCTTCGACTGTGACTTCATCGTCGCCGAGAGCGAGCACTCCCAGTTCGAGATCGTCAAGCACGCCTCGGCGGTGGGAGCCAGGACCTTTAGCGGCTCCAGCGGCGTGGGCTGGTTCTACGCCTTCGAGGCCATCACGGTCACCGCCGGGCTGCGCCTGCCAGTGGTGGCGATGGTGGGGAACCGGGCGCTTGACGACCCCGGCGCCTTCGGCGTGGAGCATAACGACGCCCTGGCGGTCCGCGACCTGGGCTGGATGCTCTACTGGGTCGCCACGGCCCAAGAGGCGCTGGACATGGCGTTGCTGGCCTGGCGGGTGGCCGAGGACCCTCGGGTCTTGCTGCCATTCGCCCTGAGCTGCGACGGCTCGTTCCTGACCCACTCTCAGGCCATCGTCCAGGTGCCGGCCCGCGAGCAGGTGGACCGGTTCCTGCCTCCATACGACCGGGGCCGGCTTCAACTTCACCCAGACAACCCCATCACCGTGGCGCCCCAGGTGAACGAGGACTGGCTCATGGAGATTCGCCGCCAATCGGATGACGCAATGCGCCGGTCCGTCGCGGTGATCGAGGAAGCCTACGCTGAGTTCAAAGCCCTCTTCGGCCGGGGCGACCCGAGTCCCTTCATCGAAGAGTTCATGACCGAGGATGCGGAAATAATCATCGTGGGCATGGGCACCCTGGCGATGCCTACTCGGGTCGCCGTTCGCAAAATGAGGGAACAGGGCAAGAAGGTCGGGTTCTTGCGGCTCAAGTTCTTCCGGCCCTTCGCCACCGAGGAAGTGCGCCGGGCCCTCGGCGACTGCAAAGCCGTCTGCATCATCGACCGCGACTACTCCTACGGCTCGCCGTCCTTCGGCGGCGTCCTATTCAACGAGGTGCGGTCGGCGCTGTACTCGCTGGAGAAGCGCCCCATGACGTTGAACTTCATCGCCGGATTGGGCGGCCGGGAGATCAGGGTGCGGGACCTGGACCGAATGGTCGAAATCACCCAGCAGGCCGTCGATACCGGTAAAGTCGAGCAGGAAACAACCTGGATCGGAGTGAGGGAGTAAGAATGGCCACCGTGCAAGACCTACCCCAGATCAGGGGTGTCAAGAACATACCCTTGCTAGAGGGTTATACTTCAGGCCACCGCACCTGTCAGGGTTGCGAGTCGGCCCTGGTGATGCGGCTGATGATCAAAGCGGCGGGACCGCGGAGCATCGTGCTGGGCAGCACCGGGTGCATGTACGTGGCCAACACCACCTACTACAGCACCCCCTGGGTGGTGCCCTGGATGCACACTCAGCTGGGGTCGTCAGGCTCTGCCGCCACCGGAACCGCGGCAGCCTTGTCTTCCATGATGCGCAAGGGCAAGATGAAGCAGGAACCCATCAACGTCATCGCCTTCTGCGGCGACGGCGGCGGCGTGGACATGGGCCTCTCCGCCATCTCGGCCGCCCTCCAGCATGAGGAGTACAACCTGCTGATCCTCTGCTACGACAACGAGTCCTACGCCAACACCGACATCCAGGCCTCGGGCAGCACCCCCTGGGGGGCCAATACCACCTTCAGCCCGCCGGGGAAGGTTCACCGCATCATGAACAACCGGTGGAAGAAGAACACCGCGCCGATGCTGGCCACCGGGCACCCCAACGTCCGCTACGTGGCCACGGCCTGCGGTTCCTACGGGCTGGACTTCACCAACAAGGTGCGGCGGGCCCTCACCATCGGCGGCCCCACTTTCATCCACAGCATCAATCCCTGTCCCAAGGGTTGGGACTTCGACCCCAAGTACTCCCACGAGTTGGGGATGCTGGCGGTGGAGACCGGCCTCTGGGTCCAGTACGAGATCATCGACGGGGAGCTGACCCTCAACGGGGCGTCCCGGGCCATCGCCCGGGGCATGCGGAAGCGGAAGCCGGTTGAAGAGTACCTGATCCGCCAGGGGCGCTTCGCCCACCTCATCCCGGAGGACATCGCGCTATTCCAGAGCAAGGTGGACGAGACCTGGGAGAAGTGGTGGATACCGGGGCTGATCCCCTTCCGGGTGAAGGACGAGGAGTAGGTTCAACCCTCCGGAGTATCCGGGCCAACCCAGCGGAATAGGTAGGGGCAGGGTGTAGGGGCGCAGCATGCTGCGCCCCTACGGCGGGGCCGGCGTAATCCGGTGAAAGAATCCAGATGATGCCGTGGACATGATTGGGCATAACCACGAAGGCATCAATCGCTGCGTTGGGAAAATGGCGTGGCAACGACCTCCAGCACTCGTCGACAATCTTGCCGAGCCTGCTGAGCCCCATTTGGCCATCCTCTACTCCGCCAAGGATGCACTCCTTGTTCCGCACGCAGATTGTCACGAAGTAGGCCCCGGGTTGGGCGTAGTCGTAGCTTGGAAGCCGAATGGACCGGCGGTGATGGCGTTCCGGGTCATAGGACATCAAAGCACCGCCTTTCGCGCCGCATTGTCGGGGAAGGTATCGAACCAGCCCCTACTGCTCTTATTGCCGACATCTCCGCAACTAGCTTCCGGACCCGTTCTGGGCTGTTGCTGGAATCCTCCTCCCGTCAACCCGCTGAGAACTTTCATCTCTTCCTGTGAGACCTTCTCGCGAGGGCCCCGATATGAATGGTCGCCGCTTCGGCTAGATGATTCTCATCTACCCGAATGAATACGACCATAGCACATGAGTTTTGCGGTCCTCAACACTCATGTGTCACCAGCCATCACCCACCGGCGCGTCCTGCTTACCCCCAGGCCCCGGACTTATAAGCCGCGGTTCCCAGCGCGACGGTCATGTCGTAATCCGTCGCATTGACCCGGATTGGGAGACCGGATAAGATCCCTGTGTTCTCAGCGATGGTCCCGGCAGGCCTACGGGCCCGCGACACGGCCATCGGATCTTGCGGGAAAGGAGTAACGGTTATGCCGATGTACATAACGTTTCTGAACTACACCCAGCAGGGAATCAAGGACATCAAGAATGCCCCCAAGCGGGTGGCGGTGGCCCGCCGGGCCGTCGAGGCCTTCGGAGGGAAGATACATGCTTTCTACCTGACCATGGGGCAGTACGATGCGGTAACGATTATCGAGGCGCCCAGCGACGAGGCCGCCGCCGCCAACGCCCTGGCCGTAGGCGCCCAGGGCAACGTGAAGACAACGACGATGAGGGCGTTCACCGAGGAGGAGATGGCCGTGATCGTTGCCGGCCTGCCCTAGCGTCCCCCTACGGTCCGCTGCCGGTGGCCCAAGCTCGGATCAGGTGGTGGGCGATGGCGATCGGTCCGGGAACCGCCAGGTTCTTGCTCTTGCCCTCCAGGGCCAGGAGAACCTCGTCTCGCTGGAACCACCTCACGTCCGCCATCTCTTCATCGTCCATCGAGATCTCCGTCGTCACTGCGTCGGCGTGACAACCTATCATCAGTGACGACGGGAAAGGCCAAGGCTGAGAAGAGTGGTAGCGGATGTCTGCTATCTTGATGCCCGCCTCCTCCATGACTTCTCTGGCCACGGCCTCCTCAATCGTTTCCCCCTGGTCCACGAATCCGGCCAGAGCGGAGTACCGGTTCGTACGCGAGAGGCGGCCACGAGATTGACCCAGCAGACAGCGGTCTTTATCTGCCACCACTGCTATGACCACGGGATCGGTGCGAGGGTAGTGCTCGGTATCGCAGTTCGAGCATAGCCGCACGTGCCCGCCACGCTTCATAATTGTGTCGTGACCGCATATCGAGCAGAATCCGTTGCGGTTATGCCAGTTGATCTGGGCCCGTGCCTGGGCAACTATCCCAGAGTCCGGCCCATTGAGATATTCGGTAACCGCCCGGGCGTCCTCAAATTTCCAGGCCCCGTTCTCCTGCAGCTCTCGTGCCGCATCGCCGTTCTTGGATATATCGATGGCGAAATGGGCCGTCTGGCCGCGCAAGCCTAGAAAGATTGCGGTTGCCTCGATTTCCAATCGATCCAGTCCATCGAAACCCAACCAACCAAGGCTGTCGTCCGAACCGTTGGAAATAAGCACCTTCAGGTCCCACAGCGGTAGGAACTTACTCCCGGGGTCCTTGGCTCTACCGGCTAACCACTTTTCATCACGGCGCTCCCGATCTCCCCGGTCCAGTGGATTGCCCGCGAAAATATGTGAGATGTTCTGTTGCTTGTCGCTCATAACCTCATCCGCCCAGAGACATTACGCGGCGGTATCCTCTGGGGTAACCACGCTCCGGAAGCCGATTCAGAGAACCTCAGCGCCCCGATGTGTGCGGCACGACTTCGGGTCACGAAGCCGGCCGCCGATTTTATGGCCGCAGAGAGGATGAAGTAGCTAAATGATCTGGTTCCGCAGCGCATTAAATGAGCCTAACATGGGCCAACCACTCATAGCAAACAAAACCTTTGCCCAGGCCTCCTCCGCGGGATTCCGACGGAAGGGCGTCTCCCGGTCACCAGAAGTGCCGTTGAAGTTGACAGCCACTCAGAGGGATGCGTATTCTTGCGTCGGGGGAGGCACCGGCTCCCCACAATGAACGGGCATCGGCCCAACTGGGAGGTCCGATATGACCATCGTTGCTCAGGGAGTCACCGAACAACTGGTAGAGCATGCCATCGCCCTGCCGGAAGAACGCATCCCAGCAGAGGCTCGCGAGGCTGCCAAGCGGCTATTCTTGGACTTTCTGGCTGTCGCCGTGGGAGGGAGATGGCTGGCCGAGTCGTCCTCCGTCATTCTCCAAGGGACCAAGCTCCTCGCGGGGTCCGGTTCCGGCCCCAGCACCATAATTGGGGAGGAGGGTGGCTACACGGCCCAGTACGCCGCGCTGGCTAACGGCGCCCTGGTGCACTCCATGGACTTCGACGACACCTACCAGGCGGCCTACCTCCACCCTGGAGCACCGGTCTTCGCCACCCTCCTGGCCCTGGCCGAGGCGGAAGGGAAAGGGGGGCCGGAGTTCCTCACGGCGGCCGTGGTGGGCTACGACGTAGCTTGCCGGATCGGGCGGGTGCCCGGCCCAAACATTATCCAGAGGGGCTTCCATCCCACGGGGATTGTGGGGATATTCGGGGCCACCGCCGCCGGGGCCCGGCTTCTCGGCCTCTCTCAAGCGCAAGCCGCCAACGCGCTGGGCATCAACATCAGCCAGGCGGCGGGGACCCAGCAGTTCCTGGTTAACGGCGCTTGGACCAAGCGGCTGCACGTGGGGCTGGCGGCTCACAACGCCATCTACGCTCTCACGTTTGCCGGCTTGGGGTTCCTGGGCTCAGCGAGCCCCCTGGAAGGGCGCGCCGGGCTGTATCACTGCTTCGCCGGTGAGGATCGGCCCGCCTTGGAGCTGGCGGTGGATGGGCTGGGAGACCAGTTCGAGGTGCAGAACACGGCCATCAAACCCTACCCCTGCTGCCGGATGATCCACGGCCCCCTGGACGCCGTGACGGAAATCCGGAAGGCCCATCGCCTCTCGCCTGAGGACGTGGCGGAGGTGGAGGTGGCCCTCTCACCGGAGGCCTACGGGGTTGTGGGGGAACCGGTGGACTTCAAGCGTGCCGCCACTACCGAAGTGGAGGGCCAGTTCAGCGTGTATTTCGGCAGCGCCGCCGCCTTGGTGGGCGGCGATTATTCCTGGCAGTCCTACCGGTTGCTCCAGGACCCGGCGGTGCGGGCCCTGATGCAGCAGGTCACGGCCCGGCCCGACGACTCCCTGCGGGGCTTCCAAAGCAGCGTGACGATCCGCACCAAGAGGGGCGACCGGCTCACCCTCGATGTTCCCTACCCCAAGGGAGAGCCGGAGAATCCTGTTTCTTGGGAGGACTTGGAGTCCAAAGTGAGGAGCCTGGCTGCGGAGCCCCTCGGCGCCCAACGCGTGGAGCAGTTGATCAGCTTGGTGCGTAACTTGGAATCGGTGGGCGACCTGCGGGAGGTGACCGCACTGTTGCGCCCGTAGAACCCGTCGCTCTCGAGCCGAGGGCCCGGATTAATTCTCTTGCCGGCGGCCCAGACCATCCCCGGGGGGGTGCGTCGAGCCCGGCATAGGTAGCAGAAGGAGGAGCCTTGCTGTACGAGGCGGAGAGTAACGATATTCAGATAGCCATCTCTGGGGACTCGATCATCAGCCGGAGCATGTCGGTGTTCAAGGAAAAGCGCTTCTTGAACTTGGTGGAGTTACTCAACGGCGCCGATGTCGCGATCACCAACGCTGAGATGCTATTTCACAACTATGAAGATCCCCCTACCGGCAGACCGGGGGGGACGTACATGCGCGCCGATCCCAAGATTATCAAGGAGCTGCAGTGGCTCGGCATCAAGATGGTGTCCTGTTCCAACAATCATGCCTACGACTTTGGCGAGAACGGCATCCTCACCAATATCCGCAACCTGGATGAGTATGGCATGCCCCACGCGGGTACGGGCCGCAACCTGTCGGAAGCCCGCTCGCCGGCCTATCTGGACACGCCAAAGGGTCGAATCGCCCTCATCTCAGTCACCTCCTCCGGGCCCCAGGCGATGCGGGCGGGAGAGCAGTGGCGCGATGGGGCCGGGCGCCCCGGAGCCAACGTCCTCCGCTATATGACCCAGTACACCGTGGACAAGCCTGTTTTCGACGGGCTACGCCGCCTCAGCGAGGGGTTGGGCTTCGAGAGGTTCAAAGCCCATCGCAGGGCCAACCCCTGGCAGGGCAATTTTGCTGAAGACGACGACAACCAGCTTTTCTTGCCGAGCCTGAATAATGAGTGGCAGTACCCGGAACCCAACGGTACTCTATTCACCCTGGGGGAGAATTTCGAAACGCAACATATCCTTGATCGTGAAGACGTTGAAGGGAACCTCCAGCGTATCCGTGACGCCCGGCGCCAGGCGGACTGGGTCATCGTCAGCATGCACACCCACGAGCAAGGCAACACCTCGGATGATCCCGCGGACCTGGTCGTCGCCTTCGCCCATGCCGCGATCGACGCCGGCGCCGACGTCTTTTCGGGCCACGGCCCCCACGTGGACCGGGGCATCGAAATCTACAACGGAAAGCCGATCTTCTACGCCCTGGGTCACCTTACGCTCCAGAACGACACGGTCGCCCAGATGCCATGGGATAACATGACCCGGGTTGGGTTGGGATGGGAGGCAACCCCCGCCGACTTCTTCGATTTCAGGTCGGGCAGGGAGCACCTGGACGAGTGGGCAGGGTTCGCCGTCGAGCCCTTCCGGTGGCGCAACGCCGTGGCCACCATCACCTTCAAAGCCAAACAGCTCTTGGAGATACGGCTCTACCCGATAGATCTGGGATTCAAACGGCCGCGCTCCCAACGGGGACGGCCCGCCCTGGCCGATGGCAAAGTGGCCGAGGAGGTCCTGAGCCTCTTCCAGCGGCTCTCCGCGCCCTATGGGACCAGGGTGGATGTGGAAGATGGGGTGGGGGTGATCAAGGTCGGCTAATCTGCTGACTCGTAAATGGTTTGATATCCCGCCCGTCATCCCGGCGAAGGCCGGGATCCAGCTAACGCTTCTCTGGATTCCGGCCCCGATGCAATCGGGGACGATCGCTGGTGGGTATGCCGCATGACTTTGCCGGTGTAGAGCTATTTAATGGACAGTGCAGTAGAGGACGGGTGCAGACCGCCGGCGACGGCGACAATCGGACCGCGATATTGAGCCAGGGCCAACCCGGCGGGTTTGACTCCTGGCCGACTATCGCGGTCCCGTTTTATTCGGGAGGCCCTCCGCTACGGCCGGAGGGCGGTGGCCAACTCGTGCAAATCCTCGAGACCCTCGAGGGCCCGGACTCGTACGATGACGTCGGCAGCCCGCTCCTCCCCCAGTGCCGGGTGAGCCAGGGTGGCGAACTTCGCCTCGATCTCGTCTCGGGTCAGGGGATTCTCCGGCTCTCCCTTAGCTAGGGGGACATCCTTACTGAGCTTCCGGCCGTTCCCGGTGGTGATGGTCACCCGGCAACCCATCCCCTTCATCTCCTGAGAGGGGTGGCAGGTGGTCAGCTCCATAAGGTTCTTCACCATGGGGTCCTGAAGCTTGTCGTAGCTCTGCCAAGTGTACTCCCCGTCTACCGCAGCCACTGCGGTGGCGAAATAGACGCTGAACTGCCCGGCTACCTCGCTGGTGGGATTCCGTTTCGACTCCTCCGGTTGCCCCACCAGATCGCAGCCCAGGGGGCTGCAGTACACGTCCATGGCGGCGATGTCCTGGGGAGAAAGCCGGTTCTCCCGGCTCAGATCCAGCACGGCATCGATGGGCCCATGGTTGTAACGGCAGCACGGATAGGGCTTGATGGCCGTGTACATCACCTCGAAGTCGGTACCCAGACCGGTGATCTTGTCGGGGTCCCACCCATCGGCGGAGTAGTTATAGAAGTAGCCGAAGCGCCCCTCCAGGGGATGGGAAGCGCCTTTGAAGCCATGCCGGGCCATGACCAGCGCGTAGATGGCGTTGTGGGCGGCCAGACCCACGTGGAGCCGCTTATTCCAGGCCCCATTCTCCAGGAACTGCTGGGAGCCGGCCGCTTGGCTGCCGTTCAAGCCCACGGCGTTGAGGACCTGCTCCCGGCTCAAGCCTAGTAGCCGGGCGCCCGCCATGGTGGCCGCAAAGATTCCCGTGGTCGCCGTGGGGTGGAATCCTCGCTTGTGGACACCCTCCCCGATGGCCCGGTTGATCTTGTTGGCCACGTCGTAGGCCGCAACCGCCGCTGTCAGGAACTCCCTCCCGGATAACCCGCGCTCCTCGGCCAGGGCCATTAGGGTGGAGAAGATTGGCGCCCCGGGGTGCATGATGGCTGCCCGGTGGGTATCGTCGAAGTCCATGCTGTGGGCGAAGGCGGCATTCAGCAGCGCGGCGAAGTGAGCGGGGTACCGATCCACCTCCCCCACGACGGTGCAGGAGCCCCGCTGCCCGTTCAGTAGGTCTCCCACACCCTGTACTATGGGGCCGCTGGAATCGGCAAAGGCCCGCCCGCCCAGGGCAACCCCCAGAAAATCCAGGAAGAACTGCTTGGTCCGGTCCACCACCTCCGGAGGAATGCTCTCGTAGGTGAGGCCCAGAGTATAGTCAACCAGTTGCTCGGTCAAACCATCATTCTCAACGACCACTACATGCCTCCATCACAGGTTCTGCCCGGTATCTCATCGGGCCTCAGCTTACCCCGCCGTCGCTCGGCCGCGCGCTGGAACTTGTCATTCAAGTAAGAACCGGGTTGACTGATTACTAGCCGCCGGCGTCGTGACGTCGCGATCTCCGCACGTCCCGCACCCCTAAAGCGGACCAAGCGGGTTGTCGGGCTTGGATCGCGAAGACGGCTCTTTTGGCGAAGAGCGGGCGAAGGCCGGGCTCGCCAGAAGGTGTTTCTGACAGGCCGGATTATGCGCTTTCCGTGGCTGGGGCGCAAGGAGCTGCCGTCGGGAGCGGGCTTCGACATTAGTCTGATGGCAACCGCAAAAGCGAGATCGGGGGAAAAAGCCGGATTTCTCCGAACGGCTGGGTCCCACCCATGGTGATTGGGCTGCCAAGCTGGCCAGGGCGGCCTGGAAGCAATCGAATAACCGAAAGCCCATTCGATGCCGCGGAACAGAGATACGGTCTCACCCACGGCCCCCGTTCATGGAGTAGAATAGTTTCCCTGAATCAAACTTTAACCGCCAGGTGACTGCAAATGGATAACAACAAGCCGACAAGCCGGGCCGCAAGCTCTCACGGGACCACGGAGTTGTCCCCAGCAATTCTGGAGGAGTTTCGCCAGGAATTCGCGGCCGATGCCTCCAGAAAGCTGCTGCAGAACGTTGTAGCCCAGCACGATGTCAATGACGTGGCGTTAAACCGGTCCGTGGTAGCCGAATCGCCCCACTCTTTCTCGATCATGCTGGACGATTGGTCGGTAACCAACCAGGCCAGGTCGGGCCGTTGCTGGATGTTCGCCGGACTGAACGTGTGCCGTTCCGATACCAGGACATTGCTGAAGGTCAAGGACTTTGAATTCAGCCAAAACTATCTGATGTTCTGGGACAAGTTGGAGCGGGCCAATTTCGTCCTGGAGGCAATCATCGAGACGGCCGACAAACCCCTGGATGACCGCACGGTCTCCTGGCTCTTGCAGGCCCCGATCTCCGACGGGGGACAATGGGACATGTTCACCGCCCTGGTGACCAAGCATGGGGTGGTTCCCAAAACCGCCATGCCGGAGACCGAGAGTTCCGGGAACTCGGCGCGCCTGAACTCGAGCCTGAACTACCAGATGCGTCAAGGGGCAAAGAGTATCCGGGAAGCTTATGCGGGGGAAGCCGGTATCGACGAGCTACGCCGAATCAAGACCGGCGTGCTTAAAGTCGTTCACGACATCTTGTGCATCCACCTGGGCACCCCGCCCACGATTATTGACTGGCAATGGAAAGACAAAGACGGCGAATTCACCCGGGTGGGGAAACTAACGCCACTGGAGTTTGCCGAGAAGTTCTTGCCGACGCCCATCGGAGACTACGTTAGCCTGGTCCACGATCCCAGGGAGTCGAGCCCGGTGGGGGCCACCTTCACCGTAGCCTATCTGGGGAACGTGGTCGATGCCCCGCCCGTGAAATATCTGAATGTCGACATCCAGCTCATGAAAGACATCGCCCAACGCATGTTGCAAGACGGTAAACCCGTGTGGATGGGCTGCGACACCGGGAAGCAGATGCACCGCGACCTGGGCCTGTGGGACTCGGAGTTGTTCGACTACGCCGGTGTGTACGGCGCCGATTTCTCATTGGAGAAAGCGGCACGGTTGGAGTATCACCAGACCAGCATGACCCACGCCATGATGTTCACCGGCGTGGACGTGGTGGACGGGGTCCCCCGGCGCTGGCGGGTGGAGAACAGCTGGGACGACAAGGTGGGTAACAAGGGCTTCTTCCTCATGAACGACTCCTGGTTTGCCGAGTACATGTTTGAAATCGCCGTACCCAAGGAATACCTTCCCCCCGAGTTGCAGGCTGCCATGGAGCTTGATCCCATAGTCTTGCCCGCCTGGGACCCCATGGGGTCATTGGCCCGATAAGGTTCACTGTCCCGGGCTATCTACCGAGAGCCTATCCAACATCTCCCAAGAAGGCCACTGCGCTCCTTCGACAAGCTCAGGACGAACGGATTTAGGCTTAGAATGAACGGATTTAGACTCAGGACGAACGGATATGAGTTTGGTATGAAGGGATATGAGTTTGGCATGAAGGCATGAACTCGGGATGAAGGGATTTTCCCCCGTTCGTGGTGAGCTTGTCGAACCACAGCGCCTGGTTACTGGATAGGCTCCAGAACCGAACAACCATTTCGGAGAGTCCATGCGCGTCGACGTCCATAGCCACCTGATTTTTCTTGACTACCTGAAATACCTGGCGGGGCGCAGTTCGCTGCCCCAGGCCGTCCTCGAAGGCGGAACGTATTTCGTGAGTTGCGCCGGCGGGTACCGGCATCCCTCGGCGGTGGCCACCATCGACGAGGATGCCAAGCTCCGGGCCATGGAGGACCTGGGCATCGGGACGTCGGTCCTCAGCCATGGGGTACCCGGCCCCGAACTCTTGGGCGGGGATGAGGCCGACGACTGGGCCTCCCGCATCAACGACTATCTGGCCGAGGTCGTCGCCCGGCATCCCGGCAAGTTCGCCGCTTGGGCCAGCCTGGGATGGGGCAGTGCCCAACGCACCATTGCCGAGATCGACCGGTGCGTGAACCAACTGGGGTTCAAGGGAGCATATCTGTTTTCCAACATCAAGCAGAAGACGCTGGACAGCCCGGAGTTCTGGCCGGTCTACAAACACGTGGCGGAAATGGGGGTGCCCATGAACATGCACCCGACGGCCCCCTTGAACATGAACGGCATCGACCAACGGCCCCTGGGGCCGGGTATGGCCTTCATGTTCGATACCTCGCTGGCCACGGTGCGAATGATGATGAGCGGTCTGTTCCAGGAAGTGCCGGACCTGAAGCTGATTGTGCCCCACACGGGCGGGTTCGTGCCCTACATCAGTGGCCGCGTGGGGCGGATGATCGACGCCTGGACACCGCCGGATCAGTGGGAGAAGCTTTCCCAACCGGTCCGCAACTACTTCGACAAGATTTACGTGGACACGGTGGCCCACAGCCCCGAGGCATTGGACTACTGCTACAGAAGCTATGGAGCGGAAAAGCTGCTGTACGGAACCGATCACCCATTCGCCCATTACGATGAATTCAACGTAATGATAGACGGCTTGGCTTGCACCGAAGCCGAGCGGGAGTTGATCAACGGGGGAAACGCCCGGCGGCTGCTGGGGTTATGAGGGAAATGCCGGTCTCCATCGGAAATGACGTTTCAACCGGCATGGATGCTACTTGCTTCCAGCCCCGTTCCTGGGAGCCTCGTAGCTAGTGTATTGCCTCGTAAGTAGCTTCACATCGGCGAATTTGTGCGGCATTCCCTCCCCACAATCGTCCCCGATTGCATCGGGGCCGGAATCCAGGGAAGCGCTAACTGGATCCCGGCCTTCGCCGGGATGACGAACTGGGTATCAAGCTATTTACGAGACACCAGACCAAGGCCGGTTCAAGGCAGGCCGGACCGCAGGGGCTTTTCCCCGCCACCGTCGCCGGTTGGAGGTCGTAGGGTTATCGAGGTATACTGCCAGGGGTTTGCCGCGGGTTCGCGCGCCCGCTCCTCGAGGCCACCGTCCACCACGGAACCTCCCATGAGGGAGCTTCCCATGGTCCGTGCGCCGGCCCACGCGGTCCGGAGGTGAGCCCAACCCGAGCCCACCGTGACCGCTGCCGGCGGCAAGGACCGGTCGCGGCGTCAACCGGGCCAGAGCGATTCGCATTCGAGACTATCAAAAGCAAGAGGGGGAACTATGGCATCCAACGTTCTTTTCGAGAGCAGCGTAAACTACGAGCGGGCCGGGGTCGGGTTCAACTTCAGCCTGAAGACCTCTCCGGGAGAAGAACAAGCGGCCTTCAGGCTCACCATCGACGACCTGAAGACCAGCCGGCGCTTGGATTTTTCCCACAAGGCCTGCCCCGCCGTTCACGACTTCACCCGGGGCTACTCCCGCTGGCTCGGCACCAAGGGTATCCGCTCCACCTTGGGAGAGGACGAGATTACCGGCGCGGCCCGGCAGGACCTCTCGGTACCCGAGCTTCTTCAGGTGTTGCAGGAGGCGCTGGACATGGTTGACCAGCGGTTCTCCAGCTATCTAGGCCCCATCATCGATTCCGAGGGCTACTCGGACGTAATTTACGAGAAGCGGGACGGGGTCGCCTGGTTGATGCTCAACCGGCCCGAGACCTACAACGCCAAGCGTGGCATCACGATGGACGAAATGGCGGACGCGCTGCTGGACGCCGCCAAGACCCCGGACATCCGCGTCGTGGTTATCTCCGGAGCCGGGCCCAATGGCTTCTGCACGGGCAACGACCAGAGCTATGACCCCGAGGTGGAACGGGCGGACTACCGGGGGCTTGCTACAGTGACCTACGGCGAGGTTATCCGGCAGATGCCCATGCCCGTGATTGCCGCGGTCGATGGCTTCGCCATCGGCTCGGGCAACATTCTCGCCTACCAGAGTGACTTCACCATCGCCACCACCCGTTCCCGTTTCGGCCAGACCGGGCCCCGGGTGGGTAGCCCCGCCGCCGGGCACACCGTCGCCCGGTTAGCCGGCCGTATCGGACAAAAACGGGCCCGGGAGATGTGGATGATCTGCCGCCAATACACGGCCCAGGAAGCCTATGAGATGGGCCTGGTCAACAAGGTGGTGGAGCCGAGCAAGCTGTGGGAGGAGGTGGACCGGTGGATAACCGACATCAAGAGGGTGAGCCCGGTCATTCTACAAATGCAGAGAATCTCCTACGACCAACACGACCATTTCATCGTGCCCGAGCGATCCCCGGTGCAGGATCATATCCCGGATTTCTTCGCCTCGGACGAGTGCCAGGAACGGCGTTTGGCGTTTATCGAGCGGCGGCCCATCGACCAAGCCAAGAACATGCCGTACGTGCAGATCCCCATCAAATAGCGGCGGACCCGCTGCGAGCTGAGATGTTCCAGCCGGTGCCGAAGCCCGACGATGATGGCTTCGCTACGGTACCGGATAGGCCGGGAATCGGCTACGAGCTGAACGTGCAGTTCTTGAGCCGGTATCGAGTGGGCTAGCGAGGTGGACCCGGTCGGCCAATCGGGCGGATCACTGTTGGCCGTCCGGGCATCAAACGTCGATGCGGTAAACGCGAGCGGCGTTGTCGTGGAACATGGCGGCGCGCTCGGCCGGCGAGTAGTCCTTGGACAACCGTTTGAAGGCGTTGTACACCACGTTGTATGAGTACGACACCTTATCGACGGGGAAGTTGCTTTCGAACATACACCGGCCGGGGCCGAACTGCTCAATGCAGTAGTTCATGAGCGGCGCGAGCGACCCAGCCAGCTCTTCCGACCCCACGGGGATCTCCCGAGCCGGCCAGTCGAAGCCGTACCGTGCTTGGCCCACGCCGCCCAGCTTGATGACGATGTTGGGACATTTGGCCACGGCGGCCACACCCCGTCGCCATTCGGCCAGGACTTCGTCGTCGCGGTTGGCGTAGGAGCCGACTCGCACCAGCCCGGCGATATGGTTCAGCACAATGGTGAGTTCGGGTATCGCGTTGGCGAACTCTGCAAGCTCGCCGAGTTGGGGGAAATACAGGGAGTTTTCCAGCAGGAAGCCCATCTCCGCCAAGACCCGGGCGCCCGCCCGGTAGCCATCGGTGGCCAGGACGCCCTGTATCTCCCGGACCGCCAATTCCGGGTTGGGGTCCCAGCCCACCGAGTGGCGGACGCCGCGAAAACGGTTGGGGCTGGCCGCCTGGAGCGCCTCGAGGACCGGGCGCACTCCCTCACCGAGTTTCAAGTCGGCCTTGCCGATGATGGCGGCGGCGGCGCGGACCGGTCCGTGGGCCCCGGTGGCGCATTCATCGGCTATTTTCTGCACGAACTCCACCTCGCCCACCGGGCGCAACTCTTCGGGGCCCTCGGTGCGGTACTCGGCCCGAACCTCGATGAATACGGTGGAGCGGACATTGTGGCCGCTGTTGAGGTCCGCCGCCAGGTCCGCCAGCAGGTACTGCTGATAGGCCAGAGGCTCGGGCCGGTGCACCCACAGGTGGTGGTGGGGGTCGCAGATCGGAATCTCCGGCTCCAGGGTGGGTTCCGGGGTTAAAGCGAGCCAGTCAGTGCCTTCGAGCGGCATGATGGCGCCTCCTCAGCCGTATTTGGCGGCCCAATCATATCACTGTGGACCGCCGGCGATGACAGGCCACGGTCAAACCTGGTTGGGTCCGGTTCGAGGTTGTTCGAGCGCGTTGGGACCGAAGCTTCCGGGCGAGGCCCCTTACAGCACGCCCGCGGCGGCTAGCCGGGTCAGGTCTTGGAGGGAATATCCCATTGAGTCCACCAGCACCTCGGCGTTGTGCTGGCCCAGGAGGGGAGCAGGCTTCTCGGGCTCCCACGTGGCATTGGAGAAATGAGCGGCAAAGGTGGGATAGGGGAGCTTCCCGGCCACCGGGTGGTCCAGTTCGTGGAAGAAGCCCCGGTGCTGGAGCTGCTGGTTGCTGAACAGGTCGGCGGTGGTGTTGACGGGGAAGCAGGGAATATGGTGGGCCTGAGCCGCCAGGTACAGATCGTACTTGGTTTGGGTACGGCTCCACTCCGAAACAAGCTGCAATAGCTCCTCGCCGTGCTCAACCCGGTCCTGGCTGGTCCGGAACCGCTCGTCCTCGGCCCAGGCAGGGTGGCCCATGATCTCCAGCCACTGGGCCCACTGGGCTTCCTCGCGGGTGGAGAGCGCAACATATCCATCCTTGCAGGGGATGATGGCGGTGCGGAAGCCTCGGCGTGCCCTGGTCCGTTCGGCCAGAGATGGGGTGTCGGAGTAACCCGACTCAGTAATCGACCCGAACAACAACACGCCGGGCACCGATTCAAATTCCGAAAGGTCTATGTGGCACCCTTCCCCGGTGCGACGCCTCTGGATAAGGGCGGTGGCGACGGCGGTCAACGCGGAGCAGCCGGCCAGGAACCCAAGCTGGTGGCCGCCGGGGCGGAGTGGCGCGCTGGGATATTCCAGGCCCGCGCCTTCTCGCATTTGCGTCCCGTAGCCGCCAGCATGGAACAGAGTCAAGTCCGTGGCCGCCCAATCCCGGCGCGGGCCGGTGGCGCCCCAGGCCGTGATTGAAACCAGAATCAATCCCGGATTGACCTTTCGGAGGACATCGTAGCCCAGCCCCAGCGAGGGCAGGTAGTCGCTGGGAAAGTTCTCCGCGATCACGTCCGCGGACTCGGCCATTCGGAGAAGAATCTTCCGTCCCTCGGCGGCGTGCAGATTGAGGGTGATGCCATGCTTGTTGGCATTGAGGGCCAGGAAAAGGCCGGACTTTTCGGGGTGTGGTATGTCGCCGGGAAAGGGTCCCATGGAGCGGGCCACATCACCGGCGGGAGGCTCAACCTTGATGGTGGATGCCCCCAAGTCGGCTAGGACCCGGGCGCAGTAGGGAGCCGAGATATACTGGCCCAGGTCGAGAACGGTGACGCCATCAAATAATCCAGGCATTCTTATTCCTAGTAGAGGACTTTAGTCTCCACCAGCCGCTCGATATCGGCGCCGGAGAGACCAAGGAGGTCGCGGGCTACGAATTCGTTGTCCTGCCCCACCCCCGGAGCGGGGAAGAAGCGCCAGGCGGGACCCGATTCCTTCTGCCAGGGAAGACCGGCGACGGGCCTCAGCTCGCCGTCCTGCTCCACCCATTCGATAAAGCCCCTGGCTTTCAGGTGGTCGTCTTCGGGCAACTGGTCCGCGAACGCGGAGATGCCGGCGGGCACCTTCTCCGCCTGGAGAAGCTCCATTACTTCAGTATGGCTGTGCTGTTTGGTCCACGAGGTTATCTCCCGGTCCAGCTCCTCCTGGTGGAGCCACCGGTCCCGGGTGGTGGCGTAGGCCGGGTCCTCCGCCAGGTCCGGGCGTTCCATCACTCGGCACAGCGCTTCCCACTGGGTGTCGGTTCCCACCGCCACCGCCACCCATTCATCGTGGCCGCGGCACTCGTAGGCGGCGTGGGGCGCCATGTACTCGTCCTTGTTGCCCTGGAGCCCCTGCACGCGCCCGTTCATTGCGTAGTCCATCAGAGGTTCAGGGATCAGGGCCGTCACGCCCTCGGCCATGGACATGTCCACGTATTGCCCCAGACCCGTCTCCTGGCGGCGGTACAGGCAGGCGAGGATGGTAAAGGCCAGCTCCATTCCGATGATGGGGTCCGCCCAGTGAACCGGGACGAAAGGCTCGGCGCCCTCGTAGCCCGTGATGGAACTCAGACCGGTGAAACAGCCGATCAAGCTTCCGTAGGCCAACTTGTCCTTGTCTGGGCCCGAGCGGCCCTGGCCGGAGGAGGAGATGTAGATCAGGTCGGGACGCCATTGGCGCAGCTCTTCGTAACCCAGGCCGACCCGGTCCATGGCGCCGAAGCCGTAGTTCTCAATGAACACATCGCTGACCGATACCAACTGGCGCGCCAGATCCAGGCCGTCGGGTTGGGAGATGTTGAAGGTACAGCACCGCTTGTTGAAGTTGAGCCCCGCCCACCCGCCGGGCTTGCGTGCCGTCGGGTCCAGTCGGCGCTGACTGGTGACCTTGATGACATCGGCCCCCATGGCCCCCAGGTGGCGGGTGCAGGTTGGCCCGGCCATGATCCAGGTGAAATCGGCGATGCGAATCCCTTGCAACGGCAGGCCGTTTGCCTCTTGGCTCATCGGAATCCCCCATGATGTGTTGACGCTTGTATCGGACCCTCGGTGGTGGTTCCAATTCTAGCGGGCCTGCAGCTACGGCGCAAGAAGCCGGCCGAGGGACGAATAACCTCGGCGTAACGAAGAGGCTGTTTGCCTCGCTCGGCGGCGGCGGATCCCTGGGGTTATGCCTTTCAGGGTGCCTGTGGAGAGCTGGATGGAGGAGCGGGTGGGGGCGACTCAAGCCAGTGTCCGTGGGTCAGGGCTACCAGTAGTTGGCCCAATTGTGCTGGTTATAGAACGTGGCGCTCGTTGAGCGGTCGCGCTGCGAGAGAGGCTTTCCGGCCAGCCAGACTCGCAAAGCCAGTACCAGCTCGCCTATCCGGCCCAGTGGTCCGCTCCCACCGGTGGTGTTGGGCGGCTCCGTGGCAATCGCCGCCAAGATCTGCTTGCCTTTCTCTGATGGGATGACCTGTTCCCGCGCCGCACTCTCCAGCTCGCTCGGTTCCTGGCCCGAGACATCTTTCGGGTCCTCAATCGTTGGCATTGCCATGAGGCACCTCCATTAGTGATTCTTTTCACAAGTATAACCCCAAATGACAATAATGGATATACCCAAAACTGATATTCCTTGGAGTAGGTGTACTCCATCAAGCCGGCTGAAGCGAGGTTTCGGCAGAGATTATTGGCTGTAGGACCTTCTGACCTTCGCTTCCGGGTGCGCGAGACCCGTCCTCGGTTTTTCTTGGTAGACCGCAGACTGTTTGCCCGGCCTCCGGCGTTGAAGCATCCTTCCAGCCTCAATCCCCGATACGACGGCGACCCCTGCCAGGATTGCCCAGAAAGCCATCGGCATCCCCACGATCTGGAACGGGAGCGCTGCCAGTACGAATGATGTGACGGCGCTTGCCCGCATTGGCCCGTGCCAGGTCTTCCCGATCACGTGGCGGAACGGTGCGAGGAGGGCCAGCGCACCCACCGAAAGTGTGTAGGCGACTGGAATCTGTTGGACGATAGTGATAACCGGGATCGCCGCCAGCGCGATTGCGACCACGGGAAGAGACGATAGAACGATGGCCCAGAAGCGGGACTCCCGCGGACCGGCGGCTGGCCCAGATGCGATTGCCGTGACAGAGCCGCCAATGGCCGCTGGGTGGCCGCCGCCCAGGGCGTTGATTACCGACGCCGCGCCCGCGGCAACGCCAAAGAGATTTCCATTGGGAGTATACCCCTCGGACCGGACGATTGCGAGAGATTGGATATTGCCCACCCCTGCGGTGAGTATGAGAATGGGTATCCCCAGGGCAACGATGGCCGCCAGGCTGAATTCTATCGCGGGCAGGGCAACCGGCGGCAACGACATCGAGTCACCGGCCCCAGGCAGCCCAACGGTTACTACCACGCCGAAGAACCCCGTCGCGGCTGCCGTGCCCACGGCTGCCAACTGGCTCCGGGTGATCAACAAGCCGATTGCATACCCGGCAACGACCGGGCCCGCAGCAGTGAGGTCGGTGACGGCAAACTCGGCAGTCTTGGATAGGAACGCGAGGATGCTTCCGGCAAATACAGCCATGGCAATGGGACTGGGTACCAAACGGGCGAAAGCGTCGGTGAGCCGGAGAGCAGACAAGGCGACGGCTGCCAGGCCAACCGCTAGATTGGCGCCCAGGATCTGCGGAAGCGTGAAGCCCTCGGCTGAGCCGGCCAAAAAAATCAACGCCGGAATGGAAAGGTTGATCGAAAGCGGTAGCTGGGTGACCAAGGCGAGGACCAGCGAGAACAGCCCCGTGGTCAGCCAGGTGATGAAGAACCAGCTACTCGCCTCGCTTCCGGTTAGTCCCAGCTGGGTCAGCACTCCGATTTGAATGGCCAGCCCGCCAAACAGGTAAACCAGGAACACCGATACACCTGCGGAGAGAACGTGGCGGCTGGATCTCAGGCTGAGGAATCCGACGATGGTGCTGGGTCTGGTTAGAGTTGATGTAGCCATTGAAACCACCCCTGTTGGCGACTCTTGGCGGCCAGATTATGGCGGGAATCCCAAGAAGACCGGCCCCTGTTTCTTAAAAGGGATCGGCTCGGGTCTTACGATCCAATCATGATGCTGTCGATCGACGCCTGCTCCGTGGGCCAGACGTGTTTCGAGTTCCGGCGCGCCACGCCGTGGGGCGGGGAGAAACTCCGCTGGAACGGCTGTAGCTCCACGGACACTGTCCAAAGGGTCTTCCCGACCCTTCCGAAGAGACCTGCCGCGTTTTGTCCGGCTCGCCCAACGGCTTGGGCCACCTGGTTCCACCCATTGTTCTCCGAGTACTGCTCTGCGGGGCGGACTGCTATCGTCGTGGTTGTCATGATCCACCTCCATGCGTTTGTCTTGTCCGCATGGTAGCCATCAAGGACAACGGCACACATCGTCAGATATGACCGTTTTCGGTGTGGGCAAAATTGGCTACTAACGGGGAACACAGGGAGAGAAATTACTAAAGGCCCAAGGAGGTCTCGGGAGGGGATGGGAATAAGTTACTAGGCGGGCTCTGGCGGGATTACCAGAGGGACGCTACGCCAGTCCGTGCCGCGTGGCATAGACGGCCGCCTCGGTGCGGTTGGAGGCGATCGTTTTATTGAGGATGCTGGTCACGTGGTTGGCTACCGTCCTGAGGCTGATGACCAGCTCTTCGGCTATCTCCTGGTTGGTCTTGCCCAGGGAGGCCAGGCGCAGCACCTCCACCTCCCGATGGGTCAGGCCGTCGGGGTAGGTCATGGTTGTATCTTGGGCAGCGGTGACCTGCAGGGTTTCATCTTCCACGCCAAGAAACCGGCGCACTTCCGACAGGCAAGCCTGCCACGCCGGCTCGCTCGCCAACAGCAAGTGGTTCAAGCTTTCCAGGGGCACCAGCCCCGCGTTCGGTATCAGGGCCCCTAGCTGCCGGCCCTGTTCGAAGGGGACCTGGCGGTCATGGCGGCCATGGACAACCAACGTCGGCACGGATACCTCCGACACCCGGTCCAGCACGTCTATATTGGCCGTAACCCATTGAATCCTGGCGGCGTTTTCCGGTGAAGTGGAGATCCTCTGTAGATCATTGAACCAACTCGCCTGTTCGGCGGTGGCCCCAGGCATGAACCGGGATGTGAACATTTGTCGGTAGGCGGGGTCGTCCCGGCCCCAACCGTGTTTGGTTAAGGTAATCCGGGCCTCGAACTCCTCGATGGGCTCCCCGCGCTTCAGTGAGCCCCTGGAGTACGCTCCGTACAGAATCAGCTTGCTGACCTTGCCCGGGTTTCGCTTCAGGTAGTCGATGGCTACCGCGCCTCCCTGGGAGATCCCCAACAAGACAAAGTCTTCCAGCTTCAGGGTGCTTACCACGGCCTCCAGGTCCCTGACCCAGGCGTCAAAGGATAAGTCCTCTACATTCCAGTCCGAGAGGCCGGAGCCGCGCTGGTCGAACCTGACAACGAAGTGGCTTTGAGCCAGCTCTTCCCACCAGTGGCTCCACACCGGACTCTGCCATTCAAATTCCAGGTGGGTCAGCCAGTTGGGGGCTTTGACCAGAGGTGGACCCTCGCCAACAGTCGCATAGCAGATGCGCACGCCGTCTGAAGCTGTACAGAAACCTAACTTCTGCTCCACGTAGAGGAACTCCCTGCCAAGCGATTCCAGTCAACGGGCGGAGTTTGAACGCGTGGTCCAGTCTATTGCCAAGGAGTCTACCAACGCTACGGAGGGCCGTCAACGATGGCCGTCCCCACCTTCCTCCACGGCATAGAGCCCTGTACCAAGGGGTGAAACTTCGACTCCAAGTAACCGGAGCGTTGGGGTTGCCGCCCCGTGGAGACGCTTCTGGGTCCGGTGCGAGATCATCCACGGCGAGGTGATCCTCAATGAGGCGTCGCGGGCCATCGCCCGGGGCAGGCGCAGGCGGAAGCTGGTGGAGGAGTGTCTGACCCGCCGGGGCCGCTTCGCCCACCTGTTCCAGGGCCAGGTGGACGAGAGCCGGGAGAAGTGGTGGCAACAGGGTTGGTTCCCTTTAGGCAGGGCGCCTAGTCGGCCGGAGCGGCTGCCTGGGGCGGAGTCATCCGGACTTCCGGGGGCAGTGAGTCTTCCCAGTTGGGAATCAGCAGGCGGTCGTTGGGCTCCATGGACAGCAGGACGCCGGCCCCCCCGAGGCTGGCCAACAACGAGACAACAATAGTGATGTCGTACGACCCGGATAACGCAAACAGGGCACCGCCGATCCAGCCACCCAGTGCCATACCCATGCCTGCGCCAGCCTGCTGCCAGCCGAAGGAGCGGCCCATCGGCCCGCGCCCGAAATATTGGCGGTTGATGATGGGAAACGCCGACCCCTCGCCTCCGTAGCCGATGCCGAAAACAACTGCGAACAGGTAAAATTGCCACAGTTCGTGGGTCCAGAACAGCATCAGCAACGGCAACCCTTGAGCGACGAACATGACGGCCATCGTCCGTTTTGCTCCCAGGTATTCGGCGGCCACCGGAGTCGTGAAGCGGGTTACCACGCTGACTGCCGCCAAGGTGCTGAAGAGTCCGGCGGCCGGCACCGCGTCTATCCCCTCCGCCATCGCGATGGGAATGATATAGACGATGACGATGGCGTGTCCCGTGCATCCCAGGAAGTGCACCGACACCAGCTTCCAGAAGGCGCTGGTGCCCTGCATGCTGAGCCGGAAAGCTTTGGACCGCAGCCTGTCGGCGACCGGGTCGCGCATTTTCGGGATCGGCTCGGTGGCCGGCGCGCCATAGGGTCGGCAGCCTATATCCGAAGGACGGCTCCGGAAGAATATCATCAGCGTCAGCATGATGCTGGCGCCGGCCACCCCGAGAATCCAGAAAGCCGCCTTCCATTCCACTGTCGCAATCAGGACGGAGACCAGGATCGCCAACACCGCCGGTCCCAAGCCGTGGGACGCCTGCAGCAGGCCGATGCCAATCCCCAAACGCTTTCGGAACCAGTAGGTGGCCGCGGTGAGTATCGGTACGTTGAAACAGGCCTGGGCTACCCCTAGGCAGATGCCGTAGGATACCCAGATGTGCCAAATGCGGGTGGCGGCGCCGGTGATCATCGCTCCAAAAAAGAAGAAGAGGATGCCCACCATGATGACTTTGCGGGAGCCGAAGCGGTCGGTGGCCATGCCGCTGATGGGAGCCAGCGAGGCGCCGACCAGGGAGGCTATGGAGTAGGCCAGCGTGACGGCCGCGGGGCTCCAGCCCATATTATCCTGAAGGGGGACCACCAGGACGCCAAAAGCCTGGCGGATGGAGCCGCCCGCCATATGCATCACCGCCGCGATGGCGATGATGATCCAGGCGTAGTGGATGCCCACCTTGAACCCGGTGGGCCGGGAGCCGCGCTTCTTTAGCATCAAATAACGAGCATCAAATAACGAAAAACCCCAGCCGGTCAATTCTGAACTCGCGGTCCTGGGTTGTCAACACGTATGGTTGGCCCACCGGCGGCACGGCAAGCGCCACCCCGGCCCCCGAAACTTGCCACCAGCCCAGCTTGGGCGTAGAGTAGGGGCGGTTTTCAGCCTCCACTCCTCGCCTATCTTCATCGGCCCGAAAGGCCAGGAGTGGGGATCATACGCCAGCAAGTCAAAAGGAGGTAGACATGCGCCTGGATCCGATCAACCTCTACGAGTACGAGGCCAGAGCCCAGCAGGTATTGCCTCACAACGCCTGGGATTTTATCGACGCCGGGGCCATGGACGAGGTCACCACCCGGCGGAACCGGACGGCCTTCGACGCCCTGAGCCTCCGGCCTCGCTTCCTTCGGGACGTGAGCAACCGGGACATCTCCACCACCGTCATGGGAGACAAGATCAGCTTGCCCGTGATGCTGGCTCCCTGCGGCTCCCACATGCTGGCCCATCCCGAGGGCGAGCTGGCCACGGCGCGGGGCGCCGGTATGTCCGACACCACCATGATTCTGAGCACTCCTTCCAACTACACCATCGAGGAAGTGGCCGAAGCCGCCAGCAACCCCCTGTGGTTCCAGCTTTACCACCGGGGCTTCGACCTTTCCGAAAACCTGGTGCACCGGGCCGAAGAAGCCGGATATACGGTCCTCTGCCTGACCGTCGACACTCCGGCGTCCAGCCCCAAGGAGCGGGACGTACGCAACCGGTTTGCCCGTGTCGGTGACGAGGCGAATTTTCGTGACCTGGGAGGCAGCGCGACCCGGCCGAGGGGAGCGGGACCAAACCGGTCAGGGTCTCTCCCGATGACCTGGAAAGAGCTGGAATGGCTGCGCTCGTTGAGTTCCATGCCCCTGGTGCTCAAGGGCATACGGACCGCCGAAGATGCCCACCTGGCCGTGGAGCACGGGGTCGACGGCATCTTCGTCTCCAACCACGGCGGCCGCCAGATGGACATGACCATGAGCGCCATCGAGACGCTGCCCGAGATCGTTGTCGCGGTGCAGGGGCGGGCTGAGGTCTACCTTGACTCGGGGGTGCGCCGGGGCAGCGATGTCATCAAAGCCCTGGCTCTGGGCGCCAAGGCCGTGGCCATCGGCCGGCCCTTCTACTGGGGCCTGGCGGTCGACGGCGCCGAAGGGGTCCACGGCGTGCTGGAGATTCTACGGGAAGAGATCGACCGGGCCATGGCTTTTTGCGGTCAGACCAACATCCGGGAGCTTGAGTCCGGCTTGGTCAACATTCCCCACGGCTGGGGAGCGGGAACGACCGCGCCGTAGCAGCCGGTGTTGCCCGGGCGGTAAGGCATCACCCGTGTGGGCGGTTCACGAACCGCCCCTACAAGATCCTAGATTGCTCCCCGGCGGTTATGGGCAGTCCATTCCAGGAGGCGCCGGGCTTGATTTTCGCCTCCGGCCTCCTAGCCGGTTGTGGTTGGATTGCCCGACAGGACACCCGAGAAGAAGTCCCCAACCAGCCGGTTGAATACGTCCGGCACCTCGAATTGGGGGACGTGGGCCGTCCCCGGCACCACTTCCAGCTTGGCGCCGAGTATCATGCCTTGCATCGCCCGAATCGCCTTTTCCGGAAAGATCACGTCCTCTTCCCCGACCATCAGCAGGGTGGGGACGGATAGCTTGGCCAGGTCGGCGGCCTGGAGGCCGGCCGGATTGTGGAAGGCCGACCTGATGTCCAGATTCAGCTCCGGGTTGATCCCGGAGATTTCCTCGTAGAGGAAGGTCAACTCCGGGCGTTGTTCGATGAAACGGGCCGACAAGGTCCGAGGCACGTCCCCGGCCGGCAGGTTTACCAGGTCCGTGATCGCCGCCAACACCGCCGGGTCTCCCACTCCGGCGGTGGTGTCCACCAGAATGAGGCCCAGGGTCCGCTCCGGGTGAGCCAGGGCGAAACCCAGACAGGTTATCCCGCCCATCGAATGGCCCACCAGGAAAGTGCGTGCTATCCCCAGGTGGTCCAGAAGCTGCCGCAGGTCTTCCACTCCGGCACTCAGCCCCGGGCCGCCCGCCCCTTGCACCGAGGCGCCCCACCCCCGTTGGTCGTAGGTGACGCACCGGTATTTCTTCGAGAGCACCGGCACCTGTTGCCACCAGGTCAGATGGTTGCCGGCGCGTTGATGGGCAAACACTATCGCCGGCCCCTCGCCGTGGGACTCGTAGTAAAGCTCAGTGCCATTGACCGGCGCTTTTGGCATGGGTGACCTCCTGCACGGGAAGCATATCGGCTCGGAGCCTATCCACAGCAAGCCGCAGTGGCTCGGCCGGTAGGCGCGATTCGCGAATCGCCCCGATGCCGCCGAAGGGCTCGCCGCCAACGGGGTAATACCCTTCGTCCCGAGCTTGCCGGAGGACGAGACATGGCCCGCGTCGGAGGGTTCGGATAGGCTCTCGGCCAGGTGCCCAGTCTATCAGCTAGCATTCGCTTTTCCCACCCATCCAGGTAGGATCGCCGGGAACCAGCCCCGTCCGGCCACCGGGCTTGACTCCCCCTGCTTTAGCCCGCCGTGGCCGGTTTGCCGGACAGAACAGCGGCGAAGAAGTCCCCGGCCAGCCGGTTGAACACCTCCGGCTGCTCGAAATGGGCCGAGTGGGCCGCCTCCGTCACCACTTCCAGCCTGGAGCCGGGAATCAGCTGGTGCACCGCTTGCATCGCCTTCACCGGGAAGATCACGTCTTCTTTCCCGACGATCAGCAGCGTGAGCACGGACAGCCTGGCGAGATCGGCGGCTTGAGGGCCGGCCGGGTCCCGGAAGGACGACAGCACCCCGTTGCTCCCACGCTCCGGGTTGAGTCCGCCGATCTCCTGGTAGAGGAAAGTCAGGTCGGGACGCCGCTCGATTGTGCTGGCCGAGAGCGCCCGGAGGGGGCCTTGGGGAGGAGGATTGGTCTCCTCCAGCGCCGCCAGCACCGTTGGGTCACCCACGCCCCCAGTGGTGTCGCCTAGGAGCAGGCCCAGGGTCCGTTCCGGGTAGGCCATGGCAAACCCGAGGCAGGTCAGCCCGCCCATGGACTGGGCCACCAGGAAGGCACGCTCTACACCCAGGTGATCCAGTAGCTGTTTCAGGTCTTCGACGAAGGCCTTGCGCTCGGGGCCGCCCGGCGCCTCCAGGGAAGCGCCCCAGCCCCGGTGGTCGAAGGTGATGCACCGGTAGTTCTTGGAGAAGACCGGGACCTGCTGCCACCAACTCAGGTGGTTGCCGCCCCTGCCGTGGGCGAAGACAATCGCCGGTCCCTCGCCGTGGGACTCGTAGTAAAGCTCGATGCCGTTGATCGGCGCTTTGGGCATGGTGGACCTCCTAATAGGCTGTTCCGCGGCGACGCAATCACCGCGGAGTCGCTGAGCACGCGGAGAAAAAACCTTAGAATGACTATGTTATATCATTCCGCGGCCTCGGCGTCTCCGCGGCAGCGCTACTCAAATGGGACAAGAACCACGGACTAAAGCCGGTCCGCCCGCCAGCCCACCGGGAGAAGAGCCGTTAGACTCTAGCATTTTGGGCCACGACGGGTGAGAATTGTATTAGGCGGTGAAAACTGGCAAGAAGCACCTATCTAGGGCTAGCTAGGAGGCACTGTGATGGCAGAGTCAGCACTGCGGGAAAGCGCTAGAGAGGCAGAAGACTGGCCGGCAGACCTGGATGACTGGATAGCGAGGGAGTTGGCGGAGATCGTCCGGGAGGCTGAGCGGGTCTCTGAGCCGGAGGAGCCTGGGGCGGGCGTTTGGTCCTATCGGGTGCCTTTTCCGGGCGTCCGCTACTACTCAAACCGGGAGTGGCCGTCCTCCGTGAAGCCGGGCAGACGCAGGGGTGCGCCCCGTTAGATTAGCTGATTAGCACTCAGCACTGGCCCGGCCCCATGGCCGCCAGCTGATAGCCGGGGGCGGGGCCGGTTGGGGTGGCTCACACCGGCCACTGTTCCTGCTGGTAGGCCATCTCCCAGAACAGGTACTCGTAGCGGCTGCTGGTCAGGAAAGCCTCCCGCATGGCGTCCAGTTCCTGGGCTCCAGCCTCACGGGCCGCCGCGTCGACGAATCCACGCCAGGCGTCCACGCTGTCTTGAAGCAGGCCGGCGACGTAGAAATCCGTCCATTGGCTGTACAGCGGGTGCTCCGACGGTCCAACGGCGTTCTTGAGTTCATGGTAGGTCCAGGGGCAGGGCAGCAAGGCGGCGGCGGTTGGACCCAAGCCGTGGAGCGCCGCGGTCTTCAGCATGTGGTTGACATAAGCCACATTGGTGGGCGAGCGCCCGGCCCGGTAGATATCCTCCGGAGTTAACCCCGCCTGAACCAGCAGTTTGCGGTGGAGGGGACGCTCCACCGGGGTCAACACCCGGTGGGAAAGCTCTTCCAACGTTCGCGAGTCCGGTGCCTTGGCCAGCGCCAAGGCAACGGTCCGGGCAAACCCTTCCAGGTACAGGTAGTCCTGGGCCAGGTAGTAGCGGAACTTCTCCAGCGGCAGGGTGCCGTCCTTGATTTCCCAGAGGAACGGCTGGGCGAATATACGGCTCCAGATGGGTTCCGCCTCGGCACGCAACTGTTCGGTGAAACTCTCCATGTCCCCTTCGCCCCCGGCTTACCGGGCATTTGAATCTCGTGGCCCCGCGGTCAACGAGTCCCGCCTCTTCGGGGAGGACCCGCGGGGTATTTTATCGGCAGGCGGCCGCGGCGAGAGTGCGGCCGCCGGGGTGTGGCTACTGGGCTGACGGGAAATTGGGCGCGCGCCTTTCCTTGAGCGCCGCGTAGCCCTCCTTCACATCTTCACCGAGAAACCCCAGCATCTCCACGGCCAGCGAATAGTCAAAGGAGGTGTGGGCGGCAACCCGCAACCATTGGTTCAGGGCCCGCTTGGTAAATCGGAGAGCAGGCTGAGGACCGGCGGCCAGGTTGCGGGCCACCTCCATCGCTTTGGGCATCAGCTCATCGGGGGGCACCACCAAGCTGACCAGGCCCAGCTTTTCCGCCTCTATCCCGTCCAGGAATCCGCAGGTCAACAAATAGTACTTGACCTTGGCCATGCTCATGAGGAGGGGCCAGATCAGGGTGGCATGGTCTCCACCCGCCACCCCCAGCCGGATATGGCCGTCGGTGAACCGGGCCTTCTCCGACGCGATGGATATGTCGGCCAGGAGGGCCACGGCCAGTCCCGCACCCACCGCCACGCCGTTGATGGCTGAGACCACCGGTTTGTCCAGGTTCATCATGTTGTGGACGATGTCGCTGGCCTCCTGCATATTGCTGGCGACCACCTCTGAGTTGCCGATGGCCGCTTCGAGCATCTCAAAATCGCCTCCCGCGGAGAAGGCTCGTCCCGCGCCGGTGATCACAGCCACCCTTACGTCCGGGTCCTGGCCCAGGTCCACCCAGATGCGGCTCAACTCGTTGTGTAGTTGGAAGCCTGTGGCGTTCATCTTTTCGGGGCGGTTCATCGTCAAGAGCGCGATGCCGTCTTCGATCTCAATCAATAGGTCTTTGTACGAGCTGTAGTCTGCCATCGGTACCTCCGTGTTTTGGCCGGGGAGGTTCGCGAACCGCCCCCGCCCGTTTGGGCCCTCTATCGTCTTCGTGCCTGGAAAAGGGTAAGTGTCCCCACGGCCCCTAGATTGTAACACCGGCGGGCAAGGCGTCCGGGGGCGGCGGTTGGTGCCCGGCTTCACCCAGGCTGAGGTCCCAATGTCTGGGTAACCCGGTAGGAGGTTGACCCAATATCTACCGGGGCAGGGGGGTTCACCGTGGGCTCAGAGGATCAATCGGTCGGTATCAAGGCAAGCTGTTGTGAGGTGTGGTGGATCAACCTGACACCGGTACAAAAATGTGGCTCCACTCCCAGCTATGGGACCTGGAGATATTTGCCGGTTGGACTTCGCAGGTCATGGTCCAAACCGTGGCCCGGCGCGATGGTCTGAGAATGGGCCGCTATACCACATTTCCCGCCGACAGATTGTAAGTACCTCGGCGCGGCAGGCTTGACGAGGGCCACTGGCGGGGGAAAAGCCCTCGTCACTTGGCTCTGCCCCTTCTCGAACCTCAGTCCCTCCCAATAATTCACCAGGTTGTCTTGCGCCAGCGCACTGTTTCATAAATAGCCTTACCTAGGCGAAATTGTGCGATATTCTCTGTGCGCAATCGTCCCCGAGAGCATCGGGGACGGAACCCGGAGAAGGTTTGGCTGGATTCCGGCCCCGGATCCAGTCCGGGGCAGGCTCTTCGCCGGGATGACGGGCTGGCTATCAATCCATTTACGAGACACTGGACTAGCAGCGGGGGGGGCGTTTCCTTAGTCTCCGGCCCGTCCGGCAAGCCGGGCCGGCAAGAAGCGGCACAAGTTGAATTTGCGGCTCGGCTAGATCGCAATAAATCCCTCAACTTCTCTTTTCAATGGAGTTGGGGGATTCGTCCGGTTCGGCTTGGACCCGTCGGGCCCCGGTTGGCTCAGAGCAATGATTCAACCAGGTGTATGTCCCCGCAGGCGACGCCGGCTCCCTGATGGTGGTCTCGCACTGCCTGCTGGTCTGGCGCGTCGAGCAGACAATACACCATGCCATCTTGGTTGTAGTAGAGTTCCAACTGGGTGACCCCGAACTGGTCGGCCTTCTTTTCGGCGGTCTCTTTCCGTAGCCGGTCAACCATCTCCGGTGGAAGCTTCAGGTCAGCATGGACATCCATATACTTGGGCAACTTAGCTCCCTCCTCGCTATATCAAATAGGTAAAACGCATCAAGTATTGAGTATTATATATTAAGTCAATGTGCATGTCAACACAGCGGGCGATGGCGAAAGCTCACCAAGCTCTGTCCGCTCTGGTACACTGGTGCCATTCCACTCCGGAGGAGCCGCCATGACCCAGGCCAATACCGAGTTGATCCGCTATCTGGAACTGACCCCAAAGTCTCGGGCCCTCTGGCAGGAGGCGGCGGAATATCTCCCCGGCGGCGACAGCCGTCACTCGATATTTTGGGAACCCTATCCCATTTTCGTCGACTCCAGTTCTGGCTGCCACGTGGTGGATGCCGATGGGGTTGACCGGCTGGACTTCATCAATACCATGACCACCTTGATACTGGGCCACGGGCCCGAGCCGGTGGTCCAAGCGGTCCGGGAGCAACTGGACCGGGGCGTGGTTTACAACGCGCCCAGCGAGAACCAGATCCGGCTGGCCAAGCTCCTCTGCGAACGGATACCGAGCTTCGACCTGGTCCGGTTCACCAACTCCGGCACCGAGGCGACGATGAACACCCTGCGGGCCGCCCGGGCCTTCACAGGGAAGAGCCGCTTTGCCAAGGTAGAGGGTGGCTATCACGGCACCCACGATGCGGTGACCGTCAGCCTCCGGGTCGACCCCGAAAAAGCCGGGGACGCCTTGCGTCCGGCGGCATTGCCTAGCAGCGCCGGGCTTCCCGAAGGGGTGTTGGACCAGGTGGTAATCATTCCCTTCAATGAGACGGCGGTGGCGCTTCGGCTCCTGGAAGAGAACAAAGACCAACTGGCGGCGGTCATCGTGGAGCCGGTTATGGGCTCGGTGGGCATGGTTCCCGCCTCGTCCGAGTTCCTGGCCATGCTGAGGGAGTTTACCAGGGAACACGGCATAATCTTGATCTTCGACGAGGTCATCAGCTTTCGGGTGGCGCCCGGCGGCGGGCAGCAGTACTACGGCATTACCCCGGACATGACAGCGATGGGGAAGATCATCGGGGGTGGCTTCGCGGTGGGGGCCTTCGGAGGCCGCCGGGACATCATGGAGCTGTACGACCCCTCCAAAGGCGCCAAGGTGTCCCACGCCGGGACCTTCAACGCCAACCCCGTTACCATGCTGGCCGGGGCGGTGACGCTGGAGCAGCTCACCCCGGAGGTCTACCGCCGCCTGGCGGAGCTGACGGAGCGCTTGCGAAGTGGAATCAGCCAGGTCTGCGCCGATTTGGAGGTGCCGGTCCAGGTCACCGGCCTGGGTTCACTGTTTGGCATCCACTTCACCGAGGGCCCGGTCCGCGGCTACCGGGACGTGGCGGCCGAGGATGCGCGGCTCCGAGGGCAGGTGTTCCTGGGCCTGCTGAACGAGGGTATCCTGACCGCGTCCAACCTGGTGGGCGCCCTCTCCACGGTTATCACCGAGGCCGAAGTGGACATCTTCGTGGCGGCGTTCAAGCGTGTGCTGGCGCGCCAGCGGTGAACGCGGCGGGGCCGCCGCGAAAACTGCCCGTCGCGCCGTCGCCCAATCAGGCCCTTATACCACAGACCCCGCGTAGTGGATGGGAGTGGCGACACTCCGCCCGATCTCTCCGTCGAACCAGTCCTTCACCGTCTCCCGCCACTTGGTGTAGTGGGGCGCTGCCCGGTGGGCGTCGACGGCCGCCTGGTCCTTGTATACCTCATACAGGTGGATCCGGTTGGGGTCCTCGTTGTCCTGCAAAACGTCAAAGCGAAGGCATCCGGGCTCATCGTTGTTGGAGCCGTGGGCGTCGCCCATCATGGACGCCATGAAGGCTTCCTTGTGGCCTTTCTTGATCTTGATGGATACGATCAGCGCAATCATGTTTTCTCCTCGGTACCTAGATGATGTGGCAGACGCGCTTGCACCCGCGCGGCCGTTTGGCGAGAGCGCTTCGCCCCTCGTCAAGCCAGCGCCATTATAGTCGGGGCGGCGGCCGGGCACAAGACGGTTCGGGCCGGGACGACGAAGGGCGTCCCACGGCCCCCGGTGACCGTCGGAAACCGACCGTGGGCGGCCCATGGCTCCCGGCTCGGGTGACGCCCGGGGTTGGACGCTGTAGAATGGCTGCACCAGCCGAGGGGAGGTCTTCCATGGCGGATATTCCAGTGGTCTACACCCTGACCGTTTGCCCCGCCTGCGACTCCTTGCGCGACGCCTGGTGCCGGCAAGGCATCGCCTACGAGGAGCGGCGCGTCGACCAGAGCCAGGAGACGCTGGACGCGGCGCTGGAGTACGGGGATACGGTACCCATCATTATTCACCCCGACGGTCGGGTGGAGATCGGTTTCGAAGGGAAAACCGGTTGAGAGATCGGCTGATGGGCTGGAAGCCCGTCGAGTTCAGCCGGAATCATTGCGGGGCTTATCTTGACCATCGGTTCCTTTCCCCGAGCTTGGCTGCCCGTTTTCCCTGTCCCGGTGATTCCCCGTGGCAGTCCGGATCTTGGAGCGAGATTGGCGGAATAATCGGCGAGCGATCGGCTTGCCGAGCGAAGGAGCGAGAGATGGCGCGTGAAACCAGTGTCGTGACGCCTCAACGGTTCTCGGAAGGGTTCGCCTATGATGCGTACCTGGCCCATATAGAAGTGAACAAGGCCCGGTTCGATGGATTCTACGACGGGTGCCGGATACAACCGGAAAATGCCGCCACGTTCCGGGAGTTGGCGGATCGCCCCAACGGACCGGCCAAGATGCTGGTCCTGGGCGAAGACTGGTGCGGCGACGTGGTTCGGGGTCTGCCGGTGCTGGCCCGGGTGGCGGAGGCCGGCGGCATGGAGCTGCGCATATTCCCCCGAGACCTGAACCGCGACATCATGAATGAGTTCCTGAACCGGGGCGAGTTCATGTCCATTCCGGTGGCGGTATTCTACACCCGGGACCACCGGTACATCTGTCATTGGATCGAGCGTCCGGCGATGGCCAGCCGGGAGACCGGGGAGATTGAGGCGGCGATTCGCGCCGAGAACCCGGAGATCAACGATCAAGAGTTCAGCCGGGAGCGGCGGGCCCGCACGTCGGCCCGCGCCGGCAATTGGATCGAAGCCACCGTCGAGGAGTTGAGAGAGTTACTGGCCGGAAGCGTGAGCTAGCCGGCGTCCCAGACCCGGACCGCCTAATCCGATCCCAGTCTCGGCCCCGGCGGTTTTCCCAAGAACAGGAACAGAACGGAGCCCAAGAAGCTTACGACCGCCACGGTGACGAAGGGCGTCGCATAGCTCCCGGTGTAGTCGAACATGTAGCCGGCGAACAGCGGGGCGGCGACCAGGAACAGGTTCATCGGCAGCATGGAGATACCGGTAATGCTGGCGAAAGCCCGGCGGCCGAAGTAGACGCCGCGGATCGCGGTGGTCAGGGGTATCCGGCCTCCGAAGCCGATGCCCATGAGCAACGCGAAGACGAAGGCGATATAGGTGCTTTCGTTCAGGAACAAAATGGCGATCGCCACCGACTGGATCGCGGAGAACCCGAATAGCGCCAGACGTATGGGCACTCGGTCGCCCACGTACCCGCCCACGAGGGTGAACACGGCGCCGACGGCGGTGTACGTCGAAACCACCCAGCCGACCATCTGCAACGAGAACCCCCGATCTCCCAGCATTAGTCCCAGGTGCACCGCCACGGTCACAATGACGGTGGTGGAGCAAGCGTGGCCAATGGTAATCAGCCAGAAAGCCCGCGTTCTCACGGCTTGCTGCCAGGTAAAGTCCTGTTCCTCGCTGCTTCGCGGAGGAGCTTCTGCCTGTTGGGTCGCCACCGGAGGGCGCTTCGAGCTATCTCCGTCGGGAAGCTGACCGTACTCCTCGGGCCGGTTTCGCACGAGGTGGGAGATGGGAAAGGCCAGGGCCATCAAGAAGAAACCTATGCCCTGGGCAGTGGCCCGCCAGCCGAACCGGTCCGGTTCCCCCGGCTCGATGCTGCCGATGGCCCAGGCCATGGCCGGTATCAGGAACACCCCGCCGAGGGAGAACCCCTCCATGGCCAGGGCCATTGCCGTTGCCCGCCGCCGGATGAACCAGCTATTGAGCGCCGTCATCATCGGGAGCCAGGTGCCCAGCCCCACGCCCAGGCTCATGACAAGGAAGGACAGGTACAGGTGCCAGATCTGCTGAATGTTGCCCAGGAAGACGAAGCCGCTTCCCAGGATTACCAGGCCGATCAGCACCATGCGCCGGGGCCCCAGGCGCTCGATCAAGAACCCTTCCAGCGGACCCAGCAGACCACCCTCGGCCCTGGCCAAGGCGAAGGCCCAGGACATCTGGCCCCGGCCCCACCCAAAATGGGCCTCCAGGACCGGGTTCCAGACCGTGGTGCCCTGGAAGAAAGGCACGTTGCCCAGGGCCATAACGGCGGCGGCGACTCCGGCCAGCCACCAGCCGTAGAAGATTCTGCGGGGGCGATCTATTGCGAGGCGGTTCAAACGAAGTCCTTCATCAGTGGGTCATGCTCCGGTTTGCCCACGAGCGCGACCCCTCACCCCGGCGGCTCTCCTATCGGACGAAAAGGCCGGTGCCAAGGCTCGGTTAACAATCTCATCGGCGAGTTGCCGGCGGCAACTCGCGGGGATAGCAGGGGTTTGCGGTCCGCTGCTACGAATACGCTATGAGAGGTCTACACGGCATATACTACTACAATCGGAGGCATTCATGGAGGCGAGCCGGCTCACTGGGGGGAGCGTCTGGGGGACCCTTGCTTCCAAGAAAAGGTCCCCCAGAAACCCCTCCTAAAGAACCGTAGCGCACGCGGGCATCCAACGGCGGTTGACACGCTTTCTTGGCCTGGATAACATGCCCCTTGCCGGGGTTGCCTTCTATCTGGCTGGGGGGAGAAGCGATGTTCCATTCCATCACCGTTGATGTAAACGGTGTCAGCTACACTCATGCCGTGGAGCCGCGGCTTCTCCTGGTCCACTTCCTTCGGGATGTGCTGGGGCTCACCGGCACCCACGTGGGCTGCGAAACCAGCCAGTGCGGGGCCTGCACTGTCCTGGTTGATGGGCTTGCGGTCAAGTCCTGCACCGTCCTCGCGGTCCAGGCCGACGGCTCCAGCGTCACCACCATCGAGGGATTGGCCGGAGATGGGGAGTTGCAACCATTGCAGCAGGGGTTCTGGGAGGAACACGGCCTTCAGTGCGGTTTCTGCACGCCGGGCATGATAATGACCCTCTACCAGGCCCTGGAGCGAGATCCGGCCATCTCGGACGACGAGATCCGGCGCAGCATCGCCGGCAACATCTGCCGGTGCACCGGTTACTACAACATCGTGAAGGCGGCCCGAAACGCCGCCGCCAAGATGCAAGAGAGCCGGACCTAGATGAGTAAGAGCCAGATATGATACCCGCCGCCTTCGAATACCACGCTCCTTCAACCCTGGGAGAAGCACTGGCCATCCTCCGGAGGCACCCCGGTGATGCCAGGGTGCTGGCGGGCGGCCACAGTCTGCTGCCGATGATGAAGCTGAGGCTCGCCCAGCCTTCCCACGTGGTGGACCTGGGCCGGATCGGAGACCTGGATTACATAACGGAGCGGGACGAGGGTCTCGCGATCGGTCCCGTGACCACCTGCTACACGCTAGAGGCATCAGAGCTGGTAAGAGAATTGGCGCCGCTGCTGGCGGAAACGGCGGCTCAAGTGGCGGATTTGCAGGTCAGGAACAAGGGGAGCATCGGCGGCTCCATCGCCCACGCCGACCCCGCCGCCGACCTTCCAGCGGCCATGCTGGCCCTGGAGGCCCGAATCAGGACCTCCGGGGGCGGAAGAGCCCGCAGCCTGCCCGCCAGCCGTTTTTTCGTTGACCTCTTTACCACCGCGCTACGAGAAACAGAGATCATTACCGAGGTCTTCGTCCCCCAGCTTCCTGCGCAAACCGGGGTTTCCTACCAGAAGTTTGCCAACAAAGCGTCCCGGTTCGCCGTGGTTGGGGTTGCGGCTCTAGTAACCCTTGATGAACGGGGGCTTTGCCGGAGGGTCCGGATCGGCGTAACCGGCGCCGGTCCCAAGGCAGTACGGGGCCGGGCGTTGGAACGCTACTTGACGGGCAAAGCGCCTACGGCGCGGAACCTGAGTCAGGCGGCGCGGCGGGCGGCTGCCGGCATCGAGTTTCTGGGTGACCAGCACGGCTCGGAGGAGTATCGGGAGCATCTCACCCACGTGCTGGCCGGCCGGGCGCTGGAGGAGGCGGCCGGCCGGGCTGCCGCCTAAGCCTATCGTTTCGTAAACGGCTTGATATCCGGTCCGTCATCCCGGCGAAGGCCGGGAGCGTCCCCGCTGCCCGTTTACGCCCCGGCCTTCTGGGGTGTCGCCTCCCGGATGCGCTTGGCCGATTCCTGAAGGGATTTCAAGACGATGATGGGCGGCGCCGGCGCCACGGACGTGTAGCTGACCCCCATCTGTATCAGATCTTGGGGCGTCAGGTAGAGGGCTGAATGGTACACCGGGATGTACAACTTCGCCTTGCCGACCTTCTTGACCCTGGCGGCCATGTCCTCGAAGGCCTGCCGCAGCCTGGGGTCACCGGGATCGGTAAATCCCAGCGCCGACGAAATGTCCGTGGGGCCCAGGGCGATAAGGTCGACGCCCTCAACGCCGGCGATGGCTTCGATCTCGTCGAAACCCTGCTGATCCTCGGTCATCACGACCAACAGTATCTCATCGTTGGAGGTCCGCATGTGGTCCTTCCACGGCACCGAGCCATAGCCGGCGGCTCTGGTGCTGCCCGCTCCTCCCCGGTCTCCCACCGGAGGGTAGCGGACCGCCTGAACGGCCCGCTTGGCGCCTTCGACCCCCGCGACGTGGGGAATCTGGATGCCCTGAGCGCCCATCTCCAGGATCCGCAGGATAAGCTTGGCGTCGTTGTCGGGCACCCGAACGACCGAGGTAATTCCCGCCAGGTCCGCCACCCGTATCATTTCCGCCACCAGCTGCAGATCGAAACTGCTGTGCTCCATGTCGATGAACGCGGCATCGAACCCCGCCAGCGCGATGATCTCCACCACCGCGGGATCGGAAAATCCGATGTGGCTGGCTATGGCCAGCCCCCCCTCACGTATTACCCTCTTGACCCGGTTCTCTTGCATACTAACCTTCCCCCTTGATTCTTCAAGTCCTGACGCGGGACCGACCCGACAATACTAATAGAGGCCCCTGTTGGTCCTTCGACAAGCTCAGGACGAACGGATTTCTCCCCGATCGCATGAATATGTCCCCATTCGTCCGAGTAATTCCTCGTTCGTGCGGATATTTCCCGTTCGTGGTGAGCTTGTCGAACCACGGCAACTGGTTGTCGGACAATCCTTTAATGGTTCCGCGCAACAAATCTGACGAGGGCCATCACCCTCAAGCCGGCGCTCGACCATGGACTCGCCGAACCCGACGAAGATTGACATTCGCCGATTCGGCTTTCGCACCGCGCCGGCCGGGCCGCTGTAGCGACGGACGGCGCGCCGGCGTGCCGCTAACCGGAGTCGGGCCGTTTGCCCAGGGTCACGTCAAGCTGCTCCCGCTGGTCCCCGTCACGGATGATGTCCAGGACCACTTTGTCACCGGGCCGGGTGTTGCCGGTCAAGAAGGCGATCAGGTCACTCATCAGCGGGAGGGCGGTGCCTTCTATTGCCACGATAATGTCCCCGCCCACCGGATACGGCACGCCTTCGATGGAGACCGTGGAGTCGCTACCGTTCAGGCCGGCCCGTTCTGCCGGGCTGTCGTCGGCGACCTGAATCACCAGGACGCCCCCGGTCTCTCGGGGCAGGTCCATCCGCTCGGCCACCTCGGGACGAAGAGTGATTCCGGTGATGCCCAGCCAGGAATATTCGTAGCTACCATCCTCGATGAGCGCTGGGATAACCTGTTTAGCCGCGTTGATGGGAACGGAAAGCCCGATGCCGGCACTGACGCCGCTGCGGCTGATGATCTGGGTGGTTACCGCGATCACCCGGCCCTTGCGGTCGAGCAACGGCCCCCCCGAGTTACCCGGGTTAATGGGGGCATCGGTCTGGACCACCTCGGGGGTTGTAAAAGAGCTGCTGCCGCTGCGGATGGTGCGTCCCAGGGCGCTGATGATGCCGGAGGTCATGGTGAACTCTTGGCCGAAGGGATTGCCGATGGCCACCGCCATCTGGCCGACCCGGAGGGCATCGCTGTCGCCCAGGGTCACCGGGCGGGCGTCGTCTTTCGATTCATCCAATTCCAGTACCGCCAGGTCGGAGTCGGGGTCGGTGCCCAAGACCCGGGCCTCAATCTCCGTGCGGTCGGCGAAGATCACCGTTACCCGGTCGGCATCCTGGATAACGTGATTGTTGGTCACGATGTGGCCTTCTTCATCCCATACAAACCCGGACCCTTCGCCACGTTCGAAGAAATCTTCCGGGAGATCGGGGAAGCGAAAGCCCGGGACATCCGGGAGCCCGCGGGAGTCCGGACTTCCGTCGACGCGCTGCCTCACCGTAATACGGACTATCGAGGGGAGCACGTTTTCATAGATGCGGACCATCACCTCTTCTTGGGCCGCCACGATTGCGTCCGCGTCCAACGACTCGATGGACAGTGGGCCGAGGGTGTCCGGCGAACTAGTGGAAGAAATATCGGCTAAGACGGCATCTGCCACCGGCGTTGCCGTCCCGGACCCGCCGCAGGAGGCCAGGATCAGGCTGAGGACGACGACCGCCACGACAACCGGCCAGTGTCTTATCGGGGCCGAGCCGGTGAATTTTCGTTTTCCCATTACTGCTCCCCATGGGAATCCTTGCAACAACAACCTACGCTAACTCACATTCAAACGGATTTCGCGGGCGGCCAATCGCGGCCGATGACCGCCGGACGGGCTCTGGCGAGGTCCCGCTTACCACAAAGATAGCAGAAGGCCTAGAGCCGGCGCTTCTTGCCGGTCTTCTCCTCGAACAGCTTCCAGGTGCGGTCGTTGAATGGGTAGTACTTCCCCGGTGAGCACCGCTCTATCTCCAACTGGGCCTTGACCACCTCCTCGACCTCTTCCCGCTCCCGGGCGATTTCAATGACCTGGTCCACCATCGAGCGAGGCACCACCACCGCACCGTCGTCGTCGCCCACCACGGCGTCGCCGGGGCGCACCAGCACACCTCCGCACTGGATGGCGTCGTTCACCTGCCAGGGCCAGAACTCGGCGGGTCCCTGCTTGGCGGTGGTGGCCGCCGAGTAGACGGGGAAACCGTACTCCTTGAGAGCCACGCTGTCCCGCACCGCGCCGTCGGACACCAGGCCCCCGACCTCCCGCTGCATCAGCCGCATGAACTTGATGTCGCCGCCAATGGAGCTGTATTGCCAGCCCATGGCATCGATCACCACCTCGTCCGGCCCGCACAGCTCGAAGGCGACGTATTCCGCGGACAGTTCCCCCTTGGGTTTGTCTTCGGCCAGGTCCGGACGGTGGGGGACGAACCGGAGGGTCACGGCCCGCCCGGCCATTTGTTGGCCCAGTTGCAAAGGCTTTGCTCCGTGGATGAAGCTCATCGGCCAGCCCTTGACCCACAGCGCGTCGATCAGGGTCTGGGTTGGAATCCGGCCAAGGGATTTCAGCGTTTCGGGTGTGATGGGGGGCAAGCTGGTCATCGGGGCTCCTCGTGCCTGGAATGCTGCTGCCGGGATAATTATATTGGGTTGCCCCCGCTTGTACAATGGGGCGTCCCCGGCAACCAGGGGCGCCCTTCATTGCCTGACTGCAGCATCGATTCTGGGCTGCGGGCACCGTACTGAACCACCGGCCGCAGTGGTTCGACAGGCTCACCACGAACGGGGAGAAGCCGCACTAGAACGGGATAGGCCCACTGGAACGGGAAAAGCTGCGCTGAAACGAAAAAAGCCGCCCTAAAGCCGCCCTAATGGAGAAAAGCCGTTCGTCCTGAGCTTGTCGAAGGACCTAAGTGGCCTTCATTGGAGTTGCCGGATCCGCTCAGAATCCCCGGTTCCCTGGTCCATCTTCCCGGAAGCGACGCGTATGACCCCGTCTCCCGCTGCCGGGCGCCCGTGGACCAGGGCCCCTCATTTCCGGTTCTGGTGACCGTTAACCGGTGGCCGCCGGGCCGCCTAAAGGAGCTGGTCGCCGATGATGCTCTGCTCTTCCAGGCGCCGAATCTCATCGTCGCTCATCCCGAGCAGGTGGCCGTACACGAACGCGTTGTGCTCACCCAGGCCGTTGGCTGGCCGGTACGCAGGCTGGGGCGATTTGCCGAGCTTCCAGAGATAGCCGGGGTAACTGTACTCGCCGATGGTTGGATGCCCCGCCCGTTGGAAGAAACCCCTGGCCCCCAGGTGGGGGTCGGCGTACAGGTCCTCGTCGTTCAGCACCGCCTGAGCGGGCACTCCTACCCTCTGCAACAGCTCCATGATCTCTTTCTTGTTCAGCCCCTGGGTCCACTCCTGGATCAAGGCATCCAGCCGGTCCTGATTCTCGTGCCGATCCAGCGAGCCGGCGAAATCCGCCTCCCCGGCCCACTCCGGGTCGCCCATCGCCCCGCGGAGGGCCCCCCATTCCTGGTCGGACGACACGGTGATAACCACCCAGTTATCTTCTCCCCGGCAGCGGTAGCAACCGTGGGGCGCCATATAATGGTCCCGGTTGCCAATGGGCCCCGGTTGCCGGCCGTTCATCACGTAGTCCATCAGCGGCCGGCCCAGGTGGGGCAAGAAGCCCTCCACCTGGGAGATGTCGATCCACTGTCCTTCACCGGTCCGGTTCCGGTGGTGGATGGCAACCAGGACCGCGAAAGACAGGGTGATTGCTCCGATGGCGTCGCAATGGTTCACCACCGGTGTCATGCTGGGGTCGTTGTCGGGGTAGCCCCTGAGGGCGTAGTGGCCGCTGAACCCGTCCAGGCCGCTTCCCAGGCTCACGTAGCCCTGGTACGGTCCTTGCACCCCCCAGCCGGGCATGGATGCCATGATGAGGTCCGGCTTGATTTCCTTCATCGCCTCGTAGTGGATTCCTAGCTTTTCCGCTGTTCCCGCCGAGAAGGCCTCGACGAGGACATCGGCCAGCTCCGCCAGGCGTTTGAACGTCTTCAGTCCCGCCGGATGGGTCAGGTTGAGGGTGACGCCGTACTTGTTGCGGTTCGCCATGTTGTGGGTGGCCGAGCGCTCCCAAGGACGAGGAGCCCACGGGTCGTTGTTGGTGTAGCCCTTGGCCATGGCGGAGCCGGGCCGCCTGGTGTGGGCGGTGCGGGGGAACGACTCGACCTTGATTACCGTGGCGCCCAGGTCCCCCAGAAGTGAAGCGCCCATGGGGCCGGCCCACACCTCGGCAACGTCAATGACCGTTATTCCTTCCAACGGCAGCTTCATTTTGGATCACGTCCTGGATCACGCCCTAGTGTACTATCTCGTAGATAGCTGTACATCGGCGAAATCTTGCGACCTTCCCCCTCCCCCCACGCTCGTCTTTCCGGCGAGGGCCGGAATCCAGAAAAGTGTTGGCTGGGTCCCGGCCCTCGCCGGGAATACGGACGAACATCAAGCCATTTACGAGATACTGGACTGGATAACGTCCGATAACCTGCCGCCCTTTCGAGCGAAGGCCCTAAATCACTCCGGCGGACCGGAGCTGGACCAAGTCTTGCGGAGAGTAACCCAATGTGTCGCGGTAGACCTCAACATTGTGCTCTCCCAACATTGGTGCGGCGCTCCGCATCTCCGGAGGTGTCTTCGTCATCTTGAAAGCGGGCCCGGTTTGGGTTAGCCTGCCGGCCTGGGGATGTTCCACCTCCACGAAGTACTGCCGCTCCGTTAGCTGCGGGTCGCTCAGCAGCTCATCAGGGCCCAGAAGCGGCGCGCAAAGCACCCCGGCATCCTGGCAGATCCGAAAGAGTTCTCGCTTGGTGAGGGTCATGGTCCAGCCCAGAAGGACCTCCTCGAACTCCCCCTGGTGCTCGGACCGCGCGTCCGGGGTGGCGAACCTCGGGTCTTCCAAGATGTCGGGGCGGCCCATGGCCCTGCAGAGGCGGCCAAAAAACATGCTGGTGCCAATCCCGAACGCAACGTAGCCGTCTTCGCAGGGGTAGGCCCCCTGGGGATATCCGCCGGGCCAGTTGCCCCTCTCCGACTTGATCCCGGAGTAGGCGTAAAAGAGGGGCCGGTTGTCCACGTTGCCCACCAGGGTTTCCATGGCGGACACATCCACCTGCTGGCCGACGCCCGAGGCCCGGCTGGCCAGGAAGGCCCCCATGGTCGAGATGGCGGCGGTGGCCCCGGCCTGATACCATGCCGAGTCCGGCGCATACCGCAGGGGCTCCCGATCCGCCTGGCCGTGAATGTGCATCCTCCCGCTCATGGCGAAGACGCCTATCTCCGTCGCCAGGTGGTCCCGGTACGGGCCGGTGAGCCCAAAAGGAGTGATGGAGGTCATCACCAGCCGAGGATTCACCGCCTCCAGGTCCTGGTAGCCAAGGCCCAGCGACGGCAAAAAGGAGGGGTGGAAATTCTCCACCAGGATGTCGGCCTCGCGGACCAGTTCCTTGAGTAGACCGGCCCCATCGCGGCACTGGAGGTTGAGGGTGATACCCTTCTTGTTCGCGTTCAAGTGCAGGAAGAGGCCGCTTTTCTCCCGGTGGGGAACGTCTGCGGGGAAGGGGCCCGCCCGCCGGGCCGGGTCCCCCTCGCCTGGGGGTTCTACCTTGATGACTTCGGCCCCATAATCGGCCAACAGCTTGGCGCAGTACGGGGCGGAGACCTGGGTGCCCAATTCCAGGACCTTGATGTCGTCTAACGCACCTTGATTCATAGTGCCCCTTCGTCCGGTCCACGGGGTTAGCGCCGTTGCCCGGTAGTCCGCTTAGAGGGTTTGATAGGGCTGAACAAGCTCCCTTAGAGCCCCATTTGGTCTCCCAGCCGGTCCAGGTGAAAGTCCGTGTCGCCCAGGTTTGCCTCGGCCAGCTTGGACCTTTGGGTGTATAGCTGCATATCGTGGTCCAGAGTGAAGGCGATCCCGGCGAAGATGGTGTGCCCGGCGGTTACGGCCAGGCGGCTGAGGGCCCCGGCGGCGGCTTTGGCCATGGCGATGTCCTCGGGGCAAGGAAACCCCTGCGCCACCTTCGACGCCGCCCGGTGAGTCACCAGTTGGGCGCCGTCCACCGCCAACTTCAGGTCGGCGCATCGGTGTTGCACCGCCTGGAAGGCACCGATGGGACGGCCGAACTGGACCCGGTTTTTCGAATACTCCACCACCATCTCCAGGATTTTCTGAGCGCGGCCCACCATCTCGGCGCATTGGACCACCGTGGCCCACTCCCGGGCTGACGCCAGGGGGGACTCTCCCCGGCCCGCCTGGCCCAGGACGCGATCTCCGGGCACCCTAACGTCTTGGAACAGTACTTCGTGCTGCTTGTAACCGGCCACCGACTCCATGAGGTTGACCGTCACCCCGGGGCTCCCGGTGTCCACCAGAAGCAGGGTGACTCCGGGTGCTCGGGAGTCCTCCGTCGCACGGCCGTCTCCGTTGGAGCTTGCGGCGCAGAGCACGTAGTTGGCCACGTGGGCGTAGGGAACGAAGAGCAGAGCGCCATTGAGCAGGTAGCCGCCATCGGCGGCGGCGAGGCCCAGGCCGCCCTCGCCGGGGCCGGTCCCCGGCTCGGGCAAGGGGGCCGTAACGATTGTCTCGCCACGGGCCGTTCCTGTAAGCAGGCCTGCCTTCTGGTTTTCGCTGCCGGCACGCACCAGGGCCTGGCCGGATAGCACGGCGGAGGGCAGCAGGGGACCGGGCAGCAAGGCCCGCCCCATCTCCTCGAAGAGAACCACCTGGTCGATCAGGCTTGCGCCCTCGCCGCCGTACTCCGGAGGGAAAGCCTGCCCCAGCCACCCCAGGTGCGCCATCTTCTTCCACAGCTCCGGTGAATACCCCTGCTCGCTGTACTCCAGCTCCCTGACCAGGGAGGTGGGACACTCAGCTTCCAGGAACTCCCGGGCCGTCCGCTTTAGAATTTCCTGCTGCTCGCTCAGCCCCAAGTCCATGTTTTTGCTCCGAAAATAGGGCCCTCACCCCCAACCCCTCCCCCAGCGGGAGAAGGATGGACGAGAGCCGTGATGCTGGTTTTCGTGGCCCGCATCGGCGGATGCCGGTGGAGGCGGCCAGACCCTTCGAAACCGAAGGCTGGGCTAGCGAGGCATCTCGAGGCCTCGCTGGGCGATGATGTTCCGGTGGACCTCGTTGGTGCCGGCCCCGTGGAGGTGCATGCTTTCCCGGTGAATGCCCTCGATGGTCCCCCGCAGGGGCGCCCACTTCGACTCGTGGCGCAGCGTGGCGTAGGGGCCGAGGATTTGCATGGCCGCTTGGGCGAAGCGCAGCCGCTCCTCGCTCCCGTGAAGGAAGGCCACGGAGGCATCGGCGTTGGGGATGATCCCGCTGCTCTGCATCCAGGCGACCTTCCAGCACAGCAGCCCCCAGATGTCCATGCCCAGCCTGAGTTCGGCCAGCTTGTGCTTGACCACGGGGTTGGCCGCTAGAAGTTTTCCGCTGAGGCGAGTCTCCCGGCAAAACTCCACGAAATCGTCGAAGGCCCGCCGGGTCCGGCCGTAGCGCTCCAGCCCGGACCTCTCGTAGTCCAGGCTCGTCATGGCGTGGTACCACCCCCGGTTCTCCTCACCGAGCAACGCCGTGGCCGGGAGTCGCGCGTCGTCGAAGAAGGTCTGGGCGGCAACGGCGCCGTTGATGTAAGGGAAGGGACGCCGGGATATGCCCGGGGTTTCCAGGTCGGCGATGAACACGCTGATGCCCCGGTGCTTCGAGGCTTGGGGGTCGGTCCTGGCCAGCAGGTACATGTAGTTGGCCTGGAAGGCGTGGCTGGTGAACATCTTGGAGCCGTTGAGCACCCACTCGTCGCCGTCTCGCACCGCCCGTAGCTGCAGCGAGGCCAGGTCGGAGCCGACGTTGGGTTCGCTGAAGCCCTGGCAGTATTCGGCTTCGCCTCGGGCGATGGGGCCCAGAAACTGCTCCTTCTGCTCCGGGGTGCCGAACACCATCAATGAGGGGCCCACCAGGCCCAGGCCGATGGACCCGCTGCGGGGCGCCATCCGGTAGCCCATTTCCTCGTTGACGATTCCCTGCTCGATGGGACCCCGGCCGCCGCCGCCGTGTTCCTCCGGCCAACCGATGGCGAGCCACCGGCGGGACGCCAGCTTCAAAGCCAGGGCATGGGCTCGCCGGTGCTGCTCCTCGGTCTCGACGCCGAAGACCTCCTGGTCTTCCGGGGGGACTTCCCGTTCCAGGAAGGAGCGGACCTCATTACGAAAGTCTCTCTGCTCTTCGGTAAATTCAAAATCCATTTTCCAAGTCCTTTCGGGGCTCTCCTCAAATTCATCCTGAAGAATGTCACCCCGAGTGAAGCGAGTGGCCGAGGTGCTGTGTCCATGATTCCACGAAGAAACCCGCGCCAGATTCCTCGTCGCTCCCCGGAACGACCGCTTTGAGCCGAATCCGTCCTATTGGCGACCTATTGTGGAGCGCAGGACCGGATGACGTGCATCGCCTGTCCCTTGGGGTCCGGTCCCGACGCCCTGGGGGATATTATCGGCAGGGTGATGCCCGCGTCCCGGTATTCCCGCAGCCTCTGCCGGTACTCTTCGGGGGTGCCCAGCAGCGCCATCTTGTCGAGAAGGCCGGCGGGTACCAGCCGCTTGGCCTTCTCGCGGTCCCCAGCATGCCAGGCCCGCCGGACCGCCTCCATCTCGTCCACGAACCCGGCGTCGGCCATCAGTTTTCGGTACCGGGGAAACTTGGCGGCGTAGAGGGCCGTATTGTGGCGTAGCGAGTCTCGGGCCTGGTCCTTGTCGGTGTCGATGGCGCAACGGATCAAGGTGGCCACGTCCACATCTTTAGGGTCCTTGCCCGCCCGCTCGGCGCCTATGGCCACGTGGCGGACGGCGGTCCGGGCGTTCTCCAGCGTGCACCAGGTCAGCAGGGCGCCCTGGGCAATCTCGCCGCACACCTCCAGCATCTTGGGGAACACTGCCGACACGTATATGGGAATCTCCCTCCGGTGTGGTTGAAAGGTCAGGTCGAAGTGTTCGATGTTGTACACGCTGCCCTGCAGGGAGACCTCACCCTGGTGCAGCAGGTCCCGAACCACCCGGACGCAGTCCCGCAAACGGGGCACCGCCTGGGAGAACACCAGGCCGTGCTCCGGCTCTACCTGAACCTTGTGACTGGTACCGAGCCCCAGAATGAAACGCCCCCGGGAGAAGTAGTCAACGCTGGCGGCGGCCATGGCGATGGTGGGCGCGCTTCGAACGAAGACGCTGGTAATTCCCGTCCCCAGGAGGATACGGCTGGTGGCCACGGCGCAGGCCGTGAGCACGGAAAAATGGTCGCCGCCGTGGCCTTCCGACATCCACGCCGACTCATATCCCAACTCCTCCGCCAGTTGGACGCATTCGACCACGTCCGTCGGACTCAAGCCTCCGGAGAAGGCTACCCCGATGCGTTCCACGACAATAACCTCCACGCCCCCGCGTCATGACCCTGAATGATAATCGGCGCACGGCGATGGGATTTCAAAGCGCCGTGGCCGCCCGCCGCTGCAGCCCGGTCCACCCACTTGTGGCGGGCCGGCCGGTTAGCGCCTATCCGATAGCCGGAGCCCGTGGTTCGACCGACTCACCGCGGACGGGGGAAGATCCACACGAAGTGGGGAAACCCGTTCATCCCGAGCTTGTCGAAGGACCGAGGGCGGCCTCCCATGGAGTCGTTGGATAGGCTCTGAACTGTTTCATTACCGGCGAGGCCGGAGCCTCAGCTATAGCTGACCAGACCCTCTTCCATCATGGCCTTGATGGCCCCGTCAAAAGCTTCGAGGCTCTGGTCGATGTCCGCCTCGGTGTGGACGCCGGAGAGTACTCCGCTGCACCGGGACATCAGGTCCACGCCCCGGACCTGCAAGGCCTGGCGGAACCCCCTCTGGATCTCCCCTGGAATGGACTTGAGGGCGTTGGCGTCCAGGCCCTCGACTGACCGGGCCCCGAAATACAGGTGGAAGGTTGATGCCTCGCCATAGACGCAGGCCGCCACCTCGTAGCGTTGCACGATCTCCCGCAGACCCCGGCGAAGCCGGTCGGCCATCCGGTCGGCGGCCTCCTGCATCTCGCCCGTGGCGGCGATCTTCAGCGCGGCGTTGCCGGTGGCGGCGCACAAGGGGTTGGCGTTGAACGTGCCTCCGTGGGAGACGCGATCGAACCGGTCGTGATGGGTATCGCCGGTCGTTTCGATGACCTGCATCACCTCGGCCCGTCCGCCCACGGCGCCGCCGGGCAGGCCGCCCGTGAGGACCTTGGCCATGGTGCACAGGTCGGGAGTGACTCCCAGTTTCTGTTGCAGGCCGCCCGGACTCCAGCGGAATCCGGTGATAACCTCGTCCAGAATCATTACGACCCCGTACTGTTGGGTCAGCTTTCGCACCCCTGCCACAAATCCGGGCTGCAGAGGAACGGTGCCATAGGACGCTCCGGACCCCTCGGTGATGACCCCGGCAACGTTCTTGTCGTTGGCCAGGGTGCGTTCCAGGGCATCCAGGTCTGGTGGCAGGACGATGACCGATTCCACCGCGCCCCTTGGGATGCCGGTGGAGGCGGGTACGTCGAAAGGAGACACGTTGCCCGGCATCACATAGTCGTGCCAGCCGTGATAGTGGGCCTCCCAGCGGATGATCTTTTCCTTTCCGGTGAAGGCCCTGGCGACGCGCATGGCCAGCATGGTGGACTCGGCCCCCGACCCGACGAAGCGGACCTTGTCGGCGCAGGGCATCAAGGTGCAGACCCGCTCCCCCCATTCCAGCATCTTCTCCACGGGCCCTCCGTAGTGGGAGCCTTGGGGCGCCGCCCGTACCAGGGCCTCCACCACCTCCGGGTGGGCGTGTCCCAACAGCAACGACGCCGACCCCATTCCGAAGTCGATGTATTCGTTTCCGTCCACATCCCACTTGCGGGGCCCCTGGCCTCGATCGATCACAATGGGGAACGGACCGGCGATTTGGCCGTCATGACCGGCGCCGCCCGAAAGAAAGACCTGCTTGAACTTGGGGTGTAGCTCCGCCGATCTGGGGTTCTTTCGAATATAAGCGTCTGTTATCGAGTCCGGCATGCCTCCCTCCTGTGGGTGTGGATGAATCGGAAATACAGGCCACCTTGCCCCACTTGACCCGTTCAATCTACCTTAAATCATGGCGATGCGCCACCGTTTTTCAGGCTTTGTGACGCAAGTGGCGGTCGTCATGGTTGGTTGGGTGGCAGACAAAGCAGTAAGGCTGGAGTTAAGATTTGCCGGCAGGTTCGGCGTTTTCCGGCCCGGATGTCTCATCGATCGGGGCCAAGTTTGATAACATTGAGGTGGCAGCCCGGCGCGAAGGAGGCAGACCCGATGTGCGGACGCTACAGCCTTACGTCGAAACTGAACAACCTCCAGGCCCGGTTCGACTTCGAGGCCGGGAATCTGGTGTACCGGTCCCGCTACAACGTCGCCCCGACCCAGGAGGTGCTTGCCGTGGTGAACGACGGGCGGAACCGGGCCGGGTTCTTGCGCTGGGGCCTGGTCACCTCCTGGGCCAAGGACCCCCGCATCGGCTCCCGCATGATAAACGCCCGCGCCGAGACGGTGGCGGAAAAGCCCGCATTTCGCCAGGCCCTACGGAAGCGGCGGTGCCTGGTACTGGCCGACGGCTTTTACGAGTGGAAGAAGGAAGGGGGCGCGAAGGTCCCCATGTACATCGCTTCCCGGTCCAGGGAGCCCTTCGGTATGGCGGGGCTATGGGAGACGTGGAAAACCCCTTCCGGCGAACCCCTGCACTCTTGCACCATCATCACCACCTCGGCCAACAGTCTGATGGAGCCGATCCACGACCGAATGCCGGTGATTCTGACTCAAGAGGCGGAGGCCGCCTGGCTGGACCGGGGCATCGATGACCCCGTGGCACTGACCCGGTTGCTGGTCCCCTATCCGGCGCCGGAATTGGAAGCCTACCCGGTTTCCACCCTGGTCAACTCCCCAAGTAACGACACTCCCGAGTGCCTTTTGCCGGTGGGGTAGCCTGGGCCAGGGAGGGGCTACCGCTGGTGCCATTCGGGGGTTTCCTCATTGACGCAGTGCAGGAAGACGAAGGCCCCGGTACGGCCCAGGCCCTTGAAGTGGCCGGTCAAAACCTTGACCCGCTGGGAATAGTCCAGGTTGTCCAAGGACCGGAGGTAGCCGTGGAAGGAGCCGTGCTCTGATGCCAGATCGAGCATCGTCTGGGCGTTGTCCACGGTGGCCAGTATCTTGCGCCGGTTGCGCACTATACATTCGTCATTAAACAGGCGCGTGACGTCATCCGGCCCGTAGGCGGCCACCTTGAGGACATCGAACCCGCCGAAGCTTTCTCGGAAGTTGCCCCATTTCTGAGCTATTACCTGCCAGCTGAGCCCCGACCGGAAAATGGCCTTGGTCAGCTCATCCAGGTAGCCGCTGTCGTTGTCCGGAGTAGCCCTTGGCGGTACCTCCCCTATGCTGGCCATGTCTTCCTCCTCGAATAGGCCACCGGTGGCCCTGCCTCAATAATGAAGTTTAACACTCGCGTCATTTCATCCGGGGTTACCTTTAGTAGCTATCCCAAAGCCTTGAGTGCCGGCTCCAGCGGCCCTTCGACAGGCTCAGGGCGAACGGATAAGGCGCTCGGGACGAATGGATAGGGCGCTCAGAACGAACGGATCGGGTGCGCCTGCCCCGTTCGTGGTGAGCTTGTTGAACCACCTTTCAAGTTAGTTATTTGATCATCCCCATATCCCTCCCAATCGACCACGCTGCTGGGTTTCCACCACGTGTCAACTCACGAAAGAATGTTACCGAGAGAGGGTTGTTCACTCATTTAGGAATGTTACCGAAGGGATGGAGCCTTCTCCCTTCGAGGTGCCTGTTGCATCTCGGGTTTTTGCCATAGGCGCGCCAAAGCCTGATAGATGGTTTCTCGAAGCTGTCGCGGGTTCGTCTCCGCATAGAGGCGGGTCAGCCGCGCCTCCTGCTCCGGTAAGAGTACGCCGCTGGCCAACAGCCGCTGGTAGGGCGTCTGGGCCCGGTCCCACCGCCGCTGGAGCTTCCCGTTCACCGAGTCCTTGCCCACCAGGTGCAGTACCGGCTGGAACAGGTTGTAGTACACCCAGAGCTGGTCATAGAGCGCATTGAGGGCTGCACACTGTCCCCAGGTGTCCAGCCGCTCGTAGCCCAGATAAGCCCGCACCAGGGTCGCGTTTTTCTGCTCCACGAACCGGTTGTCGTTCTTCCTATAGGGCCGGCTCCGGCTGAGCCGCAGTCCCGTCATCGCCTCGCCGAAGTATCGGAACAGGTGGTTGTTGAAGAACTCGCTCCCGTTGTCGGGATGGAGGCGGGTGATGGGAAAAGGCAGCCGCACTTGCACCCGCCGGAAGCCCTCCACCATGGCTGCCTGGCTGCGTCCCAGCACCGCCACCCGCTCGCTCCAGCCCGTGGCGATGTCCACCAGTTGCAGGGTGTGGACGTACTCCCCGATAGTGACCGGGCCGCAGTGGTGGACCAGGTCGGTCTCGAAGCTGCCCGGCGCCTGGGTGGCCCAGGAGAGACGCTCCATGGGCACCTGCCGAAGCAGAAGGTTAGGCGGCTGGGGCTTGCGTCGCGGTAGCTTGGGCGTATCTTGCTGGAAGCGCTGTAGAAGCCGCTGTACCGTGGCCCGGCTTATCGTGGCTAAGTGCTCTTCCGTTTCCGCCGTCAGGGCCAGCTCCTCCCATCGGGCCAACTGCTGCGCCGTCGGCAGCAGGGCCGGGGTCAGGCGCTCCGCACACACGTAGTCCAGGCTCTCCCACACCACCCGCACCGCCTCGGCCACCGCCGCCCCGTAGCGCCTGCGCCGCACCCGAGGTCGTTTAGGTGCACGCTCCAGAGTCGGCCCGTGCATCAGCCGTAGCAAGCTCTTGCGGTGCAGCCTAGTCACTGCCCCCATCTCCGTCAGCAACGCGCTACGCTCCACCCGCCCCGCCTGCGCGTACCTCGGCGCCACCAACTTCAGGTACTTCCGTCTTTCGTTCACGCTCATCTTCTCGTCGATCGGCATCGTCCCCCTCAGTAACATTCTTACCTGAGTGAACCATACCCAGCCCAGTAACATTTTAAGTGAGTGAATACGCACCATTG